>Ga0070741_10019378_pt1 | contig 10872 bp, 16 predicted proteins | sample Coa_R1_4_FD_66440 | JGI IMG/M metagenome (GOLD analysis project Ga0070741, IMG submission 66440) | Surface soil microbial communities from Centralia Pennsylvania, which are recovering from an underground coalmine fire - Coalmine... | ecosystem: Environmental > Terrestrial > Soil > Unclassified ...
GGCTGCGGGCCGCGCCACGTCGATCCGCTGCGTCCCAAAGCGGCCGCCCTCCTTGTCAACGCCGATCGCGCCAGGCCGACACGGTGCCCGTGCGAAGCATCGCGCGGCCCATGAGGCCGAGCGGTGCTTCGGCCCACGAGGCCACCAACATGCCAAGGAGTTTTCATCATGTCAGTTCGCAATCTTCCCACGTCGATCCGCGCCATTGCCCTCAACAAGCTCAAAAAGAGTCCCAAGAACGTCCGCACCACTCCGCACACACAGGAGCACATCGAAGCGTTGGCCGCGAGCATTAAGGCACTCGGCATGCGCCAGATGCCGAACGTCGAGGCCGAGCGCACGGATAAGGGCCGCCCGACGGGCTTCTATTTGGTCAACATCGGAGAAGGCCGCAGGCTCGCGCAGCTCTTGCGAGTCAAGCGCAAGGAAATCAAGAACACCGAACCGATCCTGTGCCTCGTTGACGACATTACTGACGGTCGCGAGATCAGTCTTGCCGAGAATGACATCCGCGCAGCGATGCATCCCGCCGATCAGTTCATTGCGTTTCGCGAGCTGGTCGATAGTGGCAAGCCAGTCGAGGACGTGGCCGCACATTTTGGGGTGTCTCCGTTGGTTGTCGCCAGAAGGTTAAAACTCGCCAACGTGCATCCGTCCTTCATCGAACTCTACCGGGCTAAGAAAGTGACCCTTGAACAGCTCATGGCGTTGACGATCAGCGACGATCACGAGCGTCAGCAGAAGGTTTGGAACAGTCTCCCGCAGTATCAGCGCCACCCGGATCAGCTTCGGCATGCTCTCACGGAGCACGAGCTTTCTGTCCGGGAGCCGATTGTGCGGTTCGTGAGCATAGAAGCGTACACAGCGGCCGGGGGCGGGATTCGTCGCGACCTGTTTGCAGAGAATGAGGACGACGGCTATATCACCGACACGGCTCTAGTCTCGCAGCTCGCCAAGGACAAGTTGGAAAAGAAGGCGGCGCAGATTCAACGGGAAGGCCATGCATGGGTTCAGGCGCGAACCACACTCGACTATTCCGACCTGCACGCCTTTGGCCGCGTGTCGTCGGTCTTCCGTGAGCCCACCAAGAAGGAGAAGAAGAAGCTCGACACGTTCGCGAAACGCCGCGCCGAGCTGGACTCGGAGCTGTCGAAGGCTCAGGAGGCCGAGGACGACGAGCGCCTGGACGAGTTGGAGAGTGAGTCGGACGAGCTGGAAGCCGAGGAAGAAGAGTTGCGCAAGGCGCGATCCGTCCCGAACCCGGAGCAACAGGCCGCCGCCGGGGCTGTGGTCACAATCGACCCGAATGGCAAGCTGCGCGTCGAGCGGGGGCTGCTGCGGCCCGAGGACGCGAAGCGTTTCACGCGCGAGCAGAAGAAGAAGGACAAGGACAGTGTTCCCGATACGCCGCGCACACACTCCGAATCATTGATTCGTCGCCTCACGGCTCACCGCACTCTGGCCTTGCAGGCAGTGTTGTCGCAGCGGCCGGATGTTGCATTGGTCGCACTCGCGCACCGACTGGCGCAGCAGACCTTCTTCAACTGCGATAGAGACCGAAGCGCTGTTCAGATCGCCGGCCAGGAGGTTTCACTGCGTCAACACGCGACTGATCTGGAATCCGGCAAGGCGCATCAGGCCATCGCGGCGCAGCGGGAAGCGTGGGAACAGAAACTCCCGAGTGAGAACCTGTTCGCGTGGCTGCTCGACCAATCACAGGAAGAGGTAATGGCACTGCTCGCGTTTTGCGTCGCTGTGCGGGTTGATGCGGTGGAGACTCGTGAAGGCGAGAGTGACGCCGATCCGCTCGCCCAGGCCGTCGCCCTCGACATGCGGGAATGGTGGACACCCACAGCGGATGCGTACCTGTCGAGTCTGCCGAAGTCGCGCATTCTCGCGGTTGTCACCGAGGCAGTGTCCGCCGAGGCAGCCGTACCGTTGGGTAAGCTGAAGAAAGCCCCCCTGGCGGCGGCGGCGGCGGCGCAGATCGTCGGTACTGGCTGGTTGCCTGAGCCGTTGCGCGCGGCGGCGTAGTGCGAGGACCGGAAGCGCGGGCTCGAAAGAGCCCGCGTTTTCATTCCGCGTCAGGCCGCCCCAGCTTCTTAAGAAAGCGCTGCATAAGTTGTATCGGGTGAACCCCGAGCGCGTCGGCAAGCCCGATCAAGACCGTGAGCGATGGCACCTCGTGACCGCGCGAGAGCTTATATAGATGAGAGCGCGCAATCTGCGCAGCCGCCGCGACATTACCGCGCTTGAGCTTCGGCGGCCCCACCAGATGCTCGTTTAGCGCCTCGCCGAAGGCCCTCGCGACTTCTTTCCTTGCCGGGCTGGTCATGGTTAGATCAGCGCGGCAAACGTCGCCGACGACGTTTGCCGCGTTTCGGACCCGGCACTACCTCGATGCCCTCGAATGTTTTTTTATCAGTTTATCCAACCACTCAAGATCGGCCCGCAGTGGCTCCACGACAAAGTTGAATAGAGCACTCGCGGCGGCCTCCACGATAAGCCCGTCACCGTCCTCCAGAGCAGCCACGGTTACATCCGCAAGATTGCACATCGGTTCCAAACGGTAGCGAATGTCTGAGAGGATCGGGACGAGCGGATTGGTGGGAGCGGATGGAATGGCCTTATGTTTCGGATGCGAGTGAGTCTTGGCGGTAGATTTCGCGCCGGACTTTCGCGGCTTTGTCTTTCGGGAAGCACTCATATGCGCCGCTCCTACACGCCCGACTCAGGCGGTGGACTACCTGCCGCCTTCGCCGCCTTGTGCTTCTCCCACGCCGAGCGCGATCGGCCCGTTTCTAACGTATCGGAATACGCGCTGAATTTGATCAAGCCCTCATCACGCGCCGCGAAAGCTGTCTGAACGGCCTTCTCAACAGCCGCGCCGACATAAACGGAATCCAGTCTATCAATGCTCTTACTCAAGAGCCGCCGCGCGAGACAGACAACAAGCCGCTGGTCGCCGGTGTCTAGCCGCTGCGCATCAAGATGAAGCTCAAGGTCGTTGCTATCCATCAGGGTCGCGTCTACCCCCGCCAGGAGCGCATCCACCAAGTACATTCGACCGCGCTCGGCGTCGATAAGGGTTTCGACCTCAGTGTCCCACGCTGGATCGAAATTCGAGCGCTCATCATCGACCTCTAATTCATCCTCATCGTCATCCTCGTCCTCGTCCTCATCCTCATCCTCATCCTCATCGTCATCCCCCACCACGGAACCGGACGGGACCTCCCCGGACACCGACGCCTCAGCGGCCGGCGTCGCCGGCGAGCTCGTGGCCGGTAATGGCGCGGGCTGCGCAGACGGGAGCACCTGGAGCTGCGCGATCGCGGCGGCCGCGGCGGCCGCCGCCACCGCCACCATTTGCTCGATGGTGGGCGGGCTCGCCCCCGTAGCGGCGGCGGGATCGTCCCCGCCGGCCTCCGACCCGGTAGACTTTCTCGTAGCCATGTCATCCTCCTAGCAGGGTGCTTGGTTAGGCGCCCGTCCGGTGCTGGTACACCGGCGGGCGCCGCTTGCTGTCAGGGAAATCTTCGGCGCGCGGCTCCTTTCATCGTCCATGCGCGCCTCAAACCCAAGCATACGAGTGCGCCTGCTCTCGTGTCCAGTATTCTGTCCACTGGTGGACATGTTCAGCGATTCGATTTCGTTATCGGCAAATGTTTGCGCCGCCGGTCCTGTTCCTCGAGCGTTTTCACAAGTTGCTCGATTAGCGCAAGCTGGTCGCGCGACAGACCTTCGAGCAGCCGCGCGAGCCGCATGACGCGCTCGCTGCGCCCGCCAGGTACACTTCCCGCCGTATGCACCGTGCCGGAATGATCGTGATCCATCCACCCACGCGGCAATCGAAGCATCACCTCGATCAAACGAGCCATCCCTGACCCCAAATTTCTTGTTGCCCTTGCCCGCGTTACATTTGCCAGTCCCTTGTAGGCGACCCGATCGCCAAGATTTACTTCCACGAACCGCGTGAGATTTCCGCCGGCATGCTCCTTTACCAGCGAGCGGAGATTACGTCGCCGGATCTCATGAATGTCGTCCACAGAGTCGCACCAACGTTCCCTTACGGCAGGCTGCCCCGACCGGACATCTTCGCTTCCAAGATCCGAATTTCCTCGCCCCAATACTCGGCCGAGTCTTCGCACACCTGCGCCGTTGCAAGAAGAATATCGGCGGCGTGGTGCTGGCCCGCCGCCGTCAGAACTGCCGCCTCCGCGCGCCTGGCGCGGGCGTTCTCCAACGCGCATTCGAGCTCATGATCGAACCGCACGTTGTAGAGACCAACTCCGTTCGTCACGGTCAGCGCTCTTCAGGAAGATGCCACCATGCCCCAAGGGTCCCGATGCGCGACAACCAGAAAACGCGGTGCTTCCGCACGTCATCAATACTAAACATGTCGTGCTCGGGTGCGATCTTGTGCGGCCTGAGCTTGTATGACTTCGAGCAAACTTCGTGCAGGATTTGCCGGACACGCTCTACTGAGAGACTTTCCTGTTTGGCGACTTGACCCAATGTCCCACCCTCGACCAGCGCTCGCGCGATGCGGAGCTTTCGACGGCGCTTGTCTCGGTCGGTAAGAGGTTTCGTTGTGGTAGGCGCTGGTTTTGTTGTCACGGTCGATTTCCTCATCCAATGCCATTTCCTGTGCTGTTCGCCACCCAGGCGGCAATTTGCTTCTCCGCCCACCGCAGGAGTTGTTTGTTTCGGCTCGGCGGTGCGGGACATCGCCCGCACGAGACCACAGCGCAATCGCGACGATGCTGCTCATACGCAAGGAAATTGATCCGCTCCCGGAGCGTGTACCGATCGCCGCGGCCCATCAACAGCCACTCGATGCGCGTTCCACTTGCCAAGGAGATCGCGCGCATGCCGAGCGCCTTCGGTTTACTCTTGCCGCTGAACCACCCCTGGACTGTCGATTCGGGCCGCTTGATGGCCGCCGCCATAGCGGACACGCCGCCGAAGGACCGGATAACCTGGCGCACACGACCCGAAAACCGAACGCCGCCGGGCGGAACGCGGCGGCGGCGCCCCCCTTTATTGCTGCGGACGTTCATCGTTATCGCGCCGGATCGCTTCGGCGAGGACCTGGAGGGCGCGATAGACATGCGGGCTTTCGGTGTACTCATATCGCGCGAAGAACACAGACGGGCAATGTTCGACACCGCGCAGCGCAACATTCAAAACAATGGTTCCATTCACAGAGCTGACACACAGGGTGTGTCGAGACTTATCCGGTCCCCAATCATCGTGCCGCCGGCTCAGCTCAACCCGGTCGGCGGCGGCTATTTGATCCGCAGCCCCCTTCCCTGCGGACGACGGATCGCCCCTTCGGTCGTAATTCGTGAAGTCATGTACGTCCGTCATCCACAAAGGAATGTCGAGCAACTTTGCGACCTCGATCGCGATCGCGCGCACGGCCGGAGGCGAGTTTTTGATGTGGCCGAGCGCCTGTTCGTTTCCGAGGTAACCACGTAGCTCCTTGAATTCTTGCAACGCCTTCCGCAACAATGTCGCGGTGCCCGCGGGTAATTTTGTCCGCTTCGGCGTCTCCCGTTTGAGCAACATCACCACCAGCTCGTCCAATTCCGTCGATGTCACCTGTGCCTTCCACGGCTCCCATTCTTTGAAGGAGACTTGCAGCATCGCTTCCCAAATCTCCCACTGCCCGGCCATGCGCACCTTCACCCATCGCTCACCCTCGCGCCGGAATACATAGCGATACCACTTCGAGCGTATGTCCATTTCGATGGCCGTGCTGCCGTCGCGGAATTCGATCAGCTTGCCCACTTCCGGCAACCCTTCTTGCTCCAAATGGCTCGATGAATCCACGGCTACCCGACCCCGCTGCGGAGCGCGGTTTCTTGTGATACCTCATCGAGCTCGGACAGATTGGTCGCGCCCCCCAGCCGCTCGATGACACCTGTTAGGGCCTTGCGCTGTGCTGACAGCCTGTACCCAACGGACGCACGCAACACCTTTTCCATGTTTTTTTGGCCGAGTGAGTTAGCCGCTTCGGCGCAGACATCTATTTCCTCGCAGGCAATATCGAGCTGGTCGTAAATACCCACCAACTGCCTGCGCATCTTGGCGAGCCGCAGCTCGGTTTCCAAAGCGAGCGGAACGCTCGCGGTCTGTAGCTGGGAGTCCTCTGTATTCACGGGTGCGCCTCCTGGTCGGGGGGATTAGAAAACGATCATCACGCTAACTCCGTCTTGCACGAAGCCTTGCGGCTGCGATTTGAATATCGAGCGCGACGCAACGCGAAGAAGGCGAATCGGATACGCGAGCGCGCCTCGCGCACGGAAATACCCAACCGGCGCGCAATCTCCGTTGTGGATAGAACTTGGTCGCACAGCGCTATTACCCGGTAATCCGGCTCGCCGGATTGCTCGCGACGGCTCATGACTTCGCCCTCGACAAGCCTTCATCACAGGCGGTATCGAGCCGCACCACCTCGGGATTCGCAGCGACCAGACGCCGGTGCGCGAGTTTGATCTCGTCATCGTTGGCATCCGAAGAGACACCCAGGATCGTGAACCACTGCTCCGGCGCGGGCCATATAACAAAACCGCTGAAGGCGCGATCTAGGATCGCGGCGCCGCCGTGCCGCCCGACTGAGCGCAGCGCCTCGAGAGTCGCTGCGGCGGCAGCGATGTTGTCAACCACCTCGTCGTAGCAGTCGATGGCTATGCACCGGGTGATCTTGCCATTGCGCCAGTGAACGGCGACGCCGGGATGAGCCAGGCCGGGGATACGATACCTACACGTCTCAAGACCCTTGACGTTGGTAAAAATGATTGCGTCATGGTCCCCAGCGCCGAGCTGTTTGAGCTGATATAACAGCCGTTCTATTGCCTCTGGAGCGTTAAGGCGTTCGCCGTCCTTTTTGCGTTCAGACTTCGGCGTGATTCGCCAACCAGCCGGCCAACATAGGGGATACGATACATACGCCCGGATCGGCATTCCCAGCGGGGGTGTGCGGCGCTTAGTCATGCCGATCACCCAGCGACTCAGGCTCTGCACGGCCGAAGGCAATGGCTTCCTTTTCGCTACGCACGGCGATTCCGGGCGCGCGGTGATTTGGGCTCAGTCAATTTGCGGCAGGCAGCGACCGTTCGCCGCACCAACAAATCTGACTTGCGGGCCTCGCGGAATTTGGCATCTGAGTAGCGGTAACCGATCGCTCGCAACCCAAAGCGCGCCAGATTGGCGGCGGATTGCTTGCGCCCAACAGCACCCACAGTCTCCAAAAGCGCCATCGCGGCCCTGGTGGCAGCAGTTACGATGTCTATTCCTCCGGGGATTAGAAACACCGGCGGTATTTTGTTGGAGCCGATCGACACGTATTGAACCTCTTGAATGAGTCGAAAGAGATTCCCGTAGTCGTTCGACGTGCGCCGAAAGGCACGGCTCAGCGCAGGCTTCCGACGGCGGGCTGAATCGGCGAGCTGACCGCACTGGAAGCGCGCAATATCCAATGCGCCGCAGATCGTCTGGATTTGGTTGTCGCTCAGTTTCATTGTTGCGAGTTACATCGTTAGGGCTAACCTGCTTTCCGCATCGCGTTCGGGCGCGCGACGCGCAAGCGCTTGTCGCCCATGCGCTTGCCCAGATCGGCCAGCACGTCCGCTGCCGTGACGAACGGCGCTAAGTCAACTCGGCGAAGCTCGCCGGCGACGGCTCGCCACAGCTCCACTTCAGCGACACATTCCAGGCAGCCCATGAAATGGATTTCAAAGGCTTCCTGGTCCTTATCCGACAGCAGCTCGCCGACATAGAGAGCCGCCAGCGCTGGCCGGCACGGCCAGCGCCGGGCCAGTCCCTCGAACGCCGGCGCCGGGGATGGTTCCCGATCCTGGCATTGACATGATGAACCTCCCTTCGGCGCCGGCGCCGACCTCTCCTTTCGGTTGTAGGCGCAACGCACGTCGGCCTGCGCGAGCAGTCCGACGAGAATCTGTCGGAGCAGCCGCGGGCCGCGGGCTGCCAAAGCCCGTTTTTTCCCTTTGCTCACAACCCCGCCTCCGGTCGATAGGCTGGATGTTGGTTGCATCTGCGCCAGTAAAACGCCTCGTCACCGCGCATCATCAGGAGATGCGCGATCACGTCATCGGTCGGGCACATAGCCCCGGCCCAGGTCCTTTCGTAGTACGCGATGGGGTGCGCACAGAGTGCCGCGATGATCTTCATGTCGCCGTCCGTGGCCGACACCGCCACCGTGGGCCGCAAGCGTCTGAAGAAGTAGTAAATGCCACTCCGCAGGCTGCGCTCGACAAACATGCCTGTCATCACGTATCGGTGGAAAGCATCGTCCGTGACCAATTCCCGCAGAGTCTCTTGTGCTTTGGTCTCCTGCTCGATCCCCCATGCAGAGGACACATACATGCCTCCAACATCTTCCTTGAAATGGTGTAGGTCGCCGCGGCGGCCACATTCAATGCGTCCGTCAAACTGCCCATCTTTATTGGCCGTGTACTCTGGCTCAGTCCCATCCGGCCCACGACCGCCTCTTGCTACTGCCCACACCCAAACATCCCGACGGGAGCTGTGTGAATAGAAGATATTCCGCAGAGTGAAGCCGGGCGGAATGTCGTCTACTGGTTCGCTATCCTCTTCCACCGTTCGGAAAACGGAGGCGTTGGGATAGCGGGGCTCGATCACGAGCGGAAAGTCCGGGAGCGGCATGGGAATACCGGCCCATTGATTGCGCAGCTCGGCGACCTGGCGAAACCCTTCTCGCGCGACGGCGATGGGAATCGTGGTCGGGAGCGCGCGGTTGCGCGCCTCGATGGAACCCTCGCGATCGGACATCCCACCGGCGGAACGCGCAACTCCAAACGCCGGAGTATCTTCAGCCGACAACCGCCGAGCCTTTGCCGTGCCCCGACCCTTCTTCTTAACCAAGTCCGGCTTTGGGGCTTCACTTGGAGCGCCAACATCCGGCTTCGGAGCCTCACTTGGAGCGCCAATGATGACATATTCGTTGCGCTCCGGATCGAACCCGGTCGCCCGTGAGTACAACGGCTGACCGTCGCGCTCACCGTCACGGACGAAGATCGCGAACCCCAATTTCAGCATCTCAGTTACGGCGATCTTCGCGCGCTCGCGCGCTTCTGGATCGTTAGGGTCGAACTTCAATGTCCGGTCGCCTTCACCGACATTCAGAATGCGTAACTGGCTCATCGTCTGCCTTTTCCCTGTTTGAATGGTCTGAGGCTTCAACGGATCGCGTCTGTCACGAGTCCAACCGCTCCGGCTTCAGTACCTCGCGTGTCAGCACCTCCAGGAATTCACTTATCAGCGACCTCGTAGACAGGCCGGCATCGAGTATGCAGCGCAAGACACATTGAAGATTTGCGCCCATCCCCGCCGCGAGAACGTTTGGGGGATAGCGCACGAGGGTCGCCACGAAGTCGGCGATCTCCCCAATGCACTCCGTGATCGCAGCCCCTTCAGCATCGGGCTCTTGAGTGTCCATCGGCTCCATACCAGTCCACAGAACTCCTGAAGATTCGCCGACGATTGTAGGCGCGATAACAGAATCGCATCAAATCCGGCGATAACAAAATCGAATCAAGCGTCCACTTTAGTATCCATTCGCTCCCGAAACCCCAAATGGGAGCAGCGCCATTGCCTAAAAAGCACCTCCGATCCGTCCGGCACCACGCATTGCGTACCGTCCTGAGAGCGGCCCGAGGTGAACCCGATCGCAGCTCGCCCGAGTACGTGTCTCAACGTGCGCTTGCGGTACACCTCCATCGCACGCAACCCTTCGTTGCGTTTCTTGAGACTCTCCAGCGCCGTTGCGAGGTGCTGGAATTCATGGACATCGGCGATTCGCTCTACGAGGACCGGATGCAGCTCTATAGAGAGCTCGTCCGTCTGTCGCCTCGTCGGTTCTTCCCGATCAGGCAATCCAAAGGAAAACGCGCGGGATCACGCGGTCGGCGCGAGAGCGGAAAGCGGGCTAAGCCGAAGACGCCGGCGCCAGCCGGCTCGAAGCGGTGAGCACAAGGGCGTGGCCCTGGAAGACGTGATTAGGAACTAAGGCAGCGAGCCCCGTGCCAGCCGCTCCGCGGCTGCTCTGGATCTACGATCGCACGGGGCTCGCAAAGATAAAGATCCGAATCAGACGGGACGGCCCCACCTCAGCCTCCCCCTACCCATTCCGACCTGGCCTCCGGTGTTCGCCTCCGGGTTGATTGCGACCCGCCCACGACGGGCTGTGAACGGGCGGTTCGCAATCAACCAAGATCAGGAGGCTCACATGGATACCAAATCACTCTTCCACGTCGAAAATCGCCGGCCGGGGCTCTGGATCGTCGCTGCTCGAGCTTCAGCAGACGCGCCGGCCCAACTCTTCACCATCGAGATCGGCCAAGACCGGACCACCTTCGAGTACGGCTACCGCGTTTCTGGCGCCGGTCGCGCTGACTTTCGACACATCCACCATGCTATGGACTTTTGCAAGACATCAATCCGCTGCTAGCGGAGAACGGCCCGTTCGACGGGCCGTTTCTCTTCGCCCCTATGGGGCTCGCGATCCCTGCCGGGCGGCAAAGCTCCGACGCACCGGCGCGGCGGCCCTCGATCGCCCGGGCCGAGAACCTTCACCAACTCAATACTTCACTCGACCCGAAGAAAGGCACCGCCTCTTAGGGGCTCCGCCCCCTGCCGGCTCGGTCGCTTCGCGACCCCCACCCTGCCCGGCATACCCCAGGGGCTCCGCCGCCTCGTGCGCGAAGCGCACTCACCCAGGGGCTCCGCCCCTCGTGCGCGAAGCGGCACTCACCCAGGGGCTCCGCCCCTCGTGCGCGAAGCGGCACTCACCCAGGGGCTCCGCCCCTCGTGCGCGAAGCGGCACTC
>Ga0070741_10019379_pt1 | contig 10872 bp, 9 predicted proteins | sample Coa_R1_4_FD_66440 | JGI IMG/M metagenome (GOLD analysis project Ga0070741, IMG submission 66440) | Surface soil microbial communities from Centralia Pennsylvania, which are recovering from an underground coalmine fire - Coalmine... | ecosystem: Environmental > Terrestrial > Soil > Unclassified ...
GGGATTGCGCGGCCCGCCCGGAACCGCCAGCCACCCGGTCACGATGAGGAGGTCGCCATAGCGCGGCAGTTCGCTGTTCGCTGCCACCGGCAGCCGCGCCGTCACGCAGCCGGAGACGGGGATGATCTGCGCCTGCGCGTTTGCCGCCGTTCCTCTCCTCGCTTCCCGCGCTGCCAGCGTCAACTGCACCGCCCGCCGTCCCTGCGGCCTCTCGACATCCGAACAGACCACGCCGGTCAGGGTCAGGGTGGACGGGGCCAGGCGGGAGACGTCGTCCGGGGCGCGCAGGGCCGCAACACAGTAGCGGGCGGAACCCAGGAGAGCAAAGGCGACCAGAACGGCGGCGGCGCTCCAGACGGGCCGCTGCGTCCAGGCCGTGAGAACTGCAAGAACGAGGAAACCGAGCAGAAGCAGAATAACCATCGGCAGCGCCAGCGCCGCCAGTCCGATCCCTGCTGCAAACGCCAGAGCCAACGCCACCAACGGGCGATCTGTCATCGCCTGCCTCCTGAGTCTGCGTTGTTTTGAACGGCTGCAAACCTCCCCCCAACCCCCTCCTTCGTAAGGAGGGGGAGTATTGAACTCTCCCCTCTCCCGCAGCGTGGGAGGCGCGATTTTGTTTTTCCTCCCCCTCCTCGGGGGAGGGGAGTATTGAACTCTCCCCTCTCCCGCAGCGTGGGAGAGGGGCTGGGGGTGAGGGCCGCTCCCTCCCCTTGCGAAGGGGAGGGCCGGGGTGGGGTCTGCCAGGGCCGCTAATAGTCGCCGAAGTTCGACAGGTTGGGGCCGGTGCTGTCCGCGCCGACGATGCGCCACTCTTTGGTCTGGAAGAGGCCCAGGAAGCGCGGCACGTCCAGGCGTTTCAACTGCAAGGTGATATGGCCCTTATAGTCCTCCGCCACCATGCCGGGAGCCTGTTCCGTCACGATCAGATCGAACTCGGCGGTGGCGTCGTCCGTGCCGCCGGTGAAGACGAGGTTGCTATATTCGGCATTCAGCTTGCCCGTGCCGCGAAACGCGCGGGCCAGCATCATTCGCAGTTGATCCTGATTGAGTCCCGCGATCTTGACATCCGGCTGCGGCGCGATGTACGCTAGAATCCCGTTGATGTTTTTCTTGGCAACGGCCTGCCGCATAGTGTCGAGCATCTGCGTCGTCTGCTGCTGCGTCAGGGTCGGCGGGGGCGACTGCGTACCGATGTAGGCCCATGCCAGAAATCCGGCCAGCACTGCGCAGATCGCCAGTAGAATCCACGATCTTCTCTGCAACGTTTGATAACCTCCTCATGGGATGGGACTCGCGGCGCAGCGGACGCAGTGGATGACCCTGCCCGCAGACGCGGCGTGCCTCGTGTGGCGAAAAGTGCAGCGTCAGGCGCTTTTGCCCGCAGGGCAAGATTGCCTGAAGGCCAAACGCATTGTACAATGCTACTGACGCGCCGTCAATAGCAATATAGAGGATCGCCGCATTGACGAATTTCCCTGAACCCTGCGCCGCTCTGCTGCAACCAAACCATGTAGAGGGCCAGCGCGCATGATGGTGGAAAGACGCAAACCCTGCGGCGACAGGAGGTCGCAGGTTGAGGCTTGCCATTCACAACTTTTGGGGACACCCACAGAAAACGCTGCGGCGGACGCGGAGACACCATGGCGGCGCGTGACGACCGAGAGCTGATTCGGCGCATCCAGGCGGGCGACCGTCAGGCGTTCGAGACGCTCCTCGACGCCTACGAGACCCGCGTCTATCGCCTGGCCCTGCGCTTTACCGACAACATCAGCGACGCCGAAGACCTGACGCAGGACATCTTTCTGGGCGTCTATCGGGGGCTGGCGCATTTTCGCGGCGATGCGGCGCTCGGCACCTGGATCTATCGCATCGCCATGAACCACTGCCTGGAGTACCGGCGTAAGCGGCGGCTGGAGTGCGTCCCTTACGACTCCGAACTGACTCTGGCGAGCCAGGATTGGCGTGAAGACCCGGTCGAGGCCGCCGATAAGAACGAACTCACCGCGCGGGTCGAGGCCGCCATCGCCAGTCTGTCGCCCCTGCACCGCGATGTGGTGGTGCTGCATGAGTTACAGGGCATGACCTATCAGGAAGTCGCCGCGACGTTGAACGTGCCGGTCGGCACGGTCAAGTCCCGGCTGTCGAACGCTTTCCGCCGCCTGCGCGAACGGCTGGGCGGATACGTCGTCGTGGAAGGAACACCCGTACCGCATGAGCAAGTTCCACAACGATCCTGAAGAGAGCCGCGATTGGAGCGTTTCAGAAGAGGCTGGAGACGCGCGCGATCCCGTGCGCGCCGACCTGAAAGCCTATCTGGACGGCGAACTGCCCGCGCTGCGCCGCTGGCAGGTGCGCGGCCATCTGGCCCGCTGCTCTGCCTGCCGGGAGGAGGTGACGTGGTTGACGCGCCTGGGGAACGATATCAAGCAGGTGGAACAGGCCGTGCCGCGCCCGGAACTGCGCGCCCGCATTCTGGCGAATCTGCCGGACGTGCCGCCGGGCCGACTGGCGGGCGACGAGGGGCCGCGGAATCTTCTGCCGCGCCCAACCCGCCGCGCTCCACGCCTGGCGTTCGGAGGCGCGCTGGCGGCGCTGGCGCTGGTCAGCGCCTTCGCCCTGGCCCGGACCGGCCTGCCTTTCTTCTCTCGCCCTGCTGCGCCGCCGCGCCTGGCAGCCGATCTGCCTGCCTCTCCGCGTCCTGACGGCTCTTTCCGGCCCGCGCCGATGGTTTCGACAGGACAGGAGGGAAGCGTAGGGGCGCAGCAAGCAGCGTCCCTGCCGTCTCCCCTCTCCCACGCTGCGGGAAAGGGGTCGGGGGTGAGGGCCAATCAGGGAGAGGTTCCCAACGCCTCCTCCGAGCCTTCCGACGGAACCTATGACAGGGCCGAGAAGTTGGCCCGCCAGCGATGGGCGGCGATGCAGGCGGAAGACCGCCGCCTTCGCGCGCTCATGGCCCAGATGCAGGCCGAACAGCGCGCGGCCCAGAAATCCAGGACGCCAAAGCCGGAGGCTCCGTTGCGCCTGGCATTGGGCGTGCAGAACGTCGAGGGGACGCGGGCGCATCTGCTGGCGATCCTGAACGCGATGGAGGGGTCTCTGACCGAGCAGCCGCCGAAGTCCGGGCCGATCTCCGACCCGCCCGCCATCGCGCCGTCCGTTCCCCACCCGCCCGGCAGTGTTCAGGCCATCGCCCCGGTGAACGGCGGCGCGGGGCAGAAGAAGGACGCGCCGCCTGCGCAGACTGCCAGCGCGCCGACGCTCATCGTGCGCGTCCCGGCGGATCGCGTCCGCGCGCTGCTCGATAACCTGCAACAGATGGGCGCGCTGCGCGAGATCGCGCCGGATGCAGACGCCGCTCATACGCCGTTCAAAGTGCGCTCGACGGTCAAGAATGCGCAGCGCAGGCCCGGAGAAGCTGCTGTCAGTCGTCCGGGGAAAGCCGCGCCGACAGCCACTCTCGCCGTCTCCGAGCATCTCCGGCGCATCGAGGAGTCGCTGCGCAGGCGGGGCGACGGGCCGCTGGATGCGATGCAGCCGCCGAGCCGCACACGGCCTTTCGTCACCATCCTGCTGCGCCTGCAGCCGCAGCAGACTACGGCGAATCCGGCAACAGCAGATCGGCAGTGACCGGGCGGTGAGGCGATCCTTCCTCATTGCCCGGCCAGCAGGCCAGCGCGCGGAAATGCGAACTCATCATCAGATGGTCTATCCGCACGTAGGAGAGACCGACTTTCGTCGCCCGCCCGTAGGTGTAGCCGTAGCCCCGCCCCGCCGTCGAGAAGACATCCCGTAAGCCCGCTCCGAACAGCGATTTGCAGACCCGCGACGGCACCGGCGCGTTCAGGTCACCGCCTAGCAGCACCGGCCCCTCTTCCTGCTGGATATACCCGGCGAGACGCTGCGCTTCGTCTATGCGAATGTTCGCATCCTTCTGCCAGAACCCCAATCCTTCCAGCCGATAGTGCTTTACGATGACCAGCCCCCCGCGCGGCGAGGAGAGATGCGCCGTATAGAGCGTCACGACCTTGTTTCCGACCTGCACCTGGCAGCGCAGGCAGTTCATAAAGTCGCCCTGCGCCTGCAAAGAGCGCAGTTCGCCTGCCGAGACAATGGGAAAGCGGCTGACGATAAGGTACTGGCCGCGCGCAATGGCGTAGCGATTCGAGTAGAGAGTCCTCAACAGATCGTTGAGCGCGCCGCCTCGCTCCTGCACGAGCAGAATATCGGGGTTCGTCTGGATGATGTCGCGGACAATGGCGTTCCGGTTGCCGTGTCCCAGCTTGACGTTGTAGGTCATGACGCGCAGGCGGGTGGCGTTGGCGGTCGAGACGGGCCAGGGCAGATGCCAGCAGTAGCCCATCAGCGGCCCGAAGACCCAGAGCAGCCCCAGCGTCGGCATCCAGAGGCGGCGGCGCAGCCAGATCGCAGTCGCGATCCAGAGCGGGATGCCCGGCAGCGCCCAGAGCCACTGCGGCAGATAGAGATTGAGGCCGGTAAGCGGAAAATACTCCGCCCCGATAAAGTTGAAAAAGGCGATAGTCGCCAGCAGGCCGAGGTAGAGGATGTTGAGCGTCCGCAGAGGACGGAAGGAGTTCGCCGCGACAGGAGCAGAAGGAGAAGGCGTTTCGACAGGCGGGACGTCTATGACGATATTGCGCGCAGGCTTTTCCCTGGTTGGTTCCGGCATGATAGACTCGCGAGGGGGCGTTGGATGTTTGGCCCCCCTCCCTAGCCCTCCCCCTGTTCTTTGGGGCGGGAACTTTTGGAGGGCGCGGCCTTAAAAGGCCGGTCTGGAGTTGCGAAGTCCGCCTGCGCGGACTCATGGTTGAGCCTGCGCAGGCAGGCCTGGCAACTCCAGACCGGGGTTTCAACCCCGCGTCTTTCAGTTTCAGAACGTAAATTCGATGTCGCCCTGGCTGTGTCCGAGCGTCTGCGTCATCTGTTCCAGCATCTGAATGGCGTTCTGCTGGGCCGTGCAGCGAATGTTCTGCCGCTCGGCGGTTTCCAGAAAGCGGCGGCCCGCCTGTTCCTGGGCCTTCGGCGCGATATTGTCATCTCGCCAGAACAGGCCTGGCTGGACGTTCTCCACATGGACGCGCACGTTGGGCGGATAGAGGCGCACCGGGGGCAGGTGGACGCGCAGCGCGGTCTTTCCATCCGGCTTCCTGATCTTCGTGACATCCTTCTCCGACAACTGCGCCAGGTCCACCCCGGCCTCGACGCTGCCCTCGGCCACCACGAGCGCGCGATTGCGCGTGGCCCAATGAACCAGCCCGGTCGCGCCCGGCACGCTCTGCGCCCATCCTGCCGGTTCCACCTGCGACTCCTGGCGCAGCACATCCTTCATCGCATAGGAGACCGTATGCAGATCGCCGATCTTCTGCATCGCAAGCAGAACCGGGCCGGTCTGCGGTTCCAGTGACGCGGCGCCGTCGCGCCGCGCGAGCATCCAGCCCGCCGCCAGCCCCACGCCTACCATCAGCAGCGTAAACAGCGCCAGTCCCCGCAGGGGCGATGGAGCAGCGGATGCGCCCGTTCCGCGCGCGCGCTCCGGCGAAAGTTTCAATCGCAGCATAAAACGTACTCCCTGGTAGATTTCGGCGAAACTCCTCCGAAACCGCAGCCTTCGCCGACCTATTCTACCCTACTCTACGGACATCTGCCGGGAAATATCGCCGCAACCTGCCTCTGTCAGAGAGGGGAGACAGATCATTTTCCCATCTGAAGCGTGTACATGGCGGCGTAGAGACCGGCCTGTTCCATCAGTTCGGCGTGCCGCCCCTGCTCCACCAGACGACCCTCCTCGAAGACGAGTATTTTATCCGCCCCGCGCACCAGCGAGAAGCGATGCGAGGTCACGAAGGTCGTCCGGCCCTCCATCAGCCGCTCCAGCGCCTGCGTGATGATGGCCTCGCTTTCGGGTTCGACGCTGGAAGTCGGCTCGTCCAGGATCAGGATTTCCGGGTTGGCGAGGAAGGCGCGGGCGATGGAGAGCCGCTGCCTCTGCCCGCCGGAGAGTTTGACGCCGCGCTCGCCGATCTCCGTCTCGTAGCCGTGCGGCATCTCCATAATGAAGTCGTGGGCGTTGGCGGCGCGGGCGGCGGACTCGACCTCTTCCATAGGCGCATCGGGACGGCCATAGCGGATGTTGTCCAGGATGGTTCCGTTGAACAGAAACGTCTCCTGCAAGACGATGGCCGTATGGCGGCGCAGGCTCTGCTGTGTCACGGCGCGGAGATCGTAGCCGCCGATGAGGATGGCTCCGGCAGTCACGTCCCAGAAGCGGGGAATCAGGTTCAGCACGGTGGTCTTGCCCGCGCCGCTCGGCCCGACGAGCGCGATCATCTGGCCCGGCTCGGCGACGAACGAGACATCGCAGAGGACGGGTTTCGGGCCGTAAGAGAAGGAGACTTCGCGGAACTCGACGCGGGCGGAGCCGGGGGTCAGCACGAGCGGCACGGCGTTCGGGGCGTCGGCCACGCTTTCCGGCGCATCGAGCAGTTCAAAGACGCGCGCTCCGGCGGCGTTAGCCCTTTGCAGCAGTTCGTTGATGGTCGCCAGGCTGTTGATGGGGCTGAACAACTGCCACCAGTAGCCTCGATAGGCCACTAAACCTCCGACGGTGAACTCGCCGTGCAGCACGAGCCAGGCTCCGTAGCCGACGGAGAGAATATTGCTGAAGAAGCCGATAAAGCGCACCGCCGGGAAGAAGGTGTTGCGGGCGGCGATGGCGCGGAAGTTGGTGTGCAGATAGCGTTCGGAGACCTGCCGGAAGCGATTGGCTTCGTAGGCTTCTTTGGCGAAGGCTTTGATGAGCGTCAGGCCGGTCAGGTTCTCTTGCAGCCGGGCGTTCACCTCGCCCAAGCGGTCACGAGCCTGCCGGTAGAGCGCCTTGACGCGGGCGTTGAAGAAGCGGGTGAGGAAGAAGACGGCGACGATGGGCAGCAGCGTGACCAGGCCGAGTTTCCAGTTCAGGCCGATAAGAATCCCGGCGACCACCAGGAAGCTGAGGGTGTTGCCGAAGACGGAGTCGATGCTCTGGAAGGCGACCTCTTGCAGCACGTCCACATCGCCCATGGTGCGCGCGATCAGATCGCCGGTGCGGTTCTCGTGCAGGTAGGCGAGCGACTGGCCCTGAAGCTTCTCGTAGAGGGCGCAGCGCAGGTCGAAGACGAACCGCTGCCCGACTCGTTCGAGCAAGATGCTCTTGAAGGCGTCCAGCAGCGTCGCCGCGCCCTGCAGCGCGAACATGACAAGCAGCCACAGCGCCAGGCGGCTGGTATGGCGATGCCCGATCACGTCGTCCACGATCTGCTTCCAGATGAGCGGATGCGCGGAACCGAGCGGCGTGGAGACGAGCAGGAGCAACACGCCAAGCGCGATCTTCCAGCGATAGGGGCGCAGATAGGGCAGCAGGCGGCGCAGCACGTTGAGAGACGGCCCACTGTTCTGGTTCGGTCGGGCCTCCGGCGTATCAATCTGGACAGCAGGTTGCGGGGATTGTCTCACGGACTCTGTCCTTGCATCGTAGTGGCCCCCCTCCCTAGCCCTCCCCCCAAGAACAGGGGGAGGGCTAGGGAGGGGGGCCATGCCTATCGCTGCGCGACCGGCAGGAACAGCACGCAGACCGGCTTGGGCGCTTCCACCGTCTGCCCGGTCGGATGCAGCTTCCCGGTCTGCGGATCAATGCGGAACACATGAATCGAGTTTGAGTCCTGGTTGGCTGCCAGCAGGTACGTCCCCGTCGGGTCTATGCCGAAGTTGCGGGGATTCTTGCCGAGCGTAGACTGGTCGCCGACATAGGTCAGCCGCCCCGTATGGGCATCAATCGAGAAGATGGCGAGGCTATCGTGTCCCCGGTTGGAGCCGTAGAGGAACCTGCCGTCCGGCGTCACCTGCACCTCGGCGGGATAGTTGGTTCCCCGAAAATCCTCCGGCAGCGTGGAGAGCGTCTGGATGGGCGTCAGCTTTCCTGTGTGCGCGTCGTAGTCGAAGACGGTCACGGTGGAGTCCATCTCATTGATCACGTAGGCCGCTGCGCCGTTGGGATGGAAGATGAAGTGGCGCGGCCCGGCTCCCGGCGCGACCGCCGCCGCAGGCACGTCGTTGGGGACGATGGTTCCCTTGTCAGCATCGAAGCGGTAGATCATGATCTTGTCCAGGCCCAGGTCGGCGACAAAGGCGAACCGGTTGGCGGCGTCCACCCGAACCGAGTGCGCGTGCGGCTTCTCCTGCCGCTGCGGATTGACGCTGGAGCCGTGATGCTGCACGAAGGCGCTCGCTTTGCCCAGGCTGCCGTTCGGCTGGATGGGCAGCACGGCGACGCTGCCGCCGCCGTAGTTGGCGACCAGCACGTTCTTCCCCTCCCTGTCCACGATCAGATGGCACGGGCCGTCGCCGCCGGAGGACTGCTGGTTGAGCAGCGTCAGATGTCCGGTCTGCGGGTCCATGGCGAACGCGCTGACCGCGCCGCCCTTCTGTCCGGCGAATTCGCTGACCTCATTGACCGCATAGAGGAACTTTCGGTTCGGATGCACCGCGAGGAAAGAGGGACTGACCGCCTCGGCAGCCAGCCCTTGCGGAGTCATCTTGCCGGTCGCCAGGTCGAGTTGAAAGAGATAGATGCCTTTGCTCTGGCCTCCGGTATAGGTTCCGATATAGACCCAGAGTTTTTTCGGGGCCGCTTCTGCGGCGGCGGACGGCGCGGATTCAGGCAGTGTGTTCACGGCGGACATGATCGGGAGACCTCCATACAGACCCGCGAATCCCGACAGCAGGACAGCCAGAGAGCCAAGAGCCGAGAGCGGGGACGTTAAGCAGAACATCGTTTTTCCTCAAGTGGTTGAGTGTGCGTCAGGAACCTTCGCCGTGCGTGCGCCTTTCTCCTTTGTGGCCCTCACCCCTAACCCCTCTCCCGCGCTGTGGGAGAGGGGAACTTTTAGCCTCCCCCTTCTCCCACAGCGTTGGGAGAAGGGGGCCGGGGGGATGAGGGCAAGCAGGAAACCGGAAACCGCCTACCGAAGATTGCCCGTAACAGGCAGCCCATTGCCGGGTACGGAACCTCCCTTCTGGCGGGCGCAGCAAGCAGCGCCCCGACACGGACGTTCCGTACCCGGCGATCTTCAGCGCCGAGGGAGGGAAACCAGAATGGCAGAGCAGATCGTCAAGCCCTATGTCTATCCTGATGAAGTCGAGACGCAGATTTTCGATTGGGGCAGCATCAAATGGCTGAGCGAGCCGCGCGTCACCGGCACGGAGCGATTCACGATGGGCGTGGTGGTGCTGGAACCGGGCAAAGGCCACACGCGCCACAATCATCCCGGCGTCGAAGAGATTCTCTATATCGTGTCCGGCGAGGGCGAGCAGATGGTCGAGGTTCCCGATGGGCAGGGCGGGATGCGCCCGGAGCGGCAGCCGGTGCGCCCCGGAATGCTCGTCCATATCCCCGCCGACATCTACCATGAGACCATCAACACCGGATGGGAGCCTCTGAAGCTGGTCGCCATCTACGCGCCGCCCGGCCCGGAGGCGATCCTGCGCGCGATGGAGGGCTGCACCGTCGTGCCGCCCGGCGAGATTCCGGTGCGTCCGTCCGCCTGAAGGAGCGTCTGCGATGGATGACAGAGCGGTAGCGATCCTCGGCACGCTGGACACCAAAGGCGCGGAGGCGGCCTATCTCAAAGCGTGCGTGACCCGCGCGGGGCAGATGGCGCTGCTGATAGATACGGGCGTGCAGGGCGCGGCACTGGTTCCGGCGGATATTGGGCGCGAAGCCGTCGCGCAGGCGGGCGGCGCGAGCCTGAAAGCCTTGCAGGAGGCCGGAGATCGCGGGCAGGCGGTCACGGCTATGGGCAAGGGAGCCGCTGCGGCGCTGGCCGACCTCCATCGGGCGGGGAGGCTTATCGGCGTTCTCGGCCTGGGCGGTTCCGCTGGAACCAGCATTGCCGCGACCGCCATGCAAGCCCTGCCGGTCGGCCTGCCCAAACTCATCGTCTCGACGATGGCCTCCGGCGACACGCGCGCCTATGTCGGCGTCAAGGACGTGACGCTGATGTACTCCGTCGTGGACATCGCGGGCCTCAACCGGTTTTCGCGGGAGGTGCTGGGCAACGCCGCCGCCGCGATGGCCGGGATGGCCGCGCGCTACGCCAGCCGGGAACCGGCCACTGCGGAAGATAAGCCGCTCCTCGCCGCGACCATGTTTGGCGTGACGACGCCCTGCGTGACGCGCGCCCGTGAGTATCTCGAATCGCAGGGCTATGAGGCGCTGGTCTTTCATGCCACCGGCTCCGGCGGGAAGGCGATGGAGGCGCTGGTCGAGGACGGCTTCATTGACGGCGTTCTCGATGTGACGACGACCGAGTGGGCCGATGAACTGGTCGGAGGCGTGCTGAGCGCGGGGCCGCGCCGCCTGGAGGCGATGGGGCGGCGGGGCGTGCCGCACGTCGTTGCGCCGGGCGCGCTGGACATGGTGAACTTCGGCCCGCCCGACACCGTGCCGGAGAAGTTCGCAGACCGCTGCTTCTATCAACACAACCCGCAGGTCACGCTGATGCGAACGACGGTGGAGGAGAACCGGGAACTGGGCCGGATCATCGGGCAGAAGCTCAATCTTGCGCCGGGGCAGGTCGAGGTCTTTCTGCCGTTGGGCGGCGTCTCGGCCATAGACCGGGAGGGCCAGCCTTTCCACGATCCCGCCGCCGATGCCGCCTTCCGGGAATCCCTGCGCGCCACGTTGAATCCGGCCATTCCGGTTCACGAGATGGCGGCCCACATCAATGACGAGGCGTTCGCCCTGGCGATGGCCCGCCGCCTGGACGAGATGGTGCGGCAGCGCCGGGTGGCGTAGCGGCCCTCACCCCCGACCCC
>Ga0070741_10019380_pt1 | contig 10870 bp, 8 predicted proteins | sample Coa_R1_4_FD_66440 | JGI IMG/M metagenome (GOLD analysis project Ga0070741, IMG submission 66440) | Surface soil microbial communities from Centralia Pennsylvania, which are recovering from an underground coalmine fire - Coalmine... | ecosystem: Environmental > Terrestrial > Soil > Unclassified ...
TCGGCGAGCGTCGTGCGGACGCGGATGAGATCGTCGTAGCGCGCCGCGCCGTGGAAGCGCGCCGACAGATCGGACACCGCGAGCCCGATGCCGGCGCGCTCGATGTCGGCGTAGCTCATGCCGCGCGCGCGAATGAAATCGGTGCGACCGACCTCGCACCACACGAGATAGTTCGTGTGATAGACGACGCCCATCTGATCCGTCTCGGCGTACCGCACGCGGACGCGCGACGTCGACTGCCAGCTCATTGAATGGATGCAGCCGGCGCCCCGGCGTCGACGGATCGACGACTCATCGCGAGACGGGCGAGGGCAGCGCAGCGACGGCGGCGGCCTTGAGATCCCGCGCCGCCTGCTCGGGATCGGGCGCGGTGAAAATGGCCGATCCGGCGACGATCATCCGCGCGCCAGCCGCGACGACGCGCCCGACCGTCCGCCGATCGATGCCGCCGTCGATCTCGATCGGCGCCGAGCTGCCGGCCCGATCGAGCAGTGCGCGGACGCGCGCGACTTTCGACTCGCTCCGCGGGATGAAGGTCTGGCCGCCGAACCCGGGGTTCACCGACATGACGAGCACGAAATCGACATCGGGCGCAATTTCCTCCAGCGCGCCGACCGGCGTCGACGGGTTGAGGACGACCCCGGCCCTTGCGCCGAGCGTCTTGATGGCGTGCACCGTCCGGTGCAAGTGCGGCAGGACCTCGATGTGCACCGACACCATGGCGGCGCCCGCCTCGACGAATGCCTCGAGATAGCGATCCGGGTCCTCGATCATCAGGTGGACGTCGAGCGGGACGGAGGCGACCCGGCGGATCGCCTTGACCACGGGCGGGCCGATCGTGAGGTTCGGTACGAAGTGGCCGTCCATCACATCGACGTGAATCAAATCCGCCCCGCCCCGCTCAACGGCGGCAATGGCCTCCCCCAAGGCGGCAAAATCCGCCGAGAGGATCGACGGCGCGAGGAGCACGCTCATCGGCTGACCTCCAGCGAGATCGCCTCGCCGGGATGGATCTCGAAGCCGCCCGGCGGATTCTGCCGGAGCACGATGCCCGCAGGCACGCCGGGGTAGGGCGCCGAATCGACAACGGCGACGCGGAAGCCGAACCCGCGCAGCATCTCGGCGGCACGCTCGCCGTTGACGCCGATCAAATCCGGCATCAGATAGCTGGGCCCCGTGCCGCCGCGGTTGACCAGGATCGCGACGCTCGAACCCGGCGCCCGCGCCGGCGGCTGCTGAGCAATGACGACGTCGGCCGGATAGCGGCTCGTGTGGATCTCGGAAACGGCCGCGAGCGCCAGGCCATCCTGCGCCAGGCGCAGCCGGGCGGTGCGCTCGGACTCGCCGACGAGAGGCGGTACGCTCGGCGCCCGCTGGCCGGCGCTCAACCAGACCTTCACCGTGCGCTGCCGCCGCGCCACGGTACCGGGCGGTGGATCCTGCGCGAGCACCCGATCGGCCCCGACCCGGGAATCCGGCCGCCGCACGGCGTCGACCGTGAGCGCCAGACCGAGCTGGGCGGCCGCCGCCCCCGCCTCGCCGGCGGTGCGGTTGGTCAGATCGGGGACCGTGACCTCGCGCGTCTTGAGCGCGACGCGCATCGACGCGACGGCGAACACGGCGTACGTCGCGCCCAGCGCGGCGACGAGCAGCAGGATCTTGCCCGCTGACCAGAGGCGCGTCCTGAAAGGCATCAGCCGTCAGCCCGAATCGTACTACAGTCCCCCTCGACGGCAGACGCGCTGGCCGCTCTCGATGACGGCAGCCGGGCGCCTTCGAGCGGCCGCCGCGCCGATTCACATTCAGCGGCGACACCGATCAGTCGGTGCCGCGGCCCATGCGGCGGAACACCGCGCCGAAGAACGCTTCGAGGCCATGGAGGTGCGGGGCGGTGCGCAGATGGCCGGCGGCGTCCACAACGGCCGGCGGAAGGCCCGTCCCCTCGGTGGCGCCGACCGCCGCGAACTCCGGCGACGCCGCCAGGAACGCCTCGGCCACCGACTCGTTCTCTTCCGGCTCGCTGCTGCATGTGGCATACACGAGCCGGCCGCCCGGCCGCACGACGGCGGCCGCCCGGCGGAGCATCGTCTGCTGGCGCGCCGCAAACAGGGCCAGATCCTCCGGGCAGCGCCGCCACTTGATGTCCGGATCCCTCCGGAGCGTCCCCAGGCCCGAGCAGGGCGCATCGACGAACACGCAGCCGAAGACCGGTGCGAAGGGCAGCGGCCGGAGCAGGTCCGCCTGCACGAGCCGGATGTTGGGCGCGCCGGTCGCGGCGACCGTTCGACGCAGCAGCTCAATCCGGCGGTCGCGCACGTCGCAGGCGACGAGCAGCCCGCCCGGCGGCAGGCGCGCGGCAAGCGCCGTCGCCTTGCCGCCCGGCGAGGCGCACGCATCGAGCACCCGCGCCGGGAGCTCCACGCCGGCGAGCATCGCCAGCAGCTGAGAGCCCTCGTCCTGGACGACGAACCAGCCCTCGTCGATGCCGCGGCCCCGAAGCGGCGTCCCGCGGTCCACGATGATCGCCTCGGCGGCATACCGCCCGCGGTGGACCGCGACATGCTCGCCCTCCAGCCGCGCGACCAGCGCGCGCGTCGTCGTCCTGAAGGGGTTGGCTCGAAGCGTCAGCGGCGCCGGCGAAAGGTTGAACTGCAGCCAGGCCTCGGCCGATTCGAACCCGTATCGGTCCAGCCACCGCTCGGCAAGCCATTGCGGATGCGACAGCGTGATCGAAAGATACGCGAGCGCCGCCGGCCGATCGGCCGGATCGGCGGGACGCTGGGGGAGCAGCTGCTCCGTCTCACGCCGGCTTCCGGCGATGGCGCGCAGTACCGCGTTGACCAGCCCGCGGGCGCTGGCCTTGCGCACCCGTGCCGCCAGCCCGACCGCATCGTCGACGATGGCGGGGGCGGGGACGCGGCTGTGGTGCAACAGCTCGTATGTGCCGAGGCGCAGGATTTCCAGCACTTCGGGATCGAGCTTCGCGATGGGCCGGCGGGCGAAGCGGCCGATCACGTAATCGAGGGCGCCGCGCCAGCGCTGTACACCGACGGCGATGTCCTGCGCGAGCGCACGGTCGCGGTCGTCGACGAGCGATGCCCGGGCCCTGGCAACGGCGTTGGACAGATCCAGGCGCCCCGATGCGACCGCGAGGCTTGCCGTGAACGCCGCGAGGCGGGCGGGCGCGATCGGACTGCTCATGCGAACCGCTCGCCCGGCGTCAGACGATGGCCGGCCAGGAATTCCGCGGCGGGCATCGGGCGCCGGCCCTCGCGCTGGAGTTCGGTGATCGCGAGGACGCCGTGGCCGGTCGCGACATCGATCCCGCCAGCGCCCGCGGCGAGGACGGTGCCCGGCGCCAGCCGATCGTCGTCCGGCGCGACGGGCCGGCGCGGTTCGACGCGCGAGCGCAGCAGGATCAGGCGTGTGCCGCGCCAGCGTGTCGACGCGTGCGGCCAGGGGTGGAGGCCGCGAATGAGATTGTGCAGCCGTTCGGCGGGCTGGCTCCAGTCAACCTCGCTCTCGGCGCGGGCGATCCGGGGCGCATAGGTGGCGGCCCGCTCGTCCTGGGGCTCTTCGGGCACGGGCCCGGCGGCGAGGGCGTCGACGACGGACACGAGCAGGCGCGCGCCGATGTGCGCCAGATCCCGTTCCACCTCGTCGGCGGTTTCCTCCTCGCCAATCGGCCGCCGCTCCCGGGCCAGCATCGGGCCCGCGTCGAGCGCTTTGACGACCCGCATGATCGTGACACCGGACTCCCGCTCGCCGGCCATGATCGCACGCTGCACCGGGGCCGCCCCCCGGTAGCGCGGGAGGAGCGACGTATGCACGTTGAGCAGCCCGAGCCGCGGCGCGGCGAGGATGTCGTCGGTGAGAAGCTTTCCGTAAGCGGCGACCACGCCGAGATCGGGGGCGAGCGATCGCAGGTCGGCCACGAACCCGGGGTCCCCCAGCCGGTCGGGCTGGAGCACAGGGAGGCCGGCGGCGAGCGCCCGCGCCTTGACCGGCGGCGCGGCGACGCGCTGACCGCGCCCGCGTGGGCGATCGGCGCGCGTGACCACGCCGACGACGGCGTGGCGCGAGGCGAGCAGCGCATCGAGCACCGACACGGCGAACTCCGGCGTGCCGAAGAACACGATGCGCAGGGCCGGCGGACTCACCACTTGCCGGAGCGCGCGAGCTTTCTGATGCGGCGGACGATCAGATCCCGCTTGATGCCCCGGAGCCGATCGACGAAGAGCAGCCCGTCGAGGTGGTCCATCTCGTGCTGGAAGGCTCTCGCCAGGAGCCCGGTGCCCTCGCGCTGCTGTTCGCGGCCCTCGCGATCGAGCCCCTTGATGACCACGCGCGCGGGCCGGAGCACGGTCGCGTTGAACCCAGGGACGCTCAGGCAGCCTTCCTCTTCGAGCTGCGTGCCCTCGCGCGCTACGAACTCCGGGTTGACGAACACGAGCAGCCCGGCCGGATCGCGGCCGACCGACAGGTCGGCCACGAAGATCCGGAGCGGCACGCCGACCTGCGGCGCCGCCAGCCCGACGCCGGGCGCCGCGTACATCGTCTCGATCATGTCGTCGATCAGGCGGTCGATATCGGCCGTGATGGCGTCGACGGGCCGCGCGGGCTCATGCAGGATGCTGTCGCCGTATTTGAGAATGGGCCGGATCATCGCGGGTCGTCTGGCTCACCGGGCGAACCGGTCCGTCGTGCGCGCGCGGAACCGCTGGTAGTTGTCGACCATCTCGGCCACCGAGTCGCCGCCGAACTTCTCGATCGCGGCGTCGGCAAGCACGAGGGCCACCATCGCCTCGCCGACGACGGCGGCCGCCGGCACCGCGCAGACGTCGCTCCGCTCGATGGCGGCGGGGCTCTCCTCCATGGTCGTGAGATCGACGGATCGGAGGGGCTTCATGAGCGTCGCGATCGGCTTCATGTAGGCCGAGGCGCGCACGTCCTCGCCGTTGGTGACGCCGCCCTCGAGACCTCCGGCATTGTTGGTGGGGCGGACGAGTCCCAAGGCGGAGTGCCGGCCGGAGGCGGGAAGGATCTCGTCGTGGAGACGCGATCCCGGCAGGCGCGCGGTCTCGGGGCCCCGCCCGATGCCGACGGCCTTGATGGCGGGGATTGACATGAGCGCCTGCGCCAGCCGCCCATCGAGCTTGCGGTCCCAGTGGGTGTAGCTGCCGAGTCCCGGCGGCACGCCGTGCGCGATCACCTCGAACGTCCCGCCGATGGTGTCCCCGGCGTCGCGCGCGCGATCGATTTCCGCGATCATCCGGCGCTCGACCGCGGCGTCGGCGCACCGGAGGGGGGAGTCCGAAGGGATGGCGCGCGCCTCCTCGAAGGTGACGGCGAGCGGATCGGCCACCGCGACGGCGCCAATCGAGGTGACATGACTCGCGATGTCGGTGCCGAGCTGCTCGAGCAGCTGGCGCGCGATCGCCCCGACCGCCACGCGCGCGGCGGTCTCGCGCGCGCTGGCGCGCTCGAGCACGTCGCGGATGTCACTGTGCCCGTACTTGATCACGCCGGCCAGATCGGCGTGGCCGGGGCGCGGGCGCGTGACCGGCGGGCGGTCGGGTCCCGGGCTGCCCGCCGGCGGCTCGGCCTCGACCGCCATGGTGCGCTGCCAGTTCTCCCAGTCGCGGTTCGGGATGAGAAGGGCAATTGGGGCGCCGGTCGTCACCCCGTGACGGATCCCGCTCATCGGCTCGGCGCGGTCGGATTCGATGGCCATCCGACGCCCGCGGCCATAGCCGCCCTGGCGCCGCCGCAGCTCGCGCGTGATCGCGTCGAGATCGAGGGCGAGGCCGGCCGGCACGCCTTCGAGGATCGTCACGAGCGCCTTGCCATGCGACTCGCCGGCTGTCAGAAAACGCAGCATCGGTCCTTGATTCTAGCCGAAGTATTTGCACACCTCGGGGCGCGCGGCTCGAGTTTTCAGGCGCTTTGTGCGGCGCCTCTTCTTGCACCTGCGCGGCGTACGTCGATTGGCACGCCTCAAAGCCGTGCACGGCTTCCGCATGGCGCGCGAGGCGTTCAGCCGTGCGGGTCACGGCGCAGAACGGTGTACCGCTCCGTGATCGGGAGGGCGAGAAGGAGCGCGCATGCAGCTGCTGGCGGATCGATTCGTGGCGAGCCGGGACGGGACGGTCCTCGATCTCGCGACCGGTCACCGGGTCGACTTCACGATCGCCCCCGTGCGGAGCGAGATCGAGGGTCGGCGATGGGCGCTCCGGTGCGATGCCCGGCAGAAGCTGCACCATCCCGCGCTGCCGCCGCTCATCGACTACGGTCCTTTCGGGCGGGCCGAACGCTTCGAGGCCCGGCAGCCCGACCGTCGTCGCGCCGTGCGGCGTGCGCCTGCGCTTGCCACCATCGAGCGGCCGGCGGCGACCGCGCTCGCCGAGCTCTTCGAGCGGCCCGATGCGGTGCGGCCGCGGATTGCCGCTCTCTGGGGGCCCGATGGGTCGGGCAAGGACACGGTCGTCCTGGCGCTCGCCCGCACCGCGCGCCTGCACGGCTTTGTGCCCGTGTCCGCAGCGGTGGCGCTTCGCTTCGCCGACGTTCTCTGCGGCCGGACGCTGTTCGTGATCGATCGTGGCGACCAGGGCGACGGCTGGCGCGTGCTCCTGAGCGCGGCCGGCGGCGCGTTCCGGCCGCACGTGCTGCTGTTTGTCGGCACCGAGGAGCCGAGCGGCGTGGACGGCGTGGGGCTCGCGCCGCTTCCGGTCGAGGCGCTGGTGGCCGCCGTGAGGCCAGGGGCCGGCGAAGGGCCGCGCGGTGAGGCGATCCGGCGGCTCGCGGCCCAAGCGGGCGGCTGGCCGGGGCGGTTCGCGCGTTTGTTGTGGGGCAGCGTTCCGGCCGCGCCCGCGTTCTCGCCGGCGTTCTCGTCCGACCGGCGGGCCTCGCCTGGCGGGCTGCGCCGGCCGCCGACGCGCGCGGCCGAGCAACCGGCCGTGTACGCGCCGGATGCCGCCGCCCCCGGGGCGCCGACGCCCGCGCCCTGGCCGGAGCCGGACGATCTCGCGATGCTGCGGCAGCAGGTGCGTGCGGCGGAGCAGCTGATCGCCAACGGGCAGCACGCGCGGGGCGAGCGTCTCTTGCGCCAGGCTGCCGGGTCGCTCGCGCGCCGGCGCGACTGGTCGGGGGCCTGCGGGGGCAACCTCGCGCTGGCCGTGCTGCTGTCGAGGCGCGGCCGGGCCCGCGACGCGCAGGCGGTGCTGGAGTCGGCCGCGGAGTACGCGCGTCAGGCCTCCGACGAGCGACGGCTCATCGAAATCGCTACGCTCGACGGCATGGCCGCCATCGATCTGGGCCGCCTCGACGCGGCCGAGACGCGCCTGGCCGCGGCCGTGGCCGCCGCGCGGGCGCGGGCGGATGCCGAACGGCTCGGCCGAGCGGCGGCGGCGCTGGCCCGGGCCCTCTTCTGGCAGGGCCGGTACGAAGTGGCCGACGATGCGCTGCGCGGCGGCGAGCGGCTTCGCCTCAGCGACGCCGCGGCCATCGAGGGCCTGGGACTCCGATCCGCCATCGCCGTCGGTCTCCGCCGCTTCGACGAAGCGATCGGTGCGGCCGCCGAGGCGGCAAGTCGGGCCGGGCGGCTGGGCGACATGCGGCTCGTGGCCGACGCGGCTCGCCGCGCGGCCTTCGTCCATCTGGCGGCGGGGGACGGCGCCGCCGTCGAGCGCGAGCTGGCCTTGGCCGTCCGCGCCGCCCGGGGCGGGCGGGAGCCGCTCCTGGCGGCCCGCGCGCGCCTGCTGGCCGCCGAGCATCTGCGGCGATCGGGCCGCCACGCGGCCGCGTCGCGAGTACTGCGGCACATCCTCCGCCTGGGTGCATCGGCCCTGCCGCCGCTCGTGCGGGCCCACGCGGCACTCTTGCGCGATCTGCTGGCTTCGGACGACCAACCTGCCGAGATCGCGGCGCGGCACGCGGCAGCGACGGGCATCGGGGCGCTGGCGCTCTTCGTGCCGATAACGCCGCGTGGCGGCTCCGCCTCCGTGGCGGACCGCTTCGTGGACGACATCGTCGCCATCCTCGACGTGTGTCAGACGTGCGGCGAGGAAACGGCGGTGATGGCGGAGGTCTGCCGCCGGGTCCGCGCGCGCCTGCATGCGGCCGCCGCCGGGGTGGCGGTCGCCGGGGCCGGCGCTGCCCACGTGATCGTGGCCCAGGGCGGGCGCGTCGACGCGGCCATTGCGGAGCGCGCGATGGCCGCTGGAGCAGCCATCGGCCCCCATCGCTCGGGCGATCGGCTCGAGGCCGCGGCGCCCATCCAGTACGGCGGATCCATCATTGGAGCGCTCGTCGTCCGGTGGACGATCGGCACGCTGCACGATCCGACACCGGCCGCGCAGCTGCTCACGCCGGCCGCCGCGGCGCTCGCGCCGATCGTCTCGGCGGCCGTGGCGCGCGTCGTGCGGACCGCGCCGTCGAAGCTCGAGCTGATCGGGGCGAGCCAGGCGCTCGCCGACGTACGCGCGGCCGTCGAGCGCGCGGCCCCGACGCCATTTCCCGTGCTCATCGAGGGCGAGAGCGGCAGCGGCAAAGAGTTGGTGGCGCGGGCCATCCATCGGGCGAGCCACCGCCGCGACCGCCTGTTCCGGGCGGTCAATTGCGCCGCGCTGCCAGACGACCTGATCGAGGCGGAGCTCTTCGGCCATGCGAGGGGCGCCTTCACCGGCGCCGTGGCCGAGCGCATAGGCGTGTTCGAAGAGGCGCACGGCGGGACGCTGCTGCTCGATGAGGTCGGCGAGCTCTCGCCGCGCGCGCAGGCGAAGCTGCTGCGGGTCATCCAGGAGGGCGAGCTCCGGCGAATCGGCGAGAACGTCGCGCGGCGGATCGACGTTCGAATTGTCGCGGCGACCAACCGCGACCTGCGCGCGGAAGCGAGCGCGGGACGATTTCGCCTCGACCTGCTGTACCGCCTCGACGTTGTCCGCATCGCCGTACCGCCGCTCCGGGAACGGCGCGAGGACATCCCGGTGCTTGCCGAGCACTTCTGGCGCGAGGCGGCCGCGCGCGTGGGCAGCCGCGCCGTCCTGTCGGCGGCGGCGCTCGCGGCCCTCGCCCGCTACGACTGGCCGGGGAACGTCCGGGAGCTGCAGAACGTGATGGCCTCGCTCGCGGTCCGCTGCCCGCGCCGCGGCGTGGTGGCGCCGGCCGCCCTTGGGCCGCAGTTCATGGATGGCGCCCTCGCCGAGGCCTCGCGGCTCGACGTGGCCCGCCGCGTGTTCGAGGAGCGCTTCGTTCGCGCGGCCCTCGCGCGAACCGGCGGCCACAAGGCGCGCGCCGCCGAGGAGCTGGGCATCACGCGGCAGGGACTCGCAAAGTTGATGGTGCGGCTCGGCATCACCGACGCCCGTCCGGCGAGGAGGGCGTAGCGAGGCGCCCCCGCAGCGCGAGCATCGACGGGTTGCGCGCGTCGCGGTCGAGGCCTCGGCGCACCCATTCGTCCGCTGCGGCGCCGTCGCGCAGCAGCCACGAGAGCGACGCAATGCGGAGCGCACGGCTCGCGAATCCAGCCGGATCGCTGCCGATCTTCTCGTACCGGATGAGCGCCGCGCGCGCGTCGTCGTACTGGTGCTGCCGCTCGGCCACCTCGGCGTACTCGAGCAGCGCCTCGAGCGCGATGGGATAGCGGCTTGCCGCCTGCTGCAGCAAGCGCTCGGCCTCGTCGAGCCGGCCGAGGCGCGCCAGCGCCCGGCCGTACACGGCGAGCGATTCGCTCGCGGCCTGACCGCCGGCAATCACCGGCGATAGCGCGTCCACGGCCTGCACCAGGGCCTCGCGATCGCCGCCGGCGTCGGCCAAGGCCAGCCAGGCCTCGCCGAGCGCGGTCCGCGCCGCTGCGGAGTCCGGCGCCTGGTCGACTGCGGCGCGCAGGATGGCGACTGCCTGTTCGGCCTGCCGCCGGCGCACGGCCGTCTCTTCTCGCGCGTCGGCGGCCCACCGGGCGTGCGCGAGGCCGAGCGCGATCTGGCGGTCCAGGCGGTCGGCCTTGATCTGGGCGAGGACCTGCCGCTCCGCAATCTCCTCGGGGCGGCGTCCGAGCGCACCCAGCAGGTCGGCCAGCTCCTCGCGTGCGGCAACCAGCTCAGGGGCGAGCGCCACGGCCCGCCGCAAGGCCCGCTCCGCCTCGTCCTGGCGTTCCGCATCCCGAAGGGCCAGTCCCCGTACGTAGTGCGCGGCCGCCAGCGACTCGTCGAGGCGCAACGCCAGCTCGGCCGTTGCCAGGGCCGCCGCGTTGTCGCCCGCGTTGTAACGGACGACGGCCAGCTTGTAGGCGACGCGGGCCGCGCGGTCGTCGAGCTTCAGATGGCGCTGGTACGCGTCGGCCGCCTCGTCGAGGCGGAGCTGGTCGGATCGGACATCGCCCAGCTCTTCGAGCGGGCGCGTGGCCCCTGGATCCAGCGCGGCCGCCGTGGTGAAATCGCGCGCCGCCGCCTCGAGCGTGCGCTGCCGCCGGTAGGTTTCCCCGCGGCGCAGATACGCGAGCATCGAACCGGGCTTGAGCGCGATGGCGCCGCTGAACGCTTCGACCGCGCCGAGCGTGTCGCCTTGGGCGAGGGCCTGCTCGCCGCGGGCCATCGCCGAGCGGTAGTCCTGATCGCGCTGCGAGACCGCGTGATAGGCGAACAGTCCGGCGGCGGCCGGCGCCGCGGCGGCAAGAACGGCAAGCACCCGCTTCACAACCGGGAACCTTTTGGCCGAGGCCAGGGTCTAAGCGTACGGGTCCCTTCCGGCTCTCCTGTTATAGTGAAAGGAGTTTACCCGCTTTGGCACCGCCCGCTGCAGGGGAGCTCTCGGTGAAGCAGGCACGCGCCGCGACCTGGACGGACGTCGACGATCGCGAGGCCGCGCTCGTCCG
>Ga0070741_10019381_pt1 | contig 10870 bp, 7 predicted proteins | sample Coa_R1_4_FD_66440 | JGI IMG/M metagenome (GOLD analysis project Ga0070741, IMG submission 66440) | Surface soil microbial communities from Centralia Pennsylvania, which are recovering from an underground coalmine fire - Coalmine... | ecosystem: Environmental > Terrestrial > Soil > Unclassified ...
GTGCACCGGGAATGAGGGCGACCCACTGATCGCGGTCTCGACGGCGCGAGCGGGTCTTCGATAGGCCACTCTCGTAGCGGGCCACGCTCTCGGTCTCAGGATCACGCTCCCCATCCACCAGCGCCTGCAGGACGGCACGCCCGCTCTTGCCCAGCACATCTGACAGCACACTCCCGAGTTTCAAGTTCGCATCCTCCAGAACCTTCTGGATGCGAGAAGAGTACTGGGATATCTCCCGCACGAGCTGCTTGCGAGTGCGGGTCAGATCGCGCAAATCCTGGATCGGTGTTGGGGCACAAAGCTCGAGCGAATCAAGCCGTGCGCCAGCAAATCGGCAATCCAGGCGGCGTCACTCACATCGGTCTTGCGGCCTGGCACATTGCGGATATGCTGCGCGTTGGCAAGTACCAACTCGAAGTCGCCCTCCAGCAAATGCCAGACTGGTTTCCAGTACACTCCCGTCGCTTCCAGCGCCACATGGGTGACCGCATGTTGGCTCAACCACTCGTTGAGCTCCATCAGCGCCGAGGTGGTGGTTGCAAAGGTCCTCACCTCATCGTGCAGTGGATCAGATACAAAGCGGATACGGGCCACGACGCTGTCTTTATGGACGTGAAGTCCGGAATACCGCGGATACAACACTTCCATCGATACTCCCGCTGATCGGTTCGATGACCCGGCCTCGGGAGAAACCCTCCTCTTCGAACTCTAGTATGCGTGCTCCGGAGCGCAAGCGCTCATGGCAACAATGCGGGGTGCTCGCAGGGTCTCGGGTCCAACTAGCTAACGGGTTCACAGTACCACGGAAGAACCGACCTCGGTCCCGACGCCGGCGTGATACTAAACCCAGAACCGCACCGCCTGAGGTGCGGCTCCTCAGCCTCATCCCCCGGAGTCGCGCCAAGAGCGACGGGAAATTAGCTACTCGCCTCTATTAGAGGCGAGGGCTCTTCGAAAGACCCGATCTAGAACTGACGGTTCATGAGGGAAATGGTGTTGACACTCTCGAAGGCCACCTAAGATTGTGGGAACCTACTTAAGTTCGAGGGTGGGAAGCTGGAGGCTGAAAGAAGCGGCCGAACGGGTTGCCAAACGTGCCATCAACGCGTAATCATCCCGTCCCACTGCAGTCAACTGGGGGAGTTTGAAGTAGCCGCCTGGGTTGACTGTGCAACATGCGGAACAGGTACAATATGATATGTACTCCGAAGGTTTTCCAGGGCCGCGCAAAAAAACCGAGCCAGCGGCTCGCCGGTTTAGTCACTTGCATGTTGTCGGTCGTATCGCTCTCTCTTTCCGGCCAGGTGTTCGGCTCCGACGCTGACAAGGAGATGGCCTTAATCATCCCTCACACACACTGGGAAGGTGCGGTATACAAGACGCGCGAAGAGTATCTCGAAGAAGGACTGCCACACATAGCGACCGCACTTAATCTTCTCAAGCGGTACCCAGACTACCGTTTCACACTGGATCAGATGTGCTATGTGCGTCCATTCCTTGAGAGATACCCTTCGGAGGTTACGGCGTTCCGACAGTTTCTCGCAGAAGGCCGTTTACAAATAGTCGGTGGCACTGACACCATGCACGATAACAACATTCCCTCCGGGGAGTCGATTGTGCGGCAGTTTCTGCTCGCGAAATCGTATTTCCGAGGTGCGCTTGGATACGATGTCACGAGCGGTTGGGCTTTGGATACGTATGGGCACAACGCGCAGATGCCCCAGATATTGAGGCTCGCTGGTATGAAATCGTACTGGTTCCAGCGTGGTCCTGCGGCGGACGCGCCAAGCGAGTTTCTCTGGGAGGGGCTTGATGGCACTCGGATACCTGCGTTTTGGTTGCCCTTCAGTTATGGCCTTGCATACGGGTTGCCGTCTGCAGAACCGGAGTTCGATCGACTTCTCGATCATAATTTTGAGCTGCTGACGCCCTATAGCCATGGTCCGGAGCGAGTGCTGCTGGCTGGCGCCGACGTGTCAGAACCTGAGGAGGCGCTTCCACCAATGATTGCGCAGTTCGATCGCTCGGGACGGGCGTCGTTTCGCGTGCAATTTGCGGTGCCTGCGGAATTCGAAGCGCTGGTTGCAGAGCGCTCAGATCATCTAGTCATTCGGGGCGAGCTAAATCCGGTCCTACAAGGAGCTTATAGCGCGCGTCCAGAGCTCAAGATCCTCATGCGTAATATGGAGAGCAAGCTGACCACCGCGGAAAAAATGGAGACCTTGGCATTGTATGTCGGAGAGTCTGCGAACCCGGAAGTTCTTGCGCAAGCCTGGGAGCCTGTACTATTTAACCAGCGACACGACATCTCGAGTATGGTGGATAAAGTCTATCAGGATTCAATAGAGGACTACGAACACGCGCGCCGATTGGCCGACGGTGAAATTGGACGGGAATCGGTTCTTTTATATTCTCATATCAACACATCCGGAGTAGGTGTGCCTGTTGTAGTGTTCAACAGCCTTGGCTGGCAGCGCACAGATGTTACGGAGGTTGATATCCCGTTTTCGGATTCCGGAATACATGATGTTGCGTTAACGGATGCTCATGGAGCCGCGGTTCCAGTCCAATTTCTCAGTATCTTGAGATACAGTGATGGAAGCATTAAACAGGCACACATTGCTTTTGTCGCGCGCGAGATACCGGCACTGGGGTACGCCGTATATCACGCGTTGCCGAATGCATCGGAATCACCTACTCCTGCAAGTGATCTCGTTTATGGGGCTCCGGACGCCATGGCTCATGAGTTCAAGGGTGCAATTGAGAATGAGCTTTACCGACTCTCCTTCAACGTGCGAACTGGGGAGATTACAAGTCTGCTCGTGAAGGATGGGCATTGGGAGGTTCTGGCAAGTCCTGGCAATGTAGTTGCACGTGAAGACGACGGAGGAGATGCTTGGCAACTGTATGGACCGCTGGGCTTGGGCCTTGCAGCATCAACGCGGCCGATCGGCGTGCCCCGTTCGGCTCACACACAATGGAGCAGTGACTTCGAAGGGCAGGGCGAGAGGATTGTGGGTCCGGTCTTTTCCGAATTTCATGTCAAGCACGCATTAGGTGAGAACGAGTTTGCGACGCGGGTTAGGCTCTACCGAGGATTGAAGCGAATAGACATCAGAACGGATCTGGTGAATCGGGAGAAGTTCGTACGTTACCGCGTAATCTTTCCCTCAACGATTCCAAGCGGGGCTCTGATGGAAGAGATTCCATTTGGCGCAATTCAGCGTCCACAAAATCAAGAGTATCCAGCTCAGAATTGGATCGATTACGCAAACTCACACCAAGGCCTCACATTGATTAATCACGGGCTTCCCGGAAACAACGTTGCAGTCGGTAAGCTTATGGTCTCACTCATGCGCTCCGCCCTCCTCGAAAGTGATGGCTCCAAACCTGGGCTTCGCTCGTCCGACTCTGGGTTGGGAATCGGCCAAGGCTACACGTTTGACTATGCCCTGATTCCGCATTCTGGCGACTGGCGTGCTGCGACGCCGTGGCGAGCAGGGATGGAGTTTAACAGCCCGCTCATTGTCCGCACCGAGGCATCACATGGCGGTGTCTTACCCCCGCGGTGGGGGTTGCTTGATGTTAACGCAGACAACGTCGTCGTGTCCGCTGTGAAGCCGGGCAAAGAAGGAACCATCGTACTCCGAGTCTACGAGGCATCAGGGAGGACGGCTTCGGACGTGCATGTCAGATTGTATACCAAACTGGAACATGTCTATGAAACGAACCTCTTAGAAGGTCCCGGCAAGCAGATCGACTCGAACCCGGATGGCTTCACGTTCGGACTCAAGCCGTTCGAAATCAAGACTTTCAGTCTGCAGCTCATGCGCCGCTCCGCTGGATTTACAGGGCAGTAACCAGCCTTCGAAAAATGTGAGGGTACTTTCGTGAAGAAGTACTATCGGAGAAATTCGATCCGGAATCTAAGATCAAAGTTAACCGCGCGGCCATCTACTGTTGCGTGTCCGCCGCTGTAGTCGTCCTCCGTGGATGCCCTCAGTGAGAATGCGTTCTCAGGGGATCCTTTTGCGGAAATCACTCGAAAGGAATATTGAGTACCCTTCTGGACCTTGATAGCTGGATCAAAACCGAAACAATGCCACGAGCGTTCCTTTGTAGGCAAAACATGAATTCCGGTGCGGGATACGCTCCTTCCGTGCGCATCTACCAACTCGAGGAGTAAATCGTCGTCATCTGCTCTGCCATAAGTATCGACAAGTACACTGATCGAACTTATTGCACTACCTTCAGCTACAAACGTCTGCTCGACAACTCTGTCAAGTGACACAGCATATTTCTCTTCATAACTCTCACTCCGTGTGACTATCTCTTCTCCTGACAGATTTTTCGAAATCACAAAAATTGCCGGAATCAAAAAGAGTAAGGTACCAACATATAAGCGCCGACGAATATCGCCGTAGTCCAGTTCTTCAGAAAATGTCAGATTGGCACCCTCAAAAACGCTGTAGTACTTTAATATAACTTGTAGGAATAGATATCCAACAAAACCGGTTAAAAACATATTCGCGCTATGGTCTCCAAACCAGTTAAATAGATCGGCCATCAGATAGGAGTTATGGTAGGAGTTATGGGAGTTGATCCCTAGAAGGTCTACTCTGAACATTGAGGCGTCCACGTTGCCCTGAAATATCAGCGATACTGCTCCAACGAAGAGCGCCATTCCAAGGAGATCAAGGGTCATGAATGACTTGACCCTATTGCTTAGCACGGACGTAAGAACAATTGCCGGAACTGGCATAATCAGCCATTGGGGGTGCCAAAAGATGAACATGAAGAGCGATGTAGAGCTCACTAACCAGACATAGGCGCAATCTCGAAGCCGCATATCAACAGACGGCTGTCTAAAGTACGCGATGCCACACAAACATATGTAGACCAATGGTAGCAAGTAAACTCGCAACAACGCCTCGTCTGAGGTAATCACGGAAGCAGGGTAGATGCGTTCGATAAAGTTCTGATGCACCCCTGTCATGAGCGCTGGGGAATTCGCGTAAATTGACCGGAAAATAAGTGTTGGGCCGGCGAAAGCTATAGAGTATGCAAGAATCCGAGTCAGCCGCTTTTCGAGCAAGAGTAGAAGAGGAAGGAATGAGGCGACTGGAAAGTCCTTAAACGTAACCGCCAGGCCGAAATATACTGAGGCCCGCCATAGGTGTCCCCTTAGGAACTTCAGGTATCCAAGGAGAGTAAACGCCACATAAAAGATATCTGTTTGAGAGAATATGAATTGAGAGAAGATGGCTAGCGGTGCAGTGAACCACGCTGCAGTTGCATACTTGACCCTTTTTTCGTCCGAAAAGTATTCCTTCGCGATCAAAGAGAATGTGTATGAGGCGGCGAAGTAGGTGATTGATGTCGCGATCTTGAGCCAGTAGATCAAATAATGGGGTAGAGCCTGCGGGCCGGTTATTATCCCGAGTAATTTCCACGGATACAGCCAAAGGGCAAAGAGAACATATAAGGACGGGGGATAAGCGGCCCCGAATAGTGCTTGATACTTCTTTGCGTTGTCGTAGAAATCGAGAGGATTACCAAAGAGGAAATTTAACGAGTTTTGTCCAAGGTACTCAATATCGCCATGAACAAAGGACCCAAAACACGCTGTAAGGAATACAGATGCGAGTGCGTAATCCGCTGATGTGAGACTCGACGCTGGGAACAATTTGAGAAGCCACGAGTGAAAGCGAGATGAGCCACTGATACGCTCCTCCTTGGATGGGAGCTCCGTGACTGAAGATGGCTGGTTCGCTCTAGATGAGGGAATTTGCGGTTCCATATCTAACAGTATCCTTTAAGTGTGCATCTATGAGTCCAGTGTGAACGATGTCTTTTCCAACTCCAAAAAATTCAGATTTGTTGTAATAATAGTTGACGAACTTAAGCTTGGTCGGGATAGAAATTTGAGCGGAGAATTGTCTGAGAGCTTGGCCGGATCCTTCATTCGTGAAGACTATTGAGAATTGGGTAAGTGGGTGACACTTTTCCAGACTCTTGCTATCCAAGGGCTTCGAGTGGTTACATTCGAGGTGCGGATGGACATCGAAGATCACCTGGTGGAGTTGGAGAGGCGGCGCAAGCAAGGTATGCGACTGCTGGCCAGCGGTGTATGGCCCGCCGAGGTCGCCCGGCGGGTCGGTGTCAGTCGCCAATCGGTGTTGCGCTGGTCGAAGCGCCACCCACAAGGCGGGATGCGGGGCCTGGAGCGACCAAAACGATTCGGACGACCGCCGAAGCTGGACGAGGCGCAGCGCACCGAGCTGCTCAAGGCACTCAAAACCGGAGCGTTGGCCGCCGGGTTCGCCAGCGAGCTGTGGACGCTGCGGCGCATCGCCAGGCTGATCAAGGAACGCTTCCAGATCGAGCTTTCACAACCCTCCGTGTGGCGGATGCTGCAGCAGTTGGGGTGGAGCGTACAGCGGCCGACCGGGCGTGCCCGGCAGCGCGACGAGGCAGCCATCGCAGAGTGGAAAAAGAAGAGGTGGCCCGCCGTAAAAAAATCGCCGCACGGCAGGGCCGAATAATCGTCTTTATTGACGAGTCGGGACTGTCGGAACGCCCCTGTCGCGCACGCACCTGGGCCCCGAAGGGCCAAACTCCGGTTCTGCAGTACAGCTTCTCCTGGAAGCAGCTCTCGGTGATTGCCGGAGTGAGCTTCTGGCGCTTCTACTTCCGTTTCTTCCCGGGCTCGATCAAGAGTCCGCAGATCGTTGAGTTCCTGAAGGCGCTGCAGGCGACCGTCGGTCGCAAGATGTTGATCATCTGGGACCGCCTGCAAGCCCACCGCTCGCGCTTGGTGAAAGACTACGTCGAACAGCAGCACGGAGCGCTGGCGTTGGAGTATCTGCCCGCCTACGCCCCGGAGCTCAATCCGGTCGAGTACATCTGGGGCTATCTCAAACACCACGCGATGCCCAACTTCTGCGCCCGAGACCTGGGCGATCTGCGTCAACATGCCAGCCGACACCTGCGTTCGATGCAGCGACGCGGCACGCTCGTGACTGCCTTCTGGCAGCAGGCGGAGTTGTTCTGATGAAGCTGTCACTCACTTCTGAAATCCTCAATAATCGAATTGTTACTTTAGCTGTCTCCACGTATAGAAACGACTTGCCATGTAATTCCAGCCAAGTCCCAATAGTACACCCGCGAAAAAGGAAATGAGCCAATGCAAATGTCGGCTAAATAGATAGGACGCGAGACGGACATTCAAGGCAACACCAATGCTACAGGTCACTGCGAACGAGACTAGGCCGATGAGCCACCCAAATCCCCGTCTTCGGCGATCACGAAATGCAAAGATATTGTTGAGCGTGTAATTGAACACAATTCCGCTGGTAGTCGATATGCAGTCAGAAATCAAGAAGTCAGCACCTATAATCCGGTAACAGACGGTGAGGATCACCAGGTTGAGTCCAGTACCTAGGGCGCCGATAGCAGAAAAAGTAAGAAATTGCCGCGGAATGGACCGACGGGCAAAAGTCATGGCCGCGTTGAACCCGAGGAGTTCATTGTCCGTTCAGACTTGCTTGATCGCACAACAGATCGAATTAACAAAAAAATGAATGCAGAATGAAACCTGTCAATACAAACGCCACGGCAAGTGCGCATTCTGAGAGTGGTCGCCGATATGGGAATTCATTCGGAGTGTGAGTCATGCCGAAACCGAGACTATCTGACCATCTCACCTGACAAATTGGCAATCCCTGTGAGTGTCAAACGCGGCTTCGGTTTAAAAAAACGAGTTCGCGCGCATTGCCGCAGTTGAGAACTGAAATGCGCAAGCGCGAGGCCCGAGCAAAGGCTTGGCGGGAATCATATAACGCGAGAGTGTCGAGAGGTAGGTCCTCGATCGTTTTGATCGAGCTCTCGTCCGGCTCCAGACGCGGATATTCCAAGGTAAAGCGCTTCGACCGTAAATCTTGTTAAGGTGGAGGTCGACCAAGTGACTAGCCTGTTGTGCAGCACCCTGAAATTGGTAAGTCCCTTAACTCTTTCTCTTTGTAAGCGCTCGAATTACCACACCCTGTGCATGTTAGCCGTAGTTTGATGACGTGGCTGCTTTCCACCCGGCGCGTGTCAACGTAGTTGCCGCCTGAGTTACGCGGCGGTCCGCGTTTTGTCAGCGGCGGTTTGAGCCGCCGTGATGACCGAGTCGCGCTCGGGATTGAGCGTGACGACGGTGATCGGGTTCCAGTTGCGTGTGTGACGCGCCCAGCGTCGCGGGTGAGCCGCTTTCGCCTGGACGTACACCCCATGTTACGTCCGTCTCTCTGTAGGGCATAACTAACTTCTTCTTCCCGAGTTCTTCGAGGGCATCTGAAGACACACTCCCCAGGTCACCGCGGGACGGGCCGGTTGGTACTGGGTGCGCCGATGCCTGGACAGCGCGGGAAGATGGTAACCGTGTTGCCCTGGCCGCATGGGCGGCCACAAATCAATGACGCAAGATGTGTCCACTACGGGATAGGTGGGCACTAGCGTAAGTGTCCACATGGAGAGCAAGTGGACACTTCGGCAGATTATATTCGGGGAGCGGAGACGAGCGTGACAGGGCCACGTACCCGCAAGCGGCGCTCGATCCAGGAGAAGCTCCAGATCGTTCGAGAGACGCTGCAGTCGGACGATTCGGTGGCAGTGATTGCGCGCCGGCATGGTGTGAACGCAAACCAGGTGTTCACCTGGCGACGACAATATCAACGAGGTCAGCTCAAGGGCCCAGGACCGGGGGCGCGAGCCAAGGAAGCTGTGGCGTATTGCGTCACTTAATTTTGTTACCCGTTGCGTCATAAATGCTGTTACCAGGGGCTGATCTATTCCTGGCTCCCATCTGCATTTCACGTCTTCAACGCGAGGGAGACTCACGGCGCGAAGCGCCGGGAGGAGCTAGCTCCGGGTTCGGGTAGGGGTGATCGACCTGGAGCGAAATTCTGTTCTGCGTCATTAACACTGACGTCTTGCGTCTGTCCTTTCATTTCGCAGATCAATCGCTGAATGGTTTGTCGACGCCAGATGCCCAGGCGACGCCTCAACGTTCGCAAATGACTTCGGTTGTAGTATCCCGGATAACGGGCTTGAAATTCGGTAAGAAGTTCCACACCTGTCGAGTCCGGATGGTCTTCCAACCACTGAACCATCTCCGCCCAATGGGCCGTGCAACTCTGTGGACTGCGGCCACCTCCTGGAGCTCGTTTTGCCGGATAGCGATGTTTACGTGGACCAATGACGACGCCTCGGGCACGTGCCTCATCTCGCCATGCCTTTACGCGTTTCATCAGCCGCCTATCCTGCCACGGATGAAAACGCCCTGGGAACTGCGCGCACAGTTCCTCGAACAGCTGAGTGGATGTGATGTTAGGGGTACGTTCGAGGCGCCAGCACACGAGTGGCCAGACCATGTTCAACGCGTGGAACGCGCGCGTGCCGGGTTCGGCGTATATCAGCTGCGGTCGTTCCGGCGCCTTTTCTGTGGGAGCAGAAGGTACAATCACTGCAGTCAGTTGGGAGACAATCACGGGGGTCTTCTCTTGCGTCTGCACGACAGCTCGTTGACCCACATCTTGCAGACTGCGCAGGTATCGGGGTTTGGCTTCGATAGAAAATGTCGGACGGACCTCGCCACCCCGCCATGCGCTCGAGAGACTGGCTACAAAAGTCGACAGATCCGGCGGCTTAGGTGTTGGATTTGGAAGCTGCTCTCCATCGGCGAGTGCCACCAGATATGCCTGAACGGCCCGTATCTCTTCCAGGAGCTTCAGTGGGTCCAGAGCACCGGCCACCTCGCGCAGTTTGGATTTTGCGGCGTCCGGGATGCTCTGCGCCTGCAGCAGGCGTTCACAGGGAGTCTGCGGGGGATGGTACCGTTTGGTGACCTGAGCGCCTTGGCGGTGCTTCTCCGCCAGCTTGAAGGAGGGTTGGAAGAAGTTCACGAACAGACGCGAAGCGCCATACAGTCGGGTGATCGCCTGCGCAGCAGCGATGCCCTGGAAACGGCGGTAGCCGAGGAGCTTGCGCACGACGGCGCCGTTCTTCTGTTCGATCCATGCTTGATCGTTCTTGCGCCAAGGCCGGGAGCGCGTGAGCTCGATCCCGTGGCTGAGGCAGTACTGGATCAGGGTCTCGTTCACAAACTCACTGCCGTTATCCACGTCCAGTGCTCGCAGGGCGAAAGGCAATCCTTGGCGAATACGATCAAGCGTCTCAACGACCAGGCCGCTCTCCCGAACTACCAGAGGCGCAGCCTCGGTCCAGCCGCTAGCGATGTCAGTCAGCACCAGGCTGTTGACGTAACTGCCGCGGTTAGCCTCCCCGCAATGCGCGACCAAATCCATCTCCATGCTACCCGGCGGCGGCTCGTTCCAGTCCGCAAACGTGCGCACAGGGACACGCCGACGCGCCGCGGGCATCGCGCGGCGGATCTTCTTCAAGCGTGTCGCGCTCCGCGGCACTCGCAGCAACCGATCGATGGTCGAAGCGCTCATGGCCAGAATTTTTCCGCGCATCGCTTCCTCCAAATGCAGATGTCCATTGCGCTCCAACGCAGGCAACAAAATCGGCAACAGTGCGCGCAGCCGCTTCCCACATACCCGATCAGAGGCCTCCCACAGCACGATCAGCGCCGCGCGTGCGGCCTCGTCATACAGAGAGGGTCGCTTACGGGTCTGGCGTGACTTGGCGACCGGCACCGCGTTGAGTGCCCGAATCGCCGACTTCTCGTGATAGCCGGTCACGGCAATGAACTCATCGAGGATTTTGCGCTTCCCGGAACCGGTCGCCGCGCAATATCGGCGACGGACTACATCGGTCAGTTCGGCCCGCGCCGTATGTGTCATCTTGATGGCCATAGCCCCCC
>Ga0070741_10019382_pt1 | contig 10868 bp, 9 predicted proteins | sample Coa_R1_4_FD_66440 | JGI IMG/M metagenome (GOLD analysis project Ga0070741, IMG submission 66440) | Surface soil microbial communities from Centralia Pennsylvania, which are recovering from an underground coalmine fire - Coalmine... | ecosystem: Environmental > Terrestrial > Soil > Unclassified ...
AGATGAAGTACTGGAAGCGGCCGGACTGCTGGAAGGCGAGGGCATCAAGATGATTTCGCTCGCCGATACCGTGGGAGCGGCGGGACCGGAGACGATTCGGAAACTGGTGTCGGAGGTCAACGGGAAATACGGATACTTGGATGTTGGCGTGCACCTGCATAGCCGTCCGGACCAGGCCGCAGAAAAAATCGCGGCCGCGTACGAGGCGGGCTGTCGTCGCTTCGACTCCGCCCTCGGGGGCTTGGGCGGATGCCCGTTTGCGCAAGACCAATTAGTGGGAAATATTCCGACGGAACTCGTCGTAAATACGTTGCGAGCGCAAGGCGCACAGCTGCCGGCACTGAAGTCGCTGGACAATCTGCTCAAGATCTCAGCAGAGATCGGGGCGCGATACAGCGCTTCGAGCGCAGCGGATTAGAGATATGAGTACGACCGGCGTGGCCACAATTTGTTAATCGACCATGAAATTTAAAACGCTTACTGTTCAGCCCGATGGGCCTGTCGCAATCCTTACTCTCAACCGTCCTGACAAGCGGAATGCCATCAGCTTCGAGTTGATCGATGAGTTGCTCGCGGCGCTCGAGGAGATCGAGAAATCTTCGGTAGAAATCCTGATCCTGACCGGAGCGGGCAAAGCCTTCTGCTCCGGCATGGATTTAGAAAACCTGAAAAGCCTGCTGGGGGGTAGTCCTGAGCAGAACCTGCAGGACTCGCAGACGATGGCGCGGCTGTTTCGTACGCTGTATGAGTTTCCCAAAGTCACGATTGCCGCGGTGAATGGGGCGGCTATCGCGGGGGGAACCGGGCTGGCCTTGCTGTGCGATTTCACGCTGGCAGTCCCGGAGGCGAAATTCGGCTACACCGAAGTGAGAATCGGATTCGTGCCTGCGATCGTGTCTACATTTCTCAGACGACAAGTTGGCGAGAAACAGGCACGCGATCTGCTGTTGACCGGGCGCATCTTTGGTGCGGAAGAAGCGTTCCGCCTGGGATTGGTGAATGAGATCGTCACGCCGGAGAGGCTGATGGCTCGCGCGAAGGAACTGGCGGCGCAACTGACGGAGAACAGTCCGGCATCGCTGCGCGTGACCAAGAGCCTGTTAACCGGCTATGCGAGGGAACAACTGAGCAGACATCTGGAAACGGCACTGCGGGAGAACGCGGCCATTCGTTCTACGCCGGACTTTCGCGAGGGTATTGCCGCGTTTCTGGAGAAGCGCAAGCCACGCTGGAGCGGGCAATGAGCGATGGGAACGGCCAGGGGCAGATGAACGAGACGCGTTTCCGGGTGCGTTACGCGGAGACCGACCAAATGGGTGTGGTATATCACTCGAATCACTTCATCTGGTTCGAGATGGGCCGGGTGGAACTGCTGCGGCAACTGGGCTTCTCGTACAAGGATATGGAAAGTGAAGACGGGTGCTTTATTGCCGTAGTGGAGGCCCGCTGTAAATATCGCGCTCCGGCAAAGTACGACGAGGAATTGGTGGTGCGCACCGTCCTGAAGAATGTGCGCGAGTCGGTGATCCACTTTACCTACGAATTGATGCGGGCCGAAGATGGCGGGCTGCTGGCGGAAGGCGAAACTACTCACATCGTAACCAATGCGGAGATGAAGATACGCGCGCTGCCGGAAAAGTACATGAAGGTGTTTCGGGCGGCGGTGGGCAAGGCCAGCAGCCAGTAGGGATGATTTGAGCAATACTGCGATATTTAGGAAGGGCTCGTGAACGCATTTCATGTCAATGGAAGTGACCTGACACTCGAGGTCGTGCGCGAGGTGGCGATCGAGCGCAGGCCGGTGATCCTGGCGACCGACGCTCGCGCGGCTGTCGATGGCGCACGCGCCGTGGTGGATGCACTGGTAGCAAACAATCGAGTCTCTTATGCGATCACGACGGGGGTGGGCAAGCTGAGCGACGTGCGCATCGCCGGAGACCAGATTCGAGAGCTGCAATTGAACCTGGTGCGGTCGCACGCGGTGGGAGTGGGCGAACCGCTTTCCATCGCAGACACACGGGCGATGCTCCTGCTGCGCGCCAATTCACTAGCCAAGGGATATTCCGGCGTGCGTTCGGCGGTGATCGACGGCATCTGCGATTTTCTCAATCGCGGAGTCACCCCGGTCGTGCCCTCGCAGGGAAGCGTCGGGGCCAGCGGCGATCTGGCTCCCCTGGCGCATCTTGCGCTGGCGCTGATCGGCGAAGGGGAGTGTTTCGACGAACGTGGCGCACGCGGTGCCACGGCGGATTCCCTGAAGCGCGCGGGCATCAAGCCGCTGGTACTCGAAGCGAAGGAAGCGGTCTCGCTGATCAACGGCACCCAGGCGATGCTAGCGGTCGGAGTGTTGGCCCAGCTTGCGGCGGAAACATTGGTGGATTCGGCAGACGTGATCGGGGCGATGACCCTTGACGCTCTCCATGGGACCGATGTGGCATTCGACGAGCGCATCCATAAGGCCAGACCCCATGCGGGGCAAATCCGGACAGCGGAAAATCTGCGCAGGATGCTCGAGGGCAGCGAGATTCGCGAGTCACATCGCGATTGCTCGCGAGTGCAGGATGCGTATTCGCTTCGCTGCATCCCACAGGTGCATGGCGCCGTGCGCGACACGCTGACACACTGCCGGGAGGTGATGGAGACGGAGATCAACTCGGCGGTCGACAATCCGCTGGTATTTGCGAAAGCGCGCACCGTCGGCAGCCGAGAAACTGGAACACTGGTGGCCGCTCCGGAAGGCGACATCCTGTCGGGAGGTAATTTTCACGGCGAACCGATTGCGTTCGTGCTGGACTTCCTGGGAATCGCCCTCAGCGCACTGGCGGGAATTTCCGAACGGCGCCTGGAGCGCATGGTAAATCCCGCCCTGAACGAGGGCTTGCCTCCGTTTCTCGCTCCTGGCGCCGGCTTGAATTCGGGATTCATGATGCCGCAGGTCACGGCGGCGGCGCTGGTCAGCGAGAACAAGGTGCTGGCACATCCCGCTTCAGTGGATTCGATCACCACGTCGGGCAATAAGGAAGATTACGTGTCGATGGGCATGACGGCCGCCATCAAACTCGACCGCATCGTGCGCAACACGCGGAATGTGCTGGCCATCGAGGCGATGGCGGCGGCGCAGGCGCTGGATTTTCTGTTGCCGATGAAAACCTCCAGGCGCGGACAGCAGGCGCACGCGGCGATTCGGGCGGTGTGCGCGACTATGGAGAAAGACCGCGTCATGTACAAGGACTTCGAGCGTATCGCAGACGTGGTTGCCGGCGGAAAATTGGCCGAAACGCTGCGATGAATTGATCAAAGGCTGGACAGATCTGGACACTCGCATGTCGCGACGGGGACGCAGAGGTAGGTCGGGTCGCGCTGGACAAAAGTGCCCGGCTTTCCGCTCTGGTCGGGAAAGCCGGGACGAGTTAGGCGATCAGTGCAGATCCGGCACCTTCAAGGGCCTGGTTCGAGCAGAGTTCGCGCGGCGCAGTGAGGCATAGTCTGAGAGCGCGCCTGTGTCATCCCAGGTGACCTCTGCCGGCGCGTCCCCGCCAAACGACAAGCGAAATACTGTGCCGCAGCCGCTCGGCGCGAAGCAGCTATCATTGCCACCTTCTTCGGTGCCGCCGTAGAGATTGCCGTCCCTGCCCTGAACGACGCTGGCGGCAGGGAACGCGCCATCTGTCCCGCCGTCAAATCCAAACAGGGTAGCGAATTTGCCGGCAGGCGTGATCCGGTAAACGGTGCCGAACCCGTTGGGGCCGCCAGCGTTGGCTGTCCCGTACAAGTTTCCATCGGAGGCCTGAATGAGCCCGGCGTACGGCACTATTCCGTCGGCGCAGGTTCCGGTGCAGAAGCTGTGCACGGTGTTGAACTTTCCGCGCGGGCCGATTCTGTACACCGTGCCGGCATCGACGGTGCCGCCGCCATCGGTAGTGCCATACAAACTGCCATCGCTCGCATGCACGAGAAGCGCCTGTGGAGTGCTGCCGTCGACGCAATTCGGTTGCGCGCAGAAACTGTGCACGGTGGTCAGCCTGTTCGGAGGTGTGAAGCGGAAGACGACCCCACATCCGAGAGAGCATGCTTGGCTGTTCCCGCCGAACGCGGTAGTTCCATAAAAGCTTCCGTCCTTGGCCAAAAGAAGTCCGATGTACGGTTGCGAGCCGTCGGCGCAGTTTGCCTTCGAGCAGAAGTTATAAAGAGTGGTAAGAGCGCCGTTCGGGGTGATCCGGAAAATCGTGCCTACGCCGTTTTTGCCGCCCGCGATCGTCGTTCCGTAAAAGTTGCCGTCCTTCGCCTGCACCAGGGCAGACTGCGGCTGGTTGCCATCCGTGCAGGAAGGCTGGGAGCAGAACGCGTGCAGCGTGGTCAGAACACCGCTCGACGTTATCTTGAAAACTGTGCCTGCGCCGTTCGCGCCGCCTCCAAACGTTTCGCCGTAGAAGTCGCCGTCGGAACCCTGGGTGAGCCATTCGGGGTAAGCGCCGTCATTGCAGTTGGTCTGTGCGCAGAAGCTGTAGAGCACGGTGTGCACACCGCTTGGAGACAGCGAAAAAAACGTTCCGTAGCCATTGATTCCGCCATACACAGTGGTGCCATAGAAGGTGCTATCGCTGGTTTGAATGAGTGAAGAAAAAACGTCCTCGCCGTTAAAGCCGTTGAAAACTACGAGCGTGTTCAGAGTCTGAGCCGACAGCGCCAGTGCCGCCGCAGCCCACAACACTAGCAACCGGGTAATCGTTCTCGCCAAGAGAGTCCTCCCTCGGGAATTGAGGTTCCTAGTTAAGACTCCGCTGGCGACGGATTCTCTAACAAGTACGTGATTGCGCGTTAGGCCGTCGCAACTCTATTCGCCTCCGCGTGTGTCCCTAGTCCAGCGCCTTGTGGAAGCGCAACACGCTGAGGGTGATCAGGCTCGCGGCAATGGCCGCCATGGCCGCCATTTCCGGCCACAGAATACTCATGCCCACGCCCTTCAGATACACGCCTCGCAAGACGACCAGGAAATAGCGTAGCGGGATCAGGTAAGTGACTTTCTGCAGCCAGTCGGGCATGGTGCTGATGGGAAAGCCGAACCCGGAAAACGTGACCGACGGCATGATAAAGAAGAAGGCCGTCACCATGGCTTGCTGTTGCGTCGATGAGACGGTGGATATCAAAAGGCCCATGCCCAGCACGCACAACAGGAACAGCATGGCTCCAGCCAGCAGAACCAGGATCGATCCGCGAAATGGCACCCGGAACCACAACGTGCCTACCCTCGCGATCAACGCCACATCCGCCAGTCCAATCAAAAAGAAAGGAAGCGTCTTACCAAGGATGAATTCAACCGGCCGGATGGGCGTGACCATAATTTGTTCGAGCGTGCCGATCTCCCGCTCGCGCACCACGGCAAAGGCGGTCAAGGTGGTTACCAGCACCAGGGTCAGGCTGCCGATCACTCCGGGCACAAAGAACCAGCGGCTCTGCAGGTCCATGTTGTACCAGGGACGCTCCTGGAGCGTGATTTGCGGAAGCGCGTCTGCCAGGTTCGGCGAGGTTCGCTGCATGCGATCGCGCTGGTAGTCCTGCGAGAATCCCTGTGCAACCTGGTTGACGTATCCTGAGGCGATCAGCGCCGTGTTGGAATTGGTGCCATCGACGATCACTTGCAGCGGCGCGGTCTGGGCCCTGCGCAGGTTCTCGGAAAATCCTGGCGGAATTCGCAGGGCGACTACGGCGTCGCCCCTATCGATGATCTCTGTGATGTGCCGGCTATCGGTCAACTGCTGCTGCACATCGAAATAGGCGCTGGACTGGAAGCGCGAGATCAGTTCCCGGCTCTCCAGGCTGTGGTCCTGATCGAAGATGACGCTTGGCACGTGGCGGATTTCGTATGTGGCTGCATAACCGAAAATCACCATTTGCATGAGCGGCGGCACGAAGAACACGAAACGCGATCGTTTGTCCCGAAATACCTGGATGAACTCCTTGATCAGCATCTGTTTGAGCCGCGACAGCATGACCTCTCCTAAACCAAGCGCTTGTGAAGGACCCCGGTGGCGACCAGCGAAAGCAGAATAGCGAAAATCACCAGGGGAATGAGTTCGCCGCCCAGCATGCGCAAAGGCGTTCCCTTCAGAAAAATCATCTTCAGCGCTGAAACGTAATATCGTGCGGGTAAAACGCGGGTGACAAGCTGAACGATTTTCGGCATCTGCTCGATGGAGAAGAGAAATCCCGACAGCAGGAATGCCGGCAGAAATGTGGCTAGTAATGCAATCTGACTGGCGGCCAACTGGTTCTTGGCAATTACAGATATGAAAAATCCCAGGGCCAGCACCGCCACAAGAAATAACGCCGAACTCACAAATAATGCGCCGAAGGTGCCTCGGAACGGGACATGGAACCAGTACAAGGCAAGTCCCACGCATAAGGCAGCATCAAACATGCCGAGTACGAAATAGGGGATCAGCTTACCCAGCATGATCTCCATCGGTGACACTGGCGTGGAGATCAGTTGCTCCATCGTGCCGCGTTCCCATTCCCTGGAAATCGTAAGCGAGGTGAGGAAGGCGCCAATCACCGACATCACCAGCGCGAGCACTCCAGGGATAATGAAGGCGCTGCTTTCGAGATCTTCGTTGTACCAGACGCGGTTCTCCACCGAGAGAACGGGTGGCGGCGGTGTCATTCCCCGGCGCTGCATCCATTGCAGTTGCACCTGGCTCGAGTAGTCGGATACGACCGACTGCGCGTACCCGGTGAGCACATTTGCGGAGTTGTCGTCGCTGGCATCGATCAGAGCCTGCACTCCCACGGGCGCACCGGTGCGCAGATTCTGTGAAAAATCCCAGGGGATGACGAGTCCCATTTTCGCGCGCCCGTCATCGATGGCGCGCACCAACTCCGGATAGCTGCGTACGACCCGGATCAGATCGAAATATTCCGAATTCTGAAAACGCTTCAGCAAGTCCTGGCTGTCCTGGCTGCCATCCTGGTCGACGACGTAGATCGGCATATGCTTCAAATCGAGGTTAACGCCATAACCGAAGAGCAGGACCAGCACCACCGGCATGAGCACCACGATGCCAAGGCTGCGAGTGTCACGCACGATCTGGATCATTTCCTTCTTCGCCATCGCGAGAAGACGGGTGAAGCTCAGGCCTGAATCGGATCGCACTCCTCCGAAGTTGTGGTTCGTTGTCGCAAAGTGCTGCACAGGCTCGCCCACCGGCGACTCCGCCACGGAACCAGACTGAAATCGCTCAAGCCACGAACTTGAATGGCTCATGCGGCCCCCTCACGTGTCCTACTGCGCTCAGTGGTCAGCGACACGAACACATCTTCGAGCGTGGGCCGTATTTTCTCGACTTTAGAGACGCGCATTCCGCGGCTCGCGAGCAACTGCTGCACCTGGGCAGCGCCACGCTCGGCTTCGGAAACCACCAGGTGCAGCGAGTTCCCGAACACTGCTGCGTCGAGGACCCCCGGCGTCCCCTGGAGTGCCTCAAGCGCGGGGCCGAGCGGCTCGCATTCCACCAGCAATAAGTCCCCCTTCATGGATTCCTGCTTGAGTTCCGTGGGCGTGCCCAGCGCGACCATCTTGCCGCGATAGATAAGTGCGAGCCGGTTGCAATACTCCGCTTCTTCCATGTAATGCGTGGTCACAAAAACGGTGACGCCGTCCTCGGCCATGTGGTGAATCAATTCCCAGAATTGGCGGCGCGAGATGGGATCGACACCGGATGTCGGCTCGTCGAGAAAAATGATTGGCGGACGATGCAGAACCGCGCATCCGAGTGCCAGACGTTGTTTCCATCCTCCGGGCAGAGTGCCAGTGATGAGGTTTTCCTGACCCTTTAGATTGGCCATGTCAAGCGCCCACTCAATGCGCTCCCGCAATATTTTGTGGGGAACGTTATAGAGTCCGGCGAACAGGCGCAGGTTCTCAATCACCTTGAGGTCGTTGTAGAGCGAGAATTTCTGCGACATGTAGCCGATGTTCTGGCGCACCGACTCGGGCTGGCGCGCGACGTCGTATCCTGCCACGATGGCCTGTCCTGAAGTCGGCGTGAGCAGTCCACAAAGCATGCGGATCGTGGTGGATTTTCCCGCTCCATTCGGGCCGAGGAAACCGAAAATCTCGCCATTCCGGGTTTCCATAGAAATGTGATTCACCGCGGTGAAGTCGCCGAAGCGCTTCACCAAATCCCGCACCACGACAGAGCGATCTCCGTTGTTCATGATCGCAACTCGTGTGCCGTAGAGCCGCGGGAAACGGCTTCTACGAACAGATCCTCGATGCTTGGTGTGACTTGCTGGATCTCGTCGAACGGAATTCTTGCCTTGCCAAGTTTTGACGCGAACTCCGCGCGCCGACGGGAGGCATTGTCCACCACTAGGTGCACACCATCACCGGTGATCATCATGCTGGAAACGCCTTCGCTACTTTCGAGTTCGTCCCGCACTTGCCGCGGTTCAGCGGTGATGATCGCCAGCACTCCTTTCCCCAGCTTCGCCTTCAGGTTGGCAGGCGTGTCACAGAACAGCAGTCTGCCCTCATTCAGAAGCGCGACTCGATGGCAGCGCTCCGCTTCGTCGAGATAAGCCGTCGAGGTGAGAATAGCCACACCTTCCGACACCAGGTTGTAAAGAATGCGCCAGAAATCGCGGCGCGATACCGGGTCGACTCCGGTGGTCGGCTCATCCAGCAGGATGACCTTGGGCCGGTGAATCAGGGCGCAAACCAGGCCGAGCTTCTGCTTCATGCCCCCGGAGAGTTTGCCCGCCAGGCGCTTGCGAAATTCGCTCATCCCTGCCGCTTGCAGGAGTTGCAAGGCGCGTTGCTCCCGCTCCGCCCTGCTTACGCCGAACAGGTCCGCATAGAAGCGAATGTTCTCGTCCACACTCAGATCCTCGTACAAGCCGAAGCGCTGCGGCATATAGCTGAGGTGATGCTTGGCCGCTTCAGGGTCGCGGGTCACGTCGACTCCGGCCACGATGGCGGTCCCCTCATCTCGAGCCATGACGCCCGCCAGCATGCGCAGAGTGGTCGTCTTTCCCGCTCCGTCCGGGCCCACCAGCCCGAAGATTTCCCCGGCGCGCACGTCGAATGAAAGGTGGTCGACGGCGCGTACTCCGGGAAAACTCTTGGTGAGCCCGGCGAGCTCGATGGAAGCTTGCGTCGTCATTTCGCCGTCGCTTGCAGGGGCGACGATTGCGAATCCTGGCCCGATGATCCGGATGCGCTTTGCTTTGCCGCGGCCAGTTGAATCTCTGCATCCGCAGGCATGCCCGGCTTTAGCTCGTGATTTGCGTTGTCCACGTCGATCTTTATCCGGTAAACCAGCGTGACCCGCTCCTTGAACGTCTGCACGCTCTTGGGCGTGAACTCGGCCTTTTCTGCGATGAACGAAATCCTTCCCTGATAAGTTTTGCCAGGATAGGTATCGCAACGAATGACCGCGGGCTGACGCCAGCGAATCCGGCCCAGGTCGGTTTCGTCAATGTAGGCGCGTAGCCAAACGTGGTCGAGGTCTCCCAGCGTGATCACCGGCGTGTTCGGGGCGACGACTTCTCCCAGTTCCGCGTTGCGCACCAGAATGACGCCTGCCTTGGGCGCCCGCAGTGTTGTGTAGTTCAGGTCCACGCGCGAGAGCCGCAGTTTCTGCTCCGCCTGCACTACCGAGGCGCGATCGACCGCTAGTTGTTCCCGCCGCGTTCCCTCGACGGCTTCGTTGTATTGCTGCTGCGCACGGTCCACAGTTGCCTGTGCCCGCTTGAGGTTGGTTGCCGCCTGGTCGCGCTCCACCTGTGACCCGACCTGCTGCCTGTACAGGGTCTCCGCGCGCTCGAAATCAAGCTTCTTCTGCGCCAGGTCGGCTTTCGCGTCCATCAGGACTTGTTCCTGTGCCTGGATCTCCTGCGGCCTGCTGCCCGCAAGACCCAGATCCAGTTGCCGCCTTTGCACATGTAAAGCGGCCTCATCCATGGCGACCTGCTGACGGTAATCGTCGCTATCGAGCTGCGCGATTAGCGCACCCTTCTCGACCCACTGCCCCTCTTCGATGGGCAACTCCATAATGCGGCCCTGCACCTTGAATCCGACAATGCTCTGGTGCGCCTCAATATTTCCTGAAACCTTCAGTACGTTGTCGGCCACCTGCTTTGGCTTGATACGTGGCCGTAGGTAAAACCAATAAGCGGCAGCCGCGACTGCCAAAGCCAGGATGAGGATGGGCATGCGGCGTTTCATGATTGACCTCCTCTACCGCGCGGCCTGGCGGCTGATACCAGACCAGAAAATCTCGAAAGTCGGATCCAGTCGTTCTTGCAACGTACTGGTGGAGGTGATGCTCCAATGCACCAACGCTCCCAGAATGTTCTGCTGAAAAATACGAACCATCTCTTCGGGGGTCAGATCGGTACGAATTTCTCCCCGCTCTTGCCCGCGCTTCAAGACCTCGCTGAGCATTTGAGCGCCGCGCGTCAAGGTTTCGATAAAAATGTCGCGGATGTACTCGCTCGAGATCATGGTCACTACCAGTCCACGCGCCAGTTGCTGGCTACGTCCGGGTTCCTCGGCGATTCGGTACATAAATTTGTGGAGCACTTCCCGGATCGGCTGATCGCCCTTTTCGGCTGCCTTACGCGCTTCCGCAACTTTTGCCAGTTGCACCTCGTGCAACACGCCAAGGACGTGCTCCTTGCTGGGGAAATAGTTGAAGAAGGTCCCCTTTCCCACATCCGCGGCTTCCGTGATCTCTTCCACTGTGGTTGCCAGGAAGCCGTGTTTCGCAAAAAGTTCCATGGCAGCGCGAAAGATTCGCTGCCGCGTCTCCGCTCGCTTGCGCTCGCGCCGGGAGGAGCTTTCCGGCCTCTCGGAAGGCACGTGCAGC
>Ga0070741_10019383_pt1 | contig 10868 bp, 12 predicted proteins | sample Coa_R1_4_FD_66440 | JGI IMG/M metagenome (GOLD analysis project Ga0070741, IMG submission 66440) | Surface soil microbial communities from Centralia Pennsylvania, which are recovering from an underground coalmine fire - Coalmine... | ecosystem: Environmental > Terrestrial > Soil > Unclassified ...
CTGAGCCTTCTCGGCATCCGTATACCGACGCGTGGTCGGCTTCCCTGGTGTCTTCTCTCCCGGCATGACTCCATCCTCGTTTCCAAGGTCAGGAGCCTCCAAGTAACCCAGGGCGATTCAGATCTCGTCGTTCGTCACCTAGTTCTTTGGACTTTCTTCGTGCATGCGCGAGCAAACCCGAAGCGGCTTCGTCGGCATGGACGGCGGGGACTCACGAGCCGCGCTCGGTCAATCCGTGCTCACGCGCGTAGCGCACCAGCTCCGCGCGGGTCCTCACGCCGAGTTGCCGCAGCAGGTTCGCCCGCTGCGTCTCGACGGTGCGCAGGCTGACGCCACGCTGCGCCGCGATCTCGGAGTTCGTGAAACCGCGCACGAGCATGCGCAGGATCTCGACCTCGCCCGGCTTCAGGTGCACGTTCGCGTCGGGCGCGTCGTCCGCGCGGTCGCGCACGATCGCCATACCGAGCGCGGGCTGCAGGTACGAACCGCCCGACGCGACGGTCTCGACCGCCTCGATGAGCTCCGACGGTTGCGCGCTCTTGAGCACGTAGCCGCCCGCGCCCGCGGCCAGGCTCGCCCGCACGACCTTCGGGTCGTCGAGCAGCGTCAGCACGAGCACCGGGGCCTGCGGGAAGGCCTCGTGGAGGTGCGGGATGAGGGCCGGGCCATCGGCCGAGGCCTCGATGTCGGCGACGACGATGTCGGGCTCGAGGTCGAGCATCACCGCCTTCGCGGGTTCCGACGGCCCGGCGACCACTTCGAGCGCGTCGTGCAACTCGAGGAACGCACGAACGCCTTCGCTGACGACGTTGCGGCGATCGACCAGGATCACCGACGTCGGATTCGGAGCCCGGGTTGCGCTCATGGCGCGCCTCCAGCCGCAACCGCCGACCCGATGGCGCCCGTGCGTTGTGTAGGTCGGATATGCAGGTCGCCGCTCTGATTCGGTACGGTCGCGTACCGAATCGAACTGCGCAAGTCGTTTCGCCCAAATCCCTACCCCCGCGGGAAGCCGGCGACAACCCCTCCTTCGGAGTCTCGACCACGATCCGACGCACCGAGCCCCCCGTACGGGAAACCCGAAGCGTGCCCTCAGGAGGCCGAGCTGCCCGCCCGAGCGCGACCGTCCCGGCGGTCGACGACACCATCCACCGGCGCCGCTGGTGGACGCTCGCCGCGCTCTGCCTGACGCTCGCCATCATCGGGATCGACAACACGATCCTCAACGTGGCCCTCCCGACCCTGGTGCGCGAGGTCCACGCCTCCAACTCGGAGCTGCAGTGGATCGTCGACGCCTACACCCTCGTCTTCGCGGGTCTGCTCCTCACGTCGGGCAGTCTCGGTGACCGGTTCGGGCGCAAGGGCGCCCTCACGACCGGCCTCGTCGTCTTCGGGGCGGGGTCGGTGGCGGCGGCCTGGTCGGGGAACGCCACACAGCTGATCGCCTGCCGCGCGCTGATGGGCATCGGCGCGTCGCTGATCATGCCGGCCACGCTCTCGATCCTCACCAACGTCTTCCACGAGCCGCGCGAGCGGGCCCGCGCCATCGGTGTCTGGGCGGGGGTCTCGGGGATCGGCATCGCCGTCGGGCCGATCACGGGCGGCATCCTCCTCAAGCACTTCTGGTGGGGCTCCGTGTTCCTCGTGAACGTCCCGGTGGTCGTCACCGCGCTCGTCGCCGGCCGCTTCCTGATCCCGACCTCGTGCGACCCGAACGCCAGCCGTCTCGACCCCGTCGGCGCGGTGCTCTCGATCGTCGGGCTCTCGGCGCTGCTCTACGCGATCATCCAGGGCCCCGCCCAGGGCTGGACCGACCCGGGCGTCGTCGCCGGCTTCGCGGGTGCCGCGGCCGTGCTCGGCGCCTTCGTGCTGTGGGAGCTCCACAGCCGAGAGCCGATGATCGACGTGTCGCTGTTCCGGAACCCCCGATTCACCGTCGCCAGCCTCTCGATCACCGCCGCGTTCTTCGCGGTCAACGGCGTGCTCTTCCTCCTGACCCAGCTCCTCCAGTTCGTGAAGGGCTACACGCCGCTCGAGGCGGGAGTGCGCGTCGCACCGATGGCGGCGATGTTCATGATCATGGGACCGGTCAGCGCGCGCATCGTCGAGCACGTCGGGACCAAGCGCACCGTCGCGACCGGCTTGCTCTTCGGCGCCGCCGGCATGCTCGTCGTGGCCACGAACGACGCCGCCTCGCCGTACCTGCAGGTGTTCGCGGGAATCGTCACGATCTCGTTCGGGATGGGGCTGGTCATGGCGCCGGCGACCGCTTCGATCATGGAGGCGCTCCCGCGCGCCCGGGCGGGTGTCGGGTCCGCCGTGAACGACACCACGCGCCAGGTCGGCGGCGCGATGGGCGTCGCGGTGGTGGGAAGTCTCTTCGCGTCCGCCTACCGGTCGTCGATCGAGACCCGGGCCCACGACCTCGGGATCGCATCGGCCGTGGTCGACCGGGCCCGCGAGTCGGCGGGGGCGGCGCTCGCGGCCGCGCGGAACATCGGCGGTGGCGTCGGCCGCGCGTTCGCGAGGGTGATCGACGACTCGTTCGTCCACGGGATGCGGGTCGGGCTGGGCGCGTCCGCCGGCATCTGCCTCGTCGGCGCCGCGCTGGCGATCCGGTTCCTGCCCGCGCGCGGTCGCGAGCACCACCTGAACGCGAGCGAGCTCGTGCCCGTCGACATCGTGGTCGACGACGCCGAGCTCGACGCCGCGCCCCAGGCCGATGCCGACATGGCGGTCGAACCGTGAGCCCGCCCGCGACCTCGAAGGTCCGTCCCCGCCGCCCGACCCTTCCACGCACCGGCCGCCCGCGCGACCCCGACCTCAGCGACGCGATCCTCGAGGCGACGGTCGCGGTCCTCTCGGAGAGCGGCTACGCCGCGCTGAGCTACGAGGCCGTCGCGCAGCGCGCCGGCGTGCACCGCCCCGCGATCTACCGGCGGTGGCCCACCAAGGGCGACCTCGTCGCCGCCGCCGTCGAGTCGGTGACCGTCGCGCTCGTCGACCCCGCGACGGGCAACGTCCGCGACGACCTCGTAGAGCTCGTCCGTCAGGTCGCCGGCCTCTTCCAGCGCAACCCCCGGGTGCGCCTCGCCGTCCGCCTCCTGGCCGACCTCGCGGCGGATCGCGAGGTGGTCGCGCGCGTCAACGCCCGCATGGTCAGCCCCTGGCGCGACCTCGTCCGGACTCTCGTCGAGCGGGGCGTCGAGCGGGGCGAGCTGCAGCCCGGCCTCGACCCCGAGATCGTCGCCGACCTCGTCTTCGGGCCGCTCGACCGGCGGATCCTCGCCGGGCGGGCCCAGCCCAACCGGGCCGGTGCCGAGCGCCTCGTCGACACGCTCCTCGACGGCCTGCGGCCCCGGACCGCGGACCGACCCCGCCGGCCCCGGGGCGGGCCGCGCGCCTGAGCCGGCGACCCGGCTCTCACGAACCGCTCATCGCCCCTTCCGCAAGCTGGCCCGGTGCAGCCGGTCCTCACCACACGCGTGGCGCCCGCGCCCGCCGACGGGCGCGAGCCTGCCGGCACCACGCGCGCCGTCGATGCGCGGGTCGCGGTCGCGCTCGCGCTGGCGATCGTGGCGGGCGCCGTGTTCCGGTTCTGGGGGCTCGGCGCGCAGCGCTTCCGCTTCGACGACGCGTTCACGACGATGGCGGCCCGGCTGCCGCTCCACGACCTCTTCGGCTACCTGCGCCTGCACGACTCGCACCCGCCGCTCGACTACCTGCTCCGGGCGCCGATCTCGCACCTGACCACGAGCGAGTGGTGGTTGCAGCTGCCGTCGGTGACGTTCTCGATCGCCGCGCTCGCGCTCTTCGCGTGGTGGATGCGCACCCGAGGTTGGCTCGGCATCGTCGCGACGGCGCTGTTCGCCGTCAGCGCGTTCCAGATCACGCACGGCCGCGAAGTCCGCATGTACCCCGAGCTCGAGCTCGTCGGCGTCGCGGCCGCAGTAGTCGCCGAGGCGTGGCTCACGCGCCCCCGCCGCTGGCACGCCCGCGCGATCGGCGCCCTGACGCTGGCCTGCCTCCTGCTGCACGTGTCGGGCTTCCTGCTCGGCGCCGGCCTGCTCGTGCTCGCCGGCCGGCGCACCGACCGCGAAGCGTGGCGCTGGCGTCGGGCCCTCGCGCTCGCGCTCGCGGCCTGGGCCGTCCTGTGGGGGCCGTCGTTCCTGACCCAGGCGCGGGGCGGGCATTCCGACTGGATCCCACGCACGACCGGCCGCCACCTCGCCGTCACCGTGGCGCGCCTCGTCACGACGGCGCCGCACTTGGTCCTCCTCCTCTGCGCCGGCATCGTCGCGGGCGCGGTCGTGCTCGTGCGCGCCGACCGCCGGCTCGGTCGCGTGTGGTTGTGCTGCGTCGGCGTGCCCATCGCGCTCGCCGCGGTGACGGGCACGGTCGCGCCCGTGCTCCTCGACCGGACACTCACCGTGGCCGCGTGGGGCCCGCTGCTCGCGCTCGCGTTCCTCGTCGACCGCGTCGCCCGCTCGTCACGTGCCCTCGGCACCGTCGCCGTCGTGGCCGTCGCCGTCGTGATGTTCCCGCCCGCGGTGCACGCCGTGACCGCGCGGTCGACCCCCGACCTCGCGCTGCGTCATCTCGACGCGGTCGTGCAACCGGGCGACGTCGTCGCCATCCGGCCGGCGGTCAAGGCGTCGGAGCTGACGTGGTCGATCGGCGTCGGCGCGGGCCGGGCGACCCGCCCCGCCGAGGTCGACCGACTCGCGAACACCGCCGCGGTCCTCCTCGAGGCGCCGTCGCGGCCGGCGGCCGCCCCCACCGGGCGGATCTGGCTGCTCGACTGGAACCGGCGGCCCGTCGAGCCCGGGTTCGTAGCGTGCGCGCCGCCGTGGCGGAGCGGGACGGCGCGCGTGCTCTGCCTCCGCCCGGGCGACTGACGGCAACCGGCGGCCGCCGCCGGGGATCAGAGCGTCCCCGACTCCTTCTCCTTCTCGCGGATCCAGGCGACGACCTCGTCGGGCTCGCCCTCCGTGTGCTCCGCGAAGTACGCCTCGACCCACTTCAGGATCTGCTGGTCGGTGAAGCCGTCGGCCTCGAGCCGGCCGCGGATCTCGTTCTCGAGCAGCCGCTCGGGCTCGACGTCCTCGATCCGTTCGGTGCGGGGCCGGATCCCCGCCGCCTCGGGCGATTCCGGCGTCAGCTCCTCGTCGGGTTGCTGCGGCATGGTGCGACCCTATCCCGGTGGTAGGGCCCGGGCATCGACGCCCTCGGGCAGGGTTCGGGGCCCGGAACGCGAGCGCGTCGGTCAGCGGCCGACGGCGCGCTCGAGCTCGGCCTTCGTCATCTTCGACCGGCCCGGGATGTTCTTGTCCTTCGCCTCTTCGTAGAGCTGGTCGCGGGTACGCCCGCCCGGGCCCCGGTGCGACCGCAGGCCACCGCGTCGTCCCGACGAGATGTCGTCGGTCGAGGTCCGGCTCGCCGTCCTCGCCTCGCCGGCGCGTGCCCGTTCCTTGTTGACGGTGCGCGCCGCGATCTCCTCCGCGAGCTCCTCGGAGCGCCCGTGCTCCTTCAGCCCCTGCTTGATGTGCTCGTACTGCCGTTCGCGCTTCTCGCTCCATGCTCGCTGCGGCATGACGCGCCTCCTGTCTCCGGTCCTGTCTCCGACCGCGTGTCCTACGCGTGCGACTCGACGCCCAGCACCGACCGCAGGTCGCGCACGTGTTCCTGGGTCTGTTCGAGGATCGGTCGCAGCGCCTCCGCGACGTCGGGGAGCCCGGCCGCCTCGGCCTGGTCGACGCGCTCGCGGTACCCGGCGAGCTGGCGCTCCTCGAGGGCGAGGTCGAGCTCGAAACCCCGGTGCGCGTCGGCCTCGCTCGGAACGTCCGGCACGCGCGTGGTCGGGATGCCGCCGAGGAACTCGATCTGCTGGGCGAGCACGGTGGCGTGGTGCAGCTCCTGCGCGAGATGGGGCTGGAGCACCGTGGCCGCGCTCTGGTACTCGGGGCCCTTCACGGTCGCGAAGTGCTGCACGTACTGGACGATGGAGCGGAACTCCATCGCCAGGTCCTGGTTGAGCGACTCGACGAGCGCGTCCTTTTCCACGGGTCCGTTCCCCCTCGGTCGGTCGTTCGCCTCGAAACGGCGGTACCCGATCGACGCGGTTCTGAATCCCGCCCGTGGCGATCCGGGAGCGCGACGCAGCCTCAGACGGGCCTGAAGTAGGGCAGCGTGATCTCGTCGTTGAGCGGGTGGAACTCGACCTGCACGCGCATCCCGACGTCGACCGCGTCGTGCTCGCAACCGACGAGGTTCGACAGCATCTGCCACCCCTCGTCGAGGTCGACGATGATCGGGACGTACGGCACCGTGAACGCGGGCGTCTGGGGTCGCCAGACCGTCGTCCAGCTGTAGACGGTGCCGGCCCCGGCGCTGGCCTCCCACGAGAGGTTGCGGCCGGTGCAGTGCGCGCACATCACGGCGGGTGTGTGCGTGATGCCCCCGCACTCCGCGCAGCGCTGGAAGAGGAGCTCGCCGCGCGCACAGCCCTCCCAGAACGGGCGCGACACGACGCTCGGGTACGGGACCGGGATCTCGCCGGTCTGGGGCCTCAGGAGCGTCACGGCGCGTCCTTTCCGAGCAGCATCACGTCGGTGAACAGCGCGCCGGCGCCGCCACCCGAGCACATCGCGACCTCGGCGCCCTCGACCTGCCGGGTCACGCACTCGCCGCGCAGCTGCTGGACGGCGCGGATCACGCGCTGTAGCAGTTGCACCGTCGCGCCGCCGTGGCTGAACGACATCAGGCCACCGTCGGTCGTGATCGGATGACGCCCGCCGACCTCGATCGTGCCGTCCATCACGTAGTCGCCGCCCTCGCCCGTCCCGCAGAACCCGAACGCCTCGAACTGGCGGATGATCTCGAACGAGAACGGGTCGTAGAACTCGCACACGTCGACGTCGGTCGGGCCGAGGCCGGCCATGCGGAACGCGTCCTCGGCCGCCCGCCGCCCGACGACACCGTCGACCAGGTCGCCCCGGCGGTTGCCGCCGAGGTCGTACGCGGGCGGGTGCTGGTAGGAGGGCCCGAAGTGGTCGGTGTTGCCGCCGAGCACGTAGACGGGAGGCTTCGGCGCGTCCGCGGCGCGGTCGCGGCGCGTCAGCACGAGCGCGCAGCCACCTTCCGACGTCATCGCGCAGTCGAGGAGGTGGTACGGGTCGGCGACCATGCGGCTATCGAGGATGTCCTGGGGCGTGTAGGGACCCCGCCCGTGGTAGACGGCCTCGGGGTGGACGTGACCGTTGTTGCGGATCGTCGCCGCGACGGTCGCGAGCGCCTCGGGTTTCGTGCCGTACATGTGCATGTGCCGCCGGGCGATCAGCGCGAACTCGGCGGCGGTGAACATGCCGAACGACACGACGAACTCGTTGGCCGGTCGGGTCCACGGTGCGGTCGAGCGGCGTTCCGTGTAGACACCGGCCGACCCGGCGCTGATGAGGACCGTGTTGGCCATGCCGGTCGCGATCGCGGCCGACGCCTCGAGCACGGCGGGGATCCCGAGTTGCGACATCGACCGCCACACCGGGCCGCTCCGCGCCTGGTACAGGAAGTCGCTCCCGGTCACGCCGACGACGCCGTCGACGTCGCGCGGCGTCAGCCCCGCGTCGGCGACGGCGCCGAGGCCCGCCTCGAGGGTGATCGAGCGCGAGTCGTGACCTTCGAGGACGCGCGCCTGCTTCGTGTTGAAGACCCCCACGATCGCGACGTGGTGGAAGGGATGCGTTGCCATGCGACGGTCAGGCTGCCGGCGTCTCGGTGATGTCCGCGTCGAGGTCGAGCCCGAAGTACGCGGCCGGGTTCTCGAGCGTGATCTTGCGGCGCAGGTCGTCCTTCCCGGCGAACGTCTTGTCGAGGAACTCCTGCGAGTGCGGGAACGAGCCGACGGAGTGCGGGAAGTCCGTTCCCCACATGATGTTGTCGATCGGCAGCATCTCGGCCATCTCGACGGCGACGGGGTCGCGGATGATCGAGAAGAAGCAGTGCTTCTTGATGTACTCGCTGGGCGTGAGCTGCATCTTCCGGCCACCGAACGCGCTCGAGAAGATCTCGTGGTTGTCGTCCATGAAGTACATGGTGAACGGCAACCAGCTCGCGTTGGTCTCCGCGAAGTAGAACTTGATGTCGGGGAACCGGTCGAACACGCCCGCGGCCATGAGCTGGGCCATGCAGTACACGGGGGCGTGGCTGCCCGCCCGCTGCGTGAGCGCCGACGCGTACGGCTGGCCCGCGGTGCCCTGGGCCGCGCCGCCCATGGGCGCCCGCATCTCGCCGAAGCCGAAGTGCGGCGAGATCGCGATGCCGAGCTCGACGCACTTCTCCCAGAACTTGTCGTCCTCCGGCTGCGCGAACCCGGTCCCGTTCGGGAACATGTAGAACGCGACCGACTTCAGCCCGGCGTCGTGCGCGAACTGGACCTCGGCGACCGCGTCGTCGATGTCGCTGATCGGCGTCACCGAGTTGCCGATGAGCCGGTCGGGCGCGACCGAGCAGTAGTCGTGCGCGAGCCACGTGTTGTAGGCCCGGATCATCGCCCGGTAGATCTCGCGGTCGGTGATGCCCTCGAGGAACCGGGTCGCGAAGACGGGCGGGAACAGCACCTCGGCGTCGATGCCGTCCTCGTCCTGCTCGCGCAGGCGCTGCTCGGCCGGGCCGGCGCCGTCGTTCGGCGATCCGTCGGGCTTGAAGTACGACCCGTAGTCGAAACGGATCGGCCCCCGACCGGTGATGTTCTGGCCGTTCTTCAGCAGTGGCTGCCCCTCGATGATCCAGCCCTCGCCGCCCTCGGGCAGCTTGATGAGCCGCGGCGCCCGGTCCTTCCACTTGTCCGGCACGTACTTCACCCACGGGTCGGGCGGCGTCTCGACGTGACCGTCCGCGGAGATCGTCCGGTAGTGGCGCGCCATGGTCGTTCCCCCTCGCTTCGTCGTCCGCGCTGATTCCAGCTTCTTGGCCCGGAGACCCGCAAATACGGCGGTCTCCGCGTCGACGGCTACTCGGGGCTGAAGCGCAGCAGCGTGACGCCGTCGGTGCCGTGGTCGAAGACCGGCACGACCGGCATGCCGACGGTGATCTCGTCGGGCTCGACGCCGACGAGCGTCGTCGTCATGCGGACGCCCTCGTCGAGCTCGATGACCGCGAGCAGCTGCGGAACCTCGTCCGCGAAGGGGCGCGCCGTCGGCTGGCGGGCGACCGTGAACGTGAGCACCTTCCCGTGACCCGACACGTCGTGCCACGCCAGCCGGTCCGACAGGCAGTGGGGGCAGCGGTTGCGCGGGTAGTGGACCCACGCGCCGCACGCGTCGCAGCGCTGGATGCGGACCTGCTCGGCGTCGAGGGCGTCCCAGAACGGCGCCGACGTCGGCGTCCGCTCCGGTCGCGGCTTGGGCAGCTCGGCGGAGTCGCGCGGGAACCGCGGGTCGGGGCTCACGCGATCACGCCGCGACCAGGACGAGCGCGGACTGCTCCGACATGATGCCGCCGGTTCCCGAGACGTACGCGGTGTCGCAGCCGGGCACCTGGTGGGCGCCGGCGTCGCCGCGCACCTGGCGGACGCCCTCGAGCACCTGCGACAGGCCGCCGGCCACGCCGGGCTGGCCGAACCCGAGCTGGCCCCCGTGGGTGTTGACCGGGAAGTCGCCCGCGTACGTGAGGTCGTGGTCGCGCACGAACCGCATGCCGTCCCCCTTGGCGCAGAAGCCGGAGTCCTCGATGCTCAGGAGCACGGTGATCGTGTAGCAGTCGTAGAGCTCGGCGACGTCGACGTCGGACGGCCCGATGCCCGCCATCGCGAACGCCTGGCGCGCGGCCGGCCCCACCGGCGAGCTCGTCAGGTCGGGCATGTACGTGTGCGTCTTGTGGGTGAGGTGCTCGCCGAAGCCGGCGACGAACGCGTTCCGTTCGCGCGCCCGTCGTGCGTGTTCGCGTCCGGCGACGACGAACGCGCCGCCGCCGACGCAGGGCATCACGATCTCGAGCAGGTGCAGCGGGTCGGCGATCATGCGGCTGTCGAGCACGTCGTCGACGGTGATCGGCTGGTCGTGGAAGATCGCGGCGGGGTTCGCGAGCGCGTTGGTCCGCTGGTCGACGGCGATCTTCGCGGTCGCGCGCGGGTCGTAGCCGAACTGCGCGCCGTAGCGTTGGGCGATCATCGCGTAGCCGGCGTTCTGCGCGATGTTGCCGTAGGGGATCTCGAACTCCGCCTGCGGCGAGCCCCACAGGTTCGACGACGCACCGTACATGACCCGCGGGTCGACGGGAACCGGCTCGGGTGGCTCGGGAACCGGCCGGGCCGTCAGCGCACCGACGACGACGTCGCAGATCCCGAGCTCGACCGCGACGGCAGCGCGCCAGACCATGCCGACGGCCGACGCGCCGCCGAGGTCGACCCGCTCGGCGAAGTCGACCGCGAATCCGCAGTACTCCGCGATCGTCGCCGGGAGGAACATGTTGGACTCGCGCACGTCGTTGGCGCACACGATGCCGTCGACGGCGCTCGCGGGGATGCCGGCGTCGTCGAGCGCGAGTGCGGCAAGGTCGGCCCACTGCTCGAGCGTGAACTTCGCCTCGCCGGCGAAGTGGCGCTCCGGCGCGTACTCGGCGATGCCGACGACGGCCGCGTCGCCTCTCAGGCCCATGCCCAACTCCCTCCTGCGCACGCGGTCCCGGCCGTTCGCCGGGGCCCGGTGACTCTGCCATGCTCGGACGGATGAGCGAGCGTCGCGGAGCGGGTGTCCCGCGGAGCAGCGAGCGGGGCCCGAGCGGCCCGGCGCGCAGCGCCGAGAGCGGGCAAGGCGTGAGCGAGCGTCGCGGAGCGGGTATCCCGCGGAGCAGCGAGCGGGGCCCGAGCGGCC
>Ga0070741_10019384_pt1 | contig 10868 bp, 7 predicted proteins | sample Coa_R1_4_FD_66440 | JGI IMG/M metagenome (GOLD analysis project Ga0070741, IMG submission 66440) | Surface soil microbial communities from Centralia Pennsylvania, which are recovering from an underground coalmine fire - Coalmine... | ecosystem: Environmental > Terrestrial > Soil > Unclassified ...
GCGGGCGGCCGGCACGAGGGCCGCCGCCGGGGCGAAGCGGGCGGCGGGTACCGTCGGCGCCGGCCGGCCGGCCGAGCCGGCCCGGGGCCAGATCGGCGATAACGCCGCTCCGGCCGCCACCACCGAGGCGCCGGCCCTCGCCACGCCCCTGCCGGGTCGGAAGTCCCCGGCCGCGAAAGCGGGCGGAACAGCGAAGGCCCCGGCGGCCAAGGCCGGGGGGGCGACGAAGTCATCGGCGAAGAAGACCGGCGGCACAGCGAAGAAGACCGGCGAGACCGCCAAGAAGACCGGCGGAACAGCGAAGAAGACCAGCGGAACAGCGAGAAAGACCACCGGAACAGCGAAGAAGACCAGCGGAACGGCGAAGAAGACCGGCGAGACCGCCAAGAAGACCGGTGGAACGGCGAAGAAGACCGCGACGACCGCCAAGGCCTCGTCGGCGGCCAAGCCCGCCGCTCGGCGCACGACGACGAAGAAGAGCTGAGCATGGACTTCTCCCCCAGCCCCCGGTGCCAGGAGCTGCACGCTGAGCTGACGCGGTTCATGGCCGAGCGCGTCTACCCGGCGGAGGACGTCTACGAGGAGCAGATGGCGGCCTCGGGCGATCCGCACCACCACGCGCCGGTCATCGAGGAGCTCAAGGTCGAGGCCCGCCGCCGCGGGCTCTGGAACCTGTTCCTGCCCCACAAGACCGAATGGACGGACGGGCTGTCCAACACCGACTACGCCCCGCTGGCCGAGGTCATGGGCCGCTCCCCCATCGCCTCCGAGGTCTGCAACTGCTCGGCTCCCGACACCGGCAACATGGAGATCCTCACCATGTTCGGCACCGTCGAGCAGCAGGAGCAGTGGCTGCAGCCGCTCCTCGAGGGCGAGATCCGCTCCGCTTTCGCCATGACCGAGCCGCAGGTGGCCTCGTCCGACGCCACCAACATCGCCTGCTCCATCCGGCGCGACGGCGACGACTACGTCATCAACGGCCGCAAGTGGTTCATCTCCGGAGCGCTGCACCCCCACTGCCGCATCCTCATCGTGATGGGCAAGACCGACCCCGACGCCGCGCCCCACCGGCAGCAGTCGATGGTCCTGGTGCCGATGGACACGCCCGGCGTCACCATCCTGCGCAACATGCTCGTCTTCGGCTACGACGACGCCGAGGGCCACGTGGAGATGACGTTGGAGGACGTGCGCGTCCCGGTGTCCAACCTCCTCGGCGAGGAGGGCGGCGGCTTCGCCATCGCCCAGGCCCGCCTCGGCCCGGGCCGCATCCACCACTGCATGCGGACGATCGGCGCCGCCGAACGGGCGCTGGAGCTCATGTGCCGACGGGCCCACGCCCGCAGCCCCTTCGGCAAGCCCCTGGCCGACCAGGGCGTGGTGCAGACCTGGGTGGCCGACGCCCGCATCGCCATCGACCAGGCCCGCCTCTACACGCTCTACACCGCCTGGCTGATGGACACCGCCGGCAACAAGGCCGCCCGGACCGAGGTCTCCGGGATCAAGGTCGCCGTCCCCAACATGGCGCTCGACGTCATCGACCACGCCATGCAGACCCACGGCGCCATGGGCGTCTCGCAGGACACGCCGCTGGCCCGGATGTTCGCCTGGATCCGGGCCCTGCGCTTCGCCGACGGGCCCGACGAGGTCCACCGCCAGTCGATCGCCCGCCGGGAACTGCGCCGCTGGGGGCCCGAAGGCTAGGCGCCGCCGTCCCCGCCGTAGTCGACGTGAGGCTTGGGGAACGGCCGCCCGGCCCGGGCCAGGCGGATCCCGAGCCCGCCTTCGCGCCACCCGGAGCAGACGTCGACCATCCGCTCGAAGTCCATCGGCCCCTCGGGGCCGGTGCCGCCCTCCTGGCGCGTCAGCATGTACTGCGAGACGACCTGGTGGCTCCAGATGTTGAGGACGAGGGTGAGCAGGTGCGTGCAACCCTCGACGCCGCCGAGGATCTCGGTCGCCTCCTGGCGGAAACCCCGGGAGAGGCGCAGGCCGACCAGGCGCTGGGCAGCGACGGCGGCCAGCGGGCACTCGGGGAACGGCAGGAACCGGGGCCGGACGTGGACGGCGACCACGGTGAGGTCGGGCGGTTCGGCCTCGAGGCGCACCTCGTAGCCGTGGATCTGCTCCTCGCCGCCGGCGTCGTCCAGCCACCGGTCCCGGAGGACGCCACTGAAGACCAGGCGCCCGTCGAGCGCCTCGGCGTCCACGCTGATCTCCCGCCGGACCCTGCCGGGGTAGCGCTCGGGAGCCAAGTCGGTCGGCCATGCCATGTGACCCACCATGGCATCCCCGGCGCCGGCGGCCGGAACCGGGCGGCCAACCGAGGGATCAGGCCAGGTGCGCCTCGATGATGGCGACCCCCCGGGCGGTGTCCTCCGAGAGGAAGAAGTGGCCGCCTTCGACCACCTCCAGCGGGACGTCGATCGCCGCCGCCACCTCCTCCATCCGCTCCCGCGGGACCGTCGAGCGGTCGCCGCACAGCACCGCCGCCGAGGCGGTCAGGTGCCTCAGGTGCTCGAAGCCGGCGTTGACCCCCAGCAGCGCCGGGGCGCCGGCGAAAATCGCCGCCTCGACCGCCGGCGGACAGGCCAGCTCCACCTGGCCGTCGGGCCGGTCGTGCGTCCCCCACTCGACGTACGCGGCGAGGGCCTCCGGGGCCAGCCGGTCCATGGGCGGCCGGCTGCCGTACGAGCGGATCATCGCCTCCCGTGACGGCCAGACCATCTTGCGCCGCAGAGCGGCGGCGGCCATCGGATGCGCCGTCGCGATCGGCGAGTCGCCGGTGACCCGCAGGACGATGGGCTCGCACAACAGCAGCCGCCGGGCCCGGCCGGGCTGGAGCTTGTCGAAGTGGACGGCGACGCCGCCCCCGAGCGAGTTGCCGGCGACGTCGACCTCGTCGAGACCGCAGGCGTCGAGCACGGCGGCCACGTCGCCCGCCATCGCTTCGTAGGTGTAGGGGTCGGGCGGCGGCGGCTTGTCGGTGGCGCCGTGGCCCCGGAGGTCGACGCCGAGCGGACGGAAGGCGCCGCGGGCGGCGAGGCGGCGGGCGAGGGGATCGAAGAACCCGGCACAGAAGCCGTTGGGATGGAGGAGGACCAGCGGCCGGGCGCCGGCGGCGCCGCCCCAGTCGAGGGCGGCGATCCGCATTCCGTCGTGCTCGACGTGGAAGGAGCGGGGCGGGCCGGCGGTCGGCGCCGGTTCCGGGGAGGCCACCATCAAGAGGGTCAGGTTGTCTTCCTGGCCCGGCTCGGCGCCACCCGGGGGGGTTCGTTGGGCATCTTCGGATAGACGGGCGGCCAGGGGGCGTCGGCCAGCCCGGCGGCCATGTCCCGCTCGTGGAGGGCCAGCAACGGCTCCAGCGACTGCGGCGTCGTGTACGTCTCCCGCCAGGGGTCGCCCCGCTCCGCCACCCGGGCCGGCAGCGTGGCCAGCGTCATCGCCTCGGGGTCGATGGTGTCGAGCTCCTCCCAGGCGAACGGCGCCGATGCCTGCCCGCCCGGCCGGGGCCGCACCGACCAGGCGCCGAACACCGTCTTGTGGGGGGAGTTCTGGTTGAAGTCGACGAACACCCGCCGTCCCCGCTCCTCCTTCCACCAGGCGGCGGTCAGGAGGTCGGGGTGGCGCCGTTCGAGCTCCCGGGCCAGGGCCACGGCGCAGGCCCGCACCTCGATCGAGCTCCAGCGGGGCAGCAGCCGCAGGTAGACGTGCAGGCCATCGCCGCCGGTGGTCTTGGGCGATCCGACCAGGCCCAGCTCCTCGAGGAGCGCCTTGACCCGACGGGCGCCCTCGCGCACCTCGTCGAAGGTGATGCCCGGCGTCGGGTCGAGGTCGATCCGGAGCTCGTCGGCGTGGTCGGGATCGGACGCCAAGTAGGGCCAGACGTGGAAGCCGAGGCAGCCGAGGTTGACCGCCCAGGCGACGTGGGCGAGGTCGGCGGCCACGAGGGCGTTCGAGGTCGTGCCGTTGGGGGTGCTGACCACGGTCGTCTGCAGCCAGTCGGGGGCGTCCTTCGGATTGACCCGCTTCTGGAAGAACGACGAACCGCCCGCCCCCTCGGGAAACCGTTGCAGGAGAACGGGCCGGCCGCCCATGGTGGCCATGAGCGGTTCCCGCACCGCCTCGTAGTAGCGGACGAGGTCGAGCTTCGTCTCCCCTCGCTCGGGAAAGAACACCTTGTGGGGGCTGGTGATGCGGACCTCGCGGCCGTCGAGCTCGAGCACCGCCTCCTCGGCCTTGCCGCTCACGACTCCTCCTCGGCGGCCGACTCCTCGAGGAGGCGGGCGGCCTCCACCGCCCGCTGCAGGACTCCGGGGACGGCGCTCCGGTCGAGCTGCTCGAGGCCCTCCACCGGCATGAGCGCCACCGACGTCGCCAGCTCCCCGATCGGGAAGCCGATCCGCTTCCAGAGGCTCCGGACGGGCTCGGTGACCGGGCGGGGGTCCCGCCGCGCCCCCGGTTCGAGGGGCACGCAGGCCACCAGCAAACCGGCACCGGCGTCGACGGTCTCGCCGATCTCGTCCTCGTCGACCGAGTCCAGGGCGCTGCCGTCGATCCCGACGAACGCCGCCCCGGCCGCCCGGAGCAGGCCGCCGTCGAGCGGCCCGGCGCCGATCCACACGCCGGCCACGGCGCCCGGGGCGTCGGAGTCGCCCGCGGCGGCGAGCACCCGGCGGAGCCCGTCCTCCACCACGGCCCGTTCGTAGGCCCGCAGCCGTCCCCAGCCGCTGGCGGTGGAGAGCTCGCCGGCCAGCACGGCACCGAGCTGCGGCTCGTCGACCTGGACCACCAGGCGGGTCAGCCCCGGCAGCCGGCGGCGCAGGTCGGCGAGGTGCCGGCCGAGACCCTCGGCCAGCGAGGCGGTCACGTCCCGCACCGCTCCCTCGTCGGCCAGCGCCTTCTCGCCCTTGCGGAGCTCGATGCCGGCGGCCAGCGTCCACGGCCCGAGGATCCGCACCTTGAGCGGCCCGTCGTAGCCCTCGCCCGCCTCCTCGAGGGCGTCGAGGTCGGCGGTGAGGGCGGCGTGGGCCCGCTGCTCGTCCCGGCCCGGCCGGCGGACGAACCGCCACACGCCGGTGCCGACCTCGACGTGGAGGTCGGCCAGCAAACCCGCCGTCCGCCCGACGGGGTCGGCGCCGACGCCCCGGGCCGGCAGCTCGGGCAGGAACGGCAGCGCCGGGGCGGCGAGCTCGGTGAGGACCATGCGGGCCGCCTCCAGCGGCTCGATCCCCGGGAAGGGGCCGAGCCCGGTGGCGGTGCCCGCAGGCCAGACGTCCGGCATGGTGCGAACCCTACCGGCAGGTCGCGGCCAACCATTCCGATCCGCATCCGCAACACCGCTGCGCTTTCGTCACAGTTCCGGCCGATCGTCGTCGGATGACCGTCACACCCGGTCGGTACGCTCGCCGGCATGGCCCTGATCGACGTCCCGCGGCCCGGGGGTACCCGGGCGGGGCGACAGGCAACGCTCTTCCAGCAGCAACCCCTCGGCGGCGAGGGCTTCCACCCCGCCGTGGCGGAGTGGTTCCGCCGGCGGTTCCCGGAGGGCCCGACGCCGCCACAGGAGGAGGGCTGGGTCCACATCGCCGCCGGGCGCGACACGCTGATCGCCGCCCCTACCGGCTCGGGGAAGACGCTGGCCGGCTTCCTCGTCGGCATCGACCGGCTCTACCGGGCGGCGGCGGCCGGGGTCGCCGTGGAGGGCCGGGCCCAGGTGGCCTACGTGTCGCCGCTGCGGGCGCTGGCCGTCGACATCGCCGAGAACCTGGAGCGGCCGCTGCGGGAGATCGCCGCCGTCGCCGCCGAGCTCGGCCTCCCGGCCCCGGAGCTGACGGTGGCGGTGCGGACGGGCGACACGACCCCGAGCGAGCGGGCGGCGATGGTGCGCCGGCCGCCCAACTTCCTCATCACCACGCCGGAGTCGCTCTACCTCATGGTGACCGCCGCCCGGAGCCGGGCGGCGCTGCGCACCGTGGAGACGGTGATCGTCGACGAGATCCACGCCGCGGCGCGCGACAAGCGGGGGTCCCATCTGGCGCTGACGCTGGAGCGCCTGGAGCGGGCGACCGACGTCCGGCCCCAGCGGATCGGGCTCTCGGCGACGCAGCGCCCCATCGAGCTGCTGGCCGGGATGCTGTGCGGCGAGGGTGCACCCGGGGGTGCGGGGGCGTCCCCCGGGCCGACAGCCTGTGCCGTGGTCGACACGGGCCACCGGCGCGACCTCGACCTGGCCCTGGAGCTCCCGCAGGGGGAGCTGGAGGCCGTCGCCTCGGCGGACCAGATGGGCGACGTCCTCGACCGGATCGCCGCCCTGGTGCGGGAGCACCGCACCACCCTGGTCTTCGTCAACACCCGGCGGCTGGCCGAGCGCCTGGCCCATCAGCTCGGCGAGCGCCTCGGCGACGACGTCGTCAGCGCCCACCACGGCTCCCTGTCGAAGGACCGGCGCTACAAGGTCGAGTCCCGGCTGCGGGCCGACGACCTCAAGGCCCTGGTGGCCACGGCGTCGCTGGAGCTCGGGATCGACATCGGCCCGGTCGACCTCGTCTGCCAGGTGGGCTCCCCCCGGAGCATCGCCACGTTCCTGCAGCGGGTCGGCCGCTCGGGGCACAGCCGGCGGGGCACGCCCAAGGGGCGGCTGTTCCCGCTCACCCGCGACGAGCTCGTCGAGTGCGCCGCCCTGCTCCGGGGGGTGGAGACCGGCGTCCTCGACGCCATCGTCCCGCCGGTGGCGCCGCTCGACATCCTGGCCCAGCAGCTGGTGGCCGAGGTCGCCGCGGCCTCCGAGGCGGAGACGTGCCGGGTCGACGACCTCTTCGACCTCGTCCGCCGGGCGCACCCCTACCGGGATCTGTCCCGGGAGACGTTCGACGAAGTGCTCGGCATGGTGAGCCGGGGCATCGAGACCGGCCGGGGCCGCCGGGCGGCCTATCTCCATCTCGACGCGGTCAACGGCGAGGTCCGGGCCCGGCCCGGCGCCCGGCTGGCCGCCCTCACCTCGGGCGGGGCCATCCCCGAGATCGGCGACTTCCGGGTCGTGCTCGAGCCCGACGAGCTCTTCGTCGGCACCGTCAACGAGGACTGGGCCACCGAGTCGATGGCCGGCGACATCTTCCTGCTCGGCACCCACGCCTGGCAGATCCGCCAGGTGGCCTCGGGCGTCGTGCGGGTGGCCGATGCCGATGGCAAGCCGCCGACGATCCCGTTCTGGACGGGCGAGGCCCCGGCCCGCACGCCGGAGCTGTCGGCCGAGGTGTCTGCGCTGCGCTCCACCGTCGACGCCTTCGTCGCCGCTGGCGACAGCGACGGGGCCCGGGACTGGCTGGCCGGGGCGGCCCGCCTCGACGAGGCGGCGGCCACCCAGATCGTCGACTACGTCGCCGCCGGCAAGGCGGTGCTCGGCGTGGTGCCGACGTCCACCGACCTGGTCTTCGAGCGCTTCTTCGACGACGCCGAGGGCATGCACCTGGTGATCCACTCGCCGCTCGGCGGGCGGATCAACCGGGCGCTCGGCCTGGCGCTGCGCAAACGGTTCTGCGTCTCGTTCGACTTCGAGTTGCAGGCGGCGGCCGGCGACGACGCCGTCGTCCTGTCGCTCGGGCCGCACCACAGCTTCCCGCTGGCCGACGTGGTGCGCTTCTTGAACTCCAAGACGGTGCGCGGAGTGCTGGAGCAGGCGGTCCTGTCGCCGCCGTCGCCGATGTTCACCAGCCGCTGGCGGTGGAACCTCAACCGGGCGCTGGTCGTGCTGCGCTGGAGGGGCGGGCGCCGCAACCCGCCGCCGCTGCAGCGGATGGAGGCCGACGACTTCATGGCCGCCCTCTTCCCGCAGGCCGCCGCCTGCCAGGAGAACGTCGCCGGGCCGATCGAGATCCCCGACCATCCGATCGTCCGCCAGACGATGCACGACACGATGACCGAGGCGCTCGACATCGACGGGCTGACGGCGCTGCTCGACGGCATCGAGTCGGGCCGCGTCGGCGTCCACTTCCGCGACACCACGGAGGCCTCGGCCTTCGCCCACGAGATCCTCACGGCCAAGCCCTACGCCTTCCTCGACGACGCCGAGGCGGTCGACCGGCGCACCAACGCCGTCCGCCTCCGCCGCGGGCTCCCCGTCGACCTGTCGACCATCGGCCGGCTCGATCCCGACGCCATCGACCGGGTCCGGGCCGAGGTGGCGCCGGAGCCGGCCACGCCCGACGACCTCCACGATCTCCTGCTGAGCCTGGTCGTCACGCCGGCCCGGGGGGCGTGGCGGCCGCTGTTCGACGATCTCGCCGCCCGGGGCCGGGTCCGGGCGGAGACCGGGCCCGACGGGGTGGAGCGCTGGTGGGCGACGGAGTCCTCGGGCAGCGTCGCCGTCCTCCTCGACGACGCCGGCGACGAGCAGGTGCTGGCCTCGGTGCTGCGGGGTCATCTCGACCTCTCGGGGCCGGTGACGGCCGGGGAGCTGGCTGGGCGCTGCGCCCTTCCGCCGTCGAAGGTGGCCATCGGGCTGGCGGCCCTGGAGCAGGCGGGGTTCGTGCTCCAGGGCCGCTTCACCGACCCTGGCGGCCCGGAGGTGGAGTGGTGCGCCCGGCGGTTGCTGGCCCGCATGCACGCCTACTCCCGCAGCAGCCGGCGCAAGGCCGTCGAAGCGGTCAGCGCCGTCGACTTCGTGCGCTTCCTCCTGCGCTGGCAGCACGTCGCCCCGGGGACGCAGCTCCGGGGCCACGGCGGCGTCCGCATCGCCGTGGAGCAGCTGCAGGGGTTCGAGGCGGCGGCCGCCGCCTGGGAGCGGGAGATCCTGCGCCGGCGGGTGACCGACTACCAGCCCTCGCAGCTCGACCGGCTGTGCCACGACGGCGAGGTCACCTGGCTGCGGCTGTCCGCCCACCAACCGGCGTCGCCTCGGCGCTCCTCGCCGTCGAAGGCCACCCCGGTCGCGCTGGCCTTCCGGGGCGATCTGCCCTGGCTCCTGCAGGCGGCCCGGCTGGCCGGCGAGCCCGAAGCGCCGGCGACGGGGGCCACCGCCGAGATCCTCGAGGCCCTCGGCCGGCGGGGCGCGCAGTTCCTGGCCGAGCTGGCGGCGGCCACCCGGCGGCTGCCGGCGGAGATCGAGGAGGCGCTGTGGGACGGGGTGTCCCGGGGCCTGCTGACCGCCGACGGCTTCGCCGCCATCCGGTCGCTGGTCGAGACCGGCCGGCCCCGGCCGAAGCCGGCGCATTCGGTCAGCCGGCTGCGCCGGGGCGCGCCCCGGTCCAACCGGGCCGCCGGGCGGTGGTCGCTGATCCCGCCGGCCGAGCCGGTCGACGACCGCGAAGGGCTGGCCGAGGCGGTGGCCGACCAGCTGCTCCAGCGGTGGGGGGTGGTCTTCCGGGACATCGCCGCCCACGAGGGGGTCCCCCTGCCGTGGCGCGACCTCCAGTGGGCTCTGCGCCGCTTCGAGGACCGGGGGCTCGTCCGCGGCGGCCGGTTCGTGGCCGGCTTCTCCGGCGAGCAGTACGCCCTGCCCGCCGCCGTCGAGGGCCTGGCCGACATCCGGCGCCGGCCCCGCGCCGGCGAACGGGTCGTGGTCAACGCCTGCGACCCGCTCAACCTCACCGGCGTGATCATCCGCGGCCCGCGCGTCCCGGCCGTCCGCACCAACACGGTGACCTACATCGACGGGCTCCCCGACGGCCTCGCCGCCGACGCCGTCTGACGCTCCCGAACCGGCGTTCAACCACGCCGGAATACAGCGGAAATCGAACGCCGGTTGGGCGGAAGCGGACGGCGGGGCTGGGGGGAGCCCGGCCTGGGTATCGTCCGGATGTGAGCTCCGGCGTCGACGTCACCCATCCGGATCGCATCCTCTTCCCCGGCGAGGGCATCACCAAGGGCGACGTCGTCGACTACTACCGGCGGGTGGCCCCGGTCATGGTTCCGCACCTCCGCAACCGGCCGCTCATGCTCGAGCGGTACCGGGAGGGCATCGACCACGGCGGCTTCTACCAGAAGGAGGCGTCGGAGTACTTCCCCCCGTTCATCCGCCGGGTGGAGGTGCCGAAGGCCGGCGGCGTCGTCCACCACCCGGTCGTCGACGACGAGGACGGGCTCGTCTACCTGGCCAACCAGGGCTGCCTGACGTTCCACTGCTGGCCGGCCCGGGCGGACCGGCCCCGCCGGCCCGACCGGATGATCGTCGACCTCGACCCGCCGGAGGGCGCCTTCGCCACCGTGCGGGCCGCCGCCCTCCGGCTGAAGACGCTGCTGGAGCGGCTCGGGCTCGTCCCGTTCGTGCAGACCACCGGCTCCCGGGGCCTCCACGTGGTGGCGCCGGTCGTGCCCGGGCCCGACACCGACGAGGTGCTGGAGTTCGCCGGCGTCCTGGCCGAGGTGCTGGCCGCCAGCGACCCCGGCCGGCTGACCACCGAGTTCCGCAAGGTCAACCGGGGCGGACGGGTCTACGTCGACGTGGCCCGCAACGGCTACGCCCAGACCGTCGTGGCGCCCTATTCGGTCCGCGCCCGGCCCGGCGCGCCGGTGGCCACCCCGCTCGACTGGGACGAGGTCCGTACCACCCGGCTCCGCCCCGACCGCTGGACCGTCTCCAACGTGTTCCGCCGCCTCGGGGCCAAGGCGGATCCGTGGCGGACGATCGACCGCCGGGCCCGCCCGCTGCCCGACGCCTGGCCCCGGCTCGAGTCGCTGGCCGCCAGCCGGGCCTCGTAGCCTGGCCGGCGAACTGGCGTTCCTGAGGTTGGTCATGACGGGGTGAGGAACGCCGGTCTGGGCGGGGGGTCCCGTGCTGAAGGCTCCTGAACGGCGGCAACGGTACCGAGCGACGCTCCCTACGCTCGAGCGGCGATGACCACCACCGCCGCCGCCCCCCCGGGGACGACGCC
>Ga0070741_10019385_pt1 | contig 10868 bp, 6 predicted proteins | sample Coa_R1_4_FD_66440 | JGI IMG/M metagenome (GOLD analysis project Ga0070741, IMG submission 66440) | Surface soil microbial communities from Centralia Pennsylvania, which are recovering from an underground coalmine fire - Coalmine... | ecosystem: Environmental > Terrestrial > Soil > Unclassified ...
TCGCGCATCCCGATCTCGCTCACGGTATCGCCGATCGTCAACGAAGACGGCGTCGTTGTCGGCGCGTCGAAGGTCGCCCGCGACATCCGCGAACGCTTCGCCGCGCACGCCGCACTCCTCGACGCGGAAGCGCGGCAGCGCGACTTGCAGCAGCGGCTCGTGTCGCTCGTCGCCGCGTCCGGCACCCTCTTCGGTTCACCGAAACTCGCGGACGTGGTGCCCGCGATCGTCGTCCTCGCGCGGACGATGATCACCGCGGACGGCTACGCGGTCTGGCGATTCGAGCAGCGCGACAAGGCGTGGGAGATCGCGGCGTCGTGGGGGATCTCCGACACGTTTGCGAAGCGTCTCGTCCGCTCGTACCGCGGCGGCGACGAAGTGACGACGGTGCCGTTCGAGGAACCGATGGCGGTGCCGAGCGTGCAGAACGTGCCGATGCTCGAAGAGCGGACCCACGCCTATCGCGACGAGGGGATTCAAGCGCTGCTGGCAGCCCCGATGACGATCGCCGGCCACGCGACCGGCACGATCGTGTTCTACTTCCGTCACCCCCACGAGTTCAGCGACGTCGAAATCCACACCGCGAAGGCGTTGAGCAACCTCGCCGCGGCGGCGATCACGACCGCCGAGCTGTACGACGAGCAGCGGCGCAGTCGCGAGCGCGCCGATCTCGCCTCACGTCAATCGGCACTCTTGTCCGAGGCGGCCGCGGCGCTCGCCAGCTCGCTCGAGTACGAGCAGACGCTGCGCACCGTTGTCAACCTCGCCGTTCCGCAGTTCGCCGACTGGTGCGCCGTCGACATCGTCGACGATCGCGGCGGTGTGCAGCGGCTCGCGGTCGCGCACAGCGATCCCGCCAAGGTCGAGATGGCGCGCACGATCCAGGAGCGTTATCCCGAAGATCCGAACGGGCGTGGCGGCATCGCTGCCGCGATTCGAACCGGCACGCCGGCGTTCCACGCGGATATCTCCGACGAGATGCTGGCGGCCGGGGCGCGCGACGAGGACCATCGGCGTTTGCTGCAGGCGCTCCACATTCGGTCGGTCATCATCGCGCCGCTCACGGTGCATGGGCGGACCTTCGGCGCGCTGACGTTCGTGTACGCGGAATCGGAACGGCGGTACACGCAGGACGATTTCCGGTTTACGCAGGAGCTCGCCTATCGGGCCGCGCTGGCCGTCGAAAACGCGCGCGCGTACCGGCAGGTCAACGCCGCGAATCGCGCGAAGGACGAATTTCTGGCGACGTTGTCGCATGAGCTGCGCACGCCGCTCAACGCGGTCCTTGGATGGGTCCGCATGTTGCGGTCGGGCGCCATCACGGGACCAAAGGTCGAGCGCGCGTTCGAAGTGATCGAACGCAACGCCGTCGCCCAGCTCGATCTCGTCGAAGATCTGCTCGACGTGTCGCGGATCATCACCGGCAAGCTGCGGATCGACGTCGCGCAGGTGGATGTCGCGGCCGCGGTCCACGCGGCCGTCGAAGCGATTCTGCCGGCGGCGACCGCAAAACGGATCGCCGTCGACGTCAACATCCCCGATGATGTGCCGTCGATCCTCGGCGATGCGTCGCGGCTGCAACAGGCCGTGTGGAATCTGCTCTCGAACGCGATCAAGTTCACGCCGTCGGGCGGTCACGTCTCCGTCACGGTGACCGGATCCGACAGCAACCTCGACATCGTCGTCCAGGACACCGGCGAGGGCATCGAACCGTCGGTGTTGCCGTATGTGTTCGATCGGTTCCGCCAGGCGGACAGCGGCACCACGCGCGCCCACGCCGGCCTGGGCCTCGGCCTCGCGATCGTGCGTCACATCGTCGAACTGCATGGCGGCCGAGCGTCGGTGACGAGCGAGGGCAAAGGGCGCGGGGCGACGTTCACGCTCTCGCTGCCGGCGGCGGCCGACCGGCGCGGCGCCGCATCGGCGAGCCGCCTCGAGACGCATCGCGCCGCAGCGCCGGCGCTCGCGGGTATCCGTGCGCTCGTCGTCGACGACGACCTCGACGCGCTGGAGTTGCTCGGCGAGTCGCTGCGCGCGCGCGGCGCTGCGGTCAGCGTCGCGGCGTCGGCGCAAGAGGCGTTCGACGCATTTCGCCGCGAGCGACACGACATCGTGCTCTCGGATATCGCGATGCCGAACGAGGACGGCTTCGCGCTCATTGCGCGCATCCGATCGCTGTCCCGGGATCAGGGTGGAGACGTGCCGGCGATTGCGGTGAGTGCGTACGCGCGCACCGAGGATCGCGAGCGGTCGCTGGCATCCGGCTTCCAGGTGCATTGCACGAAGCCGGTCGATTTCGAACAGCTCAGCGCTTCGATCGCGTCGCTGGTTCGGACGCGCGCGGCGTAGGACCGAGCACCGCGAGCAGCGACAGCGGATCCACGCGCGCGTCGTTGGCGCGCACCGCCCAGTGCAAGTGCGGACCGGTGACGCGGCCGGTCGCGCCGACCAACCCCACCACCTGACCCTCGTCCACGCGATCGCCTTCGTGCACGCGAATCTCCGAGAGGTGCGCCAGCATCGAGAACATCCCCAGCCCGTGATCGATCACGATGGTGTTGCCCGAGTAATAGAGATCGCGGGCGACTACGACGCGTCCGGCGTTGGGCGCGTGGATCGGCGTGCCGGCGGGACTCAGAAAATCGGCGCCGCCGTGCGCGTTGCGCGGCTTCCCGTTGAAGATGCTGCGTGTGCCGAACGCGCTGTTCGCCGGCTGTGGCACTGGCCGGATGAACGAATCGGTCCAGAGCCGATCCGGACTGGAATGAGCCCATGTCGACGCGAGGAGCTTCGCGTCGGCGGCGATGCGTCCTTCCGCGGAGGCCGGCGGCGTCACGAAGTTCTCGTCCACAGTCAGGCGGCGCGTCGGAAACTTCTTCGGCAAGACGCTCAGTTGTTCCGTCGCGGTCACGCCACCGGCGTCGACGCGCACGCCGTACGTGCCCGGCTTCGTGTCCAGATCGATCCCGATCAAGGCACGCCACTCGTGGTCGCCGACGGCATACGCGGCGATGTCGTGTCCAAACGCTCGAACGTGGACCGTGTCCTGATGTCCAGGCAGCGTAATCGCGCAGAGCACCAGTTCGCCCGGCTTCACGGCGCGTGCCTGGACGCTGACGTGAATGGTGGCCGCGAGCACGATCGTCAGCACGTGAGCTCCCAGATTTCATCGACGAGTTTCTTGCCAAAGCTTCGCACTGGTTTCCTGGCGACGCAGACGAATCCCGCCTGCCGATAGATCGCGCGCGCCGCCAGCAGCTGACTGTGCGTCCACAGCGTGATCCTGCGGTAGCCAGCTTGCCGTGCGAAGCGGACGCATTCGTCGACGAGGCGCCGACCGATGCCGAGACCGCGCGCTTTCGGATCGACGATCAGCAACCGCAGCTTGGCGACCGTCGCCGACTTGCGGACGAGCAGGACCGATCCGGCGTTCTCGCCGTCGATCTCCGCAATCCACCCGCGCTCCTTCTCCGGATCGCGATGATCGATGAAGTCGGCCGCGATGCGCGCCACGAGCGCCTCGAACGACGCATCGTACCCCCACTCGCGCGCGTAGATCCGGCCGTGCTGCTGGACGATCCATCCCATGTCGCCCGGTTCCGGCGCGCGCAACACGTACGCGGCGGGCGCTGCAGCGACGCCGTCCTCGAGCGTCCGCTGGATCGTGTGCATCGCCTCGACGACCTTGCGGCGGCCGTCGCCGCCGAGCGCCGCGAGCATCGTCGTCACCTCTTCGCGGGCGCGCGCTTCGTACGGCGCGAACGTCTTGCGGCCGAGCGGCGTGAGGCGCACGAGGCTTTGCCGCGCGTCCGCCGCTGAGGGCGTCCGCGTAATCAGCCGTTCCGTGTCGAACTTGCGCAGGATGCGGCTCAAGTACCCGGCGTCGATGCCCAGCTCGTCGCCGAGCGCGCTCGCCGTCGCCTCGCCGCGATGGGCGAGCTCGTACAGGACGCGCATTTCGGTCAGCGAGTAGGGGCTGGCGAGCCAGTGATTGCCGAGCGCGCCGATGCGGCGCGTGTAGAAGCGGTTGAAGGCGCGGACGGTCTCGACGTGCGACACGCGCACATTGTCAACGAACTAGTTGACTGAGTCAACTAACGGCTGCTGGCTATCGGCTGTCCGCGACGTAGCCGTTCCGCGAACGGACGCGGTAATCGGAATTGGTCGCGCGGACGCGGATGCTGTGGAACTTGCCGTCGCCGGCGTGCGACGAGCTGTAGCCGAGGACGTACTGGCTGCGCAGCTCTTCGGCGATGCGCGCGGTCGCGGCGTCGAGATCGGCGGAGTTCTGCACGATCTCCGTCCGTCCGCCGTTCTCGTTGGTGATCTCGCGCAGCGCCTGCGCGTTGACGCGCGTGTTGATCGGCTGACGCTCGGGTGAGTCGATCGCCACCGCGTAGATGAAGGCGTCGCTCTTGAGGAGCGCCGTGCGGATGTCTCGCAGCGTCGCCGTGCTCGCCGTGTCGGCGCCGTCGGAGATGATCAGGATCGCCGCCCGCTGCCGGTTGCGGTGATCCATGATCGGCAGCGCCTCGATGACCGCGTCGTAGATCGACGTGCCGCCCGAGGGCCGAAGCGCCGCCAGCGCCTGCGTCACCGTGTCGCGCGCGTGCGTCCACTCGGTCAGCACGCGCGGCTTGTGGTTGAACGCGACGAGGAAGAACTCGTCCGATTCGTCGAGCAGCGTAAACAGGAAGCGGTCGACCGCCGCTCGCGCGTCCTGAATCCGCTGGCCGTACATGCTGTCGCTGATGTCCAGCAGGACCCCGAGGCCGATCGGAACCCTTTCCCGCGTGAACTGCGTCACAGTCTGTCGTTCCCCGTCCTCGAAGACTTGAAACGCATCGCGGTCGAGGCCGGTGACGAGGTGTCCCTCTTTGTCCGTTACCGTCGCGGTCAGCGTCGTGACGTCGACGCCGCTCTTGAACGGTTTGGTCGTCGCGCGCACCGGCGGCTGATCTTGCGCGGCCAGGACAGCCGAGGCGAGCAGGACCGAGAGGAATACCAGGCGCACAGGATCATGCTAATGTTTTTCGGCTAAGGAGCACGTAATGAAACTCCAGAGTTGGATGTTCGCGTTGCTGGCGCTCGCCGCGCTGCCGTCGCTCGTGCAGGCGCAGTCGATCGCCGGGATGTGGGACGCGACGGTCACCGCCGGCGGCGTCGAAGTGCCGTTCCGATTTCAGATCACAGGCAACGGCGCGTCGGTGCAAGGCACGTTCTTCAACGGCGACGAGAAGATGGTCTCGAGCGCCGGACGCTTCGAGAACGGAACGCTGTCGATCGAGTGGGACGCGCTCGGCACGAAGCTCGACGCGACGATGAAAGACGGCCAGCTCGAAGGCGAATACTCGCGCGGCACGCGCGGGAACCCGTATCCGTTCAAAGCGAAGAGATTTACGAACGCCGCGAGCGACGCGAAGCCGCCGCAGATTGCCGGCCTCTGGACGATGAACCTGGACAAGAAGAGCTCGAAGGGCGAGGACGCGTGGCACCTGATCGTCCGTCAGTCGGGGTCCGAAGTCTCGGCGTCGATCCTGCGCGTCGACGGCGACACCGGCACGCTGACCGGTACCTATCGCGACGGCAAGTTCGTCCTCGGACATTTCGCGGGGTCGCGTCCGACACGCGTCGAGATCACACCGCAGTCCGACGGCTCGCTCCTCGTCGTCGAGAATCGCAACGCGCCGGTGCCGGCGCTCAAAGCGGATCAGGCGAAGGCGAAAGGACTGCCGCAGCCGACTGATCCCTCACGCTTCACCAGCGTGAAAGATCCGGGCGAACCGTTCAAATGGAGCGCGCCCGATCTGAACGGCAAGATCGTCTCGAGCACCGACGAGAAGTTCCGCGGCAAAGTCGTCATCGTCGATATCGCCGGCAGCTGGTGCCCGAACTGCCACGACGAAACGCCGTTCCTCGTGGAGCTCTACAAGAAGTACCACGACAAAGGGCTCGAGATCGTCGCGCTGTCGTACGAAGAAGCGGCGCAGCTGAAAAATCCCGAGCGACTGAAAGCGTTCATCAAGCACTACGGCATCACGTACACGGTGCTCGTGCCCGGCGAGCCGAAAGATGCGCCGGCGACGCTGCCGCAAGCCGTCAACCTGAACTCGTTCCCGACGACGTTCTTCGTCGGACGTGACGGACGCGTGCGCAGCGCACATGCCGGATTCCCCGGAAAAGCGAGCGGGAGATTCCACGAAGAAGCGAAGCAGGAGATGACGCACACCGTCGAGCAGTTGCTCGCGGAGCGTGCGCCGTCAGCTACCGCCGCGGCGCGGTAACGTCGAACGCCAACAACCACCGGCCGGCGCGGTTGCGCGTCCAGACACGGACGTAGTGACCGCGCTCGGTCTTCATCGCGTATCGTCCATAACTGATCCCGAGATCGCCGGACGTCGCCGACTCGACGTGGAGCGACTCGGTCGTGCGATCGCGCTCGCCGTCGACGAGTTGCGCCTGTGCGGCATCGCCGACAAACGGCATCTTGCCGTCGCGATACACGCGGGCGTTCTTCGTCAGCGGCGGCGTCCGATCGCGGTCGGCGCGCTGCAGCGTCGCGTCCGCATCGGACGCGCGTCCGGCGTAACGGTCGCTGGCGTCCGCGCGCGTCAACCCGCTCGGAAACGGCACCGCCATCGGCGTCGTGATCCCCTGGTCGATGAAGACCTTGAACGTGCCGTCGGCCTGGCGCTTCCAGATCGAAAAGTACGCGAGCTCGGTGACCGGCTGCGCGGGATCGCTGTGCACGATGCGCGACGCCGGACCGGTCAGGTAACCGATGTCGCCGCTGGCGGCGATGTCGCCGAACCGCGGTTCCCACACGAGCTCGACGACCGACGGCGGCTGCGGTTTCAGCTTCTCGAGGAACGGTTTGGCTGGCGACGGCTCAGCGTCGAACCGCACCGCCGAGTCCGCGAAATACTCGAGGAACGAGTCGCGGATGCCGACCTCGGAGGCCCGTTTCGCGAACGCGCGTTCGGTGTCAGCCATTTGCACGAACGGACCAGGCACCTGCAGGGCCAGCAACGACGCGGCAATTACGAGCTTTAACATGCGGTTTCAGGATACTTTAGCCGCCTGACATCCGGTGACATCCGGTGACCATAAAGTGCAAGCCCGAAAGGACTTTTCGGCGCGATCGCGCCGTATACTAAGCGACGGATGAAAAGCCTTTCTGCCGCTCTTATTCCCGTTGGAGTTCTTGGGCTGACGCTGGGCCTGGCCGCGCAAACGGCATCACCTGCCAAACCGACGGCACCTCGTCCGGCTGTGTCGCATCCGGTTGCACCGCAAGCCGCCGCCGCGCCCGCCGCTGACGCGCAGGCGACGCTCATCAAGCAGTATTGCGTCACCTGCCACAACGACAAAATGAAGACCGGTGGGCTGACGTTGGCGAGCTTCGATCCGGCGCATCCCGATCAAAACGCAGATACCGCCGAAAAAGTGATTCGCAAACTGCGTCTTGGGATGATGCCGCCGCCGCAGGCGCGACGTCCTGACGCGGCGCTGCTGAACAATCTCGCGACGTCGCTCGAAACGAAGATCGATACGTTTGCCGCGCTCCATCCGAATCCCGGTCGCCGCACGTTCCAGCGTTTGAATCGCGCGGAGTACGAGCGCGCGGTGAAGGACGTCCTCGATCTCGACATCGACGTCAACGCGTTCCTGCCGCCCGACACGATGAGCGGCGGCTACGACAACATCGCCGACGTCCAGAGCTTCTCGCCGACGCTGATGGAAGGCTACCTGCGCGCGGCGGCGAAGATCTCGTCGCTCGCCGTGGGCGACAAGAACGCGTCGCCGACCGAAGCGACCTACAAAGTGCCGCGCACGCAGTCCCAGATGAAACACATCGACGGGACGCCGTGGGGCACGCGCGGCGGGCTCGCGCTGACGCACACGTTCCCGGCCGACGGCGAGTACACGTTCCGCGTCATGCTGCACGGCACGCCGACGGGCGAGCTCTTCGGCAGCGTCGCGCGCCGCGACGAGCAGCTTGAAGTCTCCATCGACGGCGAGCGCGCGGCGCTCCTGAACGTCGACTGGAAGATGACCGAAACCGACAAGAACGGGTTGAACATCGTCAGCCCGCGCGTCTTCGTCAAGGCCGGTCCGCACAAGGTCGCCGCCGCGTTCATCCAGAAGTTCGACGGCGTGATCGACGACCTGATGGCGCCGATTCAGTACACGTTGTCGGACACCGAGTACGGCAACAACGCCGGCATCTACGTGCTGCCGCACGTGCGCGACTTCTCGATCACCGGCCCGCTGAAAGTAACGGGCGTATCCGAAACGCCGAGCCGCCGCAAAATCTTCATCTGCCGCCCGCTGTCGCAGGCCGACGAGATCCCGTGCGCGCGCCGGATCGTCGAGAGCCTCGCGAGCGTCGCGTATCGGCGTCCCGCGAAAGGCGAGGACGTCGAGTCGCTGATGGAGTTCTACGCCGACGGCCGCAAGGGCAAGGACTTCGAGACCGGCATCAAGCTCGCCATCCAGGCGATGCTCGCGAGCCCGAAGTTCCTGTTCCGCCTCGAAGGCGAGCCGACGACGGCGCGCCCGGGGCAGACGTTCCGGCTGGCGGATCTCGATCTCGCGTCGCGCTTGTCGTTCTTCATCTGGGACACGGTGCCGGACGCCGAGCTGGTCAAGGTGGCGAACAGCGGCACGCTGCATCTGCCGACGGTCCTCGACAAGCAAGTGAAACGCATGCTGGCGGATCCGAAAGCCGAAGCGATGTCGACGCGGTTCGCGTCGCAGTGGCTGAAGCTGCAGGACGTCGACAAGCTGCATCCCGACGCGTTGCTCTTCCCGTCGTTCGATAACGAGCTGACGCAGTCCTACATCAAGGAAACACAGCTTTTCTTCAACAGCATCGTCCGGGAGGATCGCAACATCCTCGATCTCTTGACGGCGGATTACTCCTACATCAACGAGCGCATTGCGAAGGTCTACGGCATCCCGAACGTGATCGGCGAGAACTTCCGCCGCGTGCAGATGCCGCCGGAGCGCCGCGGGATCCTGGGGCAGGGCAGCATCCTGATGCAGACGGCGGTCGCGGACCGCACGTCGCCGGTGCAGCGCGGCAAGTGGATCATGGAGACGCTGCTCGGATCGCCGCCGCCACCGCCGCCGCCGAACGTGCCGGCGTTCGACGAGACGAGCGCGAACCAGGGCGGCAAGCCGCTCTCGACGCGCGAGCGCATGGAAGAGCACCGCAAGAACCCGGCGTGCATGTCGTGCCACCGCGTCATCGATCCGATCGGGTTATCGCTCGAGAACTTCGACACGATCGGCGCGTGGCGCATCAAGGACAACGGCGTCGCGGTCGAAACGACCGGCACGCTCTACGACGGCACGAAGATCGACGGCCCGAACGGCCTGCGTGAAGCGCTGCTGAACCACTCCGAAGCGGTGATTCGCAACTTCACCGACAACCTGATGTCGTACGCGCTCGGCCGCCGCATCGAGTACTACGACCAGCCGACGGTCCGCGCGATCGTCAAGAAGGCCGCGGCCAACGGCAACAAGTTCTCGTCGTTCGTGTTCGGGATTGTGAACAGCCCTGCGTTCCAGATGAGCACGGCAGACGTGCAGACGACTGACGACAAGTAGATAGACGACTGTTACTGAGGAGCCGAGATGATCATCACGAAGAAGCACGTTTCCCGTCGCACCGTCCTCAAGGGTGCGGGCGTGGCGGTGGCATTGCCGTTCCTGGATGCCATGACGCCGGCCGGGACGGCATGGGCGAAGACGGAAGCTGGTTCGAAGAAGATTCGGCTCGTGGCGATGGAAATGGTCCACGGATCGGCGGGCAGCACGGCGATCGGCGTGAAGAAGAACTTGTTCGCGCCGACGAAAGCGGGCCGCGACTTCGAGTTCAGCCCGACGCTCGAGCCGCTCGCGCCGTTCAGGGACTACACGACCATCATCAGCAACACCGACGTGCACAACGCCGAAGCGTTCACGCTGCCTGAAATCGGCGGCGATCACTTCCGCTCGAGCGCGGTGTTCCTGACGCAGTCGCATCCGAAGCAGACCGAAGGCAACGACGTCTTCGCCGGCACGTCGCTCGATCAGCTCTACGCGCAGAAGTTCGGGCAGGACACGCCGATTCCGTCGATGCAGCTCTCGATCGAGAACGTCGACCAGGCCGGCGGCTGCACCTACGGCTACTCGTGCATCTACACCGACACGATCAGCTGGGCGTCGCCGAAGCAGCCGCTGCCGATGGTGCGCGACCCGCGCGTGGTGTTCGATCAGTTGTTCGGCGTCGGCGCGACGCCGCAGGAGCGCGCGGACAGCCTCAAGGCGGACCGCAGCATCCTCGACTGGGTCAACGGCCAGGTCGCGCAGTTGAAGCGGCAACTCGGTGCGAGCGATCGCCGCCGGCTCGACGAATACGTGGATAACATCCGCGAGATCGAACGCCGCATCCAGCGCGTCGAAGCGCGCAATTCGAGCGGCGAACAGCGCGCGATGCCCGAAGCGCCGATCGGCGTGCCGGACTCGTTCGAAGAGCACACCCACATCCTGATGGACTTGATCGCGCTGGCGTTCGCGTCCGACTCGACGCGCGTCTTCTCGTTCAAGCTCGGACGCGACGCGTCGGGCCGCGCGTATCCCGAGAGCGGCGTGACGACCGGCTTCCACAACGCGTCGCACCACGGCGAGCGCGAAGACCGCATCATGGACTTCGCGAAGATCAACCGCTATCACGTCAGCATGGTGCCGTACCTGCTCGACAAGCTGAAGAACACGCCGGACGCGGACGGCAGCAACCTGCTCGACAACTCGCTGATCCTGTACGGCTCGCCGATGGGCGACTCGAACATCCACAACCACAAGCGCGTGCCGTTGTTCGT
>Ga0070741_10019386_pt1 | contig 10867 bp, 9 predicted proteins | sample Coa_R1_4_FD_66440 | JGI IMG/M metagenome (GOLD analysis project Ga0070741, IMG submission 66440) | Surface soil microbial communities from Centralia Pennsylvania, which are recovering from an underground coalmine fire - Coalmine... | ecosystem: Environmental > Terrestrial > Soil > Unclassified ...
TGGTAGCCGAGGTCATCGATCCCAAGATCGAGATGACGGTGCAGGAGGCGCGCGAGTTCAAGGCGCACCCCAGCCAGGACGACGTCATCGACATCGAGGTGACGCCAGCTAACGCCGGACGTATCGCCGCGCAGACCGCCAAGCAGGTAGTCCTGCAGCGCCTGCGCGACGCCGAGCGCCAGATGGTGTTCGAGGAGTTTTCCACACGAGAAAGCGACATCGTGTCCGGCGTCATTCAGCGTCTCGACGGCCATAACGTCGTCATCGACCTCGGCAAAACGGAGGGTATCCTGCCGCCGGCGGAGCAGGTGCGCGGGGAGACCTATCGGCCCGGCCAGCGCATGAAGTTCTACCTCATGGAGGTGCACCGCTCGGTTAAGGGGCCGCAGCTGATCCTTTCGCGGACGCACAAGAACCTGCTGAAGCGGCTGTTTGAGCTGGAGGTGCCGGAGATATATAACGGCACCGTGGAGATCAACGCCATTGCGCGTGAGCCGGGCTACCGCAGCAAGGTGGCCGTGGGCGCCCGACAGGAAGGCGTCGATCCGGTGGGGTCCTGCGTCGGCTTGCGGGGCATCCGTATCCAGAATATCGTCAACGAGCTGAACGGTGAGCGCATCGACGTGGTGCAGTGGGACAGCGATACTTCTCACTTCGTGGCCAACGCCCTGAGCCCGGCCCAGGTCCTGCAGGTCACCGTCAACGACGAAGAGAACACGGCTTCTGTCGTGGTCCCGGACAGGCAGCTTTCGCTGGCCATCGGTAAGGAAGGCCAGAACGCGCGCCTGGCGGCCAAGCTGACCGGTTGGCGCATCGACATCAAGCCGGAGTCTGCGGTAAGCGTCACCCGCCCACTGACGCCACCGGAGCCCGTTGCCGCCGAGCCGGCGCCGGCTGCTCCCGCGCGCAAGAGCAGCGAGGCTCCGGACGACGCCGAGATCGCTCCCTGGGCCGAGGTCATCGACGAAGATGAGGCAGCAACAGAGGTGGAGCAGCCCGCGCCCGCGGTTGCCAGCGAGCCCCAGCCGGCGACGGCGGGCGGCGAGCCGGCTATCCGGTTCGCGGAGGACATCTTCGGCAAGCGTGAAGACAAGAAGGCCAAGAAGGCCGCCAAGAAGGGCGAAAAGGAAGGGACTGAGGTCGCGGGTAAGGCCAAGAGGGCCAAGAAACAACGCCCGCTGGCCCTGGATGAGGACACGGACGTCCTGGATGAGGACATTGCGGTGCCTGAGGCCGAACCTGAGGCCGAAGAGGAGCTGGCACCGGCCGAGTGACCTCTTTCCAGACAACCACACAACGGCCGCGCCATACACCACAGCGGCGCTGCATCGGCTGTAGTACCGGCGCCGATAAGCGATCACTGATCCGGCTCGTACGCACTCCCGCCGGTCAAGTCGAGGTCGACCCGACCGGCAAGGCGGCAGGCAGGGGCGCTTACCTTTGCAGCCGGACGGAGTGCTGGCAGGCAGCGCTCAAGCGCGGACGCTTGGAACAGGCATTACGAACGACTCTGACCGCTGAGAACCGCGCGTGCCTCCAGGAGTTCGCCGCCGGTCTGGTCAGCGAGGCGCAATCATGACAAGCGAACGAGCAACCTCCCAGGTCATCGAGCTGCCACCCAACGTTACGGTGCGGGAGCTGAGCGAACTGCTGCAGATCTCCAGCATCGACGTCATCAAGGAGTTGATGAAGCGCGGCATCATGGCCAGCATCAACCAAACGGTCGATTACGAGGTCGCGGCCGGCCTGGCGAGCGAACTGGGCCATCAGGCCAAGCCGCGAACCACGGAGCAGGCTCCTCGCACCACCGAGGTGGCGGAGGAAGACGCCGGCCAGCTACAGCCGCGGCCACCGGTCGTCACCATCCTGGGCCATGTCGACCACGGCAAGACCAGCTTGCTGGACGCTATCCGGGAAACGAACGTTACCGCACAGGAAACCGGCGGCATTACCCAGCATATCGGCGCCTACCAGGTGGAGGTGAACGGCCAGAAGATTACGTTCATCGACACTCCCGGTCACGAGGCGTTCACCGCCATGCGGGCGCGCGGCGCCCACGTCACCGACATCGCAGTGCTGGTCGTCGCCGCGGACGACGGCATCATGCCGCAGACGGTGGAGGCGATCGCCCATGCCAAGGCGGCTGGAGTGCCGCTGATCGTGGCGATCAACAAGATCGACCTGCCGGACGCCAACCCTGACCGCGTCAAGCAGCAGCTCACGGAGCACAGTGTCGTCATCGAGGAGTACGGCGGCGACGTTGTCGCCGTCCCGGTCTCCGCTAAGACCAAAGCGGGCCTCCAGGACCTGCTGGAAAATATCGGGCTGGTCGCCGAAATCTCGGAGCTGAAAGCCAACCCGGACCGGCTAGCCATGGGCACGGTCATCGAGTCGGAGCTGGACAGCACCCGCGGCCCCATGGCGACTGTATTGGTGCATAACGGCACGCTGCACATCGGTGATGTCGTCGTTGTCGGCGACACCTCCGGCAAGATCAAGGCGATGTTCGATTACACCGGACAGCGCGTGAAGGAAGCCGGCCCCTCGACGCCCGTCAAGGTGATGGGCCTGGAGGCCGTGCCGCAGGCCGGTGACCAGCTCATGGCTGTTAAGGACGAGCGCGCGGCCCGCGAAGTGGTCGAACATCGCGAGCGTGAGTTGGCACTGGACCGCGCTGCCGGCCGCGCCCGCACCCTGGAGGCCATGTCCAGCGAGATCGCGGCCGGCAAGGTCAAGGACCTGAACATCATCGTCAAAGCCGATGTCCACGGCAGCATCGAAGCGATTCGCACGGCGCTGGAGCGCTTGAGCACCGACCAGGTCAAGGTCAGCGTCATCCACGCCAGCACCGGGAACGTCAACGAGTCCGACACTATGCTTGCCTTGGCTTCCGGCGCCATCATCATTGCCTTCCGCGTTAAGCTGGACCCCGGCGCACGACGCCAGGTTGAGGCTGAGGGTGTCGACGTGCGGCACTACGACATCATCTACAACCTCGTCGATGACATGGAGAAAGCCGTCAAGGGCATGCTGGAACCGGAGATCGTCGAGACGGTCGAAGGCCACGCCGAGGTCCGGCAAGTCTTCAAGGTGCGTGGAGGCCGCATTGCCGGCTGCTCCATCCGCGACGGCACCATTCATCGCAACTCGCTGGCCCGCGTTATACGAGATGGTGAGGTGATCCACACCTCGCGCATCTCCAGCTTGCGGCGCTTCACGGAGGACGTGCGCGAGGTGGCCACCGGTTTCGAATGCGGTATCGGCGTCGAAGGCTTCGAAGAGTTTCATGAAGGCGACGTTATCGAAGCCTTCGTCCGCCAGGCACAGACCGCGGCATAGCCGCACGTAGCGCTAGCCGCCGAGAGGTAGGTCATGAGTAGACGCCTGGAGCGCCTGAACACGCTTCTGCGGGAGGAGCTTTCAGAGCTGATCAGGCGCCGCCTCAAGGACCCCCGCGTTGCCGAGTTCGTGTCGATCACCCAGGTTGAGGTCTCGCCTGACCTGGAAGTCGCACGCGTGCACGTCAGCGTCATGGGTTCGCAGGAAGACAAGACCTCGACGATGACGGCGCTGACGGCGGCCTCGCCCTACCTGCGGCGCGAACTCAACGGTCGCATAACCATCCGGCGGATCCCCAGGCTGCAGTTCGAGCTGGATGAGACCATCGAGGCCGGCGCCCGGCTGCTGGACCTGATCAACCAGGTCAACCGCGACGAGCCATAGCCGATTGGCGCTGACCGGCGTTCTCAACCTGAATAAGCCGCCGGACGAGACCTCGTTCGCGATGGTCTCGCTGGCACGGCGGCTCTCCGGCCAGAAGCGAGTAGGCCACGCCGGCACGCTTGACCCGTTGGCCACGGGCGTCCTGCTTCTGCTCTTTGGCCAGGCGACCCGCATCAGCGAGTACCTGCTCAACTTGCCGAAGACCTACCTTGTCACCGTAAGCCTGGGCGTATCTACTAATACCTACGACGCACATGGCTCCCCGACCAGCGAGGTCGATCCCTCGTCGGTGACCGAGGCGGCGATCCGCTCAGCACTGCTGGAATTCGTCGGAGAGATCGAGCAGGTGCCGCCGGCGCACAGCGCAGTCAAGGTGGCCGGCCAGCCCGCCTACAAGCTGGCGCGGCGTGGCAGCGAGCTACGGCTGCCGCCACGGAGGGTAAGCATCTATGGCATCGAGCTGCGTAGCTACGAACCCCCGGATGTCATGCTTGAGGTGCAATGCGGCCGTGGCGTCTACATCCGCTCGCTGGCCCACGACCTGGGCCAGCGGATAGGCTGCGGCGGCCATGTCAGCGCCCTCGTGCGCACCCGCATTGGCCACTTCCCGCTGGAGGACGCGGTGATAGTGGAGGAGCTGCCGAACGTGCTGTCTGATGTCGGCAGAGGGCGGATTCAGACCATTCCCCAAGCGCTGCGCCACCTGCCGCGCCTTGAGGTGACGCCTCTCGAAGTCGAGCGGCTACGACGCGGGCTTGCCCTGCCGGCGGCCAGTTCCAGCGAGCCGGACGCCATCCGGCTCGCGGTCGGTCAAGACGAAGAAGCCGTCGCCATCGTGCGCATCCAGGCAGATTCAGCGGCCTGGATGCCGCAGAAGGTGTTCGCCAGCGGCTGAACAGAACATCGTCTTTCTGTAAAGAGCCGCTGAATCTACTTGACACGGCTACCAAAAGGCGTATTCTAAGGCGAAAAGAAGCCAAAGGGGGTTAAAAATGCAGGCTTATTGCCTGAAGTGTCGCACCACACGCGAGATGCAGAACGTCCAGCAGGTGACGTTGAAGAATGGCAGGCCTGCAAGCCAGGGTACCTGTCCCCAGTGCGGAACTAAAATGTACCGGATTGGCAAGTCAAGCTGACGGGTTAGAGAACAATCAAACACTAGGGGGCCTTCCAAAGGCCCCCTAGTTGCGTTTGGCGCCCTCTCTTGCTGGCTATAGTACCTGACGATACAATGCAAAAGGTTCCGCAGCTAAAGCCAGGAGGGATAGCTTGGGCAAAATCAAGGTAGCCGTTATAGGCGTCGGCAACTGCGCATCGTCGCTCATCCAGGGCGTCGAGTTCTACAAGCACGCCGATGAGCGGGAGTTCGTGCCGGGCCTCATGCACGTGAATCTGGGTGGCTACCATGTCAGCGACATCGAGTTCGTAGCGGCGTTCGATGTCGACGCCAATAAGGTCGGCAAGGACCTCTCCGAAGCTATCTACACCCCGCCGAACAACACCATTAAGTTCGCCGACGTTCCCCACCAGGGCGTTACCGTATCGCGCGGCATGACCCACGACGGCATCGGCAAGTACATTGCGCCCGTTGTCACCAAGGCGAGCGGCGCCACCGCCGACATAGTCGGCATCCTGCGGGATACCGAAGCCGATGTCGTGATCAACTACCTACCGGTGGGCTCCGAGGAGGCAACCAAGTGGTACGTGGAGCAAGTGCTCCAGGCCGGTTGCGCCCTCATCAATTGCATCCCTGTCTTTATCGCGCGTGAGAGCTACTGGCAGCAGCGCTTCAAGGAACGGAATGTCCCCATCATCGGCGACGACATCAAGTCGCAGGTCGGCGCCACCATCCTGCACCGGACACTGACCAGGCTCTTCATCGACCGCGGCGTCCGCGTCGACCGCACCTACCAGCTGAACTTCGGCGGCAACACAGACTTCCTAAACATGCTAGAGCGCGAGCGCCTCATGTCCAAGAAGATCTCCAAGACCGGCTCCGTGACCTCCCAGATCGACTACCCGATGCCCGAAGGCAGCGTCCACATCGGCCCGAGCGATCACGTGCCCTGGTTGCAGGACCGCAAGTGGTGCTACATCCGCATGGAGGGAACGGGCTTCGGCGAAATCCCGCTCAACCTGGAGGTCAAGCTTGAGGTCTGGGACAGCCCCAACTCTGCCGGCGTTGTCATCGACGCTATTCGCTGCAGCAAGCTGGCTCTTGACCGGGGCATGTCCGGGGCGTTGACCGCTCCCAGCTCCTACTTCATGAAGTCGCCGCCGGAGCAGTACACCGACGACCGCGCTCACGAGCTGACCGAGCAGTTCATCCACCAGGGCTCAGACGGCCAGTCCCCGGGGTAAGCGCTGCCGCGGACAGGCCAGGCGCCTCAATGTGGAAGTACCTGCTGTTCAAGGCCTGCCTACTGACCATCGCGTATTTGCCAACGCGAGTTCTCTATGCTCTCGTTGTCATTTGCGCGGACTTGGTCTACGTCTTCTCGCCTCGCATCCGCAGCAACGTCTGGGACAACGCGCGCCACGTCCTGGGGCCTAACGCACCTCGGCACGTCGTGCGGCGGCAGGCAAAGCGCTCCGTACGCAACGTGGCCAAGTACTACGCCGACCTCATTCGCCTGCCGCGCACCCGTCCGGAAGACTTCGTGCGCCGCCGTCTCAGCTATCATGGCTTCGAGGAGAACGTCTTGCCGGCGCTGCAGTCCGGCAAGGGGGTCATCCTTGCCAGCTGCCACTTCGGCAACCCGGAACTGGCAATCCAGGCCTGCCTGTCGCGGGGTATAGATGTTCTGGCGCTCACTGAGCCGCTCAAGCCGGCCCGCCTCTCGCGCCTGGTGGATGGCCTGCGCGCCTCCCATGGCCTGACGTTCCTACCGGTCAGCGTCGCCAGCGTTAAAAAGGTGGTTCGGCGCCTCAAGGAGGGCAAGGTGGTGGCTCTGATGTGCGACCGCGACATCCAGGGCCCAAAGGCACCGCTGCCGTTCTTTGGCGAGGAAGCCTATATGCCGACCGGGCCGGTCGAGGTGGCGATGCGTACCGGCGCCATCATCATTCCCGTGTTCTCGCGCCGGCTCAACGGGGATAAGCTGGAGGTCTTCCTGGAACCGCCCCTGGAGCTCGTTTCGACCGGTAACTTCGAGTCTGACGTCATCACCAATGCGCAACGTTTCTTGGAACGCTTCCGCAAGCACCTGAGCCAGGACCCGGGACAATGGGCCGTCCTGGAGGCGATCTGGGGCCCGCCGGCAACGCAAGGCCAGGCCGCATGAGCGCCGCACGTCTCGGCAAGGCCGATCTCCACATCCATACGTCTGCTAGCGACGGCATGGCCGAGCCGCAACAGTTGTTGGATTATGTCGAGACCCAGACCGACCTGGACGTCATCGCTGTGACCGATCACGACAACCCGCGCGGGGCAGAGGCCGTCCGCGAGGCCTGGGCCAATGACCACTACCGCTTCCAGGTCATCCCTGGTATCGAGGTCACGGCACTGGAGGGCCATCTTCTGGCGCTCTTCGTCGAACGGCCTATCGCGCCCTTTCGGCGCATCGAGGAGACGCTGGAGGAGGTGCATAAGCAGGGCGGCCTCAGCGTCATTCCGCACCCCATGAGCTGGCTCACGCGCTCGCTGGGGCAGCGCGTCATCGAGCGCATCATCGCCACGGGCCGCGGCGGCGACTACTTCGACGGTATCGAGACCGCCAACCAGACTGTTGCCGCGCGGGCCACCATTCGCAAAGCCGGGCAGCTGAATGAGGAGCGCTACCACCTGGCATCTGTTGGCTGCAGCGATGCCCACTTCCTGCTGGCTGTCGGCAGCGCCTATACGACCTTCGCCGGCAGCAGCGCTCCCGAATTGCGCCGCAGCATCGAGGAACGTTCTAGTTCCAGCGCTAACGGCGTCCACCCTACCTGGCGCCAGATCGGCGCCGGCCAGATGGCGCGCCAGACCTGGCGCGGCCTCACCACCACGCCGCGCACGCTCGGCCTGGGGCCCACCTGCGCGAGCTTCGTCAGGCGGATCGTCCGGTTTCGCTAGCGACCGGCTCCGGCCGAGCCAGTGCCATGATTGGCAGCCTGCGACGCCTGCCCGCGCCGATCTACCTGCTGCTGGCAGGCCTGATCTCAGAGCTGATCTATCTCTTCGCGATCGTGCGGCCGTGGTGGCTCTGGGACCACTTTCCGCCCGGCTCCGGCCCTTATCTCTTCGGCGATAAGGAGCACCTGCTGGCTTATGGCTTCGCGATGACCGGGCTGTTCGCCGTCTACGGCGCGGCCTGCTGGCTGGTGCAGCGCAGGCCGTCCCGAGAGGCCGAGCTGCTCATCTTCGCGTTCGCCGTCGTCTTCGCGGTCGGCCTGCTGCTCGCCTACCCCGTCACCTCCGCGGATGTCTATCACTACATCATGGAGGGCCGCATCCTCTGGCTGCATGGCGATAACCCGCTTGTTGCAGTGCCCGGTGCCTACCCGACCGACCCCTATTTGCCCTACGTAGACAGGTTCCATCATTTCTCAGCAGCACCTTATGGACCGCTCTGGGTGCTGCTGGTCGGCGTACCGACCGCTCTGCCGGACGAGCATCCGGAACTGGTACTGGTAGGCTTCAAGGCGCTGGTAACGGCGTTCTACTTGGGGACGGCGGCGCTGATCTGGCTCACTCTGCGAGAGGTCTCGCCGGCGAACCGGGCGTTCGGGCTGGCGGTCTTCGCCTGGAACCCGCTGATCCTGCTCTCGGTGGCTACCAACGGCCACAACGATATCGTGATGATGTTCTTCGTGGCGGGCGCCATCTACCTGGCGGCGAAGGGCTGGTGGCGCTGGGCTATCCCTGTCCTCGTGCTCTCAGGCATGGTGAAGTACGTGACGTTCCTGCTGCTGCCGCTGTTCGTCCTTTACGCCTGGCGCCGCCTGCCGCAACAGCGCCGCGATGTCGTTATCGGCTGCCTGGCGGGCGCAGCGGCCGCTATCGTGCTCTTCGCGCCGTTCTGGGAGGGCCTCGATACTTTCTCGGCTCAGAGGTCGGATCAGCGTAGCTGGTTCATTAATTCCTTCTCGGAAGTCGCGTTAATAGGGTTAGGTAAAGTGATTTCCGTCGAAACAGCCATGGATATCGTGCGTGTGGCCAGCACTCTCGCTACTCTGGCGCTGCTGGCGTTAGCGCTGTTCTGGATGCGGCCGGCCGCCAACGGCTTCCTCCTGGCCAGCTACCAGTTGCTATTCCTTTACCTGCTGGTGGCCTCGACGCTCGTCTACCCCTGGTACGTGGTCTGGCCGCTGGTGCTCGCCGCTGTCCTGCTCGATCGCGTCTGGGTTGTGACCGCGATTGTACTTTCATTCACAGCCGTATTCGCTGATATTATTACCAACATGGTGACGGAGTTGCATTTCCTGCGCGGCGATACCGGCTGGGGGAGCACAGTCACGGTCCTGGTGACGCTGGTGCCGCCGCTCCTTGTCTGGCTGGGGATCGCGCTGCACCGCTTCCGCCGACAGCGTCTGACGCCCTTCGCGCCAGCCGACTTCGATATGACGGCGGCCGGCGCATGAGCAAGCTCTCTAGCATCTCCGCCGTCTTCCCTTGCTATAACGACGGCGCTTCGATCCCCGATGTCATCTCCCGCATAGAAACGGCTCTTCCAGAGCTGACCGACGACTATGAGATCATTGTCGTTAACGACGGCAGTACTGACAGCAGCGGCGCGGTCCTGGCGGAGCTCAGCCGGGAGCGGCCGCACTTGCAGGTGATCACGCTGCCCCATAACCAGGGCTACGGAGCCGCTATCCGTACCGGCCTGACCGCTGCAACGCGCGACTACGTCTTCTACACGGACGGCGATGGCCAGTACGACCCCTCTGAGCTGCAACTGCTCGTCGAGAGGATTGGGCCGGGCATCGACGTAGTTAACGGCTACAAGATCAGCCGCAGTGATAGCGTCTACCGCAAGATCGTTGGCAACACCTACAAGGCGTTCGTGCGCACCGTGTTCCGACTGCGATTACGCGACATCGATTGCGATTTCCGGCTGCTGCGCCGCGAAGTCCTCCGCGGCATCCGCTTGCAGAAGGACAGTGGCGCTTTCTGCGTGGAGCTGGTGAAGAAGCTGCAATCCGCCGGCGCGCAGTTCCGCGAAGTGCCGGTGCACCATTACCCGCGCCAGCATGGCAGCTCACAGTTCATGAGGCCGGGCCGTGTCTTTGCGACCTTCGTTGAGCTGGCTATACTCTGGTGGCAGCTGCGCAGGGCTCCCGAGACCAGGCCACACGCTGTCGAGGAGGAAGCACTCAGCGGCGTACAGGGGCGAAATGGAGAAACGTGAGCAGGAGCGCACGCGCAGCCTGGAACGGACTCACTGGTGGTTTGCCGGTATGCGGGACGTCATGGCCGCCCTGCTCGACCGCTATTGCGATGGTCCGGTGGCACGCGCCCTCGATGCCGGTGGCGGCACCGGCGGCAACTTTCCGCTGCTGAACGACCGAGCACGGGCCGTATTCGCAGTCGATCTATCGCCGGTAGCCACCGGCTATTACCACGAGCAGACGCCAGCCGTGGTGAGAGCATCCGTCAACAGCCTCCCCTTCGCCAGCCATTCCTTCGACCTCATCGCCTGCATCGACGTAATGGGCCAGCTGCCTGAAGACGAAGCGCCGGGCGCGCTGGCTGAACTGCAGCGGGTGTTGCGGCCTGGCGGCACGCTGCTTCTGCGCACGGCCGCCTACCGCTGGCTGGCGTCCGCGCACGACGATATCGTCGCCACTCGCTGCCGCTACACGCGACAGCAGGTTGAGGCCCGGCTGCGACAGGCCGGCCTGCAGCCGTTGCGCTTGAGCTACGTCACGACGATCCTCTTCCCGCTGGTCGTCCTGCGCCGGCTCTGGCTGAAGCTACCCTGGGCCGGCGAAAGCGACGACTTGGTGGCGCTGCCCGGCCCGCTGAACGCGCTGCTGCGTGGCATCCTGCGCATCGAGGCGTGGCTGATCCGGCGGGTCGACCTGCCCTTCGGCTTGTCGGTGCTCTGCCTGGCGAAGAAGCCGGACGTGGCCGCAGCATGACCGCGGAGTCTTTCGCTGCTTACGCTGATAAGCGAGTCTTAATCACAGGCGGGCTCGGGTTCATCGGCAGCAACCTGGC
>Ga0070741_10019387_pt1 | contig 10867 bp, 5 predicted proteins | sample Coa_R1_4_FD_66440 | JGI IMG/M metagenome (GOLD analysis project Ga0070741, IMG submission 66440) | Surface soil microbial communities from Centralia Pennsylvania, which are recovering from an underground coalmine fire - Coalmine... | ecosystem: Environmental > Terrestrial > Soil > Unclassified ...
GTACCCGTTGGTTGCCGCCGGATCGCATTCGATTGGTGATTAACGCTATCGGTGCATTCTGCACCAAAATCTCCTACGAAGAGGAATACTATTCCTACCATCCTGCCAATATTGACCCGGACGCCATTACCGAGCCCGCACCCTCAGTTTTCGCTGTCTATGAAACAGGACATGAAGCCTCTATTGTCAACCTGCTTTCTATGCTCGGTGTCGATGGCCACCCAAATACATACGAGGACAATACTGCACTTCGCTGCATACAAGTGGTGCGTAGCGGGGTAAGTAAGCGAAGCGGCATTGAGAGGTTATTGGCCGGACCCTATGCTACTATAGCGCCTCATCAGATTGCAGGTATAGATGACGGCCAAGCTAGTGGCAGTATACTTGCCGCTTTGCCCGAAGGAGCACTTAGACTAGCGATGGGCAACGCCCACTCTACACTTATTGAACTGGCTGACTACGTCGTGCCGAGTGTAGATGACGACGGTTTTCAGGTAGCTCTAGATAACATTATGCAAGGAACTTACCAATGACTTATGAAGCCATCGGTTTCCATGGCCAGGCTGGAGATCAAGATCGACGGCTTATGCCACCCGAGGTAGCTCAGGGCATCATGGCTACGATTAATACCCAACCCCTAGCAGATGAGACGTGCCTGAATGAGCTTGTCGAAAGCCTTGCTGAACCGACCCGCCTGGATGGATGGACAACAACAAAAGCCTTCGTCGATAGTCTTGTTGACGATGCTTACCATTTATACTGGGACGATCATGGCCTCCTACGACCTTGCCTGGGAACCGAACATGCCGCCGCGGTGTTTGATGGCAGTGAGATCGACTACCTGCCGGCCTTCTATGAGCAACCAGGCAAAGAAGTACCACCGGAAATATTGCAAATTAAGCGCATTACAGACCTCGTTCAAGATGACGGTAAAGTCCTAAGCGTCGCTCAAGTTGGGAATAACTTTGCGCAAGCCCACTTTAATCGTCTAACGACAGCCAACTTCTTAAGAAGCATGCACTTGAGTCGGCCGGTTAAGCAGGCGATAGCACTTTTGGCGGATGCCAACTTTATCGGCGGCATATTACAGGATTTTGACGTTGAAAATGAGCTGGAACGCTTCCAGAAACGCTGGCCACCAGAATTTCGCGCTTACCGGGACGACTTACTTCTGGCCTCTTATCTGAGCGATGCGAGTGCCCACAGTAGTTACCGCCTGATACGGAATGCGCGCACTGGTTTTATTGAGCCAGCAGTGCGACCAGACGACACCCAGCTCTCATTCTTATTCGCCCGACATCCCAGCGGTGCGCTCACGCTCACACCTGAGCGATGTGCACTTCTGCTCGAAAAACTTCCCGGCATTAATCGCCTGCGGTACTTACTCGATGGCTCCCTGGGGCCATACGCCCGTGAAGACGACGTGTTTGCCGAAATTGTCACTCGCGGACTCGCAACTCGGCCCAGGCCGCAAGGAGAGGTGCAAGTCCTAAAGGAGAACGGACCACGGACCGATACCGTTTCTTTCGCCGAAAGTGATAGGCATGGCAATCATGTCAGAGTTAACAGCTATGTGCAAGGCGCGTCCCCACACGTTTCCACAGAATCCATGTACTGGCTACCTGGTGACGGCCGCTTGTGGCAACGTTCTGTATACGTCGGCAGTCTTGCGATTGCATTTGAAGCCGGTGACTACATCGGCCCCAAGCCAGCGTCGTACCAGCACACAGACCCGGCCGTGCGTGCCATGCAAAAAAGAGTAGCTCACGCCGCTCCAGCGGAAGACGGATCTATCGGACGTCCGCTCTCTGCCCCTGATGCCTGGCGAGTCATTAACTGGCTGCAGAGCCTATGATCCACCACCCCCTCAGTAATCCTCAAGGACAGATCACTAATACACTTCATTTGTGATATAAGATGTATAATGAAAGAGATGAATAGGGCAGGAGTACTAAAATGATGAATCACCTAGCTTCAAAACTTACTATAATTGGAGTGATACTATTTACGCTCGGAACTTTCACCGTGCCCAGCCAAGCGCTCGCTCCCACCACGAGTCCGTGCCAGCCGAGTGGCTTAAATCCCGATCCTAATAATACCGCCATCATCCAAACACTTTGCCAGGGTTCTGTCCATTGTGCCCCAATGAGTATTAATAGCTATTACCAAGCTACCAATAATGGCGTGCAGCTCTGCTCTCAAACCCCGGGAACAGTACAGGATGCAGATGGCTTCTGGAATGACAGATGTGGCTCATATGTCGCCTGGATGGTTTCACAGGAGCAGGAGCAGATGCCCAATTTTGCTCAGGTTGGTATGCCAGGCAGTTGGCCCCAAACCATACCAGAATACTTCCCAAGCGCTAAAGTTGTCACCACTCCAGAGCCGGGAGATATTGCCGTCCGTCCCACCATAACTGTTAACGGCCAACCCATACTGATTAATGGACAGCCCGATGTTGGCCATGCAATGTATATTCTTAAGTCGAATTGGCAAAATGAACACTATCTTGAGGTCAACGCCTACAATTACGGTAGCAATGGAAACTTCTCGCAACAAGTGTGGAATCCGTCAGGTGGTAGTCTTACCGTAAATCAGCAACAATACACCTTCCACCTTGTGTTCTTCAGATTTCCTCCCATTTCACCAGTTACAGCAACCTAGCGGTACTCTACTGTAGGAGCTATTGGCGGGATATGGTCCAAGAATAGATCCTACTGAAGAAAAGCCTATTTTGGGATACGCTTTTCTGTATTGTATATTGTTTTCATAAGCACTATCGGAGACAATAGTAAGCAGTAATTCTGCATATGCTTGACGGAATGACAGGAAACATGAAAACGGCTGCAACCATCAAGGATAAGCTGAAGGGCTCATTTTGACGGCTCGTCTTCCGGTACCAGGTGGCGATATGGGGGACTGGGGGACTATCCTCAATGCCTTTTTGCAAGTCGCTCATAATATCGATGGCACTCTACAGGCTACAGCCATCAATAGTGCTGGCGGCGTAACAAGTGTTAATGGCCATGCACCGACAAGTGGTACAGTAACCCTTACAGCTAGCGATGTCGGTGCGGTTTCATCGGCTGCGGTTGGAATTGCCAATGGAGTGGCCTCCTTAAATGGTAGTAGCCGGATACCTACGAATCAGCTCGGGAGCGGCAGCCCTGACAGTACGGTGTTTCTCCGGGGCGATGGTGTTTGGACAACTCCCTCGGGAAGCGGCGGCGGGACTCTCAGTAGTAATATTGACGTCGCTGTACCCTCGCCTACAGACGGTGACGTGCTTACCTATAACTCCACGGACGCTAAGTGGGAAAACAAGACTGCCCCAGTCACCAGGGTCTTCGGCCGCACCGGAGCTATTGTCGCCCAAAGCGGCGACTATACCGCAGCCCAGGTGGGCGCATTTGCGAATACAGTTGATTTGTCTACCATAGCCAGCGCCAACTCCACGAGCGGCAATGTAAGTATGAGCTCCCACCGACTGACCAACGTTGCTGATCCGACTAATGCCCAGGACGCTGCGACCAAGAACTATGTCGATTCTACTGCTCAAGGCCTTGATCCGAAACAGAGTGTGGCAGCGGCGACTGCAGCAGTGCTACCGGCAAATAGCTACAGTAACGGCACGAGTGGCGTCGGGGCGACATTGACGGCTTCCGGACCAGGGGCTTTAAGCATTGACGGGTATAGCGTACAAACAAACGATCGACTACTTATCCAAAATGAGGCAGCCGCCTCCCATAATGGTATATACGTGGCAACGAACTCCGGTGGAGTTAGCACAAGCTACGTACTGACTCGCTCAAGTGATTTTGATTTGCCCGCTCAAGTGCCTGGTGCCTATGTGTTTGCCGAAAATGGTACGGTCAATGGAGACTGTGGTTTTGTCTGCACCACCACGGGGACAGTGACCCTTGGCACTACGGCCATTACCTGGACACAATTCTCGGGAGCGGGAGAGATCACCGCAGGAACCGGGCTTACCAAAAGTGGCAATACGCTTTCCCTCACTACGCCAGTGGCTATTGCCAATGGTGGTACCGGCCAGAATTCGCAGCAGTCGGCAATCAACGCCTTAACTGGTACACAGGCTTCTGGTAAATATCTGCGTTCTGATGGTAGCAATGCCAGTCTCTCGACGATTCAGGCCGGCGATTTGCCAGGAGCCACCGGCAGTACACAAGGAGTAGTTCGGTTGACTGGTGACCTCGGAGGAACAGCAAGCAGTCCAGTAGTAGAAAGTATTCAGGGCGTTAGTATCAGCGGCACAGCGACTTCCGGTCAAGCACTTATAGCCAGCAGTGCTTCAGCAGCAACCTGGACTAACCTTGCCAGCGCCCCGGTTGCCTCAGTCTTCGGCCGCACCGGAACCGTCACTGCCCAAAGCGGCGACTATACTGCCGCCCAGGTGAGCGCGACACCAGCATTGACTCCTACGGCAGTACAATCGAGCTCTTATACTGCCAACGCCAATGATCTCGCCAAGTTTGATGTATCCAGTGGATCGATCTCCCAGAACTTACCAAATGCGCCTGCGGATAAGAGCCTGTATGCCGCAAAGATTGTTACTACTGCGAGCACGCATACGCTGACGCTTACTTGTCAGGGGAGTGATGTCATCAACCTGACGAGCGGGGCAACCAGCTATACCCTGAGTCTGTTAGACCAGCTAGTCATACTGCAGTATCAAAGCACTGGTCATATTTGGAATGTTATCGTTGATGATCTGCCATTGACACAGCTCGATGCACGCTACCCGCTTTCAGGCGCCGTTGTGCCCACCTCAGGAGTCAGTCCTGGCGGCCTTGTCTTCGTGACAGGTTTAGTGAGCGACGGAGGAGTGACCGATAATACCACAGCTCTTAGCACTGCTGCTGCCTTATTGCCTTCGAGTGGAGGAACGCTCATTTTGCCGGCGGGTAAATTCGGTTGCAACTGGACGCTGCCAACAAGCGTCACCCTACTTGGTGCTGGATCGGCTTCCGATGCCGCTGGCTCTGGTTCGGGAGCAACCATACTGTGCGGCGTCAATTCTCTCTCTGGAGCACAAGCGCAGGTCTTGAGTCTCTCCAATACTAATAACCGTTTACAGTGCTTAACCGTCGATGCCGGTGGTTCGGGCGCATCGTATTCCTGCCAGGCTGCCGTAGTAGCCAGCGGGAATGACCCCTCTATGTTCGATTGCGTCATTATGAACGGTACACAAGTAGCACTCAATATTAGCGGCGCCCGGGCCAATTTGCATATGGTTAAGACGGATCAGCAGCCAGCCTCATTTACCCAACGGACTATAAGCGGTACCGGTGGCACTACTGCCAGCTCCACTACAATTACCGACTCGGGAGCCTCTTTTACTGCTGCCGATGTCAACCGACAGGTTGCCGGTACCGGTATCCCACTGGGTTCTTGGATTACTTCGGTAACTAATTCGACCACGGCAGTCATTAACCAAGCGGCGTTGTCAAGCAATAGCGCTATTTCGATCACCGTATATCAGTCGGACAATGCATGGTTGGGGAGCTTGGACGGCACGTATGAGCTCTGCCGATTCCGCTCCGGTACCAAACGCATAAACGGTTTTGCGTCTTATCTCACTGGTATTCACTTCTATTTTCCGCCCGCCACTGGCGCTAATGGTTTAAGCAATGTGCTGCTTGCTGCTAATTGCAACATGGATGCCGTCCACTTCGACACCACACCAGATACGACGGGTTCCTTGCTTGTACACCTCAATGGCGGAACACAATCATTAATCGGTTCCTGCATTATGTCCGAATCGACGAATTCAACGTTTGCAGCTTTCACTGAAAACGATACTACGTCGTCTGTCAACTTCGGAGTTGTGTCAATCAATGAGACTGGCAGTAATCCGCTGCAGTCAATCGTGAATCTAGCAGCTGGCCCCAACCTGAAGCTGACCATGAATATGGTGTCGGCAAACACCTTAAACTTAAACACTACTTCCGGCGTACCGAATGTATTTGCTTCAAGCAGTGTTAGCACCAGCGCTGGCCCGATTACCCTAAATTACCAGGGCAGCATCTACGGTGTAGGGCAGGTAGTCACCTCGGTATTAACTGGTGCCTCAAACCTGGCACTCACTGCCGCGCAGGCAAACACGGTCATTACTGCCAGCCTCACACAGGGAACGTGGTTAATTACGGGTACATTGACGGCGGCAATCGGGGGCGCATCCTCGGGAGATATTGACGCCTATCTGACGTTTTCCGGAACGGGCACCCTTACTGGTGGTAGCGCTGATGTTAAGCCCACAGCAGCCTCCGGCCAGGCATCGTGTTCTATCACTGGCACATTGGTGGCGACTACTGCTGGTACTCTGACGTTAAATGCCTATCCTGTCTCAGGGCTAACGTCAGTGACTGCTCAGAGAAATGCCAACGCTGGCTCCGGCGCTACGGGTGTAACCAATATCATCTGCACACGAGTAGCGTAGACGAGAGGATTGGCACTCACTAATTATGGCTAATGCGACAAGAGCTTCCGGCGTCGAAATAGTTCCCGCTGGGTTGCGCAGCATTGCTGGCGTAGGGGCCGTAAAGACGGTGACAATTGGGGGCATGCGGGGAACGTGATGATATAGTCCAAATGAAGGCTAAGCTCATATACCGCCTGACATCCTGAGCACTCGGGAATGGAGCTAAGACTGACAAACCAGCCTCTCTGGCTCTGAAGATCAGGCTTCAAACTCCTTGCAGTTTGAACGACTTGCCATTCAGCTTACGCTTTTGTTTGCTATCATAAACTAGTGAGCACAGAATCTAGCTGTATACTAACGGTCAATGCTGGCTCGTCGAGTATCAAGCTAGCGCTTTTCGATGAGGCCTCACTTACCCATTCTATTAAACTCTCAATCACTGGAATTGGCAGCTCAAGCCCGATGCTTGAGGTTGCGGGACCAAGCTTAGAGCGGACAGCACACCCTATTCAAGCCTTAAACCACTCTGAGGCTATTGCATCCGCACTAGATTACATGGATAAGCACTTCTCAGCCCAGAGTATGACAGCCATTGGCCATCGTATTGTTCACGGTGGACAAACGTTTGACAGATCGGTCAAGTTTACTCCGGCCGTAGTCGACCGACTCAAAAGCATGGTGACTTTTGACCCTGAGCATCTGCCGTTGGCGCTAGAGCTGGTTGAGAAGTTAAGTCAGCGTTTTCCTTCCATACCTCAGATCGCCTGTTTTGATACTAGCTTTTATCGCGATTTGCCTGACGTAGCGCGTTTGCTGCCATTACCGAGAAGACTGGAGTCGCTGGGTCTGCGCCGTTATGGGTTTCATGGATTATCATATGAGTCATTACTAAGGCAATTTAGCGAATTAGCAGGCCCGGCAGCGATAAATGGAAAGATTATTCTTGCTCATTTGGGTAGTGGAGCAAGTCTCACGGCAGTTAAAGGCGGGCAAGTGCTTGATACGACCATGTCGTTTACGCCTGCATCCGGGATACCAATGAGTACCCGGTCGGGTGATCTAGACCCAGGTATTGCCGACTTTTTGCGTCTGCAAGCCGGAATGACAGAAGAGGCATTCAGCCATATGGTCCATTTTGAGTCAGGCCTACTTGGCGTGTCCGAACTATCATCTGACATGGAGCTATTACTTGAGAAGCGCAACACCAATTCCAAGGCTGCCGACGCCGTGCACTTATTCTGCTACCAGGTGCGCAAAGCAATTGGCGGCCTTGCCGCCGCGCTTGGCGGTATTGATTCTTTGATCTTTTCGGGGGGCATGGGCGAAAAATCAGCCGTGATACGGACTATGATCAGCGAGGGCCTCGATTTTCTCGGGCTCTCATTGGATGAGGAGCGTAATCAATCACACGAATTTCTCATATCTAGCCCACAGAGTCGGGTAGGCATCCATGTTATGCAAACCGATGAGGCATCAATTATCGCCAAGGAGGTCCAACAAATCGTAACTACTAAGTAAAAGGGGCAATATGAGCGACACACCATTAACTAATGATTTACTGCAAAAAATCGATGCCTACTGGCGAGCAGCCAACTATCTTTCAGTCGGGCAGATCTACCTCTGTGATAATCCGCTCTTGAGCGAATCTCTGAAGATTGAGCATGTCAAAAAATTACTCCTCGGTCACTGGGGGACAACCCCCGGGCAAAACTTCATCTATGTCCATCTTAACCGTCTCATCAAAGAGCATGGCCTCAATATGGTCTATCTTTCAGGTCCCGGCCATGGTGGCCCAGCATTAGTGGGGAATGTCTACCTTGAAGGCACATTCAGCGAAGTCTACCCTGAGATAACCCAAGACGAACAAGGCCTTAAACACCTTTTTAAGATGTTCTCTTTCCCAGGGGGGCTTTCCAGCCACGTGTCACCGCAGGTACCTGGTTCGCTACACGAAGGCGGGGAGTTGGGCTATTCGCTCAGTCATGCATTTGGCGCTATATTCGACAATCCCAATCTTATAGCTGCCTGCGTAGTGGGTGACGGCGAAGCTGAAACCGGACCACTGGCTACCGCCTGGCATTCTAATAAATTTCTCAACCCCAAAACCGACGGTGCCGTGCTGCCGATTCTGCATCTCAATGGCTATAAGATTAGCAATCCAACCATCCTAGCCAGGATTGAACATGATGAGTTGGAACAGCTATTTTATGGCTACAGGTGGACGCCGTACTTCGTGGAAGGTGACGACCCAATGCATATGCATCAGCTGATGGCCGCCAAGCTTAATGAAGCTATCGCCGAAATACAGCGCATACAGTCCAATGCCCGGGACAACAATGATTCTACCCGGCCACGCTGGCCAATGATCATCCTGAACTCGCCCAAAGGGTGGACAGGTCCCAAAATGGTTGACGGTAAGCCGAATGAAAACCATTTTCGTTCACATCAGGTACCGCTGCCGGTCGACCAGCAGCATCCTGAGAATGTGGCAGTGCTGGAAGAGTGGCTCAAGAGCTACAAACCGGAGGAGCTATTTGATAACCGAGGCAGGCTCAAGCCGGAATTAGCCGCGTTAGCACCTACGGGAACGCAGCGTATGGGTGCCAATCCCCATGCTAATGGCGGTAGTTTTCTCCGTGAGCTACATCTGCCTGACTTTCGCGACTACGCCGTAGAAATCCCACATCGCAGTATCGTCAATGCCGGTAATATGCACGCGCTCGGCCCGTACTTGCGTGATGTCATTAAGCTTAATGAAACACGGCACAACTTCAGAATATTCGGCCCCGATGAGGCAATATCTAATCGGCTCGAGGCAATCTTTGAGGTTACCGACCGCCAGTGGGATGCCCGCACCAGTAAATCCGACGAATTTCTAGCCCAGAGTGGTGCAGTGTTTGACTCAATGCTCAGTGAACATCAAGCTGAGGGCTGGCTGGAAGGTTACTTGCTCACTGGCCGTCACGGGGTATTCCATAGCTATGAGGCTTTCATTCGCATCGTTGACTCCATGGTCAATCAACATGCAAAGTGGCTCAAAATGTCGGCTGAATTGTCCTGGCGCTACCCACTTGCCTCGCTCAACTACCTCCTAACCTCGCACGTCTGGCGACAAGACCACAATGGCTTTACCCATCAAGACCCGGGTTTTATCGATCACATGCTCAACAAAAAGGCCTCAGTAGTACGGATCTACTTACCACCTGATGCCAATACACTGCTGTCTGTAATGGATCACTGCTTAAAGAGCCGCAACTATATAAATTTGACTATAACTGGCAAGCACGATAGTCCACAGTGGTTATCGATGGATGAAGCCATCGAGCACTGCACAAAAGGGCTCGGTATATGGCAATGGGCCAGTAATAAGCAAGACGGTGAGCCCGACGTTGTCATGGCCTGCGCCGGCGACGTGCCAACCCTGGAGACATTGGCTGCCGTCTCGATTCTCCGCGAACATCTACCTGATCTGAAAATCCGCGTGATCAATGTCGTAGATCTGATGCGCCTCGAACCCGACACCGAGCATTCGCATGGCCTAAGCGATATGGAATACGATGAGTTATTCACCAAAGACAAGGAAATTATTTTTGCCTTCCATGGCTACCCGTGGGTAATCCATCGCCTTACCTATCGTCGAGCAAACCGCAATCTTCACGTCCGCGGCTATAAGGAAGAGGGCACCATTACTACGGCATTTGATATGACTGTGCGTAATGACATGGATCGCTTCCACTTAGTCATGGACGTTATTGACCGTGCTGGCTTGCAAGGTATGGCAGCCGAAGCACTGAAAGAAAAAATGCAGGAAAAACTAATAGCCCACCAAGAGTACATAACTGAGCATGGCGTCGATATGCCCGAGGTCCAAAACTGGCAGTGGAAGAGGTAAACAATCTGCTGATAGCTTCTCGACTCATCACAAGTATGTTTATCACTGATACAGTTGATCTATAATTCGACTTCTAGTCGTCAACTACCCCGAGCCGAACACTTAGATAAAGCCTTCTGCCCATAACTTGCGTGAGCACGGGTGTTTGAGAAAGGTTCAATAATTTAGTTGATGTAGCCCCCGAAATAGAAGAGGGGCATACTGACAAATATAATCCGGTAGACCTGTCAGGCCTTACAAAGCTTAGTGAATCCCCGGTCTTTATCCACCTAATCTTGTTACCCAGTAAAGTATGCGTGCAGGCTTAGGATAAGCCAAAAAACTTACCGCTGCTCACTCTGACGCAATCTCTTGATTACATCCAAGCCTATTGCTGAATATAATGCTGCGCGCCCTTCAGAACTTGAGCGTTCACCGGAGCCGAGTCTGGCAGCTTTGTCTCGATGTGCTCGTGATGTCAGCCACTCAGGTGCAAGGGCATGGTTTCTAACTCCCCAGATTACTATATAGCCGACCGCCTCAAGAATAATTTG
>Ga0070741_10019388_pt1 | contig 10867 bp, 6 predicted proteins | sample Coa_R1_4_FD_66440 | JGI IMG/M metagenome (GOLD analysis project Ga0070741, IMG submission 66440) | Surface soil microbial communities from Centralia Pennsylvania, which are recovering from an underground coalmine fire - Coalmine... | ecosystem: Environmental > Terrestrial > Soil > Unclassified ...
TAGCCCTGGCTTTAAAGCCGGCATTCTTTCGGGCGATCGAATTATCCGGATAGATGGCAAAAGCACCGAAAAAATGAGCCTGCAAGATGCGGTCAAAACGCTGCGCGGGGACCCAGGAACCGATATTCGCCTGACCATCTTTCGGCCCTCTTCAAGCCAGGTGCAGGAGTACACGCTAACCCGCTCGACCATCAACATCGACATGGTGAAGGACATCAACGGAAAGAAAGAGTTTCCCCTGGGAGAAAGCAAAATTGGGTATGTGCGACTGGTGCAGTTTGGCGAGAAGACCAGTGACGATTTGGAAGCGGCGTTGAAGACTCTACACAAACAGGGCATGCAAGCGCTGGTTCTGGACCTGCGCTGGAATCCCGGTGGACTGCTCGAACAAGCGGTGGATGTGTGTGAGAAATTCCTGCCGCGCGGCCAACTCGTGGTAACCACCGAAGGACGGAATGCCGGCCAGAATTCTTCCCGGTACGCCAACGGCCATGGTGACGAACTGCGAGGCATGCCGATCGTGATTTTGGTGAACCTGGGCAGCGCCAGCGCTTCTGAAATCGTGGCGGGTTGTTTGCAGGACGTGAAGCGGGCGATCATACTCGGTGAAAAAACCTTCGGCAAAGGCTCGGTGCAGAGCATTTTGCCGCTCCAGGACGGGTCGGCCCTGCGGCTGACCACGGCGAAATACTACACGCCCAGCCACAAGGTCATCCACGAGCAAGGCATCACCCCCGATATTCCGGTGCCAATGAGCGACGAAGAAGATCGGGACATCCAACTGCAGCGCGCCCCTGGCGGCCTGGAGAGCCTGAGCGAAAAGGATCGTGAACGCGCCGCCAACGCGCACGATCCTCAACTCGAACACGCCATGGATCTGCTTAAGGCCATTACCCTGTTTACGGACCGGGCACCCGCCCCGGAACGCCGGGTGGCGAAAGGTGAAAAAGTGGCGGCCATGAAATAAGCATGGCCTTGCTTGCTTTCGAAACCTCCTGTGACGAAACGAGCGCCGCCGTCGTAGACCAGAACCGGGTCCTCTCGAACATTGTCTCCTCTCAAGTCGCGCTGCATGCGGAATACGGCGGGGTCGTGCCGGAACTGGCCGCCCGCGAGCACCTGCGCAACCTTCTGCCGGTGGCCCGGCGCGCTTTGGCGGACGCGCAGGTCTCAGTGGATCACCTCGACGCAGTGTGCGCCACCCGGGGACCTGGTCTGCCCAGCGCTTTGATGGTTGGACTTAAAGCGGCTCAAGCCCTGGCTTACGCGTTGCGGCTGCCCTTCATCGGGATTCACCACCATGAAGCTCACCTGTATTCGCCGTGGATGAGTGGAAGCCCGGCGACGGCGCGTTTTGATCTGTTCCAATCCAACGTCTCGCTGATCGTCAGTGGCGGCCATACGATGCTCGTCGCGGTCTCGGAAGACTGGAAACCGCGATTGCTCGGCTCGACTCTCGACGATGCCGCCGGGGAATGCTTTGACAAGGTTGGAAAGCTCATGGGGCTGCCCTATCCGGCGGGTCCAACCATTGACCGCCTGGCGGAGCAAGGCAACCCGGCAGCCTTTAATTTTCCCAGACCACTGATCGATGACCAGGGAAGCGATTTCAGTTTCAGTGGTTTGAAAACTGCCGTTCGCTATTTCCTGCGCGACCATCCTCGCCTGTTGGAACAAAAGAAGCAGATCCACGATCTCTGCGCCAGCGTCCAAGCGGCCATTGTGGAGGTGCTGGTGACTAAAACCATACGCGCGGCGCAAGGGGCCGGCGTTCGTTGTGTGACTGCCTCAGGTGGCGTCGCCTGTAACCGCGCCCTGCGCTCGTCTTTAACCGCTGCGTGCGCCAGAGCCGGCTTTTCGCTGCGACTGGCGGAGCCTGCGTTCTGCACGGATAATGCCGCCATGATCGGATTACTCGCCGCACAGAAGTTAACCTTGTCGCAGCAACGTGGCCCCCTCGACACAGATATTCTTCCCAACTGGACGCTCCCGGAAGCCGCAGCGTCAGCTTCCTTCCGGTGATCCGATGCGCGAAGCTTCCGTGAGCCGAATCAGAAAGCGCCAGATGCCCCTGCCGCACTGTTGGTCCGGAAGGTGAACTCCCTCCGGCGAGACGCAGGCACTCCCAGCGCGCGCGATCTATTCTGCGTCGGATTAAAAAAAAACCCTGTGGCCGGTCGCGGGCGTGAGCCGTGCCACAGGGAGCGGTGGGTCGCCGCTAAATTCTTCGAACCATCCAGCAGACGTTCTGTAAAATGAGGCGAAAGTCTGCATCGTGACCACTAGCGGAAAGCATGCCACCTCCATTGCTCAGCTCTTTCCCTTTATTTCGGCTGATTTCGCAGGTGAAGTCATTTGGCCATCCAGAAAAGAGATAATTGGCTTATCACATGAGGTAACTTGCTAACCACCGCGCGGCGCTTAAACGCAGAAAATAGCGCTCCCGTCGCGGCTGATTTCCTGCTTCCATTAGCTCATGCTCGAACATCCCACTTCGAGTGTCGGCATCAAATTCAGACTAGCGGCGTTCATCCTGGCGATCGCCGGGATCCTGGCGCTTATCGTCTGGACGGCCCAAGACGCGTGGCGGCGAGGAGGAGATCTGCGCGAGCGTTTGACCGACGTTCAACTCAAAAGTTTTCAAATCGCCGACCATCTTCAGGAGACGATTTTGGAGCTCAATAACTGGGTTCTGCGTTTTGGGGCATATCGCGATACAAACGCCTGGGCGCATTTCCAGAGCGCCAGCCACGAACTCGATCGGTGGATTGACGAGCAGCGAGCCGTCCTCTCGACCGAACGTGAGCGGCACCTGTTGGATGTCATCAATACTAACTATGATTTCTACCTTGCGGCGGCCCATGAAGTGGAACATCGCGTTCAAAGCAGCGCCGTGGCCGGTATTAAGCTGGAGGACTTTGCCGATTTTGAACGCCAATCGCAGAAGCTGCTCAAGCAAGGCTTTGTTTTGGCCGATGCTCATCGCGCGTCGATGGATTCATTCCTCGCAGATTCGAAGCGCTCGCTCGGCTACTTGCGCTTTGTGCTGGCGGCTTCGCTGGCGCTGCTGCTGGCCGCGGGCGGCGGGCTGGCAGTGGTGATTTACGGCGAGCTGATCGCGCCGCTGCGGGTGCGCTTGGTCGAAAACCAGGCGCTGATGAATCGCCAGGAGAAATTAGCCTCGCTCGGTATGCTCGCGGCCGGCGTAGCGCACGAGATCCGCAATCCCCTGACGGCCATCAAGGCCTGGCTGTTCATTCAGCAAAAGCATCTGCAGCCCGATGCTCCGGAACGAGCCGAAGCGGACGCCATCGGCAACGAAATCAATCGGCTCGAACGCCTCGTGAAAGAAGTTTTGCTTTTCGCACGGCCGTCTGAGCCTAACCTCATCACAATGCCCGCGGAACAGCCCTTGCGGCAGGTCCAGGCGCTTCTGGCTCCGGAATTGCAAAAATCAAACATCCAGTTACTGCTGGAATCCGGCACCGAGGCGACCATTCGCATCGACCCGCAGCAAATCCAGCAAGTGCTGATCAACCTCATCCAGAATGCCGCCGATAGTATCAACCGACAGGGCACCGTTGTCCTGCGCGCGCGCGCGGGGACCAAACGGCTGGCTGATGGGCCCGCCGAGGTCGTTATTCTGGAAGTCGTCGACAGCGGCAAAGGCATCCCGCCCCAGGTTGAGAAGCGCCTCTTTGACCCGTTCTTTACGACGAAAGATACCGGAACCGGGCTGGGGCTATCCATCGCGGCGCGCATCGTGGAAAAACACGGCGGCGTCCTTCAGTACCAAACCCAAATGAACCGCGGCACGACCTTCGGTATCGTCCTGCCACGGGCATGAGTTCTCCGTCAAATGAATCCGCGCTCCAAAGTATTATTGATTGAAGATGACGCCGGAATCGTCGTGACGCTCCGGCGGTTGCTCAGCGAAGAAGGTCACCAGGTGGAAATCGAAAACCGCGGCGACAACGGACTCGAACGCGCCCGCACCGAGCTTTTCGACGTGGTAATCACGGATATGAAGCTTCCGGGCTTGAATGGCCTTGAGCTGGTCAGGGAATTACACCGGGTTCGTCCGCGGCTCCCCATCATCCTGATCACAGCCCACGGCACAACCGAGACGGCCATCGAAGCCACCAAGTCCGGGGCCTATGACTACCTGGTCAAACCGTTTGAAATGCCGGAGCTGATCGAACTGGTTGAGCAGGCCGTGACCAGCAGCCGGCTAATGAGTGAACCGGTGGAATTGGGAGGGCCCGGTCCGTCGGGGGACGCGATGATCGGCAATAGCCGGGTCATGCAGTCCATTTACAAGGAAATTGGGCGCGTGGCCTCCAAGCCCGTAAACATCCTGATACGCGGCGAGACTGGAACGGGCAAGGAATTGATTGCGCGGGCCATTTATCAGCATAGCGACCGCGCGCGCGCCCCTTTTATTGCGATTAATTGCGCCGCCATTCCCGAAACGCTCCTGGAAAGCGAACTTTTCGGCCATGAACGGGGCGCTTTCACGGGGGCTGAAATGCGTCGAATCGGCCGGTTCGAGCAAGCCGATCATGGGACGATTTTCCTGGATGAGATTGGCGATATGAGTCCCGGCACGCAAGTCAAGTTGCTGCGCGTTTTACAAGAACGCTGCCTGCAAAGGTTGGGCGGCAAAGAAACCATTCCGGTGGACGTGCGGGTGATCGCCGCGACGCATCGGGATTTGGAGACCGCGCTCAAGAACCAGCAATTTCGCGAAGACCTCTACTACCGTCTAAGCGTCGTAGTCATTTCGCTTCCCGCCTTGAGGGAGCGCAAAGAGGATATTCCCGGCCTGGTGAAATTCTTTTTGAGCAAGTACGGCGCCGAACTCGGTGTTGAAAATCCCTCAATTCAGCCGGAAGCGGTCGAGTTTCTCAGCGGCCAGCAATGGCCTGGAAACGTGCGCGAACTCGAGAACGTCGTGCGCAAAGTGCTGCTGCTGGCGCAAGGGTTTACCATCAACCTGGACCACGTCCAGGCCGCGTTCGCCCGGCCCGGCCCGCCGACCGAGGCCCAGTCTCAAACCTTGGGTCAGTACATCGACGGGCTTCTAGCCTGTGCTCAACGGGGAGAGCTTGATGACATCCACAGTCGGCTCATCGTCGCCTGCGAGCGTGAACTTTTTGCCCGCGCAATCCAGTTGGCACACGGCAACCAGGCCAAAGCCGCGCGCTGGGTCGGGGTTTCCCGGTTGACCATGCGCGAGAAGCTGATCCAGTTCGGGTTGCACCCGGCCCGGACCGACTAATAAAATCCGAAGGCCGAAGGTCGAAGGCTCCGAAGACCGAAATCCGAAAATTGGACTCGCCGGCGTCTGGGGATCGAGCTCCCAGTTCCGACAAATGCAACACGCAGGCGGAGGCCGATGCTCCTGGGCAGACTCTGAAGTCTACTTTTTCAATCCAAGGCAGAAGCGCTCGATGCGTTCCAGACCTTTCTCGATATTCGCCATGCTCGTGGCATAACTGATCCGGATATAATCGTCGGCCCCAAAAGCGATCCCGGGCACAGCCGCCACTTTTTCACTTTCCAACAACCGCGCGCAGAATTCCGTTGATTTTAAGCCGGTTCTGGAAATATTCGGGAACAGATAAAATGCGCCGCGCGCATTGACGCAGGAAATGCCGGGGATGCGGTTGAGCCATTTCCATGCAAAAGTGCGGCGTTGGTTAAACTCGGCCAGCCACACGGGCAAGTGATCCTGCGGGCCGGTCAGGGCCGCCACGGCGCCTTTCTGCGCGAAAGAAGTCGGATTGCTGGTGCTATGACTTTGGACGGCGTCGATGGCCTTGGCGATCGGTTCCGGCGCGGCGCACCAGCCGAGACGCCAGCCCGTCATGCTCCACGCTTTGGCGAATCCATGGACAATAATGGTGTGCTCGAAGTGACTCTGGGAAAAGCCAGCCACGCTCCTGTGAACGGCGCCATCATAGAGCAGGTGCTCGTAAATTTCGTCGCTCATGATCAACACGCCGCGTTCGACACAAATGTCTCCCAAAGCCTTTATTTCCTCGAGTGTATAGACCGACCCGGTGGGGTTGCTCGGCGAATTGAGGATGAGCAGCCTGGTCTTCGGTGTGATCGCTTGCCGGAGCGCCTCGGGCGTGAGTTTAAACTCCGTTTTGTCCGTCGTTGGGACAATAACCGGGCGAGCACTCGCGAGCTTCACCATTTCCGGGTAGCTCAGCCAGTACGGCGAAGGGATGATCACCTCGTCGCCTTCTTCGCACGTGGCCAGGATCACGTTGAAACAGGAATGCTTGCCGCCACAGGAAACAATAATTTGGGATGGCTGGTAACTTAGCCCGTTCTCGCGCTTGTGCTTATCCGCGATTGCCTGCCGCAACTCGGGGATTCCCGCCGCCGGTGTATATTTCGTAAAGCCGGCCGACAAGGCTTTTGCGGCCGCGTCTTTAATATGTTGAGGGGTGTCAAAATCCGGCTCGCCTGCTCCAAATCCCACCACGTCAACGCCCTCGGCCTTCATCTGCTTGGCTTTCGAATCGATCGCCAAAGTCAGGGACGGTGACAGGCTCGCCGCTCGACGTGAAATCTTATAGTTCATTGCGCAGGAGAAATAGCACCAGATCTTCCAACGGCAAGCGGGAACTTCGGGTCATAGTTGTGAGAGACTCAAGCGCGAAAGAACAGTAACGAAGGCGCACGATCTGAACCGACAACGGGATCGGCAAACGGATAAACAGTTATTGACTTTGAAGGGTGGGTCTGTTAAATGCATATCGTTCCCAGCTGAAAACACCGCTTGACGCCGAGTCACTTTGGCTTGCGTCGGGTAAGGCTTCAGCAAACGGAAAGAGCGAATAACGGGCGACGTAAAGCCTCGACCAAAAAATGAAAAACACCCAAAACACCCAAGATAGGCGCCTTTGTTTGGACCCTGAAGCGAACACGGCTTCGCGCACACCGCTGGCCGTGCGCGCCGTGCTGGTTGTATCATTCGCAGCGCTCCTGGCGCTCCCAAGTCGAGCGGCGACGGATCTGGGTCTTAAGCCCGGTTCGGACGTCATGAACGTTTCATTGTCATTAAAAATCCACGATCAGGACAAGTTGGAAGCATTCATAAACTCCACCGTCACTGCGGGTGACCCTCAATATCACCAGTTTCTCACGGTGGACCAGTTCACAGCGCTTTACGCCCCTAGTGTGGCCGAGGTAGCGCAGGTGCAGACCCGGCTCGAGGCTGCCGGCATCCATGTCAGCGATGTCGCCGCCAACCGATTGCTGATCAAGGCCACGGCCACCGTTGACGCGCTTAACCGCTATTTTGGCATCAGCATCCACGAATTTTCCGCTCCCGCCCAGAGATTCCACGCGCCGACCTCAAGCCCAAGTATTCCAAACGAAATCAGCGCTTCGGTTCTGGCAGTGGCAGGTCTGAGCACGAAGGCCAAGTTCACGACACATAAAAAGCGAGCCCAGGAGCCATTGAGCATCCAAACAGGGACGCAGGCCCCCCTCGCAAATAATGGGACCGGAACGGGTGTGCCTGGGCAGTTTACCGTGGGCGATGTGGCCCGCCTGTACCAGGTCCAACCGCTGTACAAAGCGGGTCTCGACGGCCGGGGTCGCACGATTGGCATCGCCACGCTCGCAACCTTCGACCAAGCCGACGCGTACACCTACTGGAATCAGATTGGCCTGAAGGTGAAAAAGAACCGCATCACCGAGGTAGCGGTCGATGGCGGTGCCGGGCCGGATGGTGCGGACGAGACCACGCTGGACGTGCAACAATCAGGCGGGCTGGCGCCGCAGGCCCGGATCATTGTCTATGAAGGTCCGAACACCGACCAAGGTTTCCTCGACGTGTTTGTTCAAGCGGTGGTAGACAATGCTGTGGACACGCTTTCAACGAGCTGGGGTTTACCCGAGATCCTCACCACCCCGGGCATCCCGGATGCGGAAAACCAGGTGTTTATGGAAGCCGCCGCGCAGGGCATGACTTTGTTTTCCTCGACTGGGGATGCGGGCGCTTACGACGTGAACGCGTTTTTTCCTTTCGGTTTCTTCACGGATGCGCTGACGGTCGACGATCCGTGCTCGTCTCCGTTTATAACCGCCGCCGGTGGCGTTACCCTCGCGACAACCCTGCACCTGAAGCATGGCGATGTGGTGGTACCGCAGGACCGGCCCTGGGCCTGGGACTATTTCCAGGACTACATTACCGCAAACTATGGAGCCGCGTTCTATGACACAAATTACTTCCCGGTCGGCGGCGGTGGCGGGGTGAGCCTCAACTGGCTGGTACCGCCCTACCAGAAGAAAACTCATGGTGTGAAACGGAGCGAACCGGGCCAGAGCGTGATTTACTACCCCAACTATCCAGATTTGAGCGGCGGGCAAGATTTAATCGATCTGCCGGCGGGCTTTCCGGGCCGCAACGTGCCCGACCTCTCGCTGAACGCCGATCCGTACACCGGTTACCTGGTCTATTTCCAGGGGACCTGGCTAGACGGTTTTGGCGGCACCAGCTTCGTGGCGCCACAGCTTAACGGCATTTTCGCGGTGATCGGCCAGTCGATTCGTGGGCGAATCGGTTTGCTCAATCCGGTCCTTTACGGCCTGGCTGCGCACGGAGCCTACAATGGTCCTTTCCCGCCGTTCAACGACATCACGACGGCAGATAACCTGTTTTACCGCGGAGTCGCCGGCTACGATCCGGCATCGGGAATCGGCACCTTAAATGCCGCCAATTTCGCTCTCAGGCTGGCGATTGGAGAAGAAGACGACGATTAAATAATCCGCCTCAGGGTACGGTTTGAATCTGCTCGGACGCCGCGCGCAATTTAGCGAGCAATTGCACGGTCGCTGACCGCACCCAGGGAGGAGCGGAATCCAGCGAAGCCTCCAGCCGAGTGGCCGCCCGTTGCGATGCTTCGCAGTGGGGCCAACACGGATTGATTTGATCGAGGGCTCCTTCGGCCGCCTGACGAATCGTTCGCTCCTCGTCCACCAGGGCAAGCACCAGTCCTTCGATTGCCACTGGGTCACCGGAACTCCCAAGCGCCTTGGTGGCAGCCAAACGGACATCGCTGTCTTTGTCGCTCAACAACAGCAGCAGACCCTGGGTGATCTGGGGATGAGCAAAGCGGCCGAGGTACTTCACCACGGCCAGTCGCACTTCGAAACTGGGATCCTGGAGCAGACCTAAGAAGTGGGGCACAAGATCGGGATCATCGCGCTTGGCCAAAACTTCCGCAGCCGCCTGGCGCACGCAGGCCTCATGGTGACTCAGGCGCCTGAGCAGCGTGTTCTGCACCAAGGGTCCGTCCGCGTCTGACAAGGCATGGATGGCCGAGACTTGCACGGTGGGATCCTGATCGTTAACCGCCGCGATCAGCGGCTGAATCCGGCGCGGGTCTTTGACCCCTTCCAGTGCTTCGGCGGCCGAACGGCGGGCAAAACTTGTATCGTGGTGAAGCTCCGAAACCAACGGATCCAGGGCCGCCTCGCCCCTTAACGCCGCGGCCCTTGTGTTGCCAATGGCAACTTCATACAAAGCTTGTTCCTCAGGTGCGGCAGGCACCCAGCCCAGCGCTCGAAGCGCCGACCCGGCGCTGGCCCGATCCTGAGGATTAGGCGACTGCATCATTTGTTTCAGTGCCTCGATAGACTCGGCATTGCCAAGCTGACCCAAAGCCTCTGCCGCAGCCTGACGCAGTGGACCACAGTCACTGGAGAGAAGAGGCACCAACCACTCGGCGGCGGCCGGATCCTTTGATGCTCCCAAAACTTTGGCCGCCGCGCAGCGCACCTGCGTATCTTCGTCCGTGAGGCTATCGATGACCAAGGCCAGACCCTTCGGGTCCGGGACCTCGGCGAGATCGAAAGTCTCCAATGTCCTGAGGCGGACCTGAGGATCCTTGGACCTCAACTTCAAATGCTTCCACCAGCTCATATCTTGCGCCATTCCCCGCGTGTTTCACTCAAACAAGGCAAAGTGTCCTGCCATGAGGCAGGTGAAATCCGCATGCCCAATCGAGCCCAGGCCAATTACATAGGAGCTATTACTGTGCCACGAATTGACTTCGCCGATCACGCCAGTCGTGCTAATTGAGTGAAGAGGTGTTGGACTCCCGGAATGTACCCTAAGAGCGTGTTTTCGGTTTGGAGTTCCGCCTTTAGGCGGTTTTGGCGCCGGGCCGCCTAAAGGCAGCCTAAAGGCGGGACTCCGAGCCCATACTCCACGCCCGGGTCGGTATTTTTAAAACACGCTTTAAGCTGATCCGATTAGTAGGTTGGACCCGGGGGAATTGACGAAATGCCTGTTTGGTCGGCTGGTCGCACGCGCGACTGGACTTGCTTGTAGTCCAACAATTCGAGGGGATCGGTGACTGGCTGGCCGAGTTGGTGAAAGATCTTCGGAACACGCCAACGCCAATGTTCGGTGTGACCATCGGCGAACGAGAAATTACAGCCCTGGCTGTGACGGTTGGCGGGCAAGTCCCACCAGTCGTCGGGGAAATAAGAACCGGGCCATGGGATGCCAAAAAGCGAATCGAGAATGCCGGCTTCGTGTACGTCGATAAAGACGAACAGGTCCGTAGGAGTTGGTTGTGAGATCTGGGTGAGCTTTCGAAAGGTGGGCAAATCATCCAGAGTCCCGCCGGTGGTAAAGGAGATCCCGTTAATCGACTCGCTCATGTTGTAGCTGCGCGTGCGCAGCAACCCCGTTTGCGTCCCGTCCGGCAGAACCACGGTCGAGCGGTCGGCGGGACAATGATAAATGGCGGCGTTTCGGTTGTACGGATAAAGATAGCCGCTCTGAATATTGTCAGAGTTAGTGTCTATGCGCGCGTTGCCAGGACACCAGGTC
>Ga0070741_10019389_pt1 | contig 10866 bp, 6 predicted proteins | sample Coa_R1_4_FD_66440 | JGI IMG/M metagenome (GOLD analysis project Ga0070741, IMG submission 66440) | Surface soil microbial communities from Centralia Pennsylvania, which are recovering from an underground coalmine fire - Coalmine... | ecosystem: Environmental > Terrestrial > Soil > Unclassified ...
CGTTGCTTTCGCCTTTTGTGAGCCATCTACCGGCTTGATTTTTGCACCCGTTTTTATTTGAATCGCAATGTGAGCCCTCCTGGTCACTCTGAAAGCTCACGACACGGAAAATCCGTGTCGCCCGGTCCAGAGGATTTTCGCCAATTAAGCGCGAATGGCCCGGCAACTGTCGGTCAAAAAAACCGGCCGATGCCCTTTGCGACCACACATTGGAGCGTGGTAATGGAAGCGCAAAGTGAATCGCCTGCGGCACAAGAAGCGCTCGAAAAGCTTTGTCATATTTATTGGCGACCTATTTACAGCTTTGTTCGTCGACAGGGTTTTGCCCCGGAGGAAGCTGAGGATCTCACTCAGGCTTTTTTCGTGGATTTGCTGGAGCACAAAAGTTTGACTGCCGTCCGAAGGGAAAAGGGACGCTTTCGGTCTTACCTTTTAGGAGCTCTCAAATATTTCCTAACCGACGAGCGGCGTCGCGTAACGGCAATTAAGCGGGGAAAAGGACAACCGTTTCTTCGGCTGGAAGAACTAAGCGCCGACGAGCGAATCGAAATGGAACCTGCAGATCCAGTCACTGCAGAGCAGATTTACGAGCGGCGCTGGGCTTCTACGGTGTTGGAACGTGTGCTTGGTGTTCTGAAGGATGAGTACGTTGCGGCAGGCAACGCTGTATTGTTTGAGTCTTTGAAGCAACTGCTGTCGGACGAGCCCGGTTCCCCTTCCCAAGCGGATATCGCCCGGCAACTAGGCATGACCGCGAATGCAGTCAGGCAGGCGTATCATCGATTTCGGCAGAGGTATCAATCGTTATTACGAGAAGAGATTGCCCAAACCGTTGCTACGCCCGGCGACATCGAAGACGAGCTGCGACACCTCATCGCTGTGGTGCGAGCCTAACAACGAGAATGAAAGGGCGAGTCGATGGATGGGCAAATAGGCGACATCGCCGTTTTTCCGTTTCGCCCATCCGCCGTCCCGTTCCTAGATAATGGCGAGCGTAGTTAGAGTTTGCCGAAAGTGCGGTGCAAAAATCTTTTCCGATGCGCCTGAAGGACTTTGCACCGGCTGCGTGCTCGAAACAGCGCTCGGCCTCTTCCCGGATCCTGTAGCCGGGGTCGCTGACTCCTGCGGCACGAACAGTCATTCAAGTGATGATACGAACGCTCTTCCGGGCCCGCAGATGCCGGCGCAGCTGGCAAAGACCCTCGGCGAGCTAGGTGATTATGAGTTACTCGAGGAGGTCGGGCGAGGCGGACAAGGAGTTGTTTTTCGTGCACGGCAGAAGAGTCTCAACCGTATAGTTGCGTTAAAAGTCATTGGTCTGGGCCAGTGGGCCACTAAAACCCACCTCAAGCGCTTCCGGCTGGAAGCGGAAGCCGCTGCAAGCCTTGACCATCCCTGTATCGTTCCCATCTATGAGGTAGGCGAGCGCGACGGCCAGTGTTACTTCAGCATGAAGTTTGTCGAAGGCGGCCAGCTTGACGAGGTAGTTAAACAAACACCTTTATCGATCCGCCGGGCCGTGCAACTTATCGCAAAAGTGGCGCGCACTGTCCATTACGCGCATGGACACGGCATTTTGCATCGGGACATCAAACCGGGAAACATCCTGCTTGACGGAAAAGGCGAACCACGTCTTACCGACTTCGGCCTTGCCCGCCTGGTCGAATCCGAGAGCACGATTACCCGAACGGTAGAGGTGCTGGGCACACCTAGTTACATGGCACCGGAACAAGCTGTCGGCAATAACACCAAGTTAACCTGTGCAACAGACGTGTATGGGCTTGGTGCGGTGCTTTACCAGGTTCTAACCGGTCACCCTCCTTTTGCCGGTGGAACAACGTACGAGACTATCAAGTTACTGTTGGAAACCGAGCCTCGAGCACCGCGGCTCTGGAATCCGAAGATAGATCGCGATGTGTCTACAATTTGTCTGAAGTGTCTCGAGAAAGATCCGCAACGCCGTTACGCTTCTGCTCTCGCGGTGGCCGAGGATCTTGAGCGGTGGCTGAATCACGAGCCAATTCAAGCCCGGCACATTGGTATGGTTGGGCGAGGTAGGAAATGGCTGCAGCGAAATCCAGCTGCTGCGGCTCTTATAGGGTTGTCAATCGCTTTGATGGCAGCGGTCGGCGGAATCATTTGGAAGAGTGGCCTCTTCAGCCGTCCTCCGACAGCTGGAATCGCGGTGCTTCCATTTGAGAATCTGAGTAACGACAGAGAAGATGCCTCGTTTGCGGATGGTATTCAGGATGATCTTCTGACCAAGCTGGCGAAAATTGCTGATCTCAAGGTGATCAGCCGGACCAGCGTGATGGGATATCGCGAACAGCATAACACGCGTCAGATTGGCAATGAGCTAGGCGTATCTCACGTGCTAGAAGGCAGCGTACGCAAAACTGGGGCATGGCTTCACCTGAACGTCCAGTTGATCGATGCTCGCACCGATTCTCACGTCTGGGCGGAAGAGTACGATCGCGATGTGAAGGACATGTTTGCACTGCAAAGTGAAATTGCACAAGAGGTCGCAGGTCAGCTTCACGCGAAAATCTCGGCCGCTGAAAGACAAGCAATCGAACGCCCGCCGACGGCTGATCTTGCCGCCTTCGATCTGTACAGCCGCGCCAAGAATCTCGTTTTGGCGGGAGGCTATCACACCGGTGGGAGAGAGGATTTGTTACAGGCAGCGGACCTCCTGAATCAGGCTGTCGCGCACGACCCCACCTTTTTCCAAGCCTACTGCCAGCTCGCCTGGGTTGATGACCAACTTTATTTTTATGGGTTTGATCGTACGCCTGCGCGTCTGACGCTGGCGGAGGCAGCCATTCAGTCAGCGTTGCGCCTGCGTCCGGATGCAGGTGAAGCACACCTGGCGCGGGCGGAAAACTTTTACCGAGGATACCGCGATTTCGAACGCGCATCTGCAGAACTGCAAATGGCCGGTAAAACGCTGTCCAATGACGCTCGGCTGTTCGAGCTTAAAGGTTATATCGAGCGTCGCCGCTCAGGTGGCAGCCAAGAAGAAGCATTACGCAACTTCGAGCGCGCAGTCGAACTCGACCCACGGAACTTTTTTATCCTGCAACAGACCTCGATCAGCTACGACCTTCTTCGGCGCTATGCCGAGGAAGAAGCCCTTCTTGACCGCGCGTTAGCCCTTATGGCCGACCCCGAGACAAAAGTCCAGCGTGCAGTCGTGGACTTTGATTGGAAAGCCGAAACCCATCAGGTCCATCAAGCCATCGATGAGATTCGCGCGAAGGATCCGGCTGCCCTTCAAGGTGTGGCCGAGAGCTGGCTTACCTGCGCGCTGGCAGAGCGCGACCCGGTTGCTGCTACCACGGCCCTCGCAGCGATGGACCAAAACAGTTTCGATACGCAGACGGCAAATTTCAGTCCGCGCTTTGTCGAAGGCCTGATCGCTCGGATGACAAAAAACGATGCCAAGGCACAATCCGCTTTCAGTGCCGACCGCGAGGAGCAGGAGAAACTGGTTCGAGCCCACCCTGACGATGCTAACGCTCTCTGTGTGCTGGGTTTAATCGACGCTGCTCTTGGGCGGAAAGAGGAAGCGCTCCGTGAGGGCCGGCGCGCGGTCGAGCTTCTTCCAGCAGAAAAAGATCCCCTGGGTGGCGCACGTATGATTGCGTGCCTGGCAATCGCAGCTGCATGGGTCGGCGACAAAGATCTCGCCTGCGAACAGCTTGCAGAAGCCGTTCGCTATCCAACCGCGCCTAGCTATGGTCACTTGAAACTCATGCCGTTTTGGGACCCGTTGCGCGGCGATCCCCGCTTCGAAAAAATCGTTGCTTCCATGGCGCCAAAGTAAGCCTTTCCAAGGAGCTAGGACCTAAGAGCTAAGAAGCAGTGACAGGCATGCTTCGCCCTCTAGACTTGGCGCTTGGCCAAATCATCCGCGTAAGCCGTGGCTTCGCTGCTTTAACGCTTCAACCCATCAACGATTTTAACGGTTCAAAGTGGCGAAGTCACTTTCTGCGTAACGCTGCGTGGAATTTTACGAAGTACATCAGTGACCGGCCGAAAGTGACTAAAAAGCAACTAACCCCTGAGTCGCAGTCTATACGCAGACTCACCAGCCAAAGGAGAAGAAGAGTGTGAAAAGCATAACGAAAATTGTTTATCCAGCACTCACGGCGGGATTATTGACGATGAACTCTCTATCAGGGGACCGTGCGGACTCAAGAATCCTTTGGGGGTTGGTTCTGTTTGTCGGCTGCATGGGAACCTGCTTTGCACAGCTACCTGATCAGACGCTGGCCCCAAACACCGCTCAAGCGGGTATCGCCAAGTCTCTGCAGCAGGAAATTGGCGCCGGACGCGGCGATGTCATGACTCCGGATTCTTCGCTTTTCATCATAAACCGAGATCCCTTTCGCTCAATCCGTCGCGGCCGTCAGCTCTTCCAGCGCAAGTTTAATCGTGCGCAGGGACAAGGACCAAACGAAGGCGACTGTGCAGGCGATCTCAATACCAACGACGCGATCGGTGCTGGTCTGTCGGATAGCTGTGCGTTGTGCCATGGACGTCCAAGAGGGTCGGCAGGGGTGGGCGGCAACGTCGCCACAAGGCCGGACAGCCGGGATGCTCCACACCTCTTCGGGCTCGGACTGAAGGAGATGCTCGCGGATGAAATCACTACCGATCTGCGCGCTATTCGCCAGCAGGCTATCACCCAGGCGCAGCACAGTGGTCACTCAGTAACTCTGCCATTGCTCAGTAAGGGAATCTATTATGGTACGCTTACAGCCACGCCCAACGGCACGGTGGACACTTCGGGCGTCCAAGGCGTTAATCCTGATCTCAGGGTGAGGCCCTTCTTTGCCGATGGCCGCGCGATTTGGATTCAGGAATTCGTAGTCGGAGCGCTCCATAAAGAGATGGGGCTCGAAATCAACGACCCCGACTTAGCTAACGCCCACGCAGGGGCAAGAGTTGTGACTCCCTCGGGCATGGTGCTGGACGGTTCTTTGGACAGTATTGACGCGCCTCCGGCACCCGATCCCGGAAGCGGCCAGTATGAAATTGATCCAGCGGTCGTCGATCATCTTGAGTTTTATCTCATGAACTATTTTAAACCGGGAATCGGCCGGCGCGACCACACCACAGAACTGGGGCGGCGAAAATTCAACGACATAGGCTGCACTGCCTGTCACATCTCCAACTTGCAGATTAATCACGACCGCAGAGTAGCTGATGTAGAAACAGTTCATGATTTCGCGCGCGGGAATTTCAACAGTTTGTTCTCAACTGCTGGCACGCTGATAAATGTGATCGACGACGGCACCGGGCTGCCGCCGTTGAAGCAGCCACAAGGAAATCCATTCCTGGTCAGGAATATCTTCGCCGACTTTAAGCGGCACGATCTGGGACCCAATTTCTATGAGCGGAATTACGACGGCACATTGCAGCAGCAGTTTCTGACACGCCCGTTGTGGGGTATAGGCTCAAAGAGCTCCTTCGGGCACGACGGACGCAGTATTTCTCTCGACGAAGTGATCCTGCGACATGGTGGCGAAGCCCAGGCTTCCCGCGACGCCTATGCGGCGCTGGCCGACCCGGAGTCCGCCGCAGTCCAGAAATTCCTAAGATCGCTGGTTCTGTTTCCGCCGGATGATACCGCATCAAACCTCGACCCTGGAAACCGCAATGCCGAAACCTTCCCGCAATTCGGGCACGGCAGCATCAAGCTCACGGTGCTCTTCAACGATCCAACGGATCCGGAGTAAACTAATGCCTCCACCAGCAACAAGAGAAGGAAGAAGAATGAACCAGTCACTCATTTCAAAACAACGCCAAACAAGACGAATCGACACTAATCCAATCTGATCATTTCGTAGCCATTAGTGGTTAGACTTTCTTTATATCATCACGCATATGAAAACGGCAGCACATTTGGTAGCCGTAGCGAAGGGGCGCGTCGAGAATCTCACGCCTGATGAAGTCGAAGCGGAGCTCGCCGCCGGAGGCGTGACGTTTGTCGACATTCGCGAAGCTTCCGAGCAGCACCAGAGCGGCACAATTCCGGGCGCGATTCACGCGCCTCGCGGTATGCTGGAGTTCTATGCGGATCCGAGTTCGCCTTACCACCGGCCGGAGTTTCAGCCACAGCAGCGTATAATTCTTTACTGCGCATCGGGCGGCCGATCGGCTCTTGCGGCCGACACGCTACAGGAGATGGGGTACACCCGGGTTGGGCATTTGGACGGCGGTTTCAAGGCATGGGAGGCTGCAAGCAAGCCTGTTGCGAAGCCCCAGGCCTAACCAGGCGGCGCGGCGAACCGCGATCCGCGCTGCGTTTTACCTTCTGAGTGTTTGCCATCCTACACTTTGGCTACGCGGCATATTTTTTCCTTATCCGCGATATCCGGGCAATTCGTGGTTCTTAAAGTTTCCGGATTTTCCGCGTAACGCAGCGCCGAATTTTACGAAGTACTCCACTGAACGGCCAGAACTCAGCTCTCAAGAACGAGACTCACAGAGCAGCCAAAACAAATAAAGAAAAGACACTTTATGCAAAATCGAAATGCCAGCTTTACAAAACTACTCCTGCTTGGCTTCCTTGTGCTTTGCCCAATTGCGCAGGCGGTCAGCCCGGCACCGGATGGTGGCTATCCAGGGTTCAATACGGCAGAGGGACAGAATGCGTTGAAAAGTCTGGCCACCGGCGTCGGAGACACAGCTATCGGCTGGTTTTCGCTGTGGAGCAACACGGACGGCAGCTTCAACACCGCCGTCGGCGCAGGGACCCTCCTTTTTAATGTTGGAAACCAAAGCACTGGCGAGGGAATCAAAAACACATCCACTGGTGCCGGAGCGCTGTTAAGCAATATCACCGGTTCGGACAACACTGCCAATGGTGCATTCGCCCTGTTTAATAATACCACGGGCTATGAGAACACGGCCAATGGTTCTCGTGCACTCTACAGCAACACTGTCGGCACTTGGAATACCGCTGTCGGCTGTGCAGCGCTCCAAAGCAATACCGAAGGCAGTCAGAACACAGCAACCGGGCTTATAGCGCTCTCAAACAACACGACCGGCGGCCTCAACACGGCCACTGGCTACGGCGCACTCTCCTTCAATACCGTCGGCAACTTCAATACCGCCAATGGTGTGTTTGCCCTCGAAGCCAATACCGGTAGCAACAATACGGCCATCGGTAATGAAGCGCTCCGCAATTACGTGAGCGGCGACAGAAACACGGCCGTTGGCTCTCGTGCCCTGTGGAGCACTGAGGGTAGTGGCATTGACAACACCGCCGTTGGTTACAACGCGCTCAATGGTATCACGTCGGGCAACGGTAATATCGCCATCGGTCTTGAAGCCGGCTCGAACGTGACCACGGCCAACAACGTTATCTGTATTGGCTCGGACGGTGCCAACTTGGATCAGAGTTGCTTTATCGGAAACATTCGTGACGTTGCAACGCAATTTGGCGATGCTATCCCGGTGGTAATCGACTCTGTCGGCCAACTCGGCACGGCAAGCTCCTCGCGCCGGTTCAAGAAAGAGATTAAACCAATGGATAGAGCCAGCGAGTCCATCCTGGCACTCAAGCCGGTGACATTCCAGTACAAGAGCGACACTAAAGGCATAGCCCAATTTGGTTTGATCGCCGAGGAAGTGGCCGAAGTAAATCCGAACCTGGTGGTGCGCGACAAGGAAGGGAAGCCCTACACTGTGCGCTATGATCAGGTGAACGCCATGTTGCTCAATGAATTTCTCAAAGCGCATCGCAAAGTCGAGGAATTAGAGAAGGGCATGGCGACGCTTACCGCGCAGCTCAAAGGACAGGCCGCACAAATTCAAAAGATCAGCGCTCAGATTCGGATGAGCGAACTACCGACAAAGGTGGCTTCGCTGTCTGCCGTATCTTCTCGACCCGCCGAAGCGTTACGCGAAGGTGGGTCACGCGAAGGCGGAAACAATCCGTAGAGGAGGAGTGGACACGGGTTGTGGCCGAGGTCATCCGCCTTCGCCTCTCGGGCGACGGCCTAACAAGCCGACCCCGGCCACAGCTACAGAATGACATCAAGCTATGAAAACCGAAACGACATCAACCCATCAATCACTTGTCCGCTGTAGCCTCTCGACCCGCTGTAGCTATACGCGAAGTCTGGTTGGCGAAGGCAGATCAGCTATAAATCATAAATCAATTCTTTCAGCCTTTGCGCTTGGCCTCCTTGCACTTTGCCCAATGGTCCGCGCAGTCGTACCGGCGCCGGACGGTGGGTACCCTGGATTCAACACGGCGGAGGGGGAAAACGCCCTTTCTAGCCTCACCGCCGGCTCTTCGAACACGGCGGTTGGCTGGTTTTCGCTCTTTAGCAACACCGACGGCAGCTTCAACACGGCTGTTGGCGCGGGGACGCTCCTTTTCAATATCGGAGACCAAAGCGCAGGCGAGGGAATCCAAAACACGGCCATCGGCACCGCCGCCCTCCTGAACAACGCCTCCGGCGGCTTCAACACCGCTACCGGAGTATTGGCTCTCTTTCACAATAACAGCGGTTTTGATAACACCGCCACCGGCGTTGAATCGCTTCTGAGCAACACGACCGGCCAAAGCAATGTGGCCTACGGTGATTTTACACTCTTAAACAACATCACCGGCAGCAACAACATAGCCGTAGGCTATCAGTCATTACTGAACACGACCGGCAGCGACAACATTGCGCTAGGGGCTGGTGCCGGTAGCACGCTTACTACGGGCGACTCCAATATCGATATTGACAATCCAGGTGTGGCTGGCGAGTCAAACACGATTCGAATTGGAAACACGAATCACACTAGAACGTTTATCGCTGGGATTAGTGGGACGGCCATTGCTTCCGGTGCAGCAGTGGTTGTTGACAGCAACGGCCAGCTCGGCGTGGCACTCTCCTCGCGGCGATTCAAGAGACAAATCAAACCGATGGATCAGACCAGCGAAACCATCCTGGCCCTTAAGCCCGTAACCTTTCACTACAAGAGCGACGCCACAGACACACCCCAATTCGGACTGGTGGCTGAAGAGGTGGAAAAAGTGAACCCAAATTTGGTGCTGCACGACCAGGAAGGGAAACCTTATACCGTGCGTTACGACGCGGTGAACGCCATGTTACTCAACGAGTTCCTCAAAGAGCATAAAACAGTGCAGGAACAGGGAGCGATGATTGCCGAGTTGAAGAAGGCAATTGTCAGCCTCACCGAGAACGTCAAAGCGCAAGGCGCTCAAATCCAAAGGGTGAACGCCCAAATTCAAACGAACCAGCCGGCTGCTAAAGTGGTTCTCAACAATCCGTAGAGGAGGGGTGGATGCAGCATGCGGCCGGGGTCACCAACCCCGGCTGCAACTGCAAATTCGAGAAACCATTGAACAGAACTTTACCTAAAAACTGCAAACTCTATGAAACGCTTGAACAAAATCAGAACCACCCCTCTATTATTTTTCATTCACTCTGCGCTTGGCTTTTTTGCACTTTGCTCAATCGTGCAAGCCGTCATTCCGGTGCCGGACGGCGGATATCCCGGGGGCAACACGGCCGAGGGGCAAAACGCGCTTTTTAGCAACACCACTGGCGCCTACAACACCGGCCTTGGTCTATTTTCACTCAGGGGCAACACCGAAGGCAGTTTCAACACAGCTACCGGTGCCGGGACGCTGCTTTTGAACACCGCAGGAAATAATACAGCCGATGGCGCGGCTGCACTCCTTTTTAACACCGATGGCTCGGACAACACAGGCATTGGTGCGTTCGCGCTTTTAAACAATACCGCCACGGGCAATACGGCTGTGGGCTCTCGAGCGCTTCTCAGTAACACCACCGGGGGCACAATTGGCAACATCAACGGAAACGATATCGGTCCCAATGTCGCCGTCGGAGCGCAGGCCCTTGAGAGCAATACCCTAGCAGGCGCCAACACTGCAGTGGGTTATCAGGCCCTTCACAGTTTTGTCGCCGGCCCAGTCGGCGCGGAACAGCTTGGGGCCTGCACTGCCGTCGGCTTTAAAGCCCTGGGCAACGCTAGCGGCGGCATCGGCAACAGCGCATTTGGTTACCAGGCGCTCCTTAACAATACTGATGGCGACAGCAACATTGCGATCGGACCGTCCGCCCTATTTGGTAACACCATCGGTCGCTGGAACGTCGCCGCTGGCGGGAGTGCGCTCATTAGTAACGTCACGGGTGAATCGAACACGGCCATCGGCCAGCAGGTGATGCAATCAAACATTAGTGGCAGCAGCAACACAGCCGTCGGTGCTCAAGCGCTCGTGTACAACGCCAACGGCAGCCACAATATCGCTGTGGGCGACGGAGCTGGTGTCAACGTCATGACGGCCGATCGCGTGATTTGTATTGGCGCCGTCGGTGCAGACACCAGCAACAGTTGCTATATCGGTCAGATCTTCAACGCTACTTGTATAGGAGGAAGTGGCGTGTTCATTGACGCAAATAACAAACTTGGCACGATTACCTCCTCCAGACGGTTTAAAGACGAAATTAAGCCAATGGAGCAAGCCAGCGAAACACTTTTTGCGCTGAAACCGGTCACCTTCCATTACAAAAAGGAGATCGATCCGACAGGCATATCGCAGTTTGGTCTTGTAGCCGAAGAAGTAGAAAAGGTTAATCCGGACCTGGTGGTGCGCGACAAGGAGGGGAAAGCCTACAGTGTGCGCTACGATCAGGTGAACGCGATGTTGCTCAACGAGTTCCTCAAAGAGCACAAGAAAGTGCAGCGCCTGGAAGTCGCCGTTGCACAGCAACGCAACCATTTCGACGACACAATCGCTGAGCTAAAAAAGGAGATAGAGCATGTTGCAGCTCGTACCAAAGATCAGGAGCAAGAAATTCAGAAGGCTAG
>Ga0070741_10019390_pt1 | contig 10866 bp, 8 predicted proteins | sample Coa_R1_4_FD_66440 | JGI IMG/M metagenome (GOLD analysis project Ga0070741, IMG submission 66440) | Surface soil microbial communities from Centralia Pennsylvania, which are recovering from an underground coalmine fire - Coalmine... | ecosystem: Environmental > Terrestrial > Soil > Unclassified ...
GGCGTAATTCTGGACTGGGTGCCGGCGCACTTTCCCCACGACGAACACGGACTCGGCTACTTCGACGGGACGCATCTCTATGAGCACGACGACCCGCGCCAGCGCGTCCATCCCGACTGGGACAGTTTCATCTTCAATTATGGTCGCAACGAAGTGCGCAGCTTTCTCATCAGTAACGCGTTGTTCTGGCTTGACAAATATCACATCGACGGGTTGCGCATTGATGCGGTCGCGTCGATGCTCTACCTCGACTACTCGCGCAAAGACGGCGAATGGGTTCCTAATCAATATGGCGGGAAGGAAAATATCGACGCTATAGAGTTTCTGCGCCGTTTCAATACCGAGGTGTATGAACACTACCCTGACGTACAAACGACGGCTGAGGAATCGACTTCGTGGGCGATGGTGTCGCGACCGACCTATGTCGGCGGGCTCGGTTTTGGCATGAAATGGGACATGGGCTGGATGCACGATACCTTGTCCTATCTGTCGCAGGACCCGATCTACCGCAAGTATCATTACAACGAGTTAACCTTTCGCCAGTTATACGCCGAGACGGAAAACTTTATCTTACCGCTGTCGCACGACGAGGTGGTGCACGGTAAGGGGTCACTGATTCGTAAGATGCCGGGCGACGATTGGCAGAAGTTCGCCAATCTGCGACTCCTGTTTGGCTACATGTACGCGCAGACGGGAAAAAAGCTGATCTTCATGGGCGGAGAGTTTGGGCAGTGGAACGAATGGTATCACGAAGCAAGCCTTGATTGGCCTCTGCTCGGCACGCTACTACACGCCGGACTGCAACGATGGGTCGCGGACCTTAATCGCTTTTACCGCAATGCGCCGGCGCTCTACGAACGCGATTGCGAACCTGGCGGTTTCGAGTGGGTCGATTGTCACGACAGTGATAACAGTGTCTTAAGTCTTCTCCGTTGGGGTCGGTCTCCACAAGGTGTGATCCTTGTGGTTTGCAACTTCACGCCGATAGTTCGCTCCGACTATCGGCTTGGCGTGCCGTATGACGGCTTCTGGCAAGAGGACCTCAATAGTGATGCCGAAGTCTATGGTGGTAGCGGGCAGGGGAATCTTGGCGGCTTGGAGACTGTGTCCGAGCCGTCGCATGGTCATCCGTATTCGCTGAATTTAACGCTACCGCCCTTGGCGGCAGTGTTCTTAACGCATCAGCGGACAGCATAGGCGGGACTCCCGAGCTCCGCCCGGCGATCAATCCCTGCGCTCAAAGAGGTGGGGCACCGCGTCACAGCGAAACCCATCCACGCCCAGGTCGAGCCAGAAAAGCGCGACTGGAGCATTTCTTGACGGACGTAGGGACTATCGTAGTTGAGGTCCGGCTGGTGGTGGTAAAACCGGTGCCAGTAATACGCCTTTGTTCCTGAGTGCCACGTCCAGTTCGAAGTCTCGAAATCTTTAAAGATCACTCGTACTCCTTGGTATTTTCCCGGCGTATCGCTCCAGACGTAGTAGTCGCGTTTCGGCGAGGGGGGAGAAGAACACGCAGCACGAAACCACGGATGCCACGTGTGTGTGCCGCAGCGATGAACGCACGGCAGTCTGCGACCGTCCCGTAATCTGCATGGACGCCGTAGTAGTCGGCAATGTCGTAGCCGTCATCTTTGAGGGATACGGATAGAACGGCAACAGCCAGACGCAAGGGCTGCCGAGGTTGTAGAGATAATCTAGCTTCTGCGTCGCGCCGCGAAAATCGTCGACGCCGTCGCCGTCGCTGTCACAAAATGCGCGGATCGAGAGTTCATAAAAGACTGCATCCTTAGGCCATAACGAGGAAATGGTCATGGTCATACCCCGGCAGATGCGCAGTATTATGGTGCGAGCGTCTCCGCGCGTGGCACACCAAGGTTTGGACCGCAGAACTTGAAGACCTGAAGCCGAACGCTACAGTTGGTTGACTCTTCTATCTCTTGACGTGCCGCCCATATAAGAAGGCATCATAGCTGGTATTGTGAACGTACCCTAGCTTGCACGTCGATCATGCACTGCAGCGAAATCGTTATGAATAGTATGAAACGCGTTGAGAAGCAGGGGATCAAAATGCTCAGGTTTCGTGCGTTCGTCGCCGTATAGCAGCACTTCTACCGCACGGTCGTGGTTGAGCCCGGTGCGATAAGGACGTGCACTGCGGAGGGCCTCGTACCGTTCAGCCATCATAACGATACGGCCAGCGAGCGGGATATTTTCGCCTTTCAATCCCTGCGGGTACCCACTGCCGTCCCAGTGTTCATGATGGGAAAGAATAATCTGTCGAGCGGTTTCGAGTAACGGCGAGGTCACCCCGGTTACGAGACTGATTCCTAAGGTAGGGTGCATTTCAACCACAGCACGCTCTTCCTGTTGGAGGCGGCCGGGTTTGAGCAGGAGGGCATCGGGAATGCCAATCTTCCCTAGGTCGTACAGCGGCGCAGCCGCATAGACTAACTGGACTTGTGCTTCCGGGAGCCCAAGTTGCAACGCCAGTAACATCGAGTATTGGCTAATGTGGGTAAGATGTTCGCCGGTCTGGTAATCGCGAAAATGCAAGGCGGTCGCAATTCGCAAGAGCATCTCATAGAGCGCGTGCTCGAAGGCCTGGGCTTTTTGTCGCTCTGCCTCGAAGGCGGTTCTGAACGTGGTCGCGAGCGTTTGCAACTGCCGTGCGGTGATCCCGTTAACATGGTCGAGTTCTTTTTGTACTTTCGCCAGCTGTTGCTGAAGTCCGTCCAACAATTGGAACAAACTAGGAGAAAGAGGATTCATGCGGGTGCTCCTGTCTGTAACGAAATAACGAGAAGGGTGCAGACTCTAGTGACCGCAAGAGAGACTTCCCTTGCCCGCACTGAAGAGGTATCGGGAGCAGGCGGGTTTCATATAAGCGAAAGTTTCCTCCCGCCCTAGGCAATCCCTTTCCGCCTGTGGTAAGCCACAACGTGGCGAGCCGCGCTGTGACGTGGCACCAGTGTGGCAAGATCTTATTTGCTTGTTCCGTAGAAGCGGACGTATTTTAAGGAGGGTGTATTCATGGCCTATGAAGCGATTATTTATGAGAAGGCGGAAGAGAAGATTTTCCGCATCACTTTGAATCGTCCAGAAAAACTCAACGCGATGAGTCGGCAGTTACTCTCAGAGTTAGACAGCGCGCTTGATGAATTCGAGAACAACAACGACGCCAGCGTCCTTATTGTACGCGGCGCCGGCCGCGCGTTTTGTGCCGGCTATGACTTAGCGCCGGTCGGCGGGTCGGGCGGGTTTACCGTGACCAGTGACCGCTGGGGATTACGCAAGATCGTGCAGCGCTGGCAGCGGTTGTGGAATCTGCCCAAACCAACGATCGCGCAAGTGCACGGCTTTTGTTTGGCGGGGGCGACGGAGTTCGTTGGGCATTGCGATCTGGTGTTTGCCGCAGAGGACGCGCAATTTGGTCATCCGGCTGGGCGTTCACTGGGAGTGTTGCCGACACTTTCTCTGTGGCCGTATTTAATCGGGATTCGCAAAGCGAAGGAATACTTCTTTACCGGCGACTCGATGACTGCACAGGAAGCGTTGGAGAACGGGCTGATCAATCGCGTTTTCCCGAAAGAAAAACTGGAAGAGGAAGTGTTAGCCTATGCGCGCCGCGTCGCGATGGTGCCGGTCGATCTGCTGACGTTACACAAAGCCGCCACCAACCGCTTCGTGGAAATTATGGGGATTTATGCCGCGGAACAGTCGGCGGCAGAGTATGATGTCATTGCTCACCAGACTGTAACTGTGAAAAATGAAGTGAAGAAAATGGCCGAGCGCGGGCTCAAGGACGCCCTACGCGACCGGGACAAGCCCTTTGCCGGGAAAAAATAACAGGGAGTGAATCTATGCACGAACACGACGGACGCCGCATCTATCTTATGCGCCACGGGGAAACACTATACCAATCGCGCGCCGTTGAGGGCGCGTTGGGGAACGGAGAGTTAACTGAACGTGGACGTGAGCAGGTGGCGTCTGTCGCGCTGCTCTTCCGCGGCGTTCCTCTTGATCGCGTGTATGCCAGTCCGCTGTCTCGGGCGCAAGAGACGGCACAGATCATCGCTCGGGACAGGGGCCTTGATGTATTAGTGTCCGACGACATTCGTGAAATCACTCCGGATGCAGAAGCCGTCGCCAAACTCGCCCCCGCGGATACTTTACGTTTGGTGCAGCGGTTCTTTAAGGATTCGGCGACGAGTTGGGACGAACCGTATATGGGCGGCGAAAGCTTTCGTCAGGTGCAAGAACGTGGGATCCGGTTTTTCAACTCGTTAATGAGTCAGGACGGGTGGCAAACCGCCCTGGTGGTAGCGCACGGGGGGATGAATAACGCGCTGTTGGCGTACGTAACCGGTGTGACCGGCGGACGACTGCTGAACATTGAGCAGGATTTTGCTTGTATCAATGTGATTGACATCGTTCACGGCCAGCCCATGCTGCGACTGGCGAATTTTACCCTGTATGACCAACTGAAAATTAACCTGCGTATTCACAGTTTGGACATTATCCTCAAACTGTTAGTTGAGCGGGGAATCGTGACGAAGTAACGAGTCATAAGAAAGGCGACGACTCTCTTTTCACTTTTCTTTACTCAGTACTCGGCACTCATCCCTCAGTACTGGGGCGTGCGGCGGCCTCATATTTTCTTGGGAAATCTCTAACCTGTCGAATTATGTAGCCTTTTGATCGTTTCGACGTCGGCTTCTCGGTCTGGCACAATAACGCCAAAAGTTTTTCTTGACTTCATTTCAAGCGTGGCTTATGTAGTCGAATTAAACTACTCTGAAGAAAGTATCTGGTGAGCGTTCAACTCGTCATCCTTGGTCTGCTTTCGGAAACCCCCCGTCATGGTTACGAACTCCGCCAGGAAGTCGAGCGGCGACTTTACGCGACCTACATCAATCTCAGCGGAGGGTCGCTGTATTACAACCTCGGCCAACTAGCCCGGGCTGGGTATGTTGAGAAAGCGAGGGTCGAACAAAAGGGGCGGTATCCGACCCGTCAGGTGTATCAAATCACCGCGGCAGGCCGGGAACATCTCCGGACTGAGCTGCGGCGACTCTTCTTCGATACCGAGGGCCGTGAGAAGGTCTTCGATCCACTTAACACCGCCCTCGCCTTTGGCCATTTCGTCGGCGATGAAGAACTGCGCGCGGCGTTGACAACTCACCTCAAATGGGCACAAGCACGTGCAGCATGGATTCGTGGCCAGCAGGAGTTCTGGCAGTCGCAGGAGATCTCCTTTGCTCAAGGAAAAATCATCGAACACGGGCTCGCACACTATGAAGCAGAAATTGTTTGGTTGCAGAATTTTTTGCGTGATCTCGAGATTCGTGAAACCAAGGCACTGAAGCAGAACGTCCGCACGAGCGTCTCTTAACGTAAAGAGCAGAACAAATTTGTCCCGTAAGGAGGAATTCACTGTGGAAGGACAAGCAGGCATAAGCGTACTCGATATGATTCAACAGGGGTGGTACATCACCTACCCTTTAATCATTATCTCGGTCATCACTATCACCGTCATTTGCGAACGGTTGTGGGCGTTGCGGGGGTTAATCGGTGGCACCCTCCGCGTGGCCGGGGGCTTAGTTGGTCGATTACAAAAGGGAGATTTCAAAGGCGCGCTCTCGACGGCACAGAATGATAAGAACGCGCCCGCCGCCCGCATCTTCCGCGACGTGATTTCTCAGCAAGAAGGCGAATCGCTTGAGTATCTGTCTGAGGTAGTCGAAGATCGCCGGTTTGAGGAGATCGATGCCCTCAAAGGCGCGATTTGGGTGCTTGGCACTGTGGCTGTGAGCGCTCCGTTTATCGGGCTGCTGGGCACCGTGGTGGGTATCATTAAGTCGTTCCATAGCATGTCGGTGACTGGCAGTGGTGGTTTCACTGTGGTGGCCGGCGGCATTTCTGAAGCGCTGATCGCCACCGCTCTCGGCTTAGCCGTCGCCATTATCGCAGTTATTTTTTACAACTACTTTCAAACTAAGCTTGAGCGCATTGAGTCGGCAATGACCATTGCGTCTGACCGTGTGCTCGAAGCGATTCGTTTGGGGAGGAAAGTTCATGGGAATGTCTAGTCCACGCAGGAAAAAAGGCAGCAGCTCGGCCATAATGGCCGAGATTAACATTACGCCGTTGACCGACATCTTTCTGGTGTTGTTGATTATCTTCATGGTCACGAGCGTGGCGATGGTGCAGTCGGGTGCCAACATTAATCTGCCCGAAGTGGAAGAGACAAAATCCGAGCCACGACAAATTGTGATTACCGTGACCCCGAAGAAAGAGATTTTCATCAACAGTACCCTGACCTCTTTGGCGGACCTCGAAGGATTCCTCCGCCCTTTGATTACGGCGCAACCAGACGTTCCGGTGGTGTTAGAAGGGGATAAGGATGTGCTGATGGGAGATGCCGTGCAGATCCTTGCCGTCGCCCAGAAGGCCGGAGCGAAAACGATTGCCGTCGCCTCCGACAAAAAAGCAGGGTGATGCCCTCGTCTATCATGTATGAGGGAAAAACGGGTGACCTATGGCTGAAGAACCAAAACAATCCCCGACGCTGACTTCTATCGAACGCGAGCTGCAAGAGGATTTGTGGCTGTATCGCGGACAGCGAGTCGGCAAGAATGCCCGGTGGTTTGCCGTCTCTGCCATTGCGCACGTCTTGCTCCTGGGCCTGTTTGCCACCATCTCGATGACGATCGTGCAGCAACGGCGCGAGCTGGTCAAACTGGCGAAAGTCCAGGACCTCGCGCCGTCGCTCGAAGAGGAGGAGCGGCTGAAGAAGGCGCGGGCAGAAGAGAAGAAGCCCGAAGACTGGGAAGGTGAGCCTTCACTCAAAGACCTGCCCGGCGTGTTAACGATGGAGCAGTTGGCGCCGAAGAAAGCCTCAACTCCGGCGGGACCGCCGCCGGAAGTGGGCAACGTCCAAGCCGTCCGTGCCCCCGTGATCCCTGTTACCCCTCCTCCGACAACACGATCACTTCCAGTGATCGAGGGATTGGGACCCGGGGTCCTTCAAGTGAATAAGGACGGGCACGACGGCGCTGGGCAATTTTCTAACCTCAATGGCATCGGCGCAATCGGCGGTGCCATTGGTGGACTTGGGGGTGAGAGCGGCGATTACGTTGGCGGTCTACGCAAAGTCGGACTTGACGTGGCATTGGTGATCGACGCGACCGACAGTATGCAGTTCGTGGCCGACTCCCTCAAATCTCGCTTGTTAAAGCTGATCGCTTCTTTGCAGAAAATGGTGCCGACTACCCGCATTGGCATCGTGGCGTATCGAGACAAAGGTGAGGAATATGTCACAAAATGGACTGATCTCAGTTTTTCGACCAGTAAACTGCAAGATTTCGTCTCGAACTTGCAAGCCGGCGGCGGTGGTGATTGGCCTGAGGCAGTGCTTGACGGACTCGAAGCGGCGGTCAACGACCTCAAATGGCGCAAAAATTCGAAACGCGTGATCGTTCTCGTTGCTGGATCGCCTCCACACCCGGAAACCGTGAGTAGCGTGCTTGGGTTGGTACAAAACTTCCAAGCCCAAGGTGGGATGGTAAGTGTGCTCGATTTAGCGCAAAAAATGCACGAAGATTTTGAACGTGCCGTCTACAAGACGAGCCCACAGCTTAACGGAAAGGAGTTTAAGCCGAGTCCGCTGCCTGGGTTTTACCAGGAGTTCCGTAGTATCATGGCGTCGATTGCGAAAGCTGGTGGTGGGGAATTTATTCCACTGACCGAGGACAAGGCGCTGACCAAGCAGATCATTGTCATGACCTTCGGCTCGCGTTGGCAAACAGAGCTGGCCAAATATCTACGGGATCTTGAATAGCTACTACTGGTGATCGTGAGGGGTGTTCTGTGCGTCCTGTAATCGTCGTCTGTTCGATTTTTTTTCTCTTAACTGATCTGCTGCTTCCACGGACATTGAGAGCGGAAACTGTTGCCGGCCTTCTCGGGCAAGCCCGCAGTGCGAACGCACAAGTGCGCGGGCTCAAGAGAGGGAGTGTGAGCGACAAGCAGCAGGCGATTCAGACCCTCGGCCCTGTGGTCCTTGGTGTCGTTGGGGCGTCCGATCTCGCGAGCGCAGCGCAGTCACAACGGGGGACGGTCCGCGAACTCTGCGATACGCTGAAGGACCCGCTCGAAGACATTTACAATGATGCCTTTGCCGACATCAACCGGATGAGCAAAGATGTGATGGATCGTGACGGGGATCTTGAAGCCCTCTACGAAACCAGACCATGGAAAGATGCCCAACTCATTGGCTCCCAATCGCTCTATTTCCTCAACTGGTTGCATTACATCTGTTCCTTCGTGGCCGACGGGGGCAAACGTAAAGAGATGCTGCAGAAAGCCGCCGATGGGTTTTCTGAGTTCGCCGTCGGCAAGCAGGGATCGCAACTGAAGCGTGAGAGCCTGTTCGGTCGGGCACTGGCAGAAAAAGAGTTGCGACAGTTCGATTGGGCGATTCGCGATCTTGAACTGATCCTCCAAGAACCGAATGTGCCTGGTGACATGGAACGCAAAGTACGGGCAAGTCTGGCCGACGCGAAAGCAAGGAAGTCGCGCGGCGGCAACCAGAAGGACGATGAGGATAATACCCCAGCGCCGCCAACGCCTGAAGACATCGCCAAAGCATACTTAGACAAAGCCAGGGGCTTGTTCGAGCGTCGCCGCAAAGAAGCTGGAGCGATTCGTGAGAAAACGCTCTTAGAGGCGTTGGCGTACGCCGAAGAAGCGAAAAAGAAAAGTGACAAACTCAAAGGTCCGGCCGATGCGTTGATCAAGGAAGAATTGACTCCCGAAGAGATGGCGGCGTTTGAAGAAGACCGGAATCCGCTTCCGCAGTGGAAGGAAGCGACCGAACTACTGCGTGCGAACAATTACAATGGTGCAGTACCGCTTCTCAAGGAAGTGGTTGCGTCGGATGACCCGCGTGCGAAAGCCCACCGCCGAGACGCGCTCTATTTCTTAAGCGCGGGGCTGTTCCAACAAGGAGAATACCGTCAGACGATCGAGCGGGTCGATGAGTTTTTTGGCAATGACGGTGTGCCGGCACGGTATGGCGCCGATGCCGCGTATCTGCGCTTCAAAGCTGCCGAGAAAATTTACTCCGGTAGTAAACCGCCGACTGAGGAGAATACCAAACTCTATCTCGCTGCAACAAAAGATTTTATCCGTCGCTATCCGACACATAAGGCAATCTTTGAAGCGTACTTCCGCCTCGGAGAGTATGAGCAGAGCAAAGAAAATTATCTTGCTGCCGTGGACTACTATCAGAAAGTGACAGGGGATTTACCATTCCGCGTACGCGCCGATTACGGGATCCTGCAAAGTTACTCTGCGCTGCAAGACGCGATTGATGATAAGAAGCCGGTCAGTATCGCCGAGAAAGAGCTCCGTTCGCGCACCGGTGCTGCGCTGCAGTCCTTCTGGAAGGACCTTGCGACCCTCGAGCAAAATCCGGCCCAGGCCCAGCAGATCAAAGAATTGAAAGAATGGCGAGGGAAAGCCACCTTTATGCAAGCTGTCTATTTCGGCAAAGATATGGACGCGAACGCGCCGGCACTCGTTACGTTGTTACAGGACTTTGAGAAAAAGTATCCTGAGCAGGACAAGGCGTTTGAATCGGTCGCGCGTACGCGCCTGATTGTTTTGCAGAAAACCGGACGCTACGCCGACCTGGAGAAAGAGGCGGATCGTGTCTTGGCGACGTACAAAGGGGAGCAACAGCAGGAGTTGCTGAAAGGATTAGACAAAGTCCTGACCTCGGATATCAAACAATTAGAGAAGGGCGGGGACAAAGACAAGGAAAATCTGCTGGCTGCGAGACGCACGTTAGCGCGCCTGTATGCCGAGCGGCTCAAACGTGGGGATGCGTTCGCGCCAGAGGAATCGCCGGAGCAATTCAAGTATGACTTGGCACAGCTTTACCTGGACATTAAAGACTACGATAAGGCGGCGCAGGTCTATCAAGGGCTACGAACTGGCAGGTTTTCTCTCGCCGCGCTTGCCGGGTTGGCGCAGATTGCCGACGTTAAAGGCGACACCAATCAATCCTTCGCTTTGTGGAGCGATCTGCTCAAAGAGACGAAGCCGAATGAACCCGCCTGGTTCCGGGGCACCTATGGTGTGGCGCAACTCCAGGCCAAACAAGGGAATAAAGAACAGTCATGCAAAACTATTAGTGAGGCTTTCGTCAGGATTAGCCAGCTCCCGGATACGAACTTACGCAAGCGGATTCAAGAGCTGTCGATGCAGAGTTGCAAGAAATAAAGAAAGTAGTCCGCATTCAGTAGAAAAGAATGCGGGCCGGTTCGCCTTTTCCCCCTGGTATGCAAACGACGTGGCAACAACACAACCTCGCCGAAATTAACCGTCGGCTTGCCGTCGTCAAGCGCCTCCCCACCGGTCTCATCTTCGAGCAGAAGTCGCACTATAACCACATCATCGTCCGCAAGACTACAGAGCAACTACTGCTCTGCTATCGTCATGAGCGCCACCGCACTGAGGAGGTCGAATCGCGGATGGATATTGAGCGTCCCCTCGCGCTACTCTCGGATTATACGCAGGCGATGCTGTTAGCGTTCGCTTGGCAACCGGCACCGCAGCGAGTGTTGTTACTCGGGCTCGGTGGCGGACGCCTGCAGATGGTGTTGCATCATTATTTTGAGCAACTGAACCTCTATACTGTGGAACTTGATCCATTGGTTGTCGAAGTTGCTCACCGTTTTTTTGCCTGGGAGACCAATGAGCGCCAACATCTCACCGTCAAAGACGGACGCGATTACCTCCGCGGTTTTCCCACGGAAGCGCCGTATGATCTCATCCTGCTTGACGCCTTCCAGGTGA
>Ga0070741_10019391_pt1 | contig 10866 bp, 5 predicted proteins | sample Coa_R1_4_FD_66440 | JGI IMG/M metagenome (GOLD analysis project Ga0070741, IMG submission 66440) | Surface soil microbial communities from Centralia Pennsylvania, which are recovering from an underground coalmine fire - Coalmine... | ecosystem: Environmental > Terrestrial > Soil > Unclassified ...
GCAACACTTGTCATCAGGGACCAAGCCGCGGAACCCTCGCTTGCGCTTCGGGCTCGTGGTCGTCCGCACGACATGGCCGGGGGTGAGAGGGCCGAAGCCGCAGCCGCCTGCCCCAGCGCTCCGCCCACGCTGCCGTTGACCCGCGTCATGCTCGGCAGTTCCACCACCCGCGCAAATCTTCTCCAGATACAAAAACCCCAGCGCGTCCCAGGCCTCGCGCCGCCACCAGTCGACGTACCGCAACTGGGCGTTCAGGCCGTAGCCTCGCTCAAGCAAACGCGCACGAACGGCGGGGGCGAGAGCTCGGCTGCGGGGCTTGTGGCTTTCCGCACATTTGCGGTGGCGATGCCCGCGCGGGAACAGTATGATGGTGCCTGGACGCGGGTTCCATGCCGGCCTGCCCGGGCCGGGCATTATCAAGTAAGGACTCCGCGCTGCCATCCATGGGGGGGATCATGCTGCCACGCCTTTCCGTTCTCGCCGGTATTGCGCTCGTGTTGACTGCGGCCGCTTCGTCCGCCCAGGAGAAGGTCGCGCCGGACCTGATCCTGGAGCAGGAAAAGCAGAAGCAAATCCAGGCCGAGACCGAGAGCCTGGTGCGCAAGATCGGCAGCATGCTCCGCGTGATGGAGTATTACCAGATCGACAAGGCGGGCGAGAGGAAGATTCTGGAAGAGGTGTCTGTACTGCTGGCCGGTCTGAGCCGCACGCAGATGTCCGAGGTGATCGGGTTGCTGGAGGCGGCGGCCAAGCAGACCGATCCGGCGAAGTCCGAGGCCGAGCTCGAAAAGGCCTACACGCGCCATCGCGAGATTCTCGACACGCTGCAGACGATCCTGGCCAAGTATGATGCGGTCAAGAGCCTGGACCAGGCCGCCGACCGCTTCGAGAAATACGCCTACGATCAATTCGATCTGCACCTGGCAAGCTTCAATCTCATCAAGGAAATCGACGACCGCACCGACCCCGGTGTGCAGGCGTGGGAGAAGATTTTCTGGGGGCGCCGCGCCGCCCGCAACGCCGCCCTGGAACCCAAGCGGCAATCGGACCAGCAGGGCGAGCTCGAAATCAAGGTGGCGGCGCTCATCAAGCAGGTGTCCGATTTGCACAGCAAGCTCCCCGCCGAGCAGCAAGCGCGCATCCGCACCATGGAGAAGCTGGTCAGCGAGTTTCGGCTCATGGAGAAGATGGTAACGGCCAAGACGAAGCTGAAGACGCTGGGCTATCCGCAGCACCGTGTGGCCCAGTTCAAGATTGCCAACGATCACCAGGCCGAGGTGGTGGCGCATCTGAAGGTCCTGGCCCGCACACTGCGTACGCCGCCGGATTTGCTCCAGGCCCTGTACAGCGCCAAGGATCAGATCGATCAGGCCATCGCCAAGCAGGAGGAACTCTCGCAGGAGACCAAGAAACAAGAAGACAAGGCGGCGGAAATCAAGACCGATGCCAAGCCCGAGGCCAAGCCCGACGAGCCGAAGAAGTTTGCCTTCCCCGACCTGGCAAACCTACCGGCGTTGCCCAAGAAGCTCAAGAATCTCGACCCGGCAGGCAAGCAGGCACTAGAGAAGATCGAGCAGAAGGTGAAGGCGGCGGAAAAGACGCTCGACCTGGCCAAGCAACAGGCCAAGCTGGCGATCGAGACGGGCGACACGGCGCAGATGCTCAAGCCGCACGTGCCGCAGCTGGCGGACAAGGTTCAGGCATCGGAGAAGGCGATGCAAGAGGCGAACGCCGCCCTGAAGAAGCTGGAACCGACGAAAGCAGGTCCCGCCCAGGAGAAGGCCAAGGCGGAGCTGGAGCAGGCACGTAAGGACATCGACAAGCTGATCGCCGCGGCGCAGAAGCAGCAGAACGATCCGCTCGCGGCTTTGCAGAAGATGGCCGACGCCGTCGAGAAGCTTCTCAAGGAGCAAGTCACGACGCGCGATCAGACGAAGGAGACTGTCGGGGCCAAGCAGAATCTGAAGCTGCCCGAGCTGACAGAGAAGCAAGACAATCTCGCCAAGCAGACGGACGCTCTGAAGGACCAGCCGTTGCCCAGCAAGGACAAGGTGCAGGCGCCGCTCGATAAAGCCGCCAAGGCGATGGCCGAGGCCGCCAAGGCGCTCCAGGCCAAGAAGTCGGAAAACGCGGTGCCGAAGCAGGACCAGGCGATCAAGTCGCTGCAGGAGGCGCTCAAGGAAATCGGCACGCAGATGGCCGAGATGGAAAAGCGGCGTGAAGACATCGCCAAGCTGGAAGACGCCGCCCAGAAACTCGACAAGCTCACCAAGGACGAGGCTAAGGTCGCCGACAAGGCGAAGGATCTGGCGCAGAAGCCTGCCGCGGCCCAGGCCAAGGACCTCGCCAAGAAGCAAGGCGCCCTGACACCCGAGACCAAGGACCTCGCGAAGGACCTGACCAAGACCGCGCCGGACGCCGCCAAGACGGTCGCCGATGCCGCCAAGAACATGGAGGCGGCCAAGGGGCAGCTCGACAAGAACCAGGCGCCGCCGGCGGCCAAGGAAGCGGACACGGCCGTCGCCAACTTGAAGAAGGCTCAGGCCGACATCAACAAGGCCCTCGCCGAGTTGAAGGGCAAGGACATTGCCGACCAGGCGGCGATGCAGCCGAACAAGGTGGATCCACTGGCTGCGGCGCAGCAAATCGCCAAGGCGCTGGAAGAAACGCAGAAGGCTGCCGCCGACGCCAACAAGGCCGATGCCGACATGCAAAAGGCGGCCGCAGCGGGCAACGATCTGGCGAAGCTGCAGGAAGAGATCGCCAAGAAGGCGGGCGAGATGAAGCTGGCCGAGGCGCAGCAGCAAGCGGCCCAGGCAGCTGAGGCCCTGAAGATGGGTGAGATCGACAAGGCCATCGCCAACCAGGAAAAGGCGCTGGCGCAGCTTCAGGAAGCTGCCAAGCAGCCGGCCAAGCCGATGGCCCAGGCGCCGGCAGTGCCGATGCCGGCCCAGGCCAAGGCGGGACAACCGATGGCGGCGGAGGCCAAGCCCGCCGAAGCGAAAGCCGGCCAGCCGATGGTGGGGGAGGCCAAGCCGCAGCAGACCATGCCTGCGGAAGCGAAGGCCGGTCAGCCCATGCCCGCCCAGGCCAAGGCGCAGGCGCCGATGGCCGGTCAGCCCATGGCCAGTGAAGCCAAGAACAATCAAGCACAGCCCGCGCAGGCCAAGGCCGGCCCGCCGATGCCTCAAGCGGGTCAGCCGCCGAATCCGAAGGCCAATCCGATGACGCCGGCCAAGGCGCAACTCGGTCAGGCCAAGCCGGGCGAAGCCAAGGCCGGCCAGATGCCTGCCCAGGCGAAGGCGAATCAGACCAAGCCGGGTGAAGCCAAGGCCGGGATGGCCAAGGCGGCGCCACCCATGGCCGGTCAGCCGAAAGTGGGTCAACCGAAGGCTGGCGAAGCCAAGGCCGGCATGGCCAAGGCCGGCGAAGCCAAGGCCGGCATGGCCAAGGCAGGTGAACCGAAGGCGGGTGCCGCCAAGGCCGGTCAACCGCAAGCGGGTCAGGCTCAGGCCAAGGCGCAACCCAAGCAGGGTCAGGGCATGGGCGAGGCGAAGGCCGCCCAGGCCAAGGCCGGCGAAGCCAAGGCGGGCCAAGGCATGAAGGGTGAGGCCAAGGCTGCCATGGCACAGGCCAAGGCCGGACAGGCGCAACCGGCGCAGGCCAAAGCCGGCATGGGGCAGCCGCAAGCCATGGCCAAGGCGCCCGGTCAGGGACAGGGCCAGCCGATGGCCAAGGCGGGAACCGGCACGGGCCAGCCGCAAGCGGCCGCCAAGGCTTCCGGTCAACCGGCCATCGCCGCGCAGAATCCCGGTCAACTCGCCCAGGCGCAGAAGCAAGTGCTGGAGGCCACCAAGGCGATGGCCCAGTCGCAAGCGGCAACTCAGGCAGCGATGGCTGCGGTCGCCCAGGCGCAGGCCCAGGCACCGCAGATGGTGCAGCCGCAGTTGCAACAAGCGGGTCAGCAGCTTGCCCAGGCCGCGGGCCAGCTTCAAAAGGGCGCTCCGGGCCAGGCGGGGCAAGCCCAGGCGAAGGCCGCCGGCCAGCTTGGTCAAGCGCTACAGGCGATGAACGCCGGCCTGGCCGCCATGGGCTTACCCCAGGTGCAGCCCGGCCAGCCCGCCACCGCCATGGCCAAGGCGCCCGGCCAAGGTCAGGGACAGGGTCAGCCGAAAGCTCCCGGCCAGGGTCAAGGGCAAGGCCAGGGCCAGCCGATGGGCCAGGGTCAGGGCCTCGGCCAGCAGATGGCCAAGGGCGCCGAGAAGAATGACGGCAAGGGGACGGGCAACCGCATTGCCGATGGCAAGGTGTCCAACGCCAAGTCGCAGCTCACGGATGTCAACCATGACGGCTCCTTCCTGCACCTGCCGCCGCGGCAGCGCGAGCTGATCCGCCAGGCCCTCATGGAGCAACTGCCCCCCGAATACGCCGCCCTCATTCAGCAATACTACGCCAACATCGCCCGCGGCAAATCAACCGCGAGCCCAGCCAGCACGCCCGTGCCGCAGAAGTAGATGTGGCGAGTGGTGGGCGTGACGCTTCCCCACGCCCTTCGCTGCGCTCAGGGCGTGCCACGCGTGCCACCCGTGCCGTGCCACCCGCCGCGAGCCCAGCCAGCACGCCCGTGCCGCAGAAGTAGACGTGACGAAGTGGTGGGCGTGACGCGTCCCACGCCCTTCGCTGCGCTCAGGGCGTGCCACCGTGCCACCCATGAAACATGACATTCTGGGAGAGGTTGAGCGATGCGACGGCCAGCCTTAGCCGAGGACGCCAAGCAAGATAAGTGGAAGGCCCAAATCCTGTTTCTGCCCCTGTAATCTTCACTCTGTAACTCGCCATGAATATCGTTCGCACTCTTCTCACTACCGTGCTGCTTCTGCCCCTGGCCTCACCCACCCGTGCCGACGTCAAGATCGACGACGACACGCGCAAGGCCACGGCTCGCGCTCTGGAATGGCTGGCCAGGCAGCAGAACCCCGATGGCTCGTGGACCGACGGCGGCTATGCCCACAACACGGCCATCACCTCGTTCGCCATGCTTGCGTTCATGGCGCAGGGGCACCTGCCCAACCAGGGGCTGTACGGGCCGGAGGTCGCCAGGGCCGCGCGCTTTCTCATGGCCACGCAGCGGGCCGACGGCTATCTGGTCGGCGCCCGCGGCGGCAACATGTATTGCCATGCCATGGCCACGCTCGCCCTCGCCGAACTTCTGGGCCAGACGGGCGAGGACGAGCTGCGCACGGTCGTCAAGAAGGCGGCCGATCTCATCATCAAGTGCCAAAACAAGAACGGCGGCTGGCGCTACGAGCCGGCGCCGACGGGAGCCGACATCTCCGTCACCATCATGCAGGTGATGGCCCTGCGTGCCTGCAACAACGCGGGTCTGCACGTGCCCGACGAGACGCGGCGCAAGGCCATCGACTACATCAAGTCGTGCTACAATGCCAAGGTGGGCGGCTTCTCGTACCAGCCGGGGGGCGGCAGCCCGGGCTTCGCCCGCACCGCGGCCGGCACTTGCGTCCTTTTCCTCACGCGCAACATCAAGCCGAAAGAACCGTGGGAGAAGGAAACCGAGGCCTGGATCGACTTGAACCTGCCCAGGGCGGTCGAGTATCTGCAGCGCAATTTCGAATCGCCCGTGCACTTCTGGTACGGGCACTACTACGCGGCCCACGCCATGCACCAGGTCGGCGGCAAGGAATGGGACGAGTGGTATGGCCGGCTGGTGAAATACTTCCTGCCGCGCCAGGGCGCCGACGGCAGCTGGTCCGCGGGCAGCGGCCGCCGCGAAGTCGGCCCCGTCTACCAGACCAGCATCTCGGTCATCATCCTATCCGTGCCCATGCACTACTTGCCGATTTTCCAGCGGTAACGAGCTCTGCGCCAACGCGGCTTCCGAACCGTGTTGCAGACGAGGCGGCTCGCCTTCGAGATGCCCCGGGCCCTTGCAAGTGAAATTAACGATCCATCGGGGACACACTCCGTGTGGGCTCACTGGTTCGGAACCCTCGCTTGCGCTTCGGGCTCGAAAGGTCGCACGAGTTTCAGGCCGATCGGCAGGGCCTCGCCGAACATTTGCGATTCTTCGTCGGCCTCCAGGTCGTGCACTTCTTCTACCATGCGGATCCAGTGGCCGGGCACGTTCTGCCCGCGCAGCACGATCAGGACGCTCTGGCGATGGCTGTCGTCGACGTCGAGGGCGCGCTGGCCGCTGCGGCGGGCGAGTTGCGTCAGGCAGAAGGCCCAGGCGAGGCGCTCGCTCTCATGGGCGGGGGTGAAACCGGCGAGAGCGTCGATCCACGGCTGCACCACGTGCGGATGCACGACGGCATTGAGAGGGCCATAGAGCAGGACGCGTGCGCCCAGGCGGGTCAGGGCAAAGAAGGCGAAGGTCGGCACGGGCGGCCGCTTGCACATTTTCAGGAGGGCCTGGCCAAGTTGTTCCTTCTGCTTGGGGTCGATGCGTTCGAGGCTGGCGGCGGCGCGCCACATTTCCGTCAGTTCGTTGGCCTGCGGTCGGGGCGCGTTCTTCCCGGGCAAGAGCACGGCGCGGAGGCGATTGAACAGCGTCTGTTGCAGTTGCAGGTTCAAGCCGCCGGCGACGCGGCGCCACATGATCCAGTAATCGGCGCCCCCCTCGGGCCGTTGCGGCGCCGCCTTGCCGCCCGCGGGTTGCCGCGGCGGCGTGTGCAAGAGCTTCCATAGTTGCTCGACGCGGAACCGGTCCACCGGATCGCCGAACCCCGGGCGCAGGCAGAAACCGACCAGATTGTACCAGCGGCTCAGATGCGCCGGCGAGAGGCGGCGCTGCTCGGCGGCCTCGTAGAGAAAATCCCACAGCCTGCGGCACAGCGTGGCGGGCCAGTGATCGCGGCCGGCCTCGAGCGCGCTCTCCAGGGCCTTGGTCAGTTGCGTGGCCGGCGGCGCAACTGCCTGTCCCTGGTAGACCGCCTGAATCAGGCGGCCTGCTTCCTGGACATTCTCCTCCGGCCAGACATCGGCGACTGTCTGCTCCGCCGCCTGCCCCGGCCTGGCCGCGGCTTCCTCTTCCGCCTTGACGATATCGCGGACGCTGAACTCCAGGCGCCAGCGGTTACTGCCTTCGCTGGCGACGCACCACAGCTCGAGCGTGCCGATCTCGGTACAACGTGCGGCCAGCGTGACGGGCACGCTCTTGGTGCCGCTGCGCTTGCCGCCGCGCAGCACGGTGTGCAGCGGCGGCAGCTGGAGGAGTTGATCGGGCGCAACCTCGAGAAGATCGCCCGGCTTGTCGTCGCCGCGTACCGTGGAAGTGTACATCGGAAATACCACCGGCTGGCCCAGCGCCAGCTCGAGCTTCGGCTCGGCCAGGACGATCTCCTGGCCTTCTTCCAGGTGCTGCGGCACGATGCACAGGAGGGTCACCTTCTCGGCTTTTACCGCGGCGCTGTCAGCCTGCACGGCGACATAGTACGAGCGGGCGATACCGCCGCCGATGCGCCGGGCCCCCGTGTGCCTGAGCCAGGCGAAGTGGGCCGCTCCCAGAGCAACGGCCAGGTCGAGCGAAGGATTGGTCAGCACAAGAGGCTTCCACGGGCGTTGCGGCACGTCGAACCAGCGATGCAGTACCTCCATGACGCGCTCGCGCAAGATCGCCGGCTGAAAGACACCGCCGTTGAAAAGCACCGCCGCAAGGCGCCGCTCTTGGCTATTGACTCTTGACTCTTGGCCATGAGGCAAGAGGCAAGAGCCAAGAGCATGCCTGTTCAAGAAGGCCGCCAGGTGCCTGGTGATGGCGGGATCGCTGACATAAGGCAAGCCCATCTCGTGCAGGCCGACGCGGGCGCCGCGCTGCGGCTCGGCGTCGCGCGGCACCAGCGGAAAAAAGCCGTCGAGAATCGTGCGGCGGACGTCCTCGGGCGACAGGTGGGCATACTGGGCGCCGCCGATCACCTGCCGGCCGCGGCCCATGACGGTGACGGTGTGCGTCCCCGGCGGATGGGGGCCCAGGAGAACCTCCTTGGCCTGGCGGCAGGCCTGGGTGAGGGTGCCGTACTGGGCGGCATCGAGCTTGCCGGCGGCGGGTAGGCGCGTCTCGACCGCCTTGGCCAGGGCCAGATCCATGTTGTCGCCACCCAAAAGCAGGTGATCACCCACGGCCTGACGGACAAAGCCCAGTTCGCCCTGCTGTTCGACGGCCTGGATGAGGCTGAAATCGGTGGTACCACCGCCGACATCCACCACCAGGCACAGATCGCCGGGTTTGAGGCCCTGGGCCTCGCGCGGCGAATGCGTCGCCAGCCAGCAATAGAAAGCCGCCTGCGGTTCTTCCAGCAGGGTGACGTTTTCGAGCCCCGCCTTGCGCGAGGCCTCGACGGTGAGCGACCGCGCCATGTCGTCGAATGACGCCGGCACGGTGAGAACCACGGTCTGTTTTTCCAGCCGCAGGCTCTCGGCGCCCCGGGCGATGACGTGGTTCCAGGCGTCCACCATGTGCTGGAGATAGCGTGTGGACGCCTCGACCGGGGAGATGCGGTTCACATCCGGCGGCGCGCTCCAGGGCAGGAGCGGCGCCGAGCGATCCACGCCGGCGTGACAAAGCCACGACTTGGCCGAGGTGACGAGCCGGCCTGGAATCCGCGCCCCGTGGTTGCGGGCGAATTCGCCGACGGCAAAGCTGCACGCCGGGTCCCACGGCAGGGCTGTCGAACCGGCCGGCAAGTCATGCGGGCCAGGCAGGTAGAGAAATGACGGCAACAGCGGCCGCGTACCCACCTCTCCGGTCGCCACCAGCTGCGGCACGGGGAAGGCTTGAATGCTGCCCTGGTCGGTTCCATCACCCTTCTGCGGACGTGTCTGCAGGTCAATGAATGCAAGAGCGCTATTTGTGGTGCCCAGGTCGATGCCAACCAGATAGCGTGACATGGATGGTTCCACCATATCCCTGCCGCAACTCATCGAGCTTCGGAGCCTGCCCGCGCAGCAGCGTCGCCCTCCATTGTACCACGACGCTCCGCGTCGTTACGCAGCCGGCCGGCTCCCCGGCCTGGGAGAACTGGGAATTGAAAATGGAAAATGGAAAAATGAAAATGGTGGCTTGAAGGATGAGGCGCCCAGTCCGAGCCGCTCCCGTGACGGAGCTGCAACTGCCACTCTCATTTTCAACGATCCATTTTCAATTTCTCCTCGCGGTTACGGCCGCTCCGACGCCGGAATGTGGATGCACGTCATGGCGCAGGTGTCCCAGGCCCGGCTGGCGCGGTTGACGTTCCAGGTAATGTAGAGCTTGTCGCCTGCGGGATCGACCGCGGAGCTGAACGTGCCGACCAGGGTGGCGCCATACTTGTCCTTGAAGTAGGGATGCAGGAAGGCGATGACCTTGCGCTGCCTGGTCTTGGTGTCGAACTGGACGACGGCGCTGCCGTCCTTTTCGCTGCCGCCGTGGGCACCGGGGATGTAGTAGAGGTAGCGGCCGGTGGGATCGGCGTCGATCGAAGTGATGTACTGGGAGACGCCGACGGCGGCGGGGCCGAGCTTCTCGACTTTTTCAGTCTTGGTGTTGAAGGCGAAGATCTCGGTGGCGCCGGCCTTGCCCCCCTTGGACACGGTGTAGACCATGCCCTGCGGCGTTTCCTGCGTGGCGGCACGCAAGCCCAGTTCGGCGCCGATGCTGACCGGCGGACCGATCTTGGCCGGATCGAATCGTACCAGTTCGCCCACCATGTCTTCCTTGCCGGGTACGTAGTACACGCGGCCGGTCGACTTGGCGAGGATCATGTAGCGCGGCGGGCCTTCCGGGCACGAGAACAAGAGCTTGTGATGGAGCACGTCGTACGCGAAGAACTGCACGCTCTTGTCCTTGGCGTCGGCGCCGGAAGCCGTGCCGCCGTAGAAGATCATGCGCTCGGGGTCGAGCACGCTGTTGGGAATGCAATGCTTGGGAATCGGCGCGTGCACCACGACCTCCGTCTTGCCCGTCTTGGGATCGCAGCGCAAGATCCAGTCGCCCTGGTAGCCGTACTTGTCGGTGGTCGTGGTGGCAGAGCCGCGGTGCGTGGAGAAGTACAGGTAGCCGTCCTTGCCCATGTCGAGCCGGCCGTGAATCTTGCCCGGCAAGTACATGCCCATGAACTTCTTGAGCACGCTGACCAGATCGGTGAGCAGGCGCAGCACCTTCTTGGCCGGATCGTATTCATAGACGAAGGCGTTGCCCTTGGGGGCATCGTGATCGCCGATGGACGAATAATACTTGCCGTTGACGGCGACGCCGTCACCCCAGTTGGACCAGATTTTGCCGGGGTAGGTCTGGCACGGATAGTAGGCGAAATCGACCGTGGGGGGCGTCTTGGCGATGAGGACATCCTTGCCGATGGTCGCCGTGGGCTTGAGAAAGTCCGGCGAGGTGACCGTGACCACTTCGGCGCCATCGGGCAGCTTGGGCGGGAAGGGGGGACCTTCGGCCTTCTTCTTGGTCTTCTTCGTTTTCTCCTGCCCCTCCAGGGGCGAGGCGTCCGGGGTGAACGCGTACACACAAAGGACGGCAAAAGCCGCCGCCAGCCAATAGCTCAGGCGTGGACTACGCATGATCGTGTCTCCCATGGAATTCGAATGAAGGCCGTTGGGTCTTCTTGGAGCGCAATGTGTCCCGACGCGCGGCGTCGGCCTGTTATGCACGCAAGTGGGAATGCGGAGGGCGCGCACACTCGTGGGCGACGCGGAGCGCCGCACCACATGGCGCGATTACTTTTTCCATTTCTTGCGCGTGTTCTTCAGATGCCGCAGCCACTTGTCTCTGATGCGGCGGCGTTTCCGTCTGGTCTTGCGATCGGGATTCGACATGGCAGCGTCTCCTTTCCTGGTTTTGCCGGTCGGACAGGCACAGAACAT
>Ga0070741_10019392_pt1 | contig 10866 bp, 14 predicted proteins | sample Coa_R1_4_FD_66440 | JGI IMG/M metagenome (GOLD analysis project Ga0070741, IMG submission 66440) | Surface soil microbial communities from Centralia Pennsylvania, which are recovering from an underground coalmine fire - Coalmine... | ecosystem: Environmental > Terrestrial > Soil > Unclassified ...
GGAGATCAACACGACCCCGTTCAAAACCGCGATACCCGAAACGGCGATGAACCCAACCCCGGCCGATATGCTTAGCGGCATGCCGCGTAACGCGAGCGCGAGCACGCCACCAGTTGCGGCCACGGGCACATTGAGGAAGATCAAGACCGCCGGCCGGGCGGTGTTGAACGTTGTGTACAGCAGCATGAAGATCAGGAAGATCGACAACGGCACAACGATTGCCAGCCGCTTGGTGGCCCGCTGCAAGTTCTCAAATTGCCCGCCCCAGGTGATCCAGTATCCCGACGGCAGCGACACCTTGCTGGAGACGGCGGCCTGTGCCTCTTTGATGAAGCTCGACAGGTCCCGCCCGCGAACGTTGGATTCAACGCTGATGCGCCGCTGGATGTTCGTGCGGCTGATCTGCGCCGGACCTTCCTCCGTGTGCAAATCCGCCAGTTGGCTGAGCGGAATCAGCCGGCCTTGGGGGTCGGCAACTTTCACATTTCCGATCTTGTCGAGCGCATTGCGGTCTTCCGGCTGGAAGCGCACCTGTAGCGCGAAGCGCTTCTGACCTTCGAGCGCCTGCCCCACTTCCTTGCCCCCGATGGCCTCCACCGCGTCCAGCACGTCGCGAGCGTTGATCCCGTAACGTGCGATCTGGTCGCGCCGAATCTCAACTCTCAAGTACGGCAGACCTCCGGTCTGCTCCGCTTTCACATCGGCAGCACCTTTCACCTGCGATACGACGCGGACGATCTCGTCTGCCTTCTGCCGGAGCACGTCAAGGTCGCTGCCGAATAGAGTGATGGCCACATCCGAACGAACTCCGGCAATCAACTCCTGCATGCGAAGCTCAATGGGCTGCGAATAGCTGAAGAGGTTGCCGGGGACCCTCTCTGTGAGTACCTTGTTGTACGCTTCAATCAGACCCTCGCGCGTCGAGGCGGTTTTCCATTGGTCGTGGGGCTTCAGAATGACGTAGATATCGCTCACCTCGACACCCATAGGATCGGTAGCGATCTCGGCCCGACCGGTACGGGAGACTACCGTCTGCACTTCGGGAAACTGCTTCAGCACCTTCTCCACCATGGTCGTGCTGTGAACCGACTCGGAGAGCGCAACACTCGGAAGCCGCCAAGCCTGAATCGCCAACGTGCCTTCGTCCAGGCGCGGGATGAACTCCGCGCCCATAAGCGCTGTGACGAGCACCCCAACAGCTAATGCTCCCGCCGCAATGAAGCCGGTCAGCGCCGGACGTGACATCGCCTTACGCAGCCACGGCACGTACCGCTCCTTCACGTAGTGAATCAGCCTGGACTCCTCCTCCTTCACCTTGCCCGCCAGGAAGAACGAACTCAGCACAGGCATCAGCGTCAGGGCGAACACCAGTGACGCGATCAAGGCGAAGATCACCGTCCACGCCATTGGCCGGAACATTTTGCCCTCTACACCTTCCAAGGTGAGTATCGGGAAGTACACCACGATGATGATGAGCACGGCGAAGAACACCGGGCGGGCCACTTCGCGGGCTGAGTCGAGGATCACGGTAAGCGGATTGCCTTCGCCCCGCTTTCGTGCTTCCGCCAAGTTCCGCACGATGTTTTCCACCATGACCACCGAGCCGTCCACGATCAGCCCGAAGTCGATCGCACCCAGGCTCATCAGGTTCCCGCTGATTCCCAACCACACCATGCCAACGAATGCTGCCAGCATGGACAAGGGAATTGCCGCGGCCACGATCAGCGCTCCGCGAATATTCCCCAGCAGCAGAAGCAGGACCACAATGACAAGCAGAGCGCCCTCGGTCAGGTTCTTTTCGACTGTCCTGATCGTCTTCTGCACCAGCGTCGTTCGGTCGTAATAGGTGTCAACCTTCACGCCAGGCGGGAGGGTCTTCTGGATCTCCTGCAGTCTCTCACCAACCCGCTTTGCGACTACGCGCGAGTTCTCACCAATGAGCATCATCACTACGCCGGTGACGGCCTCTCCGCGGCCATCGCGTGTGGCTGCTCCCTGCCGGATCATCGGCGCAAAGCGCACTGCGCCCAGATTCTTGATATACAGGGGTGTGCCATTCTTGGTTGCGCCGACAACGATGTTGCCGATATCGTCGAGCGAGCCCACGAGCCCTTCACCGCGAACGACGTACTGCTCCTGGTTGTGCTCGATATAGCCGCCGCCCGAGTTGAAGTTGTTGCGCTCCAGCGCCTCGAAGACCTTGGAAAGCGGGATGTCGTAGCTGACCAACCTATTGGCGTCCAGTTGGACCTCGTAGGTTTTCAGTTCGCCGCCGTAGGAGTTCACCTCGACGACGCCGGGCACAGATCGCAACTGAGGTGCGATGTCCCATTCCAAGATGCTGCGCAGGTCCATCAGCGAATAGCCCTGGCCACGCACTTCGAACTGGTAGATCTCGCCCAGCCCGGTACTGATCGGACCCATCTCGGGGGAGCCGAAGCCGGCAGGTATGGCCTCCTTCGCCTGCGGCAGGCGCTCCATCACCAACCGGCGGCAGAAGTAGATGTCCATGTCTTCCTTGAAGAAGATCGTCACCGAGGAGAGCCCGAAGCGCGAGATGGAGCGGATTTCTGTTACTCCGGGCAGACCGCTCATTGCCGTCTCTACCGGAAACGTGATGAACCGTTCCACTTCAACCGGGCCGAGACCGGGGGCGTCCGTCAGCACAATGACCTGGTTCGGCGTGATGTCGGGGACCGCGTCAATCGGCAGCACCCGCATGGCCCAGATGCCCAGCCCGATTAGCAGCACGGTAAAAACAAGGACGAGGAAGCGGTTGCGCAGGGCGAATTCGACGACTCGGTTCATGGCGACGCCTATTCCTCCCCACCGATCAGCTCGCGCATGAGCGCCGACTTCAGATAGAAGCTGCCGCTGGCAACCACCGTCTCTCCGGCGCGTACGCCACTGAGAATCTCCGCTCTTTTCTCGTCCCGCTGGCCCACCCGGACCACGCGTTTTTCAAACTTCGTCGGCTCCATCTGGACAAACAGTGCCGGCTGGCCGCTGATCTCTTGCAGCGCCGTCGTTGGCACGGTGATGCCGGTGCGCGATTCCTTGGTCGGCACGCTGACCGTGGCGAACATCTCCAGCTTCAGTCGCCCATCTAGATTCGGCAAGACACAGCGCAGCTTCGCTGTGCGGGAGGCAGGATCGAGCGCATCGCTCAAATAAGTGATCCTCCCCTTGAAAATATCGTTGGGATAGGAAGCCAGGGTCACTGCACACTCGCCACCGCGGGCGACGAACTGGATGTCCTTTTCGTACACGTCGGCCAACGCCCAGACGGAACTCGTATCCACGATGGTGAACAGCTCCTTGTCCCGGCCGACCACCTCGCCTTTGGAGACTTCGTACTTGGTCACCACCCCGGTCAGCGGCGCCCGGACCGTGTTGTGCGAGGCCGTGCGGTGGGTGCCGTGCTCGGACCTGTCGAGCTTGGCCAGATCGGCGTCTGTCAGGCCAAAGCGATGGAGCTTCTCCTCAGCACGCGCCACCTCGGCGCGGCTACTTTCAACCGCGGCTTTTGCCTGCTCGTACTCTGCCTTGCGCAGCTCGTATTCCCGTGGGGAAATCGCCTGTACCTCGATCAGTGAATTGGCCCGCTCGACCGACCGCCGTAAGACCTCTTGTTGCGCTAGCGCCTTGTCCAATCCGGCGCGAAGGTTCTGGTACTCCCCGACAGATTCGCCAAGCTCGATGTTGTCGTAAACCAGCAGCGGCTGCCCCTTTTGCACCCGGTCGCCAAGTTGGACAAACACACTCTCGACCACGCCCTGCGAGAGCGGGACGATATGCGCGACCCGCGCCTCGTCCGGGGAGATGACACCGGTGGTCTTGACGAACTGCTCGATCTGTTGCTGGGATGAAGTCGCAATGACGATGCCCGCATTCTGCTGGGCCTCGACCGTGACCTCGACCACATTCGGGTCATGCTTTTGTTCAGCCGTTTCGGGTTTAGACCGAGTGCCGCGCCAGATAAACACCACAGCCAGAACAACGAGAATGACAATGCCAGAGATGATGAGCTGTTTTCTCACCTTAGAATTCCTTTCCTACAGCCGCTTCAAGCTGGAACACGGCGGCTTTATAGTCGTACAGCGCCACGTTGTAGGCGCGGACAGTTTCCCGGTATACCCGCTCAGCATCCAGTAATCCGATCAGGTCCAGTTCGCCGAGGCGATAGGACTGTTGCGCGATGTCCCGAGCGCTGCGTGCGGCTGGGACGTACTCCTGCTCCATCGGGCGAACTTTTTGCGCTTGGGTCTGTAGTGATTGATAAGCTTCCTGCACGTCGCGCCGAACCGCGAGCAGCACGCGGCTCAGTTCGTATTGCTGCTGGGTGATTAGCGCTGCGGCGCGGCCGATGCCACCCTGATTGCGGTTGAACAGGGGCAGCGGGATGCTCAAACCAAAGGCAGCCGCGTTTGCGCCAAAATCACGCTTGTAGCCGAAGAACGGTGTGACGTTCGGCGTCGCTTCTGCTTTCTGTAGCCGCAGGTCTTGGCGGTTTCGCTCCAGCCTTTGGCGTTCAGCGAGGAGATCTGGCCGAGCCTGCAAGGCTTGCGCCTGCAAATCCTGCGGGCTTAACTGCAGCGGGCGAATGCCGAGGGTTTCGGCCACATCGAATGGTGTGCTTAAGTCGGAAACGCCCAGCAATTCGAGTAATGCGGTCTTGGCATTCTTGAGCTGGAGATCCGCATCCAACTGGTCGGTGAAGAACCGCAGTCGCTCCGCGCGGACCCGATTCATCTCCAGTCCGGAAATCTCGCCTTGCTTGAACCGGGCCTCGTTCAGCCGGATGATCTCGTCGAACTGCTTCAATATTTCTTGTGCCAGCTCGCGCTGCGCCTTCGCCAGCACGACCGTGTAGTACCGCCGCTTCAGTTCGACCTTAAGCTGCCGGATTGTGTTCTGTACCTCCGATTCGCTGACACCGAGTTCCTGCCTGGCCACTTGGACCCTTTTCCCTCGCTTGCCTGCGGTCTCAATCGTCTGACCGGCCCGCAGTATTAGTTCCTGGTTGTTGAAGAACGGTCCGGGGCCCTGCTCAAACAGCGGGTAGCTCTCCGAGTTGAGCTCAAAGCTGGGGTTGGGCCTCAGTCCCGCTTGGGTAACATTGGCGGTCGCGACGGCCACGTTCTGACGGTCCCGCAGCAGAATGGGGCTTTGCTTGAGCAGCAGCTGCATCGCTTCGTCCAAAGTCAGCGTCTGTGGTACTGAAGCCGTTTGCTCTTGCGCTGCAGTAAGCCCGATCAAAAAGAAGAACAATAAGGCACACACCAAAACCGCTCTGCCTCGGTGGGGCAGGATCCTCTGGATCATCTATGTTGCTCCTTGAAGAAGTCTTCGGGTAGCCGATCGCGAATCTGAAGCAGCGCTTTTGCCCAAAGTCCGGTGATCTGCGCTAATGACAGCCCGAGAATCGCCGCTATCCAGGGCAGTTGGACCGACATGGCGCCATGGAGAATGAAGACAGCACGCCTCGTGGGGTCGAGATCGAGGACAGCCGCATGTAGCGGCTCCAAACTCTCGCGGTTTGCTGAGAAGGATTGCGACGCGACGCGAAACGCCAAGCTCAGCAAGCCTACGGGGACACCGTTCTCCTCTGCACGATGGCCGCTTTTGAAGAAGCGCACCAAAATCTCTATCGCGGCTTGCTCTGCCAAGCTGTCGTCACCCAGGAAAAGCTTGCAGAAACGCAAGACCATCGGCGCCCAGCGCGTATACAAGGCCTTGGCCTCTGCCAACGCCATCTTGGGGTGACCCGAACCGATGCTCATTTGACCCTCACCTTCCAGAAGTGCGGCACCGATTCGAATCCAGCAACACTCGTGGGCGTTCACAGGAACTCCTTCAGCTTTTCTCCGAGAGTCTTGTAAGCTCGAAGCAGCAATAACTTGGTCGCCGATTCGCTGAGTTCAAGTACCCCCGCAATTTGCCGGCAATCGAGCCCCTGGTATTTGTGCATCAGTACCGCCAGTCGTTCACGCTCGGGAAGGGCGTCGATGTAACGGCGAACTGCAGCCACCTTCTCTCGCCGCAGAATCGCTTGTTCTGGAGTTGGCGATGGAGTCGCGATGTCTGGTGTTAAATCTGTCTCCTCATCGCGTTTATCAATCCCGAGCGCTGCCTTCGCGTGGATATCGCGAGCGCGGCTGACAGCGAGATTTACCCCAATTCGGTAAATCCAAATGGTGAATTGGGTATCCACAGCGCATGTCTTCCGCAACCGATACGCGCACAGGAAGGTCTCCTGCGCCAGTTCTTCCGCCACGGACTGGTCGTACGTCATCCGGAAGAAGAGACTGGCCAGCGGTTGTCGGTACCTATCGACTAACGCTTCAAATGCTGCGTCATCGCCGTTTCTCGCCCGCAGCATCAGCTCGGCGTCTTGGTCACGACTGGCACTTTCTACAGTAAAAAAGCGGCCCGCACTGGTGCTCGCGTGCAGCGGCGGCACGGCTGATTGCGCATTCCAGCAGTTGAGCTGGAATGCTCCAAAGTTCTTTGAGAAACGCATAACATCACCCATTCAGACGAAGGGCAGAATCCGAAAACTGGCGTGAGGACGGCAAAGCCCTCAAAATTCGGCGTGTCTTACGGGGTTAGCTACGAGGAGGGTGATAGAACGAGAAGGAAAGATCTTCGGGCGCCTCAACCCGCGAAGGAGGCCACTCCGGACGCGTAGTCTCGAGGGCGACCGCGGCTGGCATGGCGGAAGGCGTTACGTGGGAGCAGCAGCAGAAGCAATCTTCCTGTGACGGCGTTGAAGACTGCTGGGATGATCCGGCATCCGTCACCGCAGTGACCGAAACCGCTGGCGCACTGCCATCCGGGAGGCTCACCGCTTCGGCTCTGCAAACACCCGGAACCAACAGGTCCGCTAACACCCAAGCCAGGAAGGTGATTGCAACGAGTTTGCGCCAACTCTGCCGCATCGATGCCTTAGATGATCGTAACCTACCTCGGGATTCCGGTCTATGCAAATCCATAGACCGTACCCAGATGCCAATGCTTCAAGACTTTAGACGCAGCCGGCTCGCCAAAAGTGAGCATCCCGTCTAACCACTTGCCAAAGATGTATTGATATTTGCCGCGAAACAGGTGAATGCAGCGGGTGGCGAGATCGCGATTCATGGTGCTTGTCGCACTGAGAAACTCGCCGCGGACCTCGGCTGCGAATGATTCTCGCGGATTTCGTCGAGCGAAAACCGAGCCTTTTCGCCTGCCGGATCAAATTGGAGTGCCTTGAGTTCCTCCGGCGCGTACTGTCGGTAAGCAGAGTCTGTCCGCGGCGGCTCACGTGGCAGCTTGCGCTGTTGGTAAAACAGCAGTTATTTGGGTTTTCTGAGTGTAACCAGGAAGAGCCGTCTTGGAAGGCCGCCCTCTTCGAACTCTTGGACGGAAACGGTCTCGAAACCCTTGGACACGGTTTCGACTTTCGCTCGATCAAAGAAATGAACGATAAATCCTCCCACCTCGTACATGTCCTCGCCGCGATGGATGCCGGTCCCGTAGTGGGCGTCCTGTTTCGTGCGGACGGTGAACATGTTCAGGCCACCCGGCACAAGAATGCGCAAGATTTCAGCGGCAAAGAGCGGTCAATTCCGTCGTGGTCAGCGCCATGCAGTAAAGCATGTGAGAGTAAACGGCATCGAAGCTGCCCCTCTGGAAAGGCAACGGCCTGCGGACATCATGGCCGACTGTTGAGATCTTGTCGGACACGTCTGCCTGTTTTGCCTTCTGCTGGATCTCGCTGAGACCCACGTCGGAGTAGTCGAGAACCGTGAGGTTGAAACCCTCCCGGGCAAAGAACAAGCTGTCGCGACCTTGGCCGGCGCCGAGCTCCAGCACCTTGACCTTGTTCTCGATTTTGAAAAGCCTCGCAGCGATGCGTCCCGGATAGCTGGGTTCGTCCCCAAACATCGTCGGCTTCGAGATAAACGTTTGTTCCCAATGCTCGCGTTGTGCGCTGAGAACATCTCCTGAGGCCTGCTGGTTCGCGGTAAGTTCCATTTCTGCTGCTCCGTTGCTACGCGGCTTGATTGATGCCATCTATCGGCCCTTCGTATCCCGTCCAAGCATGAAGCCGATGCCCAAGCCCAGCAGTGCGGGTACAGTAACCATGAAAGCCATGCACATGGCTGGCATCTTGGCCATCATTCCCATGCCCTGCATTCGACCCCCACCGGGGCCGCCACACATCGGTCAGCCGCCTGCGCCGGCCATGTCATGGGTGCGCGGTTGCTCTTTCGGTTCGTTCTCGGACATTTTGTCCTCCTCCGGTTACCCAGCTAGGTCCTTTTTCAATTGCTCGAACTCGCTTTTGTTGATCTCGCCCTTGGCATACCTCCGCTTCGCGATCTCAATAGCACTCTCTCCAGGAGGCCCGTCTCTGAAGTGGCCGGGGCGACAGAAGCCGCCCATGCCGCGGCCTACAAACAGGTATAACGCGGCGATCATTACGATCAGCATCAGCAAGGGGAATATCCACATTCCACTCCACCAGAAGTATTGCGGCCACATATGGTGTTCCTCGGCAGCACGAATCTGCTTGTATGCTACGGCTATTACTCCTATGCTACAAATGATACTAATGGCATAGATCTATGCACAGTTCGCATAAACAGCCTCTTGATCTTCAGTTCGAGCACCTGCGGACCTTCCTCGCCTTAGCAGATTCCGGCAGCTTCTCGCGCACTGGAGACCAGATTGGGCTTTCGCAATCAGCGGTATCCCGGCACATTCGCGCGCTAGAGTCTTCTCTCGGCCTGCGGCTGTTTGAACGCATGGGCCGGCAAGCCGTGTTAACGTCAGCCGGCAATGTCCTGCGCACGCGCTTGGAAGCCCTGATGCGGGAGGCCGAGACTCTTCCCCGGATTATTAAGGACCTCACGGAAGGGGTACGCGGAGAACTCAGGATTGGTGCATGCGTAACGGCTGCCAACTCGTTTCTTCCCATGCTGCTCGGGCGATACCGGCGTCAGTATCCAGAGGTCCAGATCGCTTTGCGTCCCGGCAGCACACCGAAAATCATTGACGGGATGCGACGTGGCGATCTTGACCTCGGTTTTGTCGGTTCGGACGCAGCTCCTTCGAACTTGGCCGTCGTAGCGAAAGTTCGCGACGAAATCGTCCTGATCGCCGGACGCAAAGATCCATTAACACGACGTCGCCCCAGGCCCGCGGATCTCTCCGGGCGCGACTTCATTCAGCGAGAACCAGCATCCGACACGCGGTCTCTGGTAACGAAGTGGTTTGATGCCCATGGAATCGAGCCACGAAACGCCATGGACATGTGGTGACCCGATACGATCAAGCGCCTGGTAGGCGCTGGCTTGGGCATATCGGCAATGTCGCAGCGACTCGTGGCTGACGAGTTGCGCCGGGGGCGGCTAAAGACTCTCCGAATCGAAGACTGGCCGTTGCCAAGGACAATAGCTGTCGTAGCGCTGAAGGGTACTTTCATGTCGCGCGCAGCGCAACGCTTCCTCGACGTACTTCGGAAGCAGATGCCGGACGACGTCACTCAACCCGCCGAACCGTTCGCTTCCAAGAACCGTTGAACGATTGTCACATAGGCCATGCACGGTCCGCCTCCCATCGCAATGGCAACACCGCAAGCCTCGAATATCTCTGCTTTCGTTGCCCCTGCCGCAAGCGCCTTCTCCAAGTGAACCAGAATGCATGGCTCGCAGTGTGTTGCCAGGGCAACGCCGATGACAATTAGCTCTTTTCCCTTGGTTGACAATGCGCCGTCAGTCAATGAGACCTGAAACAGGCCATCGAGATGCTTCATCACGTCGGGCATCTCGTGATTCATCTTGGCCTTGTATTGTTTGAATTCTGCCAGAGCCTGCGTAGTCGAATCCATGCGATGCTCCTGAAATGTATCAACTCGGCCTCACCTGCCGTTCCCGGATATTGCAAAATCACTCGGTCAGTCTGATCCTGCCTCCACCAGTGAGTCGAACCGCATCACCGCTGGCCCGCGTCCCCTTAAGGCGGGAATCATTCCATTAACCAGGACCTCGCTGCCGAGGAGAATATCCGTACACACGTCTTGAGCTGCTTGCGTCGGTTCCAGATCGAATATTTCGCCAGAGCGTGCGATCACGAACTGCAACTGTCCCGTATCACTGTGCCTGAGAGAGCCGACAGCCGTGACGCGCGCCTCGTGAGCCCTTATGCCGCTGTTCTTGAGTACATCCCGGATCTGCTGGAACCGAACAGCATTCTCGGGCCGCATCTGGATGATGGCAAAACGCTGGTCTGCACGCCTACGGACAGATTCGACGCCTGTAATCCTACCGAGAGACGCCAATACCTGGGCGCAATCGCAGTTGCCTTCTTGGTCGGAGATGAACAATTCAACGGTGTGGAGTTGCCCATGCGCCAGAGACGGCACAAGCAACCACGTTGCCGCCAGAACTACTATGGCGTGAAGCCATCTCCTGCGATTCACCACAGGTACACTGCTCTCCGTCGATCCCCGAGCCAAACGGCACTGGACGTTCTCACCTGATGACATCGCTCACGGCTTCACGGTGGATGGATAGCCTGCGTTCTTGGTGGCCTCTAGCAGATCGTCGACTTTCGTCTTGGCGTCATCGAATGTGACTGCCACTTCCTTCTTCTCAAACGTGATCTCGATCTTCTCAACACCTTCGATCTTGCTCAGTGCCTTCTTAATCGTGATTGGGCATGCCGCGCAGGTCATGCCGGGTACGGACAGGGTGACGGTCTTCGTGGCAGCCCAAGCGGGTGCGCTCAAAGCGACGCAGAGGACCATGGCAGTGACAAGTTTCTTCATGACGTTCTCCTTTAGTAGAACAGGGGCAGAATGTAAGGGAAGGCAATCGC
>Ga0070741_10019393_pt1 | contig 10865 bp, 9 predicted proteins | sample Coa_R1_4_FD_66440 | JGI IMG/M metagenome (GOLD analysis project Ga0070741, IMG submission 66440) | Surface soil microbial communities from Centralia Pennsylvania, which are recovering from an underground coalmine fire - Coalmine... | ecosystem: Environmental > Terrestrial > Soil > Unclassified ...
TTCGAAGGCCGAGCGTACGATTTCGCCCGCATAGCGGCCGCTGAATTAGAAAAGACTGAGGTGTTCCCCGATTCGAAGATAGAAGGGCGAATAGTTGTGCTCAGGTCTGATATGCCCCCCGGATGGGACGAGCAGGGCGAGTTTGAGCATGTCATCACGATGTACTGGGAGCGTGAGAAGGAGCAAACCGTGATGATTAGGATTCCTCTCACCCCTCCTGAATACATCAGGGCTTGTGACGCCCACAAGGAAGGTAAGCCAGTTCGTATCTTCGGGGTTCCGGAAAAAGCAGGCAAGTTTTGGGTACTAACGCGAACTCACGATTTTACTGTGCTCAATAGGTAGTAGTGTGTGACAGCGGGTTACGCGGCCTGATGCTTTTTTATGCCGTCGCTGTTTTGTCTCCGTGGAATCTCCGTTTTCTCCCCTTCTCATCGAAAAAAGTTTCGGTTAGGATTCGCGCCCACAACGCATTGAACCGGCGATTGAATGACCAAAGAACAGCTTAAACAACTCGAGAAAGATCTCTGGGGTGCGGCTGATAATCTGCGCGCGAACTCTGATCTCAAGGCGAGCGAGTACTCGACACCGGTTCTTGGCCTGATCTTCCTGAAATTTGCCGACAACAAGTATCGCGCGCACGAAGAGGGAATCATCGCCGAATATCAGAAGCTCAAGGGCACACGGCGAGAGAAGAAACTTTCCGACATCGCGGTCGAGAAGTGCGGGTTCTATCTGCCGGACCACGCCCGTTATGATTACCTGCTAAACCTCCCTGAGAACAAAGACATCGCCAAAGCGCTAAAGGAGGCGATGAAGGACATTGAGAAGTACAAGCCCGAGTTGGAAGGCGTTCTGCCGAAGGACGAATACTTCAAGCTCACGCGTGATCCGAAAACGCGAACGATCCCGAATGATCTTCTAAAGAATTTCGCCAACATCCCGCGCGATGCTGACGGCGATCTATTAGGACAAATCTACGAATACTTTCTCGCTGAGTTTGCCCGCAGTGAAGGGCACAAGGGCGGCGAGTTCTTTACGCCGCGGTCGGTCGTGCGCCTGATGGTCGAGATCATTGAACCGCACGGTGGCAAAGTGTTCGATCCCGCCTGTGGATCAGGCGGAATGTTTGTGCAGTCTGCCCATTTCATCGTGGAGCATCGTAAGGAATTAGCCAAAGGTCAGGACAGCAGCGTGTACGTCTATGGCCAGGAGAAGGTTCTCGAAACGGTCAATCTCGCGAAAATGAATTTAGCTGTGAACGGTATCCGCGGCGAGATCAAGAAGGGTATCACTTACTACGATGATCACTTCAATAGCTTCGGTGCGTTCGATTACGTCCTCGCTAATCCGCCGTTCAACGTCGACGATGTCGTTCTAAGTCGGGTCGAGAAAGACAGGCGCTTCAACACCTACGGCATTCCGCGAAGGAAGAGCAAGGTTAAGAAAAAGGACAAGGGCAAGGAAACCGTTCCTAACGCGAACTATCTCTGGATCAATCTCTTTGCCACGTCACTGAAACCGAAGGGACGGGCCGCGCTCGTGATGGCCAATTCCGCCTCCGATGCGCGCCATTCTGAGGCCGACATCCGCCGCAAGCTGATCGAGAACAATCTCATCTACGCCATGCTGACGCTTCCCTCGAACATGTTTTACACCGTCACGCTCCCGGCGACGCTCTGGTTCTTCGATAAAGCGAAGAAAGATGATCGCATCCTCTTCATCGATGCCCGGAACATCTTTACTCAGATCGACCGCGCCCACCGCGAGTTCTCTGATGAACAGATCCAGAACATCGCCCTCATCAGTCAGCTTCACACAGGTCGCCGGGAAAAGTTTGTGCAACTTGTGGACCGCTATTTCGCAGCCGGCTGGGAACAGCTCATAGAAAACAAAACGCGCGTCGAACCCGTTTCGGCGCAACTGCTAGAAGTGCTAGATGACGACGCCGGCAAACAGGCCGTGGCTGATCTTGTGAAACAATGGACCGGTCTCGAGAAATTGCGCGTGCTTTACGACCAATATTGTAAACAATACGCTGGCGAAACGGGAGTGGATGCGAAGAACAAGGCCCAACACCAATTGCGCGAGGCATTCGATCCCTTCTTTGCCGCGTTACACGAAAACTTAAAGCAGCTCGACAAAACCGTGCGCCAGCACGAGAAACAGCAGGCTGCGCAGGTGCAAAAAGACGGCAAACGCGCCGCCATCGATCGCAAGACCCGCGCTCTCAAGACTGCGCTGGAGGAATTGCACAAGGAAGTCAAGAACGTCGAAATGTTCTACCAGCACATTCGTTGGCTACAGGAACGTTTTCCAAAAGCGGAATACGAAGACGTCACCGGCCTATGCAAACTCGCTAGTCCGGCCGAGGTAAAGGAGCAGGATTATTCACTGAATCCCGGGCGCTACGTAGGTGTTGTGATCGAGGAAGACGGGATTACCGAAGAAGAGTTCATCGTCGATCTGCTTCGGATAAATGATGAAATATCTGCGCTCAATCTCGCTGCTAAGTGCGATGGAGAGGTAATCGCCCGGAATATAGCGGCATTACTTGGCGATATATGAGCCGCGTATCTCAGCTACGGTTAGGCCAAGCGGCGAGAGTGTTATCGGGCTATGCATTCAAGAGCGAGACATTCGCATCGCAAGGTGTGCCTGTGATCAAGATCGGCAACATAGGCGATGGAAATGTCCTTCTGGGTCCGGATGACACTGAATATGTACCACTGGCAGCGGCCGATGTGATTGATCAAAAGTACAGCGTAAAACGCGGCAACATATTGATGTCTCTGACGGGCTCACACATGACGCATCCGAGATCTGTGGTTGGTAGAGTCGCGCAATACCAAGAGAGTTTCACGAGTGTTCTGAATCAACGAGCCGGCAAGGTTACCGTGACTGATGCCAGGAAGCTCAACAACGACTACCTATACTATTTGTTGTCTGCACCTGCGTCGAAACAGGCCGTTGCGTTAATGGCTCACGGCGCGGCTAATCAGGCAAACGTATCCCCACGCGACGTGGAAAAAATCAAATTCAATGTTCTGAGGATAGAAGAGCAGCAAAAGGTAGGTTGGATTCTGAACGCTTACGGCAGGCTAATTCGAAATAATCGACACCGGGTTAGTCTGCTCGAAAAACTTGCGGAACAATTATATCGGGAATGGTTCGTTCGATTTCGATTTCCCGGACACCAAAACGTCGAAAAAATTCACGGCGTTCCCGCTGACTGGTCGGTCGGGCCACTAGGCAGCTATGCGAGATCAATTGTGCAGAAGTACGTCGCTGATAGCGATAGTGCCCTACCGCTCGTTGACCTTGAGAAAATGGCTGCTAGGACCCTTGCGATTACCGAACTAGGCCATGCCGATGAACTTTCCACATCGAGAATTGTATTTGCGCCAGGTGACATTCTTTTCAGCACAATCCGGCCATATCTTTACAAGGTTAATATGGCTCCCTTTCACGGGATAACGAATACTTCTGTACTTGTGCTTCGTGCATCTCGCGATGTGCTACGGCCATTCCTGACAGTGACCCTCTTTATCAAAGATACGATTGCCTGGGCCGATCAATACAGCTCCGGAACTAAAATGCCGGTGATTTCGTGGAATGTTTTTCGGAAAATGCCAATACGGTTACCTAAGGACGACCTACTAGAGCGATTTAACACATTCGTGTCGCCGATGCTGGATCAGATTAAAACTCTGTCGCTGGGCATAATTGAACTCACGGAAGCAAGAGACAGACTACTGCCGCGCCTCATCTCCGGTAAGCTCTCGGTCGAAAATCTCGACATCCACATTCCGCCGAGCATGGCGGAGGAATTGAAGGCTTGAAGAATCGAACAGCACATTGTTCACAAAAACTGCCGTGTTCACGGACGCGTGAACACGGCCATCTGTGCGAACGCTAGACCTGAGCGGAAGCCGCTCCATGCCGAATTTTATTTCCGAAGATCAAATTGAGCAGGCGCTTGTCCAGCGTTTGCAACATCAGCTCGGCTACGACGTGCTGAATTGTTATACCGATGATCCGGACGATCTCAATGATGGCTCAGCCCGGGCGGACAAACGCGATGTCGTTTTTGCGGATCGTTTAAGAAACGCTGCGCTGAGACTCAACCCACACATCCCGGAATCGGCGATCGATGACGCGCTTGCGAAGCTTCTCGAGAAACGGCAAGCAATGACTGCGGTCGCCGCGAACCGCGAGATCGACATGCTGATTCGGGACGGCATTCCAGTTCAATTCGAGAACAAAGAGGGCCGGACACAGGATGAGCGGATCAGAGTGATCGATTTTCAAGATCCCGAAAACAACGAGTTCCTCGCGGTTTCGCAGCTTTGGGTGAAAGGTGAGCGCGGCTATCGCCGGCCGGACGTGCTGCTTTATGTGAACGGTCTTCCGCTCGTTTTCATCGAGCTCAAAAATTCGAACGTGAAATTAAAAAGCGCGTACGAGTCGAACGTCGTCGCGTATCGCTTCGAGATACCGCAGCTCTACCTGACGAACGCGTTTTGCGTCCTTTCGAACGGTCTTAAGACCCGCGTCGGAAGCATGACAGCGGAGTGGGAGCATTTCTTTACCTGGCTGCGCGTGGATGACGAAAAGGAAAAGGTGAATCGCGAAACTCTCGAAGAAAAAGGTGAGACGCTGGCCCGCGTGATCGACGGCCTGTTCCCTAAGCCTAGGCTCCTAGATTACATTGAACACTTCACAGTTTATTATAACGAAAGCCAGAAAATCATCGCGCAAAATCATCAATTCATCGGGGTCAATAAGGCGTACGCCGCGTTTCTGGATCGTAAAAGGAATAAGGGAAAGCTCGGTGTTTTCTGGCACACCCAAGGGTCCGGGAAAAGCTTTTCGATGATCTTCCTCGTCCGCAAAATTTTTCGGACAGTTACGGGAGACTTCACATTTGTCGTGGTGACAGATCGAGAGGATTTGGATGGCCAAATTTACCGAAACTTCCTCAGTACGGAAACAGTCAAGAAAAGCGATACGGCTCAACCAAAAGACAGTGAAGAGATGCGAAAGTTTCTGGGGCAAAACAAGCGCCTCGTCTTTACGCTGATTCAGAAGTTTGGTTGGCCAAAAGGCAAAGAGTATCCAGTGCTATCGAGACGCGACGACATCGTTGTGATTGTCGATGAAGCGCATCGAACTCAATACAAAACGTTGGCGGAAAACATGCGTCACGGATTGCCGAATGCGCAATACCTCGCGTTCACAGGCACGCCGCTGCTCGGGCGTGAGCGCAAGACGAACAAGTGGTTCGGCGACTACGTTTCCGAATACAACTTCCAGCAGTCAATGGATGATGGCGCAACGGTGCCGTTGTTCTACGAAAAGCGCGTTCCGGAAGTGCTGATCCAAAATGAGGATTTGAGCGACGAGTTCTACGAGATTCTAGAGGACGAAAACCTGGACGATGCACGAAAGGAGAAGCTGGAGAAACGATTCGCGACTGAGCTGGAAGTCATAAAGCGTGACGATCGCTTGGAAACGATCGCGAAAGACATCGTTTACCATTTTCCTCGGCGCGGATTTCTCGGAAAAGGGATTGTCATTTCTGTCGACAAATTCACCGCGGTGAAAATGTACGACAAAATGCAGCGCCTCTGGAAAGAAGAGTTGAGGAAACTTCAGGGACGCATCAAGAAATCGACCAACGACATTGAGAAGGACCGGCTAAAAAAGCGACTCGAATACATGCGGCGGGTCGAAATGACGGTGGTGGTCAGCGAGGAAGCTGGTGAGGAAGAGAAATTCAAGAAGCAGGGATTAGATATCAAGCCTCATCGAGACCGGATGAACAGGATTGACGAGAACGGTCACGATATTGAGTACAACTTCAAAGATCCCGAGCATCCGCTCCAACTTGTTTTCGTGTGCGCGATGTGGCTGACAGGTTTCGATGCCCCAACTGTATCGACGCTGTATCTGGATAAACCGCAAAAGGATCACACGTTGATGCAATCGATCGCTCGCGCGAACCGCGTGACATCATTCAAAATCAACGGTGTCGAGAAGAAGACGGGCGAGATCGTCGATTACTACAACGTGTTTCGCAACATGAAGAAGGCGCTCAAGGATTACGCGCAAGGCGCCGAGGGCGCAGATGAGCCGCCAGTTAAGGAGAAGTCTGAATTGTTTGTTCTGCTCGATGATGCAATCCAACAAGCCACGGACTTCTGTGAGTCGGTCGGCGTCCAGATCGATAAGCTGTTAAGGACGGCCGATGTCTTCAAGAACGTTGAACGGTTCAAACAATACGCCGACCTTTTGCTGACCAAAGATGACTGGCGAAAGGCGTTTGCTGTGTATGAGAACACGCTCAGTTCGCTTTATGAGGCGAGTAAACCGGAAATCCTGAAAAAGCCGGACATCGTCCGAACTGTTGCCGTGTTTCAATATTTGCGCGGTGTGATCGACGCCGTGATTGAGCAAACGGATATCGAAGCAGTTGGTCGGCGCGTCGGCGAACTGTTGGACGAAAGCGTTGTCGTTGCAAGAGAATCGAACGATCTCGCCCGCGGCTATCAGATTCTAAAACGAGGCAAGAAATGGGACCTCAGCAGAATCGATTTTGATGAGCTAAGACGCGATTTTAAAGGGGCGGCCTACAAGAACATCGAAATTGCAGACCTTCGCGCCTTCATTGAGCGCAAGCTCGAACAAATGCTCAAACAAAATCGAACGCGGGCCGACTTTGCGCAGCGACTCCAGGAAATTATCGACCAATACAATGCCGGTGGCACATCAAACGAGAGTTATTTTGAAGAATTGTTGAAGTTCACAAAGGAACTTAAGGCCGAGGACGAGCGTCACACCCGCGAAGGGTTGACCGAAGATGAGCTTGAGTTATTCGATCTCCTGAAAAAAGACAAGATGACAAAAGAGGAGACGCAAAAGGTGAAGCTGGCTGCCAAAGCGCTTTTGCATCGTCTCCGCGAAGAAGCGCCGCCCGTTCTTGTGCAAGACTGGTTCAAAGACGGACAGAGTCGAAAAGTCGTCCGTTCGGCTGTCGAGGGTGTGCTGGATGCGCAGCTACCCGTCAGCTACGACCGAGTTCTGTTTCGCAAAAAGTGCGACGACGTAATGGATCTGATGCTTGATTACGCAAGCCACGGACTAAAATGGGCAGCGTGAACCAGAGTATGTTGCGAGCTGCCGAAATGTATGGCTGGGAACGAGGCCGCACACGGCGATGAAGCGGAAGAAACCGCAACAGGGACCGATCGGAATAGTTACGCTGCGCAACGAATATTATGTTAACTGCGAAGCCGACACATACCGCGTTTGGTCGGGCAATGAACGCGGCGCTGATTTCGGCCAAACCGTCGAAGGCAAAATCGTACGGTATTTAGCCGACGCACTCCAGGGGCAGACCGTCACCGTGCCCGAAGCAGAAAGCGCGCTTGTGAAATCTGGACTACGGCTCCCATACAAATACGGCTACAAACGTCACTTTTTTGCGCAGAGCGCGCTGATCGCACTCGTTGCCACAGGTAATGCATCACATCGGCGCGTCGGCCGGGGCTTCGAGTACGACATCGCATAGATCACTCGTCCATCTTTGCCGCGAAGCGCTGCCAAGAGAATCGTCGGGGGTTGTGCCGCTTTCGGCCAAACCAACTCATTGATCCTCGCCCGATCACCAGCTTGCCCAGCATCTCCCCTTCATCTTGGATGTACAGAGTAATCGATGTGCCGGATTTGCTGAGTTCCATGATCTGGACGTCAGCTCGGACCGCGTGCCTTCGTTTGGACTTTTTGCGTGCCATTCAAGTTTTCTACTACCCGCATTTACAACATGTCGAGCTTGCATTTGAGTGGCTTCTGCGAGGCGCCGCCTTGCCTTCGCGAGTCAGAAAGTCATCGACAGCTATGCAGCCGAACGGCTACGTTTGTCGCGAATCGACAGGAGTTTGAGATGAAGACGTTATTCTACACGGGCCGTAACGATCGAAATCTTAGCCGCCTTAGTTGGAAAATCTGGAAAATCGAACGCCAAGGAAAACGTGTTACCGCGTCCTGGGGAGCCGCAGAGGTCATTCGCCGGAAAGTCGCTCCAAAGTATCTCCTAAGTCGATCATGGAGCTTTCGAAGCGAACAGGCAGCGCGAGAAGACGAGCAACGGCGAATCGCGGAAAAGTTAAGCGAAGGCTACGAGCGAACGCCAAAACGCAAACGGTAAGCGAAGCGTAGCGCCAGTAATTCGATCCTTTACAGGAGAACCCTGAAGTGGCACGCCTGTTTTCTTATGTGGTTGAACATGATGAAGGCCGCTCGCCAAATCCTTTCGGTGGCTATTGCACTCTTGCAAATTGTAAATTCAGCGTAAGCGGAAAACGTCCGAATATTGTCGAACTCGCCAAGAAGAACGATTGGATTGTCGGCACCGGCGGAGCAAGGGTACAAAGAAGTTCGGGTCATGGCACGATCGTCTACGCAATGAAAATCACCAGTAAGCTGCCGCTCACACAATATCTTGCTCAGCAAGAATTCCAACATCGCGAGCAAGGATACAAGGTGCTTGCCAAGGGACGGAGGTTCGCGCTTGTGTCCAAAGAGTTCTACTATTTCGGGGCAAACGCGGTGCCGATTCCACCCGAGCTAAACAAAGAGCATCCTTTTGAAAAGAAAGGTCCCGGATTCCGCAGCGACTTCGATGAGGCGTTCATAGCTAGTTTCGAGCAGTGGCTCCGAAAGCACCATAATCGAGGTGTTCACGGCCATCCATGTCTTTCTCGAACTTCTGGTATCCGGTGGCAGACATGTTCGCACAAACGCGGATGCGCTGATAACAAACGGCGGGGTTGTTAGGTGAAGGTCGCTTTGCTTCGAGTCGGCATCGACGCTGGCTGCGGAGGCATGCAAGGTCCGCTGTTTCGCGATGGGAGCTTTGAACTCATTCCAATCCCAGATGATCGGATGCTCGACAGCCGCACATACGGAAACACAATTGGCCGCAACGGCCGTCCTCTCTCCGAATTCTTCCCGACCCGGCGCCAGCAACTCATGGTTCATCAGCCGATGCACGTCGATCCTGAGTTTGAAACGTTTACTTATGGGGATCCCACCCCCCCGAAGCGAGGATTGCGACAATTGGACAAAGGCGATCTGTTAATATTCTACGCTGGCCTTCAAGGTTCCGATTTTATCAGCGGACCAGCTCTCTACATCATTGGTTACTTCGAGGTCCAGGTGGCAGGGCTAGCCACTTCATTTTCGCCAACGCAGATTTCGCAAGACTTCGCCCAAAACTTTCATGTTCGACATCGTGCGCTATTTGAACAGCAGAAAGAACAGCTGGTTTTGGTCAAAGGCGGCGAAGGTAGTCGACTGCTCAACAAAGCTCACCTTTTCAGCGAAACCGTCACCGCTAAGGACAAGCCGCCTCTAAAAAAGATCACGGCCAGCATGCGCCGCATCTTCGGAGAATTTGGCGGCCGACATTCGTTCCAACGAAGTCCAACGCGATGGGTTGAACTCGAGTTTGTCGAGCGAGCAGCTAGCTTTGTGCGGTCTCTTAGCTAGTTGAAAATCTTCTAGAACCCAAATCATTGGGGAATTGGAGAGCGTCGGTCCTCACTTTTACAGACATCGCCGAAGGGGTCATGCAGTTGCGGGAAAAGAAGTAAACTGTGACCGAGCCCCTGCGCAGATTCCATCATGACGATCCCCTCGCCCGGAAAAATGGACGCGGTTTCTTGTCCGCCAGTTTAGAATTCCACGATGGTAACGTCGCCACTGCGCGAAATCTTTGCCCACCACGGCGGGCAAGCTGAGCAGGCGGGCTACAGAATGGGCGCGGGCTCATGTATCGTAACCGGCTTACGATATCTGGTTTCCGACGGTCACAGACCGCCGCTACAGCCGACAAATCAGGCAGGACAATTGCAAAGCGCTCTGGCAAAGTGCGGCAGTGAAATTTCAATTTACCGTTCACGCGCAGAGAGCCTTGGCTGAACGCGAAATTCCTATCGAATAGGTCGAACGAGCGTTAGAGGAACCCGAGTTGACTCTTCCCGACCCGAATGACGCCAAAGTCGAACGGTGCTTTCGGCGAATTCCTGAATTTGGCGGCCGAGTGCTTCGAGTGGCGGTTAACAGGACGGTTGAACCGAACCGAGTAGTGAGTGTATTCTTCGATCGCAAAATGAAAGGCAAATTATGAGATTGCATGTCGACAAAGAAGCCGATGCGCTTTATCTGCGGCTGGACGACTCCAAGATCATTGAGTCGGAAGAAGTCGCGCCTGGCGTGGTCCTCGATTACAACGATAAAAACGAAGTCGTCGGGGTCGAGATGCTCTACTTATCGAAGCGGACCCCAAATTTGAAGACCACGGCGCTGGAATTTGAGTCGGTGTAAACGCGCCTAACATCGGAAGTTATCGGTCGTCGTTCGCCATTCGCACCGGCGAGTAAACTCTGAACAAGATTTCGGGCTAATACGACACGGGTTGAACTGATGCATCATAAGCGGCTTACGATATCTGGTTTCCGACAGTCACAGACCGCCGCTACGAGGCGACGTATTTTCAGGCGTGAATCTGTAAATGAAAGTGGCCGTCTTCAGCGCTGGCAAAATTGGCTATCTCGGTCTCGATGTTTGTGAAGAAGAGGAACAAATCTTTTTCGAAGATCGCTCCGGTCTAATCATTCCCTACGACGTGTTTGCGCGCCTGCTTACGTTTCCAAATGTCCTCATCACAGGCCACCAGGCGTTTCTTCACGCGGGAAGCATTGGAAAACATCGCAGCCACTACCATCGACAGCATTACCAAATTCCAATCTGGCGAAACGCCGGACAATCGCCTCGTTCGCTAAGAGGTGCGTTCCCTAGTT
>Ga0070741_10019394_pt1 | contig 10865 bp, 7 predicted proteins | sample Coa_R1_4_FD_66440 | JGI IMG/M metagenome (GOLD analysis project Ga0070741, IMG submission 66440) | Surface soil microbial communities from Centralia Pennsylvania, which are recovering from an underground coalmine fire - Coalmine... | ecosystem: Environmental > Terrestrial > Soil > Unclassified ...
CGCCATGATGCCCGGAATGGCGCACGCGAAGCTCGAAAGCAGCGGAATGAACGCCCGCCCGGAGAGGCCTACCTTTCCCATGAGGCGATCGAGCATGAATGCCGCGCGCGGCAGATAGCCGGAATCCTCCAGCGCGAGAATGAACAGGAAAAGAATCAGGATCTCTGGTAGGAACACCAACACGCTGCCGGTACCGGCGAGGACGCCATTCAACACCAGATCCCGAAGGGGTCCCGCGGGCAGCACGCTGCCCATGAGCTGGCTGAGCGCTGCCACTTGAGCGGTGATGAAGTCCATGGGTATTCGGGCCCAGCTGAATACCGCCTGGAACATCAGGAACAATACGATCGCCAGCAGAATAGGGCCGGCGACCGGATTGAGGACGACGGCATCCAGTCGCGACAGCAGTGCAACCCGTGGGGGTACCCGGTAGCCGATCTCGTCGAGGATCCGCCGGACCTCGCGTTGAGTGGCCTCGATGTCAGCCGCCGTCGCGGGGGCGAGCGCCGAGACCTTCCCGGCGGGCGCCACGAAGTGATAGCGGTCGATCGCCTCAACCAACTGCCGCTCGCCACCCGGGCGAATGGCCACCGTTTCCACCACCGGGACTCCAAGGGCTCGCTCCAGCGCCTGCCGGTTGAGTTGGTAACCCCGGTACTTCGCCACGTCGCTCATGTTGAGCGCGACGAGCATTGGGCGGCCGATGCGCTTCAGTTCCAGTACGAGCCGGAGGTTGAGGCGAAGATTGGTCGCGTCTACGACGCAAACGAGAAGGTCAGGGGGAGGCTCGGACGCGTGCCGACCCAGTACCACGTCGCGTGCGACAGCTTCGTCGAGCGATGTCGGCTCCAGGCTATAAGCGCCTGGAAGGTCAATGACGCGGAAGGTCCGACCGGTCTGGGGCCCGGAGAAGCGGCCTTCCTTACGCTCGACGGTCACGCCAGGGTAGTTGGCGACCTTCTGACGGCTGCCGGTCAGGCGATTGAAGAGGGCTGTTTTACCGCAGTTGGGAACGCCAACGAGCGAGAGGCTCGGGCAGGACACGGCGCTCGACCCCGTTGGCTGCCCGTCCCCGCTGGGGGTTCCCTCGCCAACCGCTCGGTCGCTGGCCGCTCGGTCAGGGGACCCGTTGGCCAGGGGCTCGGCACGGAGTTCCGCGCGGGCGCTCATCTCGCGGGGCTGGGCCGGGACAGCTCCACCCAAACCGATTCTGCTTCCCGGCGCCGAAGCGCGAGGGTGGTATTACCCACGCGCACGACGAAAGGGTCCCGTCCCGGCCAGGCTTCCGCCACGATCTCGAACTGCTCGCCGGTGATGAAGCCCAGCTCCAGCAAGCGCCGCTGTACCGGACTCATTGCGCCGCCTCCGGGCGTCCCGACGCCCACGATCAATCCCGCGCTCCCTTGCGAGAGGGCGCTCAGGCTCACATAGCCCGGATTCAGGTCGATACCGACAGGGGCGGCGGCTGCATCCATATTCTCAGTATGAATGAGAACGGTTCGCATTTGCAACATCCGCCTGGAGATACCGCGACGCGGTTCCGGTATGCGGTCAGTCCTCGAGCCTGTCCCTGGCCGGTCAGTCAGGTCCAGCCGAAGCTCAACCGGCGGCGGATGAGCGCCGGGTTTCCTGCTGGGCTTTGGCCAGGAGCGGCTGGAGATAGGCGCCCGTGTGGGAGCGGGGGTTCGCCGCGACCTGTTCCGGCGTGCCGGTGGCGATGATTTCGCCGCCCCCTTCGCCGCCCTCGGGGCCGAGATCGATCAGCCAGTCGGCTGTTTTGATGACGTCCAGGTTGTGTTCGATCACGACGATGGTGTTGCCCTCGTCGCGTAGCCGGTGCAGAACCTCGAGAAGCTGCGCGACATCGTAGAAATGCAGTCCGGTCGTGGGCTCGTCGAGGATGTAGAGCGTTCGCCCGGTGGAGCGCTTCGCCAGCTCGCGGGACAGCTTGACGCGTTGCGCCTCGCCGCCGGAGAGAGTGGTCGCGTTTTGACCGAGCCGGACGTAGGAGAGCCCGACGTCCGTCAAGGTTTGCAGTTTGCTGGCGACCGCGGGGACGTTCTGGAAGAACCGCAAGGCGTCTTCGACGGTCATCTCGAGCACCTCGTGGATGTTCTTCCCCCGGTAGCGGATCTCGAGCGTTTCTCGGTTGTAGCGCTGACCTTTGCAGACATCGCAAGCGACGTAGATGTCTGGTAGGAAATGCATCTCCACCTTGATGACGCCATCGCCCTGGCAGGCCTCGCAGCGGCCACCCTTGACGTTGAAGCTGAATCTGCCGACGTCATAGCCTCGTGCGCGGGATTCCGGCACGGCGGCGAACAGCTCGCGCAGCGGTGCGAACAGGCCCGTGTAGGTCGCGGGGTTTGATCGTGGCGTGCGTCCGATCGGGCTCTGATCGATGTCGATCACACGATCGATCTGATCCAATCCTTCGACTCGCTCGCAAGGTGAGGCACTGAGGGGAGTGCTGTTGAGTCGTGAAGTGGCATAGCCGAAGAGGGTGTCGATGATGAGCGTGGACTTGCCCGATCCGGATACGCCCGTTACGCATGTCAACAGTCCCACTGGAATTTCCGCGGTCACGTCGCGCAGGTTGTTGCCGGTCGCGTTGACGATCCGGATCTGTTTTTCCGGGTCGCGCCGCACGCGCTCGGCCGGTACGGCGATCTTGCGCTTGCCGCCGAGGTACTGACCGGTGATCGAAGCGGGGTTCGCGATGATCTCGCGCGGGGTGCCCTGGGCGACGATGTGGCCGCCGTGCACACCGGCGCCGGGTCCGAGATCGATCACGTGATCGGCCTCGAGTATGGCTTCCTCGTCGTGCTCGACGACGATCACCGTGTTGCCAATGTTGCGCAACTGCTTGAGTGTTCCCAACAGCCGTTGGTTATCGCGCTGATGCAGGCCGATCGAGGGCTCATCGAGGATGTACATCACGCCGGTCAGCCCCGAGCCAACTTGGCTGGCCAGTCGGATGCGCTGGGCCTCGCCGCCGGAAAGGGTTTCGGCGCTGCGATCGAGCGTGAGGTAGTCGAGTCCGACATCGACCAGGAAACGCAGTCGCTCGGCCACGTCCTTCACGATTTTCGTAGCGACCTCACCGCGCCAGCCGGCCAGGTTCAGCGAGCGGAAAAACTCCAATGCCTTGCCCACTGTCAGGTGCGCAGTTTCTGGCAAGGTGCGCTCGGCGACGTAGACAAAGCGCGCGGCACGGTTGAGCCGCGTGCCGCCGCAATCCGGGCAGGGCCGTACGCCGAGATACTTGGCCAGCTCCTCGCGCACGGTGAGCGATTCGGTCTCCTTGTACCGACGCTCCAGGTTGGGAAGGATGCCTTCGAAGGGGTGGCGCTTGCGCGCGACCTTGCCCTTGCCGGTCGCCTCGCGAAATTCGATCAATTCATCGCCGCTGCCATAGAGCACCACCTGTTGCACTTTCTCCGGCAGCTCGGTCCAGGGGGTCTCGATGTCGAAATCATAGCGACGCGCGAGGGCCTGGATGAGTTGGAAGTAGTGGGCGTTGCGGCGGTCCCAGCCGCGGATCGCGCCACCGGCGAGCGACAGATGAGGGTGGACCACGACACGCTGCGGATCGAAAAAATCCTGAGTGCCCAGGCCGTCGCAGGTCGGACAGGCTCCGGCAGGATTGTTGAACGAGAACAGCTTCGGCTCCAGCGGTGGGACGCTATGGCCGCAAATTGGGCACGCATGCCGGCTGGAGAACACCATCTCCTCCCGTGTGGGCTCGTCCAGGAAAGTCAGTCGCGCCACACCGCCGGACAGTCGCAGGGCGGTCTCGAATGATTCGGCCAGTCGTTGAGCGGCATCCGCCCGCACGCGCATGCGATCGACCACCGCTTCAATCGTGTGCTTGCGCTTGGGATCGAGTTTCGGCAACGCGTCCATTTCGTGAATGCGCCCATCGATGCGCGCGCGCACGAATCCTTGAGCCGTGAGGCCCTCGAGGGTCTCGGCGTGCTCCCCCTTGCGATCGTTGATGAGCGGCGCGAGCAAGGCGGCCGCCGTCCCTTCGGGCAGGCGCATGACCTGGTCGACCATCTGGCTCACCGTCTGCGCGGTCAAATCAATGCCGTGATCGGGACAGCGCGGAGTGCCGGCGCGCGCGAAAAGGAGGCGGAGGTAATCGTAGATTTCGGTGACGGTGCCGACGGTCGAGCGCGGGTTGTGCGACGTGGCCTTCTGCTCGATGGCGATCGCCGGAGACAGACCTTCGATCGTGTCGACGTCCGGCTTCTCCATCATCGCGAGGAACTGGCGCGCGTACGCGGACAGCGATTCGACGTAGCGGCGCTGTCCTTCGGCGTACAGAGTGTCGAAGGCGAGCGAGGACTTTCCGGAGCCGGATAGGCCCGTGACCACGATAAAGCGGTCGCGAGGCAGGTCGACGTCGACGTTCTTCAGGTTGTGGGTACGCGCGCCGCGCACTCGAATCTGTTGCATATTGAGCTTGCTTTCCTGTGGGTGCGCCGCGCGTGCGGCGCACGGGTGGGTCCGCCGGGACCACTTCGGATTGCGAGCGAGCACAGCTCACGCAATCGTGTTGCGATCGCCCCTGGCGCGGGCCGACCCACGAGTGTACGCGTCCGGGGCCGCTCATCTCAAAACTGCACAATCGCAGAGGCTATTAAGGTTCGCGGCGGGCTCCAGGGGGTCTACAATGCAAATCCTTTTCAGGTGTCAGCTTTTCTTGAGGACTTATCCATGGCCCGCGGAGTCAACAAAGTCATTCTGGTCGGCAATCTGGGTGCGGACCCCGAGACCCGCGCCATGCCCTCGGGCAGCACGGTCGCCAATCTGCGCATCGCCACCAGCGAGAGCTGGCGGGACAAGACCTCCGGCGAGCAGCAGGAGCGCACCGAATGGCACAGAGTCGCCCTTTTCGGGCGGCTCGCGGAAATCGCCAGCGAATACTTACGCAAAGGCTCGCAGGTCTATATTGAGGGCAGTCTGCGGACCCGCAAGTGGCAGGATAAGCAGGGTAACGAGCGCTACTCCACCGAGATCGTCGCGAATGAGCTGCAGATGCTGGGCGGCCGTGGCGGGGCCGGTGGCGGCGGGGGTGGGGGTGGTGGCGGTGGCGGCGCCGGACCTTCGGGCGGCGGCCGTGGAGCCCCGCCTTCGGATCCCTACCCGGAGTATTCCGGTCCCTCCGGCCCGAGTGGTGAGAAGGACGACTTCGACGACGACATCCCGTTCTAGGCCAGAGCCGCGGCCGAGCGTGCTCGGCGGCGTGTCGGCTGCAGCGGGCGGCTGGCGCCGAGTGTGCGGCTGGCGCCGAGCGAGCCGCCAGCGTACGAGCGCACGGCCGGCGGCGGTTGGCGCGGCCAGGCATGGGCGAGCGGCCCGCGCATGAGCGGGTGGCTGGCGCCGAGCGGGCGGCTAGCGCACGAGCGCACGGGTGGCGGCGGTTGGGGCGGCCCGCGCATGAGCCGGCGGCCGGCGCCGAGCGGGGCGGCTGGCGCCGAGCGAGCAGCGGGCGCCGAGCGAGCGGCTGGCGCACGAGCGCACGGCCCGCGGCGGTTGGCGCGGCCAGGCATGGGCGAGCGGCCCCGCGCATGAGCGGGTGGCTGGCGCCGAGCGGGCGACAGACTCGCTGCGGGCGGCGAGGGCCCCGGCGAGGGGGACGCGACGCGCCTGGAGCGCGAAAACCCCACTCCGGGGGCCGCTTCGGGAACCGTGCTGGGCCGTTCTGGCTGGGCGGGTCCGTCGGGCACCGCGGCTCTGAACCCTAAGTGCTTGATTTTATGGAAAGCGCCACGCTAAAGGCTTTGTCCGCGAGGGACAGCCGTGCGGGAGGGCGCGTAAGGCCGTAGAATTTCGGTGCTACCCCCTATGTCTCGCCGCTACTTCATCAAAACCTACGGCTGCCAGATGAACGAGTACGACTCCGCGCGAATGGCGGACGTGCTCCAAGCTGGCGGTGACCTCGCGCCGACGGACAACCCGGCCGAGGCCGATGTGCTGCTCGTGAACACCTGCTCGGTGCGCGAAAAGGCGCAGGAGAAGGTGTTCTCGTTATTAGGCGAGTGGCGCCACTTCAAGCGCATGCGCCCGGACGTCATCATTGGTGTCGGGGGTTGTGTTGCGAGCCAGGAAGGCGAGGCGATTACCGAGCGCGCGCCGCACGTGGACTTGGTTTTCGGCCCGCAGACACTGCATCGACTGCCGGAGATGATCGCGGAGTTACGTCGCACGGGCCGCTCCGTGGTGGACGTCAGCTTCCCTGAGATCGAGAAGTTCGATCAACTGCCCGCGCCTCGAGCGGAAGGCTCGCGGGCGTTCGTGTCGATCATGGAAGGCTGTAGCAAATACTGCAGCTTCTGTATCGTGCCGTACACCCGTGGCGAGGAGATCAGCCGGGGTTTCGAGTCGGTGCTGGAGGAAGTGCGGCACCTGGCGAAGCAGGGTGTAAAGGAAATTACCCTTCTGGGGCAAAACGTGAATGCCTACGCCGGTCCCACTGCCGATGGCGCGGTGGTCGATCTCGCGACGCTCATTCACCACGTGGCGGCCATCGCGGGCATCGAGCTGATCCGGTTCACCACCTCGCACCCGCTGGAATTCAACGACAGCCTCATCGAGGCGTACGCGAGCGTGCCCAAGCTCGCCAATCATCTGCACCTGCCCGTGCAGAGCGGCTCGGATCGGGTTCTGGCGCTGATGAAGCGCGGATATACCGCCATTGAATTCAAAGACAAAGTCCGCAAGCTACGGGCGGTGCGACCCGACATCTGCATTTCTTCGGACTTTATTGTGGGATTTCCCGGCGAGAGCGATCGCGACTTCGCGGCCACGCTAGCGCTGGTGCGCGACGTGGGATTCGATCAATCGTTCTCGTTCCTCTACAGCCGCCGCCCCGGCACGCCTGCGGCATCGCTGCCCGATGAAGTACCGCTCGAGGTCAAGCAGGAGCGGCTCGCCCAGTTACAGGCCCAACTGGACGCACAGCACCGTGCGATCAATGAAAGGATGGTCGGCACCGTGCAACGTGTGCTCGTCGAGCGGCCGGCGAAGCGCGATACCCGTGAGCTCGCGGGGCGGACCGAGAACAATCGTTGGGTCAACTTCGCCGGGCCCTCTGAGCTGATCGATCGTTTCGTTGATGTCATGGTCACCGACGCGCGTCCGCACAGTTTACGCGGTCGGTTGGTCACCGCGGTCGCCGCCTGATGCCTGTGTCCGCGACCCCATCTTCATCCCTGCGCGAATTCGATCTCGAGCCGTCGGACAATGCACGGCTTGCGAATCTTTGCGGCCCCCTGGATGAGAATCTCCGGCTGTTGGAAACGCGGTTGGATGTGCAGATCCGTCGTCGTGGCGATAACTTCCGGGTTACGGGCGTACACGCCGAAAGCGCGGAAGACACGTTGCGCGAGCTGTTTGATCTGACGAAGAGCGAGGACGTAACGCCGGAGCGTGTGCATCTCGCGCTACGTGAGCGCGAGTCCGGACAGCGGCTTCCCGGGGATGCGAGTCAGAGCGAGCAAGGGGTGCGTGTCCCGCGAGGCGGTATTCGTGCGCGCGGAAATCACCAACGTGACTATCTCGCGCACATTCGCACGAAGGATCTGACGTTTGGCATTGGGCCGGCCGGCACTGGGAAGACCTACCTCGCCGTGGCGTGTGCGGTGGAGGCGCTCCAGGCCGACAAGGTTCGCCGGATCATTTTGGTGCGTCCGGCGGTGGAGGCGGGCGAGCGGCTCGGATTCCTTCCCGGCGACCTGACCCAGAAGGTCGATCCTTATCTGCGCCCCATGTACGATGCGCTCTACGAAATGATGGGCTTCGACAGGGTGTCTCGCTTCATCGAACGCAACGTCATCGAAGTAGCACCCCTCGCGTTCATGCGCGGGCGCTCTTTGAACGACTCTTTCATCATTCTCGATGAGGCGCAGAACACGACCGTCGAGCAGATGAAGATGTTTCTCACCCGCATCGGTTTCGGCTCCAAGGCCGTGGTGACGGGGGACGTGACGCAGACTGATCTTCCTCCGGGTAAACAGTCCGGATTGAGCAACGTGATCAATGTCCTGCGAGGAGTGGAAGGTGTTGCGTTTACGTTCTTCGACGCACAGGACGTCGTACGCCACCCGCTGGTACAACGCATCGTGAAGGCCTACGAGGCCCTGAGTGGTTCCTCGTGAGCGCCCGCAGAGCCAATGGGCCAATTCCTCCCGCGCGCAATGCTCACAACCGACACGGGCGCAAAAGTGTCCGGATCGATGTTCGCAGGCGCGTGCGGACCTGGTCGCCGCCGAGGAGTGAGCTGACCACATGGGCGAGTACGGCCCTGGGCCGCCGCGCACTCGGCCGCGAAATCGGAGTGTCCGTGGTCGGGCCGGCCGAGAGCCGCAAGCTCAACGCGCGGTTCAGGGGACGGGACAAGCCGACGAACGTACTCTCCTTTCCAGCCGCCGAGTTGCCTGGCGCTGCCGGCGATGACGAGCCTCTCCCCCTGGGGGATCTGGTGATCTGTCCGCAGGTGTTGCGCATCGAGGCCCGCGAGCAGAAGAAGAGCCTGCGCGCTCATTGGGCGCATCTCGTGGTGCACGGATCGCTGCACCTCATCGGTTACGACCACGAGCAGGAGGCGGATGCCAGCCGCATGGAACGCCGCGAGATCGCGGTGCTGCGCCGCCTCGGCTTTGCCAATCCGTATCGGAGTCCGTGATGGCGAAGGACCTCAACGCAACGGGACGTTGGCTCAAGCGACTCGCCCAGGGTTTTGCCGGCGAGCCGCAGGACCGTAAGGATCTCGTGACCGTGCTGCGCGAGGCGGGCGAACGGGGCCTCGTGGAGCCCGACGCACTCACGATGCTCGAGGGCGTGTTGGAAGTCGGTGATCTCCAGGTCCGCGACATCATGATTCCGCGGGCGCAGATGGTGTTTGTCCGCCGCGATGATCCGTTCGGCAAGATACTGCCCGTGGTGGTTGAATCCGGCCACTCGCGCTTTCCCGTGATGGACGAGGATCGCGACGATATTGTCGGGATTCTGCTTGCGAAAGACTTGTTGCGCCTGTGCGCCGCCGAGCAGCGTGAGCGCTTCGATATCCGTGAATACATGCGTCCGGCCGTGTTTGTGCCGGAGTCCAAGCGTTTGAATGTCCTGCTGAAAGAGTTCCGCCGCAACCGCAATCACATGGCCATCGTCGTCGATGAGTACGGGGGCGTTTCCGGGGTGGTCACGATCGAGGATGTGATCGAGCAGATCGTCGGTGACATCGACGATGAGTTCGATGTCGAGGACGATCACAACATCCGCAAGGAGGCGGAGCGCCAGTTCACGGTTCGCGGTGTCACCCGTATCGACGAGTTCAATGAATATTTCAGTGCGCACCTCTCGGAGGAGGAGGGCTTCGATACGGTCGCGGGCCTGCTCATGAAGGAGTTTGGCCGGTTGCCGCGCCGAGGCGATTCAGCGGTCATCGACGGCTTCGAGTTCCGAGTGACGCGTGCCGACCGCAGGCGCATCGACGCGCTCCGGGTCGTGCCGCCGCAGGATGTCATCCCGCCGGAAGATCGCCCCTCGGGCGGCGAGTCCTGAGTATGAGCGAACGGCGCATGGCCGCCGTCACGGCAACCATGCGGGACGACCGTATGGACGTGGCGCCGAACGAGACGCGGGGTCTCCTCTCGATTTTGAGCTCACTCCGAGGTCGCTGCGCGGTCTCAGCGATCGCGGGCGGGCTCCTCGCCACCGCCTTCGCTCCGCTGGACTGGTGGCCTCTCGCGGTCCTGAGTCCTGCGCTACTCATGTGGCTGTGGCAAGGCGCCACGCCCCGGGCCGGGGCCTGGATCGGTTTCTGGTTCAACGCGGGCACGTTTGCCGTAGGGACTTACTGGCTCTATATCAGCATCCGTATCTTCGGCGAGGCGCCGTTGTGGGTTGCCCTGATGTTGATGCTCGCACTCGTCGTGATCATGGGGCTATATCACGCCGCGCTGGGCTATTTCGTGACGCGGTGGTTGCCGGCAACAGGTGCGGTCCGATGGTTTGTCGGGGTCCCGACCGCCTGGCTGTTGATTGAATGGTGGCGCGGCTGGTTCCTGTCGGGATTCTCCTGGCTGTCGCTCGGGTACTCGCAAACGGATACCTGGCTCGCGAGCTTCGCGCCCGTTGCGGGCGTCTACGGGATCAGCGCGATGTTGCTGTTGAGTGCCGGAGGCCTCACGGCTCTGATTTGCGGGACGCCCCGCGTGCGCATCGCCGGGGCCGTGGTGTGCCTTGCGCCCTGGCTCGCGGGCGGCGCGCTGCGCTCGGTGGACTGGACCCATCCGAGCGGGCCGCCCGTGTCGGTGGCCGTCGTCCAGGGGAACATCTCCCAGGAACAAAAGTGGCTCGACAGCAACGAGGACACCATCCTCAGACTTTACCGCGAGCTGACCGAGAAGACGCTGGGAACACAACTCATCGTCTGGCCCGAATCGGCCGTGCCGGACCTGGCCAACAATCAAATCCCCTACATCAGTGCCCTCTACCACGAGGCCCGCGCGCGTAACTCGGCCCTGGTGTTCGGGGTGCTGCGCGAGTCGGATGCCGGCGAGCAGTATTTCAACTCCATACTCTCCCTCGACAACACGGTGGGCTGGTACGACAAGGACCACCTGGTGCCGTTCGCCGAGTTCTTTCCGGTCCCGCACTTCGTGCGCACCTGGTTGCGTCTGATGAGCCTGCCGTACTCGGATTTCACGCGTGGGGGCGCCAATCAACCCCCCCTGGCGGCCGCGGGTCTCGAGCTCGGTGCGACCATTTGTTATGAGGATGCCTACGGCAGCGCCATGCTGGGAGTGCTACGCAAGGCCACCGCGCTGGTGAACGTCACGAACGATGCCTGGTTCGGT
>Ga0070741_10019395_pt1 | contig 10865 bp, 7 predicted proteins | sample Coa_R1_4_FD_66440 | JGI IMG/M metagenome (GOLD analysis project Ga0070741, IMG submission 66440) | Surface soil microbial communities from Centralia Pennsylvania, which are recovering from an underground coalmine fire - Coalmine... | ecosystem: Environmental > Terrestrial > Soil > Unclassified ...
GGCGGGCGCACGTCGCGGCGGGAGAGGCCGAGCTGCGCCAGTGCCTCCTTGACCACGCTCACGTTGTCCGCGGCCGAATCCGCCGCGCGCAGCTGCTCGAACGGGCGAATCAGGTCCCAGACCTCGAGCGCGCCGCGGTAGTCCCCGGCCGCCAGCAGCCGGTACATCTCCAGCGAGACCACCGGCGCCACGTTCGCCAGGCCCGAGGTGAACCCGGAGGCGCCGAGCGCGAAGTAGCCCGGCGCGGAGAGCTCGGCCAGGCCGGCGATCCAGACGAAGCGGTCGCGTCCGGCGTCGTGGGCGACGGAGGCGAAGCGCACCGGGTCGGCGACCGAGTACTTCACGCCGATCACGTTCGGGGACAGCTCGCCGAGCCGGGCGATCTGCTCGCCGGTGATCCGCGCGTCCCGGACGTACAGCACGACGCCGAGTTCCGGCACCGCGTCCGCGATGGTGCGGTGGTACTCGGTCCAGCCCTCGCCGGAGATGTACGGGTGCACCGGCTGGTGCACCATCACCATCTGCGCGCCGCACTCGCGGGCGTGCGTGGCCGCGGCGATCGCGCTGGCGGTGTCGAGGCCGATGCCGACGATCACCGCGGCCCGGTCGCCGACCTCCTTGACCGTGTTCTCCACGGCGCGGCGGGCCTCGGCCGGGTCCAGGGTGTAGAACTCGCCGGTGTTGCCGTTGGGCGTAACCGCGCCGATGCCGCCGGAGACCAGGCGGCGCAGCAGGGCGCCGTGCTGGTCCCAGTCGACCCCGCCGTCGGTGGCGAACGGGGTGACCGGGATGGCGACCACGCCGGACAGCGCGGCGCGGGCCCGTTCCAGTCCCGCGACGGCCGTGCCTCTGTCATCATCGGGTTGCATGCTGCTCCAAGCTTCATTTCACGGTGCGGTGCGGAGCGTGTGCGGTGCAGAGGCGGTCCGGTCCGTTGCCGCGGGCCGGATCGCCGTAGATCAAAGCGCCGTGCCGAAGTTGCGCTCGACGAACGCGGCGATGTGCTCGCGCAGCAGCACGGCGGCGCGGTCCGCCGCCCCGGCGAGCACCGCCTCGAGGATCGCCCGGTGCTCGGCGGCCTCCTGCTCCCAGCTGGGCGTGCGGTTCCACACCACGGCCGAGACCAGGGCGGTCTGATCGCGCAGGCCGTCCAGGATGCCGACCATCAGGTCGTTGCCGCAGCCGAGATACAGCGCGCGGTGGAACTCCCGGTTGGCCAGCGAGCGGTCGGCCCGGTCGGTGCACCCGTCGGCCCGGTCGAGCGCTTCGCCCGCGGCCTTCCAGTGCGCGGCCGCCGCGGCTCCACTGGCCACGGCCCGGCGCACCGCCTCGGGTTCGAGCAGCAGCCTGATGTCGTAGACGGAGTGCGCGAGCGCGTCGTCCACGGTGCGCACCATGGCGCCCTTGTACGGGCTCATGGTCACCAGGCCGGCGCCGGCCAGCGTCTTGAGCGCCTCCCGGACCGGGGTCTTGGAGACGCCGAGCTGCGCGGCCAGGTCGTTCTCGATCAGCGGCTGGCCGGGCGGCAGCCGCCCGGTGAGGATCGCGTGCTTGAGCGCGTCCAGCACCGCCTCGGTGCGCGACGGCACCGAGACCGAGGGCACGACCGTGTTCGACATCTGACTCCGTTCGGTGCGCGGCCGGACGCCTGCGGACCAAGATCTGTCATTGGATATTTCATATACGATGTGCTGAAGCTACGCCGTCGGGCGGTGGAGGTCAATACCTTCGCCGAAGGCTTCCGGGACCTACGCCCCTTGTGCCGATTCGCCCGATTCCAGGGGAGAAAACGAAGATCCCGCGGGGAGAAAACAAAGGTCCCGCGCGGGAAGCCGGCCCTGAATGAGGGTGAAGGCCGGCCGCCCGCGCGGGCTAGGTGTTTCGGATGGAACGGCGCCATCGAGCCCCGGTTCGCAGCCGCGCGCGCTCGACCAGATCCGAGGTCTCATATATGACGTGCGATGCAAAGTATCCGTCACACGAAGCCCCGTCAACGGTCACTGAAAGTTTCGATTCGGGTCGCCGTGCGGCTTTTGCGGCACGCCGCGCAGCGCCACCTCAGTGTTCGACGGAAATTCGACGCCGCCCGCGGGCGTGAAAGGCCGGGACGTCCGTTGCCCGCCCATGCGGCCCCGTCTACATTGCGCCGTGCCGTTCGAGGGTGGCGGCCACCGTACTCGCCAGTCCGTAGGCCGCAAAGGAACGCGATGAGATCACCTTTCGCAGAGTCCGCAGACACCCGCCCGGGCCACCGCCGCGCCGGTCGCGCGCTGGCGTGCGTCGCCGGGGTCACCACGCTCGCCGCGGCGGGCCTTGCCGCCGTCACTGTGAGCGCCACCGCGGCGACCGCGCCGTGCCAGGTCTCTTATTCGGTGACCGGCAGCTGGCCCGGCGGCTTCCAGGCCGGGATCAGCATCACCAACAACGGCTCGCCGATCACGAGCTGGACCCTCGCCTTCGCCTTCCCCGGTGACCAGCAGGTCAGCAGCGGCTGGAACGGCACGTTCAGCCAGAGCGGGCACAACGTGACCGTCACGAATGCGAGCTACAACGGCTCGCTGGGAACTGGCGCCAGCGCCGCTGTCGGCTTTACCGGCACGTATACGAGCTCGAACGCCGACCCGACCGCGTTCACGCTGAACGGCGTCGCCTGCAACGGCGGCGGTCCCACTCCGTCGGCCTCGGGCTCCTCGGCGACGCCGAGCCCGTCCGCGTCGCCGTCGAAGTCCGCCTCCCCGAGCCCGTCCGCCAGCCCCTCCTCCTCCCCGACCCAGCCGGGCCAGCCGAGCGTGCCCGGCACGTGCCAGCCGCTCAGCGCCACCCTGGCCACGAGCAACGAGCAGTTCTCTTCGAGCGCTGAGTCCGCCCCGCCGGACACCTCGCGCATTCAGTCCGCACTCAACAGCTGCGCGGGCAGCGGCAAGGCCGTCGAACTGAAGGCGAGCGGCAGCAACACCGCGTTCCTCAGCGGCCCGCTGAGCATCGGCAGCAACGAGGTGCTGCTCGTCGACTCCGGCGTGACCCTGTACGCCTCGCGCAACCCGGCCGACTACCAGATCTCCGGCAAGAGCACCTGCGGCACCATCGCCTCCAGCGACAACGGCTGCAACCCGTTCATCACGCTGAGCGGTTCCGGAGCCGGCCTGATGGGCGCCCGCAGCTCGTCCGGCAGCCAGGGCATCGTCGACGGCCGCGGCGGCCAGGACATGCTGGGCACCAGCGAGACCTGGTGGCAGCTGGCGGCCGCGGCCAAGAGCGGGGGCTCGCAGAACAACCCGAAGCTGATCCAGAGCAACGGCGCGGGCAATCTGACGCTTTATGACATCGACCTGATCAACTCGCCGATGTACCACGCGCTGTTCAAGGGCGGCAGCGGGATCACGGTGTGGGGCATCCGGATCAAGACCCCGGCCAACTCCCGCAACACCGACGGCGTGGACCCGGAGAACGCGACCAATGTGCTGGTCAACGACTCCTACATCCAGGACGGCGACGACTGCATCGCGGTGAAGTCGGACGCGGGCTCGGCGGCCAGCCACATCACGGTCGAGAACACGCACTGTTGGGGCACCCACGGCTTGTCCATCGGCAGTCAGACGACAGGCGGCGTCAACAACGTGACGTTCCTGAACGACACCCTGGCCGGCACCGACACCGGCGGGATCACCAGCTCCAGCAACAACGGCATCCGGGTCAAGAGCGATTCGAGCGCCGGCGGCACGGTTTCACAGGTGGTGTATCAGAACATCTGCATGACCGGCGTCAAGGACCTGATCGTGATGGACCCCAACTACTCCAGCGGCAACGGTTCGGCGATCCCGAACTTCGCCGACATCACGCTCAACGGCGTCGTGTCGGTCAGCTCGGCGTCCAGCGCAACCTCGCAGCTCGACGGATACGACTCGAACCACCCGCTGGGCCTGAAGCTGGAGAACATCAAGCTGGACGTGACCAAGACGACGGCTCAATACGCGAACATCGGGCTCTACAACTCCAACATCACCGCCTCCGGAACCGGCGTGACGGTCAGCAACATCTCGGGCAGCGGCAGCGTCCCGTCCTGCAGCTTCCCGTCCTTCCCAGCACTGTAAGCTATCTGATCTACAAGACGATAGCTCTACAACTCGATATCTGATCCGCGTACTGTGCGGCATCGCCGGGCTTCGGCCCGCGGTGCCGCACAGTCGTCTGCGCCACAGTCTTGACGGCCCCGGCCGAGCGGTGCCTTAATGGCTCATTACAACGATGTAATCCGCCGCATCGTCGCCAGCCTGCCCGCACCCATCATCAGCGCCTCATTGCAGCAACGTTTTCCAACGTTGTAACCGCCGCCGCTTCCAGTCATCACCCTGCCCGCATTCTGGAGCGACCCATGCCCGAAACCGGTGAACCGGTCGAATCAACCCTCGCAGTCAGCCGCCGCAGCCTGTTGCGCAGTTCCGGCGCAGTGGGCCTCGGCGCGGCCGGCGCCGTCTTGCTTCCGGCCCTGGCCCAGCCCGCCCACGCCGCCACGACTTCCTCGAACGCCGATTCATCGAACACCACCTCGTCGAGCCCCGGCTCCTCGAACACCGACTCATCGAATCCGACCGGCGCCGCCTTCGCCCAGCCGCCGATCTTCGACCCGCTGCGGCCCCCGGCCGTACCGCTGGCCGTCCGATCTCCGTATCTGAGCACGTGGATGCCGGCGAGCATCCTGGCCGGCACTTGGGCGAACTTCTGGACCGGCCGGACCACCGCGATGACCGGATACCTGCGCGTCGACGGCGTGGATTACCTGTTCCTGGGCGCGCCGAGCGTCTCAGGTCACCCGGTCTCGCGCGCAGTGATTCAACGTTCGCTGACGCTGACGGCGACGCGCTCCGAGTACGTGTTGGAGGCGGGCGGCGTGCGGCTGACGCTGACCTTCCTCTCCCCCATCGAGCCCGGCGACCTGCGCCGCCAGTCGATGCCGTTGTCCTACATCCTCGCCGCCGTGCGCAGCGAGGACGGCCACGCCCACGACGTCGGCATCTACTTCGACATCTCCGGTGAATGGGCGCATGGGGATTCGAACACGCAGATCCGCTGGTCGCAGGAGCAGATAGCCGACAGCGGCGGCGGCCCGTCGCTGACCTCCCTCTCGTTCACCCCGAACAGTCCGCAGGTGCTCGCCGAGAACGGCGACATGGCGTCGTGGGGAACCGTGGTGTTCAGCGCGTCGAACCGGTCCGGGCTCAGCTGGCAGATCGGCGCGGATTCCGCCGTGCGCGGCGCGGTCCTCGGCAACGGCTCGCTTGCGAACACGGTCGACGGCGACCAGCCGCGCCGCATCAACGACAACTGGCCGGTGTTTGCCTTCCACTTCGATCTGGGCAGCGTGCGCGGCTCGACCCGCTCGGCCGTGCTCTCCGTCGGACACGTGCGCGAGCCGGCGGTCAGCTACCTCGGCGACCAACTGCCACCGCTATGGCGGTCGTACTGGTCCACTTGGCAGGACATGGCGGCGTTCTTCCACGCGGACGCCGATTCCGCGCAGGAGCGCAGCAGCACGCTGGACCGCAAGGTGGCACGCGACGCGACCGCGGCCGGCGGGCCGAAGTACGCGGCGCTGTGCGCGCTCGCGCTGCGGCAGGCGTATGCGGGCACTGAGCTGGTCAGCCGGAACGGGCAGCCGTGGGCGTTCCTCAAGGAGATCTCCAGCGACGGCAACGTCTCCACGGTGGACGTGACCTATCCCGGGATGCCGGTCTTCCTGTATCTCGACCCTGACTACCTGGGCCTGCTGCTGGCTCCGCTGCTCGACTATCCGGAGCACGGCGGCTGGCCGAAGCAGTTCGCCGAGCACGATCTGGGCAGCCACTATCCGAACGCGACGGGCCACAACGACGGCAACGAGGAGGACATGCCGGTCGAGGAGTCCGCGAACATGCTCATCATGTCCGCGGCATATCTCGCCCGGACCGGTGCCGCGGCCGCGAAGTCCTTCGCCTCGCAGCACTATCCGATCCTCAAGCGGTGGGCTGACTACCTCGTCGCGAACGCGCTCGATCCCGGCTATCAGAACCAGACTGACGACTTCACCGGCTTCATCGCGCACAGCGCCAACCTCGCGCTCAAAGGCATCGTCGCGATCGGCGCGATGAGCCAGATCGCCGCCGCGGCCGGCAACTCCGCGGACGCGGCGAGTTATCAGAGCACTGCCAGCAGCTACATCACGCAGTGGGTGACCAAGGCGCAGGACGGCGGCGACGACCATCTGAAGTTGGCCTATGACCAGCCGGGTACCTGGAGCCTGAAGTACAACGGCTACCCGGACGCGCTGCTCGGCACGGGCCTGGTCCCGCGCTCGGTCGCCGACGAGGAGGCGGCCTGGTATCTGACGCAGGCGAACCAGTTCGGCGCGCCGCTGGACCTGCGTCACTCCTACACCAAGGGCGACTGGGAGATGTGGACCGCGGCCTGGCTGCGCGGCCGTCCGATCAGCGGCTATCTGATCTCAGCGCTCTACGACTTCGCCGACGCCACGCCCAACCGGGTGCCGTTCACCGACTGGTACGACACGGTCTCGGGCAACCAGGCCGGCTTCCAGGCCCGGCCGGTGGTCGGCGGCGTCTTCGCCCTGCTCAGTCTCGGCCTCGGCCTCGGCAGGTAGCCGAAACGCCGATCGGCACGGACGTCCGGCAGCCGCGACGATGTAAAGCATGCTTGACACCAGCACGCCCCGGCGCGACACTGAAGGTGTCAAGCATGCTTTACACGCATGCGCGGGCGACGAGTGGAGCGTCAAACCATGGAGCTGGTGGTCACCGGCAACGCCGTACGCGAGCTGCGCGCGGCGAAAAACCTCTCGCAGGCCGATCTCGCCGCCGCGCTCGGGGTGTCCCGGCAGACCGTCAACTCCATCGAGACCGGCCGCTACACCCCGTCGCTGCCCCTGTCCATCGCGCTGGCCAGGTTCTTCGGAACCACCGTCGAGGAGGTCTTCCATGTCGCAGAGCGATAGCGCCGAGAGCGCGGTCCGCGGCGCCCACAGAAAGCACAATCTCGTGTTCTGGGTGACGCCCGCGGTCGCCGTGCTCGGCGGCGTGGCCTATCTCGTGACCTCGGTCGTCGGCGGACATCCCGCGCTCGGCATCGCGTTGATGGCCATGATGTTCGTCGTCGCCGCCGCGCTCGTGCTCGCCGCCAGGCGCAGCGAGACCATTCGTGGGCTGATGGACCGCCGCGACGAACGGATCACTGGCATCGACCTGAGGGCGACCGCGTTCAGTGGCCTCGTGCTCATCCTCGCGGTCCTGGTCGCCGCGTTCGTCGAGCTTGGACGCGGGCACTCGGGCGCGCCGTACACGGGGCTGGCCGCGATCGCCGGTATCGCGTACGTCCTGGCCGTAATCGTGCAGCGCGTGCGGCAGTAGTCCCGCCGTAGCGGCAGCCCGAGCGCTTCGGCGATTCCGGGCCGGCGCCAAGCTTGAGCATCTACGCCGTCACGGCCAGTTCCCGCTCCCCCGAGCCACGCGCGAGCAGCCGGGTCGGCATCAGCACTCTGCGGCTCGGCCCCCAGCGGCCAGCCAGCCGGTCGAGCAGCAACTCCGCGCCCAGCTCCCCCATCTGCTCCGGATCGTGCGCTATCACCGTCACGCCCAGCAGATCGGCGAGATCGAAGTCGTCGAAGCCGATCAGGGCCGGCGGCCGGCTCAATCCGCGCAGCGCGCGCAACGCGCCGATCGTGATCCGGTTGTTCGCGGTCACCAGCGCGGTCGGCGGAATCGGCAGCGCGAGCAGCGCGCGCACCTCGGCCTCCGCGCTGTCCGATTCGTGTGCACCGTCGCGCATGTAACGGCGCCAATCAGCGACGCCGCCCTCGGTGACGGCTTGCTCGAAGGCCGCGACGCGTTCGAGGTGCGTCGGCAGCCGGCTCAGGTCGCCGACGAACGCGATCCGGCGATGTCCGCGGTCGAGCAATTGCCGCACCGCGTTGGTGACTCCGGCGTGGTTGTCCAGCACCACCGAGTCCGCGTCGATGTCCTGCGGCGCGCGGTCGAGGAAGGCGAGCGGCGTGCCCAGGTTGCGCTCGGGCTGCAGATAGCCGTGATCCGAGCCGCAGGTCACGATGAGCATCGCGCTCACCCGTCGCTCCAGCAGGTCGGAGACCAGGGCGCGCTCGAGCACCGGATCCTCGTCCGTGCTGGCCGTGATCAGCCGCAGCCCCGCGTCACGCAGCCGGCGCTCGGCCCCGCGTGCGATCCGCGCGTAGAAGGGGTTCGCGACGTCGCCGATGATCAGGCCGACGAGGGCGGACCTGGCCCCGGCGCGCAGCTCGCGGGCGATCGTGTTCGGCCGGAAGCCGAGCTCCGCCGCCGCCGCGCGCACCCGGGCCGCGGTCTCGGGCGCGACGTACTGCTCCTCGTTGAACACCCGCGAGGCGGTCTTGAGGCTCACCCCGGACAGCTCGGCGACCTGCCGCAGCGTGGGTCGGCTCGGCTCGATCGGCGCTGGCCCGCTCATCTGGCTTCCTGTCTTGTCTGGCTTGTTCTGGTGTGCTCAGGTTCGGGGCGCGCCCAGGGGTCCGGCCCGCGCCGGAAGGGTTGACAGCCCTTCGGCGGGCGGCGAGGATTCCTCTGACAACGTTGTCATACCCGAGAAGGGTAGGGCCTGCACCATGGCCGTGTCTCGCCCAGGGTTCCAATTCGCCGGCGCCACCCTGCTCGCTCCGCACCAAGAAGGCGCCGTCGAAGGGGGAACCGTGCGACCAGTCGTGTTCGCCGAGGCGACGGGGTCCGCCGTCGCCGCCGAGGCGGGCACCGGATCCGCCACGGCACCTTGGCCCGGTTCCTCCGCGCCGCGGACCCGCGCGCCCCGGGTCGGCGCCGCACCGCGCATCGTCGCGTTCGCCCGGCAGCAAGCCCGCTACGTACGCGTCGCGATCGGACCGACCGGCCTCGCGGGCTCGCGCACGTCAATCAGGACCCTGTCGGTCATCGACGGCTCGCGCCCCACGATCGATCTCGCGCTGCGCAAGCCCGTGACCGCGTCCTCCGTCGCCCCCGCACCCGCGCCTGCGCACTCGGCAACCGATAATCCCAAGGCCGCCGCCAGCGCCGTGGACGGCAATCCGGTCACCCACTGGTCGCCGGCGGCCCACGACGAGCGACCGTGGATCCAGCTCGACCTCGTCGAGTCAGCATTCTTCGATCAGCTCTGCGTCGTCTCGAACGCCCTGGACGCGGACGACCTCGCGCTTCGCGTCTCGGTATCGCAGGACTGCGAACTTTGGCGCGAGCCCGAACCGGCCGAGGACCCGCTCTCCGCGCTGCGCATCGACTTCGGCACCAGACTGCCGCCTTGCTCCGCCGACTGCGGACCGCTGCACGTCCAGCCCGACACCGAGACGTGGCAGATCTACGCGGTCAACCACACTGCGGTCCGCGTCACCGGAGCCAGCCTCTCCGCGCGGATCTACGAACCCTTTGGCGAGCAGCTGAGCCACATCGAGCAGCAAGACGTGACTATCGAGCCCTTATCCATCGCGCCCGGCTTCGTCGTCTCCCGATCCGCGTACTTCCCGTCGACGCACCTGGTCTCCCTCCAGCTCCACGACGCGGATGGCGCTCTGCTCTCGGAGCACAACTGCTGGCGCTACCGTGTGGAGGCAGCGCGCACCTCCACACGGACCAGAGCCCTGTGATTCGAACTTTCGCCAGGGTGGCGAATCAGGAGCCGGAGATATCGTCCAGCTGCTCCGCCGCGGGTGCGATCGGATAGAGGTCTCCGGTTTTCGGCGTGGGGACGTGCGCGAGCGCGGCCCTCGCCTGACGGTCACCGGCGTCGGCCGCCGCGTGCACGAGGTCCAGCGCGGCGTCCTGCTGGAAGCCCAGTTCCGGGTACGGCCACGCGGACTGCCCGCCGACGGCCGCCGGGAGCAGGAAGTCGACCGCGCCGAACAGGCCGCCGCCGGCCGGGGAGGTGTATTGCCAGAGGTCGACGCCGACGTGGCGGCCGATCTGCGCGAGCCTGGTGAGCGCGACCAGGTTGAAGGTGGAGTAGTGCCAGCTGCGCGTCCGGGAGATCTCCAGCGGCTCGGTTCCGGCGGCGCTGATCTGCACGTCGATCCGCTTGGTCTCGGCCTGCTGCACGATGCCGCGCGCGGTGTCGCGCTGCCCGACGTAGAGCGCGAGCGCGGCGCAGAGCATGTCATAGAAGCTGCCGTGGTTGTTCGCCTGGGCCGCCTCGTCGGCTCCGTTGGAACTGGAGCGCAGCCAGGTGAGGAACGCGCAGTACCAGGCGGTCATGCCGCCGTGGTCGGTGCGGGTCCAGCCGGGCGCGCCGTCATCGAGGATCGCGGTCGCGTCGACGACGTCGGTCAGCGCTTCTGAGAACTCGATGATGCCGATGCCGCGCCCGTCGACCTGGCACGGGATGCCCTGCGCATAGTTCAGGTTCGGGTTCATCCTGGTCGCCGCGTCGAGGAACCAGGTACGCAGGTCGAGTTCGGCGCGCTGCGCATAACGCGGGTCGCGGGTGTAGTACCAGGCGAGCGACAGATCGTAGATGGCTGAGAAGGCGCTGCCGCGCTCGGCGTGGTCGGGGATGCTGTCGACGATCGGGTCGCGCTGGCCGTCTTTCTGAATGTACGGACAGCCCCAGGGATTCGAGGGCGTCATCGGCTGCGTGGGCCACCAGTAGGGCGCGAGGCTGAGGTAGTCGTGCTTGTCACCGCTCGGCGGCAGCATCGTCTTGTCGGTGACGGACCACGGCCCCGCGGTCAGGTCAGGCTGCGCAAGGGCCAGCAGCGCGTTCAGCGACGTGTGCAGCGTGTGGTCGCCGGCCAGCAGGCCCAGCCGGTTCAGCAGCAGCCGGTCTCCGTCCAGGACGACGGTCGCGGG
>Ga0070741_10019396_pt1 | contig 10864 bp, 11 predicted proteins | sample Coa_R1_4_FD_66440 | JGI IMG/M metagenome (GOLD analysis project Ga0070741, IMG submission 66440) | Surface soil microbial communities from Centralia Pennsylvania, which are recovering from an underground coalmine fire - Coalmine... | ecosystem: Environmental > Terrestrial > Soil > Unclassified ...
CAAGGCCGGCCTCGTCGCGTCGTTTTTGCGAGGCGCGACCATGCTGCCGGTTGCCGTCTTCGACGTCGACCGGGTCGTGGAACTGATTGAGTCCGAACGGATCACGATGCTGCCCGGTCCGCCGACGCTGTATCACTCGCTGCTCACGGTCGGCGACACGCGACGGCTTTCGTCGTTGCGCGCCGCCGTGACCGGTGCCGCCGACATCCCCGTCGAACTGGTCCGCCGGATTCTGTCCGACCTTCCGTTCCAGACGTTGATGACGGGCTACGGGCTGACGGAGGCCGGCAACGTGACGCTGTCGCGTCCCGGTGATTCATTGGAGGACGTCGCCACCACCGCCGGTCTTCCCTGCGACGGTGTCGAGGTTCGGATTGCCGACGACGGTGAGGTTCTGGTCCGCGGGTACGGCGTGATGGCGGGGTACTTCGACGATCCAGTGGCGACGGCGGAGGCGATCGACGCCGAGGGCTGGCTTCACACCGGCGATCTCGGGCGGTTCACATCGAGCGGTCGGCTGCGGATCGCCGGGCGCAAGAAGGACATGTTCATCGTCGGCGGGTTCAATGCGTATCCGGCCGAGATCGAAGGCTTCCTGATGGAGCATCCGGCGGTTGCGCAGGCGGCGGTGATCGGCGTGCCCGACGAGCGGATGGGGCAGGTCGGCAAGGCGTTCGTGGTCACGACAGGCGCAGTCAGGGCCGAGGAACTGCTGGCCTGGGCACGCGACCGGATGGCCGGGTACAAGGTGCCGCGCTATGTGCAATTCGTGGACGAGTTGCCGCTGAATGCCACGGGGAAGGTGCGCAAGGACCAGCTGCGGTAGTGGCGCACGGCGTCGGCGGAAGCGACACTTGCTTCAGACGGAAATGGTGTTTCCGCAGATTGTCGGCGCTTTTCCGGGTTGTTGGTTCGGCTGTACTGGTTGGGCGTGCGCGCCGGATGGTAACGTGGTTCTCCAATCTTTCCGCGACAGGGAGGACCTGCATGCCGACCGAGTTCGGTATGAAGTTGTCATGGGCGACACGAGAAAGCCGGCTGAGGGAACTCAGGACGGTGATGCCGTGACGACTGAGGTCGGAAGCGCGTCTGCGGCCGAGCCCGACCTGCGGTCGATGCTCGAGCAGGCCGAGGCTGAGGCCGCGGCCGCTGAGGCCGCTGCCGCGGAAGCGCAGGCCAAAGTTCGGGCCATGCGCTCGGAGCACGGCGACGAGGTCGACCTCGCTGAACCGCGGGAGCCGCGGCGGCTGTGGCCGCCGAGTTGGCCTGTCGTCGCGAAAACTGTTGCGGCCCTGGTGATTGTCGCTGCGCTGATCGGCAGCGGCTACATCGTCTGGAACCACTACGAGGCGTCCGCTCAACGGCAGAACGAGCAGGAGTTCATCGATACCGCCAAACAAGGCGTCGTGGATCTGACGTCGATCGACTTCAAGATCGTCAAGGACCAGGTGAAACACATCATCGACAACGCGACGGGCTCGTTCCGGGATGATTTCATCGCTCGCGCAGATCAATTCATCAAGGTCTCGGAGGCGTCGAAGGCCGTCGCGAAAGGCACAGTGAGCGCGGCCGCAGTGGAATCACTGACACCCGCTCCGCGCCATTGGTGGTCGTCGGTGTTTCCGTCGCGTAGCGATGAAGCCGTCGTCCTGGTGGTGGGTTCGGAGGAGATCACGAACGCTGTCGGCAACCAACAACCACGGGCGTTCAGGTTTCGTGTGACCGTGACCCGGGAGGCCGGTCAGCTCAAGGTGTCCAAGCTGGAGTTGGTGTTGTGACGGCAAAAGAGCGCGTCTTCCGCGTCTCTGTCGGCGCGGCGGTGTGGGCTGTGCTGGTGGTGGCGTCGCTCTCGCTGCTGATCGCCCTCTATTTCACCTACTGGCCCGACCGGCCGGTCACCGACACGGCTCGCCAATCAGTAGTCGACGCCGCCAAAGAGGGAACGGCTGCCGTCTACACCTATTCGGCCGATACGATCGACAAGGACATCGCCTCCGCCCAGTCACATCTGACCGGTGATTTCTTGTCGCAGTACCAGCAATACGTCGACAGCCCTGCGCCGTCCGATGCCAAGAAGAACGCGGTGAAGACGGCCGCGACCGTTGTCGGCGCGGCGCTGATGAAGCTGGATCCCGGATCTGCTGATGTACTGCTGTTCATCAACCAGACCACTACCTCGGCGTCGAACCCCGCAACGACGATGGCCTCGCGAAGCATTCAGGTGACGATGATGAAAGTCAATGGTAAATGGTTGATTTCGTCGATGAAGCCGGTGTAGCGCGATGAGTATTTCGTTGCTGCTCGAGATGGCGCTGTCGGCCGACGCAGACCGAGAGGCGCTGGTCTGCGACGGAACCCGGCTCACGGTCGGTGAGCTCAGCGCGCTCGCCGACGGGGGCGCCGGGGTTATTGCGGCGTCCGGAGCGGGCAGTGTGGCGTACGTCGGGACCGGCGGGGCAATGCTGCCGCTGCTGATGTTCTCGTCGGCGCGTGCGGGTCTGTCGTTCACCCCGCTGAACTATCGGCTGAGCGCAGACGGGCTTCGGGAACTGATCGAGCGTCTTGCCGAACCTCTGGTGGTCTTCGACGAGGAATACCGCAACGCGGTCTCCGGCCTCGGCGTCAAAACCGTTGATGCGCAGGCCTTTACCGAGATGGCACAGAGCGCCGAGCCGGTGTCGGAGTATCCCGACCCCGACGACGTCGCCATCGTGTTGTTCACCTCGGGCACCACATCACGACCCAAAGCGGTCGAGTTGTCGCACAACAACCTGACCAGCTACGTCACCGGCACGGTCGAATTCGCGTCGGCCGAACCGGGCGACGCCGTGCTGATCTGTGTGCCGCCCTACCACATCGCAGGCGTCAGCGCCGCCCTGTCCAACCTGTATGCCGGCCGGAAGATGGTGTACCTCAAACAGTTTGACGCCAAGGAGTGGATCCGGCTGGTGCGCGACGAGGGGGTGACCAGCGCGACCGTCGTTCCGACGATGCTGGCGCGGATCATCACCGAGCTTCAGCAGAATCCGGTTCCGCTTCCCACCTTGCGAACGCTGGCTTACGGCGGGTCGAAAGTCGCTCTGCCGCTTGTCCGTACCGCCCTCAACCTTCTCCCCGATGTGGGCTTCGTCAACGCGTACGGGCTCACCGAGACGAGTTCGACGATCGCCGTGCTCACTCCCGAGGATCATCGCGTGGCGCACTCCGCTACCGACGAGGTCGTCCGCCGTCGGCTCGGTTCGGTAGGCCAGCCGGTACCCGGCATCGAGGTGCAAATCCGCGGTGACGACGGTGCCGTGCTCGGGGTGGCTCAGCCCGGTGAATTGTTCGTGCGAGGAGACCAGGTTTCGGGCCGCTACGCCGAGATCGGGTCGGTGCTCGACGAAGACGGCTGGTTTCCCACCAAAGACGTTGCGCTGCTTGACCGAGACGGCTACCTGTTCATCAGCGGGCGCTCCGACGACACGATCATCCGCGGCGGCGAGAACATCGCCCCTGCAGAAGTAGAGGATGTGCTCGTCGAACATCCTGCGGTGCGCGACGTCGCCGTCGTCGGGCTGGAAGACCAGCAGTGGGGCCAGATCATCGTCGCTGTGGTGGTGCCGGCCGACGGCGTTGAGGCGGACCCCGAAGAGCTTCGCGCCCACGTGCGCAAGAGCCTTCGTGGCTCGCGCACTCCCGACCGCGTGGTGTTCCGCCAGGAACTACCCACCACGCCGACCGGAAAAGTTTTGCGCCGCAACCTCATCGACGAACTGAAGGAGCGTACATGATTAAGACGGGCACACGGCTGAAGAGCCAAGTCTGCGACACCGAGGTGATCGTCATCAAGCCGGGCGATGGCTTGGACGACCTGCGCGCGGGCGGGGCGCCGATGCATGAAATCGGTTCCGACGCAGGCGGCGACGCGACACTGGACCCGAAATTCGCCGACGGGAACGTGATGGGCAAGCGTTATGTCGACGACACCGGGGCCGAGGTGTTGGTGACGAAGGCCGGCGCCGGGACGCTGAGCATCGGCGACGTGCCGATGAGCTTGAAAGAGGCGAAGCCGCTGCCGGCCAGTGACTGACACCGACATGCACTCACTCGTGATCGCGTCGGACTACCGCGTACCGGATCCGTCGCGGGTACCGCGGCTGCTCGAAAGCCGCAAGTCGGCTCTTGCGGACATCGGCGCGCATCACGTGATCGTGCACTCGTCGACGCTGGACCACGGCCGGGTGCTCGTCAGCATCGCGGTCAACCATCGCGAGCCCGTCGTCGACCTGTTGCGTTCCCGGATCTTCTTCGAGTGGTTCGACGCGGTCGGAGTCGAAGACATTCCAGCGGTTTTCGCCGGCGAACTCGTCGACCGCACTGATCTCACCGGCTCGGCGAACCCGGTCGCGCCAGGCATCATTGTGGCCGCGACCACGTCGGTGCACGACGTGTCGACGTTGGTCCAGCACGTGCATGGGGCGCTCGACCGATTCGGTGCTGCCGGCATCCAGAAGACCTGGATATTCCAGGCTTTCGACGATCCGCAGGAAGTGATGATCCTGCAACAGATCGACGATGAGGAGAACGCGCGCCGCTGGATCGAGCATCCGGACGCGGCGGCCGAGTGGATGGAGAACGCCGGGATGGGCGCGTACCCGCCGCTGTTCGTCGGAAAGCTTCTGTACACCATGCGCATCGAAAGTTGATCCGGCGGCGTCGATGTATGTGTGTCTGTGCAAGGGCGTGACCAGCCACACTGTTGCGGAAGTGGTGGAACAGGGCGCGTCGACGACCAAGAAGGTGGCAAAGGCTTGCGGTGCGGGCTCGGAGTGCGGGCGTTGCCGGCGCACTGTTCGATCAATCATCGAAGCGGTTGAGACAGAGAGGATTTCGTAATGAGTCAGGCCTATGCCGTCGACACCGGACTGCTGATCTTGCGACTGTGTTTAGGTATCACGTTGTCCCTGCACGGCTTCAACAAGTTCTTCGGCGGCGGACGGATTCCCGGCACCGCCCGGTGGTTCGAGAGCATCGGCATGAAGCCGGGCACTTTTCACGCGCGGATCGCCGCGTCCACCGAAGTCCTTGCCGGGCTTGGACTGGCGGCAGGTCTGCTGACGCCGATTCCCGCCGCGGGCTTCGTGGCGCTGATGCTGACCGCGGCGTGGACGGTGCACCGGCACAACGGCTTCTTCATCGTCAAAGAGGGCTGGGAGTACAACCTCGTCCTGGCCGCGAGCGCGGTGGCTGTCGCGACCGTCGGCGCTGGGCGGTTCAGCCTGGACTGGGTGATCTTCGGCGAGAACTGGTGCGCCGGTTGGCTCGGGCTGCTGATCTCGGTGGCGTTGGGGCTTGCCGGTGGGATCGGGCAGCTGCTGATCTTCTACCGCCCGCCGGTGAAGGCCGCGTCGGAGAGCTGAGCGGCTAGTGCGGCGGATCGTCCCAGTCGATGACGAAGCGGTGCGCGGGGTCGGCTGGGTCCACGACGCATGCCAACGCCATGCCGATGGCCAGGGTCTGCGTGAGTGCGCGGGGCACACGTTGTACGGCGCGCCCGTCGATCGGCGGCAGATTGGGGAATTGCAGGTCGACGTCGACGATGTACAGGGGGTCGTCGACGAACTCGGGCCGGCTGGGAGTTTTGCCGAGGCTTCGAGGCGTGGTGCCGGTGTCGGCGAATGATTTCAGCACCCCGCGGACGCGCTGACCGCTCGCGAGCAGATCGGTGGCTGATGCCGTCTGCGTCGCGTCGGCGTTTTGTCGGTATGCCTCGGCCAGTTCTGCGGCACTGGTCGGCGTCGCAGACGCGGACTGGCCGGGCGGCAGGATCGGTTGATCGAAGTCGATGAGCACGTTTTGCGGATTGGATCGATCGACGCGCACCGCGACGGTGGCTCCGGGTTGCATCGCGCCCAGCCGAACCGGGTCGACTCTCAGCTCGATGTGCGCGTCGTAAGGACCGAGTTCGCTTGTCTGTACGGTGAGACCGATCCGGCACACGTACTCCAGGTTGATGACGGCGCCGGTCCAGTCCGCTGACAGGATCTGCGCGGTGCCAGCAATCCCGGATGCCAAGAGCGAATCGGCGGCCGCCTGATCCTTCGATAGCTGTCGAAATGCCCCGACGTTTCTAGTCACAGCCCAGGCCACGACGGCGAGCGACGCGATCCCAATGACTCCGACCACCCCGTACAACACGAGACCGCTGTTACCGACGCTGGTGCGACTGACGAGAAGGCCGGCGGCGTGGGAAACCTGCTCGGCCCACGGCATGCACGGATGCTACGCCCGCCCCGGCACACGGTGGGGCGATTGACACGTGAAGCCGCAGATGACAGAGTGCTGAGCGACTGCTCAACATTTCTGCGGATGTGAGGTAACGATGGCTGGTCGGGTCGAGGGCAAGGTTGCATTCATCACGGGTGCGGCGCGGGGCCAGGGCCGCGCGCACGCGGTGCGGCTGGCGCAGGAGGGCGCTGACATCATCGCCGTCGACGTCTGCAAGCAGCTCGATACGGTACGGATTCCACTGTCTAAGCCGGAGGATCTCGCGGAGACCGCCGATCTCGTCAAAAACCTGGGCCGCCGCATCTACACGGCCGAGGTCGATGTTCGTGACTACGACGCGCTGAAGACGGCGGTGGACGCGGGCGTGGAGGAGTTGGGCCGGCTGGACATCATCGTCGCCAACGCCGGTATCGGCAACGGCGGCTCGACGCTGGACAAGCTCAGCGAAGCCGACTGGGAGGAGATGATCGACGTCAACCTCGCCGGCGTCTGGAAGACCGTGAAAGCCGGTGTGCCGCACCTTCTTAAGGGCGGTCGCGGCGGTTCGATCATCTTGACCAGCTCGGTCGGCGGGCTGAAGGCCCACCCGCACACGGGTGCCTACATCGCCGCCAAGCACGGCGTCGTCGGGCTCATGCGTCTTTTCGCCGTCGAGCTCGGTGCGCAGAGCATCCGGGTCAACTCCGTGTGCCCGACGAACGTGAACACGCCGCTGTTCATGAACAAGGGCACGATGAAGCTATTCCGGCCGGACCTGGAGGATCCGGGTCCCGACGACATGAAGGTCGCCGGCCAGTTCATGCACACGTTGCCGATCGGATGGGTCGAGCCCGAGGACATTGCCAACGCCGTGCTTTTCCTCGCGTCCGATGAGGCCCGCTACATCACCGGCGTGGCGCTGCCTGTCGACGGCGGCAGCTGCTTGAAGTAGCCCCGTCCCTTCGACGAGCAGACGCGGAATCGCATTACCGGAGGCGGTTTAGTGCGATTTGGCGTCTGCGCGCGCAGATTCGGCGGCGCGGTGGACTGCGTTGACAATGCTCTGATAACCCGTGCAGCGGCAGAAGTTGCCCGACAGCCCTTCGCGGATCTCGTCGTCGCTGGGATGCGGGTTCTCGTTCAGCAGCGCAGTGATCGACATGACGAAACCCGGTGTGCAGAAACCGCATTGGAGTCCGTGGCACTCGCGCAACGCCGACTGCACAGGCGACAGCTCGCCATCGGGTGACGCGATGCCTTCGACCGTCGTCACCTCGCAGCCGTCGGCCTGCACCGCGAACATCAAGCAGGAGCGGATCGCATGCCCGTCGAGAAGCACCGTGCACGCTCCGCAGGCGCCGTGCTCGCAACCGAGGTGCGTACCGGTGAGGCCGCATCGCTCGCGTAGATAGTCGGCGAGCGTCAGCCGCGGTTCGACGACAGCCTCGGTGCCGCGGCCGTTGACCGAGATTTCAACCGGTAACTCATGCATTGCGGGCCTCCGTGATTGCTGAGGTCACTGCGCGCGCGACCATCGTGGCGCCGACCTTGGCGCGATACGCCGACGAGCCCTGCAAGTCGGCCGGGATGTCGTCAAGTGCGCGCATCGCGATGTCGCCGACCTCGTCGGCGTCGATATCGCTGGCAGAACGGCCGAGAAGCGCTTCCTCTGCGGCCGATCCGCGCAGCGGGGTCGAGCCCAGGCCGAGCAGGCCTACGCCGCATCGGGTTACGCGATCGTCGTCGTCGAGTTCGACGCCGACGGCTGCCCCCGCGATCGCGAAATCGCCGTGCCGCCGGGCGAATTCCTCGACCGCGAAGCCGGACCTGCCGCCCCACACCGGAAAGTGCACCGCGGTGAGAATCTCTGTGGGGTCCAACGCGGTTTCCCACAGGCCGGTGAAGAACTCGGCGGCCGGAATCTGCCGCGTGCCCCGAGACGACACCGCGTCCATCTCGGCATCGAGCGCGACGGCGACGGCGGCATACTCCGCGGCGGGGTCGGCGTGCGCGATCGCGCCGCCGAGCGTGCCCCTGGTGCGGATTTGGAAGTGGCCGATATAGGGGGTCGCCAACGTCAGAAGCGGTACCGAGTCGGCGATCTCGTCGTCCATGCCGACGTACGCGTGGGGAGTCGCCGCGCCGAGGCGGATCTTGCCGTCGCAGAGGTCGATACCGTTGAGTTCGCCGATTCGGGAAATGTCGATCAGGTTCTCGAAGTGGGTCAGCCGCATGGCCAGCATCGGCACCAGGCTCTGGCCGCCGGCGAGAATCTTTGCGTCGTCGCCGAACTCGTCGAGAAGATTGACCGCCTCTTTGACCGACTCCGGCCGGTGATAAGCGAACGCGGCTGCTTTCATGACAGCAGCCGCGCCAGGGCGGCCAGGAGATCGTCCGAATCCGGACTCCGGCGGGTGCGGCGGCGACCCAGCAGGAATCCGAGGACGACACCGGCTGCCGCTCCGGCCGCGATCGGAGCGAACCGCTTGGCCATCGGCAGGGCGACGACGCTCAGCAGGTCGACGGTGTCGTCCGCCTCGGCCCGCTGAGTGGGTTGCGCTGCGGGAGCGGTAGTTTGGGCTGGGTCGCCAAGCACATCGGCCTCCAGGCGCTTCGCGAACTGCCCGATCAAGTTGCTCGCCACGTCGGCCAGCACCCCACGGCCGAACTGCGCAGCTTTCCCGGAGATCGTGAGATCGGTGGTGATGAGCACGCTGGTGGCGTCGCCCTCGTCTTTGAGCTGGGCGGTGACGAGCGCCGCGGCGTTGCCACTGCCACGCGTTTCCTTGCCGACGGCCTTGATCACCACCCGCTGAGCGGCCTCGTCCTTCTCCTGAAACGTCGCATTGCCCTTGTAGGACACCGTGATCGGGCCGACCTTCACCTTCACCGCACCGGTGAAGTCGTCGCCGTCGACGCTCAGCAGCTGGGCGCCCGGGATGCAGGGTGCGACGCGCTCGACGTCCGTGAGCACTTCCCAGGCCTGGCTCACCGAGACCGGTACGCGAAACTCGTTGACTAACTCCACCTTTGATCCTTATCTCGTGGCGTGTTCGATCAGCTCGACGATCGCGGCCGGACTGGCGGGCAGCCGCGTCAGACACACGCCCAGAGGCGCCAGCGCGTCGTTGATCGCGTTGATCACCGCGGGCGTCGAGCCGATCGCGCCGCCCTCGCCCACGCCCTTGTATCCGCCGACGCCCGGCCCGGGAATCTCGATGTGGCCGAACTCAATTGGCGGAACCTCGGTGACCGTCGGCAACAGATAGTCGACGAACGTCGACGACAGCGGGTTGCCGTCGTCGTCGTAGGCCATGTTCTCCAGCAGCGCGCCGCCGATGCCCTGCACCGTCCCGCCGGCGATCTGCCCCTCGACGACGTTCGGGTTGATCATCGGGCCGACGTCCTCGCTGACGATGTAGCGCGTCAGCGTGACGTGGCCGGTCTTGACGTCGACTTCGCAGGTGCATGCGTGGGTGGCGTTGGCCCAGTGGATTGGCGCCTGTGACGTGAAGCGGGCGGTCGCCTCCAGCGACGCCGACGTGCCGGGTGGCAGTTGCTGCGGCTCGTAGTAGGCCCGGAACGCGAGGTCGGCGAACGTCACGCTCTTCGACGGATCGTCGCGGACGCTGGCCCGCGAATTAGCCAGTTCCACTTCGGTTTCCGCGACGCCCAGCCGGTGTGCCGCCATCGCGACGATCTGCGCGCGCAGCAGCGCGCCCGCCTCGTTGACCGCGCCCGCCGTCATCGGTCCGCTGCGGCTGCCCTGTGCGCCCGCGCCGTACGGGGTGACGGCGGTGTCACCTTGGATGGTCGCGACGTCGTCGATGTCGGCGCCGAGCGCGTCGGCGGTCAACTGGGTGACGGTCGTCTCGATACTGTTTCCGGTCGATCCGCCGTTGACGTGGACGTTGATCTTGCCTGTCGGCTCCATCCGGATCGTCGCGCCTTCGGTGGCCAGGTGTCCGGTTGCGGCGCCGGTCGGCTCGATGTACGCCGAGAAGCCCAGCCCGATGTAGCGGCCGTGCGCCAGCGCGTCGGCCTGCTCTTTCCGAAAGCCTTCGTGGTCAAGGATTTTCACGGCCTGCTCGAAGGTGTCGGCGGGCGCGACATGATCGTACGGCATCCCGTTGGGGTTGAAGTACGGCATCTCGTCGCCGCGAAGGATGTTGCGGCGGCGAAGGTCGACCGGATCGATGCCCATCTTTCGTGCGGCGATGTCGAGCAGGATCTCTCGCGCCAACGTTTCGTACTGCCACGGCCCTCGGTATGCGGCGAGCCCGGCGGTGTTCGAAAACACCGTCTTGTAGTTGAAGCTGGCTTTCGGCACTCGGTAGGGGCCGGGGAAGAACATGCCGATCGCTGCAGTGGTCAAGACCGGATATGGGGTCGGGTACGCCCCGATGTCCTGGGCGAAGTCGATGTCCACGGCGAGAATGGCGCCGTCTTCGTCGAAAGCTATTCGCCCCGTGCCGTTTACGTGACGGGCCTGCCCCGCGGACATCAGGTTCTCGCGCCGGTCTTCGATCCACTTCAGCGCCGCGGGCACTTTGCGCGCCGCGAGCATGATGCACATGTCCTCGCGCATCGGCACGACCTTCTGCCCGAAGCCGCC
>Ga0070741_10019397_pt1 | contig 10863 bp, 9 predicted proteins | sample Coa_R1_4_FD_66440 | JGI IMG/M metagenome (GOLD analysis project Ga0070741, IMG submission 66440) | Surface soil microbial communities from Centralia Pennsylvania, which are recovering from an underground coalmine fire - Coalmine... | ecosystem: Environmental > Terrestrial > Soil > Unclassified ...
ACGGGCAAGCCGCACGAAGTGCGCATGACCCGGCTCGCCGACGACGAGCTCGCCGCGCTGCGCGCCGCGGCGCGCGGCGAGAAGCGCGCCGTGCCGGTAGCGCGGGACGCGAAGATCTACCTGCTCTACGTCGGCGCCGCTGACTGCGTACCCTGCCGCAGGTTCGAGGGACGCTTCGGCGCCGACGGCGGCGGGCTGAAGGCGCTCGCACCCGAGGTAGCGGAAGCCCGCTTCGTGAAAGCCTCGCTCGCGAGCTACCGGGAACCCCTGTCGCCCGGCGCGCTTCCCGAGGAGCTCGCCTGGGTGCTGCAGCCGGCCGCGGGTGGCAAGCCGCCGATTCGCAAGCGCGGCACGCCCTTCTTCGCGCTCATCGTCGATCACAGCGTGCTCACGCAGGGCCACGGCATGACGGCGCTCGAGACGCTCGTCGTTCCGGAGCTCAAGATTGCGGTGGACGCTCGCCGCACGGCAGCGGGCCGCTAGGCGAAGCGTCCGCTCAGGACCTCGAGCGGATAGCGCCGCCCCGCAAGGAAATCCTCGACGCACTGCTGCACGAGCGGCGAGCGGTGCTCGCTCGCGCGCTCCTTCAGCTCCTCGTGGCCGAGCCAGTGCAGGCGCACGATCTCTTTATCCAGCTTTCTGCCCTTCTCTTCGGAAAGAATTGTTCCGCAGAAGCAGAACCGCAGGAACGTGACATCTTTCGCGGCGTAGAACCAGCGGTAGACGCCGACCAGCGCCGTCGGCTCGAAGCGGTGCGCGGTCTCCTCCATCACCTCGCGGCGGCAGGCGGCGACGAGCGACTCGCCGGGGTCGAGGTGCCCCGCGGGCTGGTTCAGCACGCGCCGGCCGTCGATGTTTTCCTCGACGAAGAGGAAGCGCCCGTCGCGCTCGATGACTGCGGCGACCGTGACGCTCGGCCGCCAGATCTGCGTCATGCGGCTTTGCGCGTGTTCTTGCGGATGAAATCTGCCATGCGCGCAACGCCCGCCTCGATCGCCTTGTTGGAGGCGGCGTAGGAGAAGCGCACGTGCTGGCCCTCGCCCGGCACGCGGGTGCCGAAGTGGATGTCGGCGAGCACCGCGACGCCGGCCTCGTTCAGCAGGCGCTTCCTGAACTCCTCCGAATCCGCGGCGCCGATCCTGCGGCAGGCCTCGGTGACGTTCGGCCAGGCGTAGAACGCGCCGCCGGGCACCAGGCACTTCACGCCCGGCACCTCGTTGAGCAGCCCGACGATAAGATCGCGCCGCTCGAGGAAGCTCTTCTTCATCATCTCGGCGGCGTCCTGCGGGCCGTTGATCGCCTCGACCGCGGCCCACTGGCTGATCTGCGAGGCGCAGGAGTCCGTGTTCGTGATCCAGCGCGTGAAGACCGGCGCGAGCAGCGGGTTCGAGGTGAAGCCGATGCGCCAGCCGGTCATGGCCCAGGTCTTGGAGGCGCCGTCCGAGATGATCGTGCGCTCGTACATGCCCGGGATCTGGGCGATGGAGAAAAACTCGCCGGCGTAGGACAGGCGCGAGTAGATCTCGTCGGCGTACACCCAGACCTGGGGATGATTCTTCAGAATCGCGGCAATCCCTTCCAGGTCCTGACGGGTGAGCGAACCCCCGGTCGGGTTGTGCGGGTAGTTGAGGATCAGGAGCTTCGTGTTCCGATTGACCTTCTTCTCGAGGTCGGCGAGGTCGAAGGCGAAATTCCTCGACTCGTGCAGGTGGATCGGCACCGGCTTCGCGCCGTTCGCGAGGATCTGCGACTCGTAGATCGGGAAGCCGGGGTTGGGGTAGATGACCTCGTCGCCCGCCCCGTGGTCGGTGGTGGAGAGGATGGCGTAGGCGATGAAGGGCTTCGCGCCGGCGCCCACCACCACGTCCTCGGGGCGAATCGGCAGCCCGCCGCGCATCGCGGCCAGGTAGCGGGCGGCGGCTTCGCGCAGCTCGTCGATGCCGGCGGAGGGCGTGTAGCCGTGCTTGCCGCCCTTGATGGCGCGGATCGCCGCCTCCTGCACGTGCTCCGGCGCCGGGAAGTCGGGCTGGCCGATGCAGAAGCTGATGATGTCCTTGCCCTGGCGCGCGAGTGCGTTCACCTCGGCAAGCACCACGAAGGCGTTCTCGGTTCCCAGGCTGGAGGCGCGGCGGCTTGTTTGGGGCATAGGGATCGGCGAAAAAGTCCTTATTATGCCGTCCCATGCTCGTCAATTGCGTGGTGTACCAGGAGGGACGCAAGCTCGCGGACATCCAGAAGCAGCAGATCAGCGAGTACGTCTCGCGCCCGGACTGCTTCGTCTGGGTGGCCCTGAAGGACCCGACCGAGGGCGAGCTCGAGGAGATGCAGGGGGAGTTCGGCCTGCACGAGCTCGCCGTCGAGGACGCGCACCACGGCCACCAGCGGCCGAAGATCGAGGAGTACGGCGACTCGCTCTTCGTCGTGATGAACACGATCGAGCTGCTGCCGACCGACGAGCTGAACATCGGCGAGATCAACGTCTTCGTCGGCCGCAACTACATCCTCACGGTGCGCCAGCACACCGAGCGCGGCTTCCAGGACGTGCGCGCGCGCTGCGAGCGCGAGCCGGAGCTGCTCGCCCACGGCTCGGGCTACGTGCTCTACGTCCTCATGGATGCGGTCGTGGACCGCTATTTCCCGGTGCTCGACGCGGTCGAGAGCCAGCTCGAGATCGCCGAGGAGCAGCTCTTCACCGGCGCCTCGCCGCGCGCGAACATCGAGTCGCTCTACTACGTGAAGCAGAAGCTCGCGACGCTGAAGCACGCGGCGGCGCCGCTGCTCGAGACGAGCGGCAAGCTCTTCGGCGGCCGCGTGCCGCAGGTGTGCGTCGGGCTGGGCGAGTACTTCCGCGACGTCTACGACCACCTCAACCGCCTCAACCAGTCGATCGACTCCCTGCGCGACACGGTGAACACCGCCATTCAGGTGACGCTCGCCATGATCACCATCGGCGAGAGCGAGGTGACGAAGAAGCTCGCGGCCTGGGGCGCGCTGCTCGCCGTGCCCACCTTCATCGCGAGCCTGTACGGCATGAACTTCAAGAACATGCCGGAGCTCAACTGGGATTTCGGCTACCCGATGGCGCTCGCCATCATGGCGGGCCTGAACATCTACCTCTGGCTGCGCTTCAGGAAGGCCGGCTGGCTCTGACCGGCTAGCGGCCGGCGCGCCGCAGCAGCATCTCCAGCAGATTCGGGTCGAGCGGCTTCGCGAGCACGTCGTCGAAGCCGCGCGAGCGCGCCTCGTCGCGGTCCACCGGCAGCCCGGTGATGCCGAAGATGCGCAGCGGCTTCAGCTCCGGATCGCGCCGCAGCTCGCGCGCGAGCTCGAAGCCGTTCGTGTCGGGCAGCGCGAGGTCGAGCAGCGCGACGTCCGGCTGCAGCCGGCGCGCGAGCTCGAGCGCCGCGCGGCCGCGCACCGCATAGTCGGCCTGATGGCCCATGTCCGCGATCAAGTACGCCATGCCCTGCGCCTGGTCGGCGTTGTCGTCGACCACGAGCACCCGCAATTGCTGCCCGGAAGCCATGCGCCCAATCTGCGCCCGGGCGGATGGCAGCGCAAGCGCGGCTGTAGCGCGCTCTCTACGCGCAGCTCCGGCCGACCGAGGAGAACTTCACAAAAGCGGCGAAATAAGCGCTACTCGCGCGCGTCCCGGTTCCACCAGCCGCCGCCGAGCGCCTGGAAGAGCGCGGCGGTGTCCGCGTACCGGCTCGCCTGCGCCTGCACGAGCGCGATCACGCTCTGCTGGTAAGCCTGCTCCGCCACCAGCAGCCCGAGCGTGCTGATGTCTCCGAGCTCGAGCTGCCGGCGCGCGATGCCGAGGCTGTCGTCGGCGAGGAGCTTGGCGTCGAGCGCGGCCTTGAGCGCCTCCGCATCGTACTGCAGGGCACGCAGCGCATCCGCGACGTTCTGGAACGCGCCGATCACGCTGCCGCGGTACTGCGCGGCCGCCTCGTCGTAGGCCGCTTCTGCGGCGCGCTTGCGGTGCACGAGCGCGCCGCCCTGGAAGAGCGGCTGCGTCACGCTGCCGGCGAGCGCCCAGAACCCGGTGCCCGAGGAAAAGAGCGAGCCGATCGTCGTCGCGACGCTGCCGACGTTCGCGGTAATGTTGAACTGCGGCAGCAGATTCGCCGTCGCGACGCCGACCTGGGCGCTTGCCGCGTGCAGCTGCGCTTCGGCCGCGCGCACGTCCGGGCGCTGCGCGACGAGCTTCGAGGGCAGGCTCACGGGCAGCTCCTCGGGCAGGCGCAGGTCCGCGAGCGTGAAGCGCTCCGCCACCTCGTCGGCCGGGAAGCGCCCGGCGAGCGCGGTGAGGAGATTACGCTGCTGCGCGAGCTGCCGGCGAAGCGGCGCGAGCGTCGCCTGCGCCTGCGCGAGCGCGGCGCGCTGCGCGATGAGGCTCGATTCGGCGATCGCGCCCAGCTCGAGCTGCTTCTGCATCAGCCCGACCTGCTCGCCCTCGAGCTTCACGATCTCCTCGGTGGCGGCGATCTGGGCGCGCAGCGCCGCCTCCTGAACCGCGGCCGCGACCACGTTCGAAGTGAGCGTCAGGTACGCCGCCTCGAGCTGGAAGCGCTGGCTCTCGGCGAGCGCCTGCGCCGACTCGACCTGGCGCCGCACGCCGCCGAAGACGTCCGGAGCGTAGCCCACGGTGAGCTGCGCGGTGTGCAGGTTGAAGACGGAGGCGCCGGAATTGAGCGGCGAGGTGAGCGGGTCGGCGACCCTCTGCCGCGTCGGCTGGAAGCTCGCCTCGGCCGCCGGGAAGAGGGCGCCCCGCTGCGCAAGGTAGGTCTCTTCGGCGACGCGCAGCGCGGCCTGCGCCGCCTGCAGGCCCGGATTCGCCTTCAGCGCCTGCTCGACGAGCGAGTTGAGCGCCTCCGAGCGGAAGAGCGTCCACCATTGCGCCGGCAGGTCGAGGCCGTTCACGAAGCGCTGCGCCTCGCCGCCCGGGACCGCAGCCCCCACGGTGAGCTCGGGCAGCGGCTCGCGCGTGTAGCCCTCGACCGCCGGCGCATCCGGTCGCCGGAAGTCGGGGCCGACGGCGCAGCCCGCGAGCACGATGACCGGGAGGATGAGAAAGCGGCGCATGCCTAGCCCATCGCCAGTTCTTCGTCCGCCGCGCCGGCTTCTCCATTGGGCGGAGGCGCCGGCCGCCGCTTCGAGGCGACGGAGATCAGCGCCGGCAGGACGACGAGGATCAGCACCGGCGCGAGCAGGATACCGCCGACCACGACGAGCGCGAGCGGACGCTGCACCTGCGCGCCGATTCCGGTCGACACGGCCGCCGGCAGCAGGCCGACGCAGGCCGCGATGCACGTCATCACGACCGGGCGCAGCTGCACCTCGCAGGCGCGGCGCACCGCTTCGGCGCGCGCCATGCCCTCGGAGAGCATCTGGTTGTAGTACGAGAGCACGATGATGCCGTCCATCGCCGCGATGCCGAACAGCGCGACGAAGCCGATCGCCGCCGAGACGCTGAACGAGGTCCCGGTGAGATAGAGCGCGAAGACGCCGCCGATGAGCGCCATCGGCATCACGCTCGCCGCGAGCAGCATGTCGGTGATCGAGCGAAAGTGGAAGTAGAGCAGGGCGCAGATGAGGAGGAGGCTGAGCGGCACCATCACCGCGAGGCGCTGCGCCGCATCCTTCAGGTTGCCGAACTCCCCCACCCACTCGAGGTGGTAATTGCCGGGCAGCTTCACCGCCTGCTGCACCTTGTCCTGGCCGTCGAGCACCGCGCTGCCGAGGTCGCGCCCGCGCACGCTGAACTTGACCGGGATGTAGCGCTGCTGCTGCTCGCGGTAGATGAACGAGGCGCCCGACTCGAGGCGCACGCTTGCCACTTCGCCGAGCGGCACCTGCACGACGCCGCCGTTCGGCCCGGGCGCGCCGACGCTGATCCGGCGGATGGCGTCGAGGCTCTCGCGGTACTCGGGGGCGAGGCGGATCACCATCGGGAAGTTGCGGTCGCTGCCCTCCTCGTACAGGTTCCCCGCGGCCTGGCCGCCGATCGCCGCCTGCACCGTCGCGTTGACGTCGCCCACCGTCAGGCCGTAGCGCGCCGCGCGCGCGCGGTCGATGTCGATGCGCACCGTCGGCTGGCCGAGCGAATTCAGGAGCGCGAGGTCGGCCACGCCGGCCACCGTGCGCATGGCGTCGCGGATCTCGCCCGCCTTGGTCTCGAGGGTCTTCAGGTCGTTGCCGAAGAGCTTGATCGAGTTCTCGCCCTTCACGCCCGAGGCGGCCTCCTCGACGTTGTCCTGGATCGTCTGCGAGAAGCTGAACTCGACGCCGGGAAACTCCTTCTCGAGCGCGGCGTTCACCTGCTCGGTGAGCCGCTCCTTGTCCATCCCCTTCGGCCAGTCGCCGTGCGGCTTGAGCGGCACGTAGAACTCCGCGTTGAAGAACCCGGTCGCATCCGTGCCGTCGTCCGGGCGGCCGTTCTGGGAAATGACGGTCACCGTTTCCGGGAAGCCCTTGATGATGCTGCGCATCCGGTTGACGTGGCCGTTCGCCTCCTCGAGCGAGATGGAGGGCGGCATGCTGGCGCGGATCCAGAGGTTGCCTTCCTCGAGCTTGGGCAGGAATTCCAGGCCGAGCGCCGGCACGAGCGCCGCCGCGCCGAGCACGATCAGCGCGCCCAGCCCCAGCGTGAGCACGCGGTTCGCGAGCGCGAGCTCGAGGAGCGGCGCGTACACGCGGCGCAGCGCGCGCACGATGACGGTCTCGGTCTCCGCCATGCGGTCCGTGAGGAGGATCGCCGAGAGCGCCGGCGACACGGTGAAGGTGGCGATCAGCCCCCCGAGGATGGCGTACGCGTAGGTCTTCGCCATCGGCCCGAAGATGTGGCCCTCGATTCCCGACATGGTGAAAAGCGGCACGAACCCCGCGATGATGATCGCCGCGGAGAAGAAGATGGCGCCGCTCACCTCGGCGGCGGCGAGCGCGATGCGGCCGAACTTGCCGCGCAGCCCGATCACCATGTGCGAGTGCTCCAGGCCGTGGAAGGCCTCGCGCGTCTTCGCCTCTGAGAGGTGGCGGTAGATGTTCTCCACCATGATCACCGTCGCGTCGACGATCAGGCCGAAGTCGATCGCGCCGACGGAGAGCAGGTTCGCCGACTCGCCGCGCAGCAGGAGGATCGTCACCGCGAAGAAGAGCGCGAACGGGATCGTGGTGGCGACGATGATGGCGCTCCTCAGGTTGCCGAGGAACACCCACTGCACGAGGAAGATGAGCACGATGCCGAGGATCATGTTCTCGAGCACGGTGTGCGTCGTGACCTGGATGAGGTCGGTGCGGTCGTAGATCTTCTGCACCCGCACCCCGGGCGGCAGGAGGCCGCTCGCGTTGAGCTTCTCGATCTCCTGCTTCACGGCCTTCAGCGTCGGGCCGCTCTCCTGGCCGCGGCGCATGAGGATGATGCCCTCGACGATGTCGTCGTCGGCGTCCTGCCCGGCGATGCCGAGGCGCGGCTTGTAGCCCACCGCGACTTCCGCTACGTCGCGCAGCAGCACCGGCGTGCCGTTCTGCGCCGCGAGCGTCACGTTGCGGATGTCCTCCAGGGAGTGCACCTGGCCGATGCCGCGCACGACGGCCGCCTGCGGGCCGATGTTGATCGTCTGGCCGCCGACGTTGAGGTTGCTGTTGCCGAGCTGCTGGACGACCTGCGGCAGCGTCAGGCCGTAGCGCGTGAGCTTCTTCAGGTCCACGGTGACGTCGTAGGTCTTGCTGCGCCCGCCCCAGCCGGTGACGTCGATCACGCCGGGGACCGCCTTGAAGCGCCGCTCGAGGATCCAGTCCTGGATGGTCTTCAGGTCGGTGACCGAGAAGCCGGCCGGCCCGACGACGCGATAGCGGTAGATCTCGCCGGTGGGGCTCACCGGCGAGATCGCCGGCTGCGCGCCGTTCGGCAGGTTCGGCAGCTGCGAGAGCCGGTTGATCACCCACTGCTCGGCCTGGTAGTAGGTGAAGTCGTAGGTGAACTGCACCTTCACGTCCGACAGCCCGAAGAGCGAGATGGTGCGGATCGTCTTCACGTTCGGGATGCCGGACATCTGCACCTCGATCGGGATCGTGATGTAGCGCTCGATCTCCTCGGCCGACTGCCCCGGGCTCTGCGTGACGATGTCCACCAGCGGCGGCACCGGGTCGGGGTAGGCCTCGATGTTGAGCTTGAGGAAGCTGAGCAGGCCGACTCCGACCACCGCGAAGAGCAGGACGACGATGAGCAGGCGCTGCTGCAGCGCGAATGCGACGACGCGGTTCATCAATCCTCGGTCTGCGAGGCGCGGTCGATGAAGAGCGTGCCGCTCGCCACGACCTTCTCGCCGGCCGCGAGGCCGCTCGCGACCTCCACCATGCCGTTGCTCGTGCGCGCCACCTCGATCGGCCGCGCGGCCACGCTGCCGTCGTCGAGGGCCACCCAGACGCGCGCCTTGTCGCCCTCATAGACCACCGCGCTCTGCGGCACCGCCGGCCCCGCCGAATCGGCGCCGGTGATGATGCCGAAGGTGGCGAACATCATCGGCTTCAGCGCGCCGTCGCGGTTGTCGATTTCCGCGCGCACCGGCAGCCGCCGCGTGGCGGCGTCGATCGCCGGCGCCACCCAGGTGATCTTCGCCCTGAAGACGCGGCCCGGGTAGGCGAGCACGCGCACCTCCACCGGCTGGCCGACGCGCACGAGCGGCGCATCGGTCTCGCGCACGTTCGCGATCAGCCACACGCTCGAGAGGTTGCCGATCGAGTAGAGGGGCGTGGCGCTCCCGCTCGTGATGTACTGCCCGAGCCCGACCTGCCGCTGCACCACGATGCCGGGGATCGGGGCGCGCACCACGGCCTCGGGATTCATGTGCTGCACGTCGGCGCCGCCCTCGAGCTCGGCGAGATCCGCGTCGCTGCGCCCGAGGATGCGCAGGCGGTTGCGCGCGGCCGCGCGCGCGATCTCCGCGCTCTTCAGCGCGTTCTGCGCGTTGGTGAGTTCCGCCTGGCTCTGCAGCCAGTCCTTGAGCGCGCCGGCGCGCGCCAGGTAGAGATCGTGCTGGCGCTTCTCGTTCGCCTGCGCGAGCGCGAGCTGCGAGCGCGCGCTGTTCGCGGCCGCGGCGGCGGCGACGACGTCGTTCTGGCCCTGCACGAACTCGCTCGCCTCGACCGCCATGAGCGGATCGCCGGCCTTGACCGCGTCGCCGAGCTTCGCGATCACCCGCGTCACGCGGCCGGAGAACGGCGAGAACACCGGCGTGGCGGTGTCCTCGTTCACCGCGATGTTGCCGTCGGTGACCTGCTCCGTGCGGAAGCTGCGCGTCTGCACCGGGACGATCTTGAGCGCGGCCCACTGCTCCTTCGTCGGCCGGAAGGTGCCCGGCGGCGCGGGCGGCGGCTTCGCCGGCGCCTCCCCGGCGCGCAGGTGGCGCAGGAGCGCCGTGGCGCCGAGGAGCAGCGCGAACGCGGCCGCCACGGCAAGGACGACGGCGAGCTGCGCGCGGCGCGACAGGCGCCTTGCGCGCGCGGGCGGCGCGACGCTCATTGCCTCGGCTTGAACTCTTCCAGCATGTAGCCGAAGCCGCGCACCGTCCGGATGCGGATCCCGGAGGCCTCGAGCTTCGAGCGCAGGCGCGAGACGTACACCTCGACCGCATTCGGCGAGAGCTCGTCGCTCCAGCCGGCGATCGACTCGATGATGCTCTCCTTCGAGACGATCTTCTCGACCTTGCCGAGCAGCACCTCGAGCACTGCCCATTCCCGGCCGGCGAGCTCGAGCGGCTGGCCGTCCAGGTAGGCGCGCCGCGCCACGGTGTCGAGCGTGAGGGGTCCGTGCTCGATCCTCGGGCTGGCGTGCGCCTGGGAGCGGCGCAGGAGCGCGCGCACGCGCGCGGTGAGCTCCGGCATCGCGAAGGGCTTCGCCATGTAGTCGTCGGCGCCCAGATTCAGGCCCTGGACCCGGTCGCCGACGTTGTCGCGCGCGGTCAGCACCAGCACCGGCACCTTGCTGCCGCGCCCGCGCACCGTCTGCAGCACGGTGAAGCCGTCCATCGTCGGCAGCCCGAGATCAAGGATCATGAGGTCGAATTGCTCCGTCGTGGCGGCGCGGACCGCCTCCTCGCCCTCATGACTCACGTCCACCGCGAAGCCTTCGCCCTGGAGCATGCGAGCAAGGCCGCTCGCGAGCGACGAATCGTCTTCGACAATCAATATGCGCATGCCTCTCCCCCTTAGGAAGGCGCGCACTGTAGAAGATGAGTGCCCTCAAGCGCCTTACGCTCGGCAGACACGCCGCTTGCGCGGTTCCGACGGCAGCTTTCCTCGCACTTGCTCTTGCCTGACGGCGCGGCCACAGGCTCATGCAAGCTTGACGGTCTAGGATGGAACCGGCTTATCCTCCTCCAGCGCAGCCATGCGCTGGCTCAAACGCCCTCTCCGGAGGGCGTTTTTTCTTCCCGGCTACTTGAGCGCGCCGCGGCGCTCGAGGTAGCGCGCCGCCTCGTAGCGTCCCTTCATCTCCGCGAAGCCGAGCGCCGTGGAACCGTCATCGGCACGCGCGTTCAACTGCGCGCCGCGGGCGAGCAGCGCCTCGATCGCGAGGAGGTCGCCGTGGGCAGCGGCCGCCATGAGCGGCGTGAGGGCGACGACCCTGGAGCGGAACGAGCGCGGCGAGAAGGAGCATGCGGCGCATCATCGCGCGAGAGCATCGCTGGCGCGGCCTTCGGCCGCCTGAGGCCTGGCTTGGACCGGACTTGCAGGCGCTTACAAGCGCAGCCCAAAATGAAAAAGCCCGCGCGAGGCGGGCTTTTTCGCCGGTGCGGCCGCGATCTAGTTGCGGCAGCTGCCCGGGACGTACTTCTGGTTCAGCGCGGTGGCGCCGCT
>Ga0070741_10019398_pt1 | contig 10863 bp, 8 predicted proteins | sample Coa_R1_4_FD_66440 | JGI IMG/M metagenome (GOLD analysis project Ga0070741, IMG submission 66440) | Surface soil microbial communities from Centralia Pennsylvania, which are recovering from an underground coalmine fire - Coalmine... | ecosystem: Environmental > Terrestrial > Soil > Unclassified ...
GACGTGTACGTCGTGGCGCTGCCGGCCGTGCTGACCGTGAAGGAGGGGCTCAACCTGCCGCGCTACCCGTCGGTCCCCGGCAAGATGCGCGCGCGCAGCAAGCCGGTGGCGGTGAGCTCGCCGCCACGTCCCGAGCCGCGGCTGGAGCTCGTCAGGCTGGCGGTGCCGGAGGGTCAGGGACGGCGCGCCGAGTCGCTGGGGTCCGGGCCGTCCGCCGCGCCGCGTGTGGTCGACATGCTGCGCAACGCGGGGGTCCTGTGACGGTTCTCGCGCTCGTCGAGCTCGCCGATGGCCGGCCATCAGAGCCCTCGCGGCAGGCTCTGACAATCGCGGCGGCCTTCGGCTCCCCGGTCCACACCGTGACCATCGTGCCGCTCGACGCGATCGAGGGCTTCGCGCCCGACGCGTGGGCCGCGATCCTCGAGCGGGCGACGAAGGCCACCGGCGCGAGCGCCGTCGTGGCCGCCGGCACCGAGCGCGGCAACGAGGTCATGGCGAGGCTCGCCGCGAGGATGGGCCTCCCGCTCGCCTCCAACTGCACCGCCGCCTGGCCCGGGAGCCCGGTCGAGGTGACGAGGCTCCGCTGGGGTGGCAGCCTGGTCGAGGAGGCGCGACTGCACAGCCCGTTCCCGCTGCTCACGGTCGCGCCGCACACCGTCGCCGCGGCCGCGGTCGACGCGGTCGAGGTCGACGTACGCGCCCTCGCCGCGCAGCTGGAGCCCCGCGACCTGGCCGTCCACGCCTCGGCCCACACCGCGTCGGCAGGTGGCGGTGTCTCGCTCGGCGAGGCGAAGGTCATCGTCAGCGGAGGACGCGGTGTCGGGTCGAAGGAGGGATTCGCCATCATCGAGGAGCTGGCGAGCCTGCTTGGCGCGGCGGTCGGCTGCTCGCGCGCCGTGACGAGCGCGGGCTGGCGCCCGCACAGTGACCAGGTCGGCCAGACGGGCACCAAGGTCGCCCCCGAGGTGTACATCGCCTGCGGCATCTCGGGAGCGACCCAGCACATGGCCGGCCTCAAGGGCGCGAAGCGAATCCTCGCCATCAACTCCGACCCGCAGGCGCCGCTCATGCTGAACGCCGACTACACGGTGACCGGCGACCTGAAGGAGATCGTGCCCGCCATCTCGGCGGAGATTCGCGGCCGGCGTTGATCGCGGTCCAGGCGGTGCTCCTGGCGGCGGCGCTGTGCGTCGCCGTCGTCCTCTTCGGCCGCCGCGCCCTGCTGCTCTACCGTCTCGTGCGCTCGGGGAAACCGGCCGCGCGCTTCGACGACGTGCCGGCCCGCGTCACGGCGGAGGCCACCGTGGTCGTCGGGCAGAGCAAGCTGCTGCAGCGGCTCGGCCCGGGGCTCATGCACGCCGCGATCTTCTGGGGCTTCCTGGTCCTGTTCCCGACCATCGTCATCGCGATGATCGGCGCCGTGGACCCGCACGCCACGCTGCCGTGGCTCGGGTCGCAGGGCTGGTACATGCTTCTGGTCGACGTCTTCGCCCTCCTCGTCCTCGCCGGAGTCGTCGCGGCGTTTGCGATTCGCAAGGTCCAGCGCCCGGCCCGGTTCAAAGGAAGCCACCGCGGCGAGGCCGACCTGATCCTCGGCCTGATCGCAGGCATCGTCCTGACGCTGTTCCTCTGGCACGCGTCGCAGATCTCGCTCGGTCTGAACGAGTGGCCCGCGAGCTGGACGCCGTTATCGGGCGCGCTCGCCTCGCTCCTCCACGGTCCGGCCGTTCCGTACGTCGAACGCGCGGCGGTGTGGGCGCACGTGCTGATCATCCTGTCGTTCCTCGTCTACCTGCCCTACTCCAAGCACCTCCATATCGCCGTCGCCGCGATCAACGTGTACTTCGGACGCACGCGGGCGCGAGGCCGGCTCGAGAAGATCGATTTCGAGAAACCCGAGCAGGAGGTGCGGTTCGGGTCGGCGAAGGTGACCGACATGACCTGGAAGCAGATGCTGGACGTGGTTTCGTGCACGGAGTGCGGCCGCTGCCAGGACGCCTGCCCCGCCTACAACACCGGAAAGGCGCTGTCGCCGAAGCTGCTCGTGATGGCGATGCGCGATCAGCTGCTCGCGGAAGGACCGAAGGCGCTGGCCTCGCCCGGCCATCAGCCACCCGCCATCGTGCCCAACGCGGTGACCGACGACGTCGTGTGGGACTGCGTCACGTGCGGCGCGTGCGTGCGCGAATGCCCGGTCGGCATCGAGCACATCGACCACGTCGTGGACCTGAGGCGCAACCTCGTCATGGTCGAGTCCCGCTTCCCCGACGAGGCAGGGGCGATGCTGCGCGACGTCGACCGCACGTCGAACCCGTGGGGCAGGCCGCAGGGCGATCGGACCCAGTGGGCGGAGGGCCTTGGCGTGCGAGTGCTGCAGCCGGGGGAGCCCGCACCCGACGTGCTGTTCTGGGTAGGCTGCGCGCCGGCGTTCGACGAGCGCGCGCGCAAGTCCGCAATCTCGACCGTGAGTTTGCTGCAGGAGGCGGGCGTCGATTTCGCCATCCTCGGCCCGCGCGAGGCGTGCACCGGCGATCCCGCGCGGCGGATGGGGGATGAGTACACGTTCCAGCGCCTCGTGGGCGAGAACGTGGAGACCCTGAACGGTGCGGGAGTGAAGAAGATCCTGACGACCTGCCCCCACTGCTTCAACTCGCTCGGCAACGAGTACCGCGATTTCGGCGGCGCATACGAGGTGGTCCACCACACCGAGTTCCTCGCGGAGCTCGTGCGTGACGGCCGCCTCAAGCCGGCGGCGAGCGACGCTTCGATCACGTACCACGACTCCTGCTACCTGGCACGCCACAACGACGTGCGGGAAGCGCCGCGCGAGCTGGTCGCGGCGGTGGGAAGGCCGGTCGAGATGGCGCGGAACCGTGAGCGCACCTTCTGCTGCGGCGCGGGCGGAGCGAGGATGTGGATGGAGGAGAAGCGCGGGCGGCCCATCAACCAGGAGCGCGTGCGCCAGGCCGTCGAAACCGGCGCGGAGACGCTCGCCGTCGCGTGTCCGTTCTGCACGGTGATGCTCGACGACGGCGTCCGCGAGACGAGCTCGAAGATGCAGGTGATCGACCTTGCGACCCTGCTCCACGAGGCCGTGGAGAGGCGGAAGAGCAGCTAGGCCGTCGCGGTCCGGAACAGGACGCGATTGGCGGAAGGGTCCACCGCCGCGTAGCCATCCGATTCTTCGACCACTCGAACTTCGCCGTGCTCGAGCCTGCCGACGACATCGTCAAGGTCCCGCCGTGATGGGAGCTCGACTGTAAAGCGGCGGAGCCCGGCGGTGCCAGGAGGCGCGGGCTGGGCGCCCTGGCCGGCCCAGGTGTTGAGGCCGAGGTGGTGGTGGTACCCACCTGCCGACACGAAGCCGACACCCGGCACGTGGCCGATCACGTCGAACCCGACGAGATCGTGATAGAAGCGCAGCGCGTCCTCGACGTCCGCGACATGGAGATGGACGTGGCCCATCTTCGTGGCGGGCGGCATCGGCGCGTCGATGCGGTCGTCCTGGCCGAGGTGGCTGAACAGCTCCTCGAGGTCGATCGGGTCGCGTCCCGACCTGGGCCGCCCGTCCTTGTCCCATGCCGCGAAGGTGCCGTTGGCGAAGCCCATCGTGCCGTCCTCGGGTGACTCGGTGTAGATCTCGATGCCATTGCCGTCCGGGTCCCACAGGTAGTTGGCCTTGGTCATGACGTGGTCCGTCGGGTACTGGTCCCAGCGGAGGTGACCCAGCCGAGCGATCACGCGCGCCAGCTCCTTTCTGTCCGGAACCAGGATCGCGAGGTGATAGAGACCGGATCGCCGGGGCACGACTGGCCTCTCCGCTCCCGGGTGCAGGACCACGAGCTCGCGTCCGCCCGCCCCGAGCCGGATCTCCGACTCCCGCGACTCGAGCGGCGTCAGCCCGACGTAGTCGCGGTAAAACCGGAGTGCTCGGTCTGCGTCGGTGACGGCAAGCTCCACGGCGCCCACGCCCGTGGCGGCGGCGATCGACTGCGTCTTCATCGCATGCTTTCTACCCCGGCGCGCGCCGAACTATTCAGTGCGGCCGACTGGGGCCGGTCTCGACTTGGCTGAGGCCGACGATGTCTCCGTTCTCGACTTAACTGAGCCCGACGATCTCTCCGTTCTCGACTTGACTGAGGCCGACGATGTCTCCGTTCTCGACTTAACTGAGTCCGACGATGTCTCCGTTCTCGTCGATGTCGATGCTGGCGGCGATCGGAGTGGTCGGCAGGCCGGGCATCGTCCGCATCTCCCCGCAGATCGGGTAGATGAAGCCGGCACCGACCGACGCCCGCACCTCGCGCACCGGCAGCACCCAGCCAGTCGGCGCACCCTTCAGCTTCGGGTCGGAGGATATGGAGAGGTGCGTCTTGGCCACGCACACCGGGAGCCGGCCAAAGCCGTTTGCCTCGAATGCGTCGAGCTGCTTGGCCGCGACGGGGTCGTACTCCACACCGCGCGCCCCGTAGACCCGAAGCGCAATGGCCTCGATCTTCTCGCGGAGGGTCGCCGCGTCCGGGTAAAGCAGCTTGAACGTGCTCGGCTCCTCGGCGGCCTCGGCCACCATCTCCGCCAGCTCGGTGGCGCCCCTGCCGCCCTCGGTGAAGTTGTTGCACACGGCGGCGCGCACGCCCAGGTGCTCGGCCAGCTCGCGGATCGCGCGGTGCTCCGAGGGATGATCGCCCGGGAACGCGTTGATCGCAACCACAGGCGTCACGCCGTGGATCTGGATGTTCTCGACCTGCTTGCGCAGGTTGGCGGCGCCAGCCAGCACGTCGTCCGGGTTCTCCTGCAGAAGCTCGGGCGGCAGCGGACGTCCGGCGACCACGCGGTACTTGCCGGAGTGGACCTTCAAGGCACGCACGGTCGCCACCACCACGGCAGCATCCGGCGCGAGGCCGGAGGTGCGGCACTTGATGTTGAAGAACCGCTCCGCGCCCATGTCCGCGCCGAACCCCGCCTCGGTCACCAGGAAGTCGCCCGCGCGCGTACCGATCAGGTCGGCCAGCACCGACGAGGCCCCGTTGGCGATGTTGCCGAACGGTCCGGCGTGCACCAGCACCGGGGTGTTCTCCAGAGTCTGCAGGAGGTTGGGCTTGATCGCGTCGCGCATGATCACGGTCATCGCGCCGCCCGCGTGCAGGAAGTCGGCGGTGATCGGCTTGCCGTCGCGGGCCAGGCCGATGACCATGCGACCGAGGCGGCGGCGCATGTCCTGCAGCGAGGTCGACAGCGCAAGCACCGCCATGACCTCGGACGCGGCCGTTATGTCGAAGCCCGTCTGCCGTGTCACCCCGTCCTCGGGCGCGCCCAATCCCACGACCACGTTGCGAAGCACGCGGTCACTCACGTCGAGCACGCGGCGCCACGTGATGCTGTGCAGGTCGATCGGAAAGTCGCGGAGGCTGTGGTGGATGTAGTTGTCGATCATCGCGGCCAGCAGGTTGTGCGCGGCAGTCACGGCGTGGAAGTCGCCGGTGAGGTGAAGGTTCAACCTCTCCATCGGCACGACCTGGCTGTAGCCCCCGCCCGCCGCACCGCCTTTGATGCCGAACGTCGGACCCATCGACGGCTGCCGGATCGCGATCGTGGCGCGCTTGCCGATGCGGGCGAGCGCGTCGCCGAGGCCGACGGTGGTCGTCGTCTTGCCTTCGCCGAGCGGCGTCGGCGTGATGGCCGAGACGACGACGTACTTGGCCCTGGGCCGGTCCTTCAGCTCGTCGATCGCGTCGAGCTTGATCTTCGCGACGTCATGTCCGTACGGCTCGAGCAGATGCTCGCCGATGCCCATCTTGCCGGCGATCTCCGGCATCGGGACGAGCCGTGCCTTGCGTGCGATCTCGAGGTCGCTTGGAAACGTCACCTTCATCACCACATCCTCCTAGGCATATCGCGCGAGCATTTCCTGGCGCCATCGTTCGGTCGGCTCGAGCTCGTTGAACGTGAACACGTGCAGCCCCACCACCTTCCGGTCCGGCCCGGCGATGTCGGGCAGCAATGAGTTGAGAAAGCGGCCGGGCTCATAGCCGCCGGGCCGCACCATGCGCATGAGCCAGTTGCTGTGGCCGCGCAGAAAGCGTGCCGAGTCGGCGATCCCGATGCGTGTCGACACGCGCAGCAGCTTGGCAGGGTCGGTCACGCCGGCCATGCCGACGAAGATCGGCATGTCCACCTTGCGCCGCCGGACGCGAGCGATCCAGCGCTTGACGGTCCCCGGGTTGAAGCACAGGTTGCTGACGATGTAGGTGGCGACGCGCCGCTTGTCCCACATGGCCTGGACGGTCAGGTCGTCGTCGATGAAGCTGTGACTTTCGGGATATCCCGTCACTCCGATCTCCGCCGGGAGCGAATCACGTGCCATCGCGTCCAGCAGGGAGACCGAGTCCGGGAATTCGCCCGCCGGCTCACGCGCGTCGCCCGCGATCACGAACACGTTGCGGGATCCCATCCGCTCGACCGCGGTGAGTATCGAGTGCAGGTGATCCTGGTCCCGGATCATGCGGGCAGAAAGATGAGGAACGACCGCGTAGCCGTGGCCGGCAAGCCGGCCCGCAAGCTCGATCGTCGCGTCCATGCCTCGCCGGGGCGAAGCGGTCACGGTGATCGTCACGTCGCGCGGGACGTGCGCCAGCACCAGGCCTTCGACGTCCTCGGTCGGCAGGACCTCGTACCGAGGCGATCGAAGGAACGCCGCCACACCGCGCCCCGCCGGGGCGCCCAGCGACCTCAGCACGTGCCCTCCTTGCGCCGTCGCATTCTACGCCACCGTCGCGCTGTACGCAACGCGATCAGAAGGGGGCGGGCAGGAGCAGGACGACGTTGCGGTCGGCCGGGGAGCCAGGCCGCCACGAATCGAAGTCGCTGAACGGCACGTTCCCCGCGAGCTCCCGGTGCAGCCCGGCAAGCCCCCCTCCGTCGTGGTCCAGCATCGTGCAGGCGATTCCCAGGAGACCCTGGCCGCAGCGGAACAGCTCGACCAGCCTGGCCTGGCACGGCCAGTCCACCAGGGAGGACGTGGTCACCTCCCAGAAGCCCTGTCCATGGCCATCTGTGCGTGGAGTGATTCGGTTCGCGTGGATGTGGCCGTTGAGCCAGAGCACCACGTTGTCGAAGCGAAGGAGCAGAGCCAGCAGCTCGCCGGCGCGCCCCTCGCCGCGAGGGTTGGACAGGGTGTCGTAGCCGTGGTGCGAGAGGATCACCACCAATCGGTCCTCGTTTGCCGTGCGGACCGTGGATCCGTCGCGTGCGCGAAACGAAGAGTGCACGTGTTCGAGCGTGCGCGCCAGCCATGCGAGCTGGGCTTCGTCGATGCTCCCGTCGGCGGCGCCGGCGTCGCAGACAGTGTCGAGCGTGATGAACCGCACCGAGCCCTCGTCATGGAAGTAGTACGCACCGCCGCGCTCGCCGTCCGCGGCGCCGAAGCCATGGCCGCCCGATCTGGCGAGTGACTCCACGAACTCGGCGCGGGAAATGGGCCGCCGGTCGGCGTCCGGGGCAACCTCCGCGCATTCGCCGGCCATGAACCGTTCAGGGTGCTCGATGAAGACATCGACCACGCGGTCGCGGTCGATCCCCGGCGGGAGGACCACCGGCTTTTGCGTGCCGGTCATGGCGCGGGCCAGCTCGCCCGTGACGATGCCGACCCCCTGGCACACCTGCTCGTGGTTGCCGTAGCAGCCGAGCCACGGGACCCGCAGGCCTTCGGCGCGAAAAGGGGCCATCGCCTCGTCGAGCAGCCCCGGTCTGGACGGGTAGCCGAGCTCGGACTGGAACACGTCGTGCTCCGGCGCGCCGTCCGGCTTCCAGTAGATCTCGCCGGGCCAGCCCGGCGCCTGCACGCCGGCGTAGCCCGGTGCGCCAGAGTCGGGCTTGACGTCGCCGCCGTTCATGAGCGCGAGGAAGTTGGACAGCTCGTTTCGCTGCGTGTTGTCGATGGCGTCGCCGGTCATCGCGACCAGCCGCACTGGGGCTCCCGTCACCGGCCCCACGCCGGCGTGGTTGACGGTGCGGACCATGGCCGCGACGGCGTGCGTGTTGAGCGCCTCGTGCGGCCGCTGCATCGTGAGCAGCTCGCGGAATCGCGGGTCCTGCCACTCGCGATTCACGAACTCGAAGCGCGCCGGGGACTGGACGTCGGTCACGTGCAGGTCCGTCATGTGCGCCAGGCAGAGGATCGGTTCTGTGACCGAAGGCATCTCGACGAGGCTGGCGCCATCGCCGAGCACCTCGGACCGGATCATGTGTGGCTCGCCCGGCATCTCCGCCACCGAGCGATACGCGGCGCGAGAGCCCGCGCGCAGGATGTGCCCGGCACCAAGGCGGCGCTCGGTCGTGAGGATCGGACGCGTCGGAGCCGTCACGCGCCGGCCGGGGCGGTCTCTTCCCTCTGGATCAGGACGGGATCGGGGCGGAGGTCCAGGCGGACGCGCGTGCCGGCGGGATGCTGCGACGCGGCGGAGGTCGGCATCTGGGCCAGCACGCGCACGTCGCCGAGGTCGACGGTCACGCGGCTCACCGCGCCAAGGAACGCAACGGCGATCACGGTGCCGACAAGCGGACCGTCCATCGCCTCTCCCTCCGCGGCCACCGACACCGCCTCCGGCCTGACGAGCGCCGTGGCCGGACCGTCCGCGACGTCGGGACGCACGAGGGGAAGCGACACGCCGCGAACCTCGACGGCTCCGCTCTTGACGTTGCCGTCCAGGCGGTTGGTCAGACCGACGAAGTCCGCCACGAAAGGTGTCGCCGGTCGCGAGTAAACCTGTGTCGGAGGTCCGAGCTGTTCGAGGCGCCCGGCCTGCATCACGCCCACGCGGTCGGCGATGGCGAGGGCCTCCTCCTGGTCGTGCGTGACGAACAGCGTCGTGATGCCGACCTCGAGCTGGATCCTGCGGATCTCATCGCGCAGTCGCGAGCGGACCTTGGCGTCGAGCGCCGAAAGCGGCTCGTCGAGGAGGAGCACCTGCGGCCGGATCGCGAGCGCGCGTGCGAGCGCGACGCGCTGCTGCTGGCCGCCGGAAAGCTGGCTCGCGTATCGGTTGGCGAACCGCGCAAGGCCGACGAGCTCGAGCATCTCGAGCGCTGTCTTCTTGCGCTCCTCCGGATTGACCTTGCGCATCTGCAGGCCGAAGGCGACGTTCTCCCACGCGACCATGTGCGGGAACAGCGAATAGGCCTGAAACACCATGCCGACGTCGCGGCGGTTCGTCGGCAGGGCCGTGACGTCGTTGCCGCCGAAGACGACACGCCCGCCGTCGGCATCCTCCAGGCCGGCGACCAGGCGCAGCGCTGTCGTCTTGCCGCAGCCCGAAGGCCCAAGCAGCGCGACGAGCTCGCCCGGCGCGAGCGTCAGGGAAAGATCGTCGAGCGCCACTATCGTTCCGTAGCGGCGGTGCAGGTTCTCGAGCCGCACCTCGACGCCCTGGCGTGCTGCGCCGTTCGCCTCGTTTGTCACACCGACCTCCCCATCTCGCGAGCGTAAGTCAAAATCAACTTCTCTTCGGCTTGCCGGCGCGTGCGGCCCAGGAAGCCAAGCACCAGCAGGAGGGCGAACGCGAACAGCAGCGCGGCCACCGCCACGGCGATCGAGACTCCGGCGTTGGCCCGGCCGAGCTGGGCGATCTCCACCTGCAGGTTGTTGTACAGCAGGTTGTTCGCGATCGTGTACTCACCGAGAACGAGCGCGACGGAAAGAAAGATGGCGTTGAGGACGGCATTCGAGATGTTGGGCATGATCACCCGCCACATCACGGTGAACCAGCCTGCCCCCAGGCTTCTCGCCGCCTCCGTGAGAGTCTTCACGTCGATCGCCCCGAGCCCAGCGTCAAGTGCGCGGTAGCAGTAGGGAAGCACGAGGATGAGGTAGGCGAAGGCAAGGGTCAGGATGGAGTCGCTGAAGTTGTTGCCCATCCACTGGTACATCGGAAAGAAGCCGACCACCAGCACGATCGCCGGAATGGTCAGGGGCAAAAGGCAGATGAACTCGATGATGCGGCTGATGCGCCGGAGGCGGAGCCGGACCCAAACCATCGTCGGGACGAGCAGTACGAGCATCGCAATCGACGTGATGGCCGCGAGCTGCAGCGATGCGGTGATGGCGGCGACAAGGTCCGGGTAATCGAAGATCTGCTTCCAGAAGGTCAGGGTCCGTGGTGACGTGAAGTTCGCGCCGCTGCGTGTCGAAAACTCCAGCATCGCGAAGATGGGGACCAGGAAGAAGATCGCGGCGACGCCGAACACGACGATCCGGAAGACCTGCACCTTCACACGACGCGAGCGGCGGAATCCGGTTACTGCAGCCACCGCGAAGTCCTTTGCTGCAGCAGCGTGTAAAGCACCGTCGCGACGACCACGATCGCGATCATCTCGAGCGCGATCGCGTTGGCCAGGCCCGGTTGATGGAGGCCGACCTCGCTGCTGATCGCGCCGCTGATCTGCTGCGCAAGCACGGGGTTGCCCTGGTTGATGAGAGCGTTGGCCGTGGCGTACGCGGAGAACGAGTTGGCGAACAGCAGAAGCGCGGCGCCGAGGAACGACGGAAACAGGAGCGGTCCCGCGACGTAGCGCCAGTAATGCCACGTGGTGCCGCCGAGGCTTTCGGTCGCCTCGCGCCACGCGGGCCGGATGCCGTCGATGGCAGGGAGGAACACCAGGACCATCAGCGGGATCTGGAAGTAGAGATAGACGAGAGCCAGGCCGCGCAGGTCGTAGATCCAGTACCCGGTCGAATAGAAGTCGAAGCCGTGCTGCTGGGCGAGCAGGTACACGAAGCCCGCCGGCCCGATGCTCGCTATGAAGGCGAACGCGAGGGTGACGCCTCCGAACTGTGCAAGCACGCCCGACGCCGCGACGATGAGCCGG
>Ga0070741_10019399_pt1 | contig 10862 bp, 6 predicted proteins | sample Coa_R1_4_FD_66440 | JGI IMG/M metagenome (GOLD analysis project Ga0070741, IMG submission 66440) | Surface soil microbial communities from Centralia Pennsylvania, which are recovering from an underground coalmine fire - Coalmine... | ecosystem: Environmental > Terrestrial > Soil > Unclassified ...
CTCTGGGCGTGCCGCCAGGCGGCGTCGCGGCTCGAGCTCGCCGGCCTGGACGTCGTCGAGGTGCTGCCGGCCGCGCTCGGCTCCGCCGACGTCACCGCCCTCGTCGCGGAGCGGATCGTCCGCGAGGCGCTGACCGGGCTCGCGGTACCTAGGCGCTGACCTGCTCGGAGCTCCGCGGCGCGATCGCGTCGCAGCGCGCCAGCCAGGGCGCCGCCTCCAGCCGCTCGAAGATCTCGCGGGCCTCCTCCAGCAGCGGCTGTGCGTCCGCCGAACGGCCCTGCGCCACGAGCCACTCGCCGTGCTCGAGCTCCGTCGCCGCGAGGAAGAACATCAGCCCGTGCTCGCGGAACACGGCACCGGCGGTCTTGAACCCCTGCTCGACGTCGTCGTGCTGGCCCCGCGCGGCGGCGAGGAGCGCCCGGTACCGGGCGGCCTGCCCGACGAGCGACGGCGGTCGCCGCCCGGTCGGAATCGCGTCGATCCGGCCGAGCCCCTCCTCGACCCTGTCGAGCCGGCCGAGCGCCAGGGCGCAGGCGAGCAGCTCCGCCAGCCCGATCTTGGCGTCGGCGGCCACGCCGCCGATGAACCCGAGCGACTGCAGCGCCTCTTCGCACGCGACGATCGCCTCGTCGTACCGCCCCTCGCCGCGCAGCGTGAGCGCCCTCAAGGATGCGTGGGCCCACCGGTCCTGCATGTCGGCCGAGTCCTTCAGGTGGGAGACCCGTCCGAGGATCCGGCGCGCCTCGGCGGGCTGTCCTCGCTCGACGGAGATCTCGATCAGCGTGTTGCTGACCGTGAGCGCGGAGGCACTCTGGTTCTCGGGCACGGCGCGGGCGATCTCGACGGCTTCGTCCCAGTTCCCGACGCGGAGCAGGTAGTAGCTGAGCTCACCGATGAGGCGCCACTCGTTCATGGCATGGCCGGCCTTCCGCGCGAGGACGAGCGCAGGCCTCAGGAGCTCGATCGCCTCCTCGTAGCGGTCCCGCCGGTCGAGCAGATCGCCGAGGTTGTTGTAGGCACGCAGCGCGGGTGCGGTCAGGTCGTTGTCCAGGGCGAGCTCGAGCGAATGCTTGAGCAGAGCGAGCGCCTGCTCGGAGCGCCCGCTGTAGCCCACGATCAGGCCCTGGGTGTTGAGCGCCTCCGACAGCACTCCGGGCAGCCAGAGCGACTCGGCGATCTCGATCGCCGTGTCGATCCGTGGAGCCGCGGCCGCGATCTCGCCCTTGAAGAACTGCAGACGGCCGAGCATCGCCGCGAGCGTGGCGAGGTCCTCGTCCGGCTCGTCCCCCGAGAGGACGGCGAACGCGTGCTCCATCCGCTCGAGCGCCTCGTCGAGGTGTCCGCTCCGCCACTCCGCCTCGCCGAGCCTCGCGGTGGCACGGGCGGCCGGATGCGTCATCCCTGCCGCCTCGAACAGCTCGAGCGCACGCTCGTAGTGCGACCTCGCCTCGTCGAGGCGGCCCGACGCGAAGGCGGTGCCGCCCGCTCGCTCGTGCAGCTGCGCCTCGACGACCGGGTCGTCGCTGAGCTCGGCCGCGCGTTCGAAGTAGTGCTGCGCGTCGTCGTTCGCGGCGAGCGAGGCGGCGCGCTCGCCGGCGCGGGTGAGCATCTCCTGCGCCCTCGCCTTGATCTCGGATGCGTCCTCGGCGTCGGGAGCCGCGTTGAACGCGTCGAGGTAGTGCGCGGCGATCACCTCGACGATCTCCTGCTCGCCGGCGCCGAACGCCTGGGAGAGGTGCGCGGCGGCGGCGAGGTGGCGCGCCTTGCGCTCGGCCTTCGCCAGCGTCTCGTAGGCGACCCGCTTGAGCAGGTCCTGGAGGAAGCTGTACTGCCCGCGCTCGGGCGAGCGCGGATCGACCTGCAGGCCGAGCACCTCCTTGCGGACGAGCGAGACCATCAGCGGCTCGAGCTCGCTCTCGGCCCGGCCCGAGAGGGCGGCCAGGCCCGCCTTGGTGAACGACTTGCCGAGCACGGACGCGTCCTGGAGCAGTCGGCGCTCCTCTGGCTCGAGCCCGTCGAGGCGCGCGGCGACGAGCGCGTGGAGCGTCTCGGGGACGTCGAGCGCGCCGACCTCGCCGGTCGGCCGGTACACGTCGCCCTCGCGCGCGAGCAGGCCGCGGTCGAGCAGCATCCGGACGGTCTCGACCGCGTAGAGCGGAACGCCCTCCGCCCGGTCGAGGATCTGGGCGCGGAGCCCGGCCGGCAGCCCCGGGACGAACCCGTCGAGCAGCTGCTCCATCGCCGCCTCCGACAGCGCCTCCAGCGACAGCGTGGTCGCGTTGCGCCCGCTCGCACCGAAGGTCGCCCGGCGCTCGACAACCTCGGGCCTGGAGAGCGCGAGCACGTAGAGCGGGTGGTTGCGCGACCACTGCAGGAGGTACTCGATGAAGTCGAGCAGCCCCGCGTCCGCCCACTGGAGGTCCTCGAAGAGGAGCACGGCCGGCCCCTGCTCGGCCAGCCGCTCGAAGAAGAGCCGCCAGGCGGAGAAGAGGTCTTCGCGATCGGGCGCAGTGCGCTCGGCCAGGCCGAGCAGGTGGGCGAGCCTCGGCTCGAGCCACTCCTGCTCCTCCGGGTCGGGCACGTGCTCGCGGATCGATGCCCGCAGCTTCGACCGCGCCGAATCCGGCCCCTCCTCCTCGACGATGCCGGCCCGCATCCGCACCATCTCCGCGAGCGCCCAGTAGGCGACGCCGTCGCCGTACGCGAGGCAGCGGCCGCGGTGCCACCAGAAGTTGTCCGCGAGGCCGTCGACGTACTTCTCGAACTCCCAGGCGAGTCGTGACTTGCCGATCCCCGCGATCCCGACGACCGACACGAGCTGCGCCTTCCCCTCCTCGGCGGATGCGTGGAAGAGCTCCTTGACGAGACGCATCTCCCGGCTGCGCCCGACGAACGGCGGCTCGAGGCCGACCGACTTCTGGGCGCCGCCGCGGTTCGCGGTCACGCGCAGCGCGCGGTGGACGGCGACCGGGTCGGCCTTGCCCTTCAGCTCCTGCCGGCCGGCCGCCTCGTACGCGATCGCCGCCTCGGTCGCGCGCCGGGTCGCGTCGCCGACGAGCACGGTTCCCGGCTCCGCAGCCGACTGGATGCGCGATGCGGTGTTGACCAGGTCGCCGGCGACCATCCCCTGCCCCTTCGCGCCGATCGTCACCGCCGCCTCGCCGGTGAGGACCCCCGCGCGCGCGGCCAGGCCCGGCGCGAGGTCCGGCACGGCGGCGACCAGGTCGAGCGCCGTCCGGACCGCGCGCTCGGCGTCGTCCTCGTTCGCGATCGGCGTGCCCCAGACCGCCATCACGGCGTCGCCGATGAACTTCTCGATCGTCCCGCCGTAGCGCGCGACGAGCCGCTGGCAGGTCTCGAAGTAGTGCGAGAGCAGCTCGCGCGTGTCCTCGGCGTCGCGGCCCTCCGAGACGGTGGTGAACCCGACCAGGTCGGCGAAGAGCACCGAGACGAGCCTGCGTTCGGCCGCCGGCGCCGCGGCGGCCGCCGGTGCAGGCGCGTGCGGCGCCGCCGGGGCGGCTGCCGCGGCGACCGGCGCGCCGCACTCGTCGCAGAACCTCGCCCCCGCCTGGACCGCGTGGCCGTTCGGGCAGACCTGCGCGAGGCTCGAGCCGCAGTTCAGGCAGAAGCGCGCCTCGGCGCGGTTCTCGGCGCCGCAGGCGGGGCAGTTCACGCGGGGACCTCGACTGCGGTCTCCACCGCGCCCGCCCGCTCGAGCCACGGCGTCGCGCCGAGCCGCTCGAAGATCTCGCGGGCCTCGGCGCGGAGCGCCTGCTCCTCGGCGCCCCCGTCGAGCACCTCCGCGTGCTCGAGCAGCGCGACGGCGAGCCAGAACGGGACGCTCAGCGCGCGGAAGCGCGCAGCCGCGTCCGCGAGACCCCTGGCGTCGCGGGACTCCCGGGCGCGGAGACGGATCGCGTGCGCGTCGAGGAAGGGCGGGCAAACGCCCGGCGAGAGTCCATCGAGGAACCCGAAGAACTCGTCCGCCCGCGCCGTGTCGCCGAGAGCGAGCGCCGCCTCGAGCGCCTCGACGACGCCGTGCTTCACGCCCTGGAAGTCCGGCCCGAGCGTCTCGACTGCCGTCGCCAGCGTCTCCGCGCCGGCCTCGATCGCCTCCTCCAGGCGTCCCTCGGCGCGGCGGAGCGAAGCCAAACAGGCGAGGTAGCAGCCCCGGTCCTGGACGTCGGTGGAATCCTCGACCCGGGCGAACAGCGACATGAGCTCGCGGGCATCGTCCAGCAGGCCGCGACGGCAGTAGATCTCGACGCCGCTCTGCATCAGGCTGAGGACCACCCCGCCGGCGTCGACCTGGTCCCTGGTGAACTCGTTGCGGACGGCGAGCACCTCGTCCCAGCGGCCCAGCATCATCAGCGGGTAGCAGCGCTCCGCGATCGTGGCGAGCTCGAAGCGGCGGCTGCCCATCTTCCGGTCGAGGATCACGGACTCGTCGAGGTACGCGAGCGCGTCGGCGTACCGGTCGGTGCGGAAGCACTGGTCGGAGAGGAGGAAGTAGAACGTGCTGACGTCCTCGAAGAGGTCGTGCTCGAGCGCGATCCCGAGCGCGTGCTTGAGCAGTGCGTGCGCCTCCTCCCGGCGCCGACGGCTGAAGAGCACCGCCGACTTGGCGCGCAGGCCCAGGGAGAGCGCCCTGGGGAGGCCGAGCGCCTCGCCGATCTCGAGCGCCAGCTCCGCGCGCTCGGCCGCCCGCTCGATATCGCCGCCGAACCAGTAGGAGCGCGAAAGCTGGCCGGCCAGCAGCGCCAGCGTCTCGTCCGGCTCGTCGGCCGAGATCACCTCGAAGGCGCGCTCGAGCCGCTCGAGCGCGACGTCGCGATGCGTGGTGAACGCGAGCGACTGGGCGTAGCGGCTGGCGATGCGCGCCGCGGCGTGGCTCTCCCCGGCCTCCTCGTAGATCGCGATCGACCGTTCGAGCAGGTCGCGCGTCACCTCCGGCTTCGCGGCGAGCCCCGCCATCTCCCCCGCACGCCCGAGCAGCTCCGCCTGCTCGAGCCGGTCGTCCGCCAGATCCGCGGACTGCTCGAAGTACCGCTGCGCTTCCTCGGACGCCCCGAGCGACGCGGCCCGCTCGCCGGCGCGGGCCAGCGCCGCGCGGGCCCGCCCCTTGATCGCGGCGGCGTCGTCGGCGCCGGGATCGGCGTCGAAGGCGTCGACGTAGTGCGAGGCGATCACCTCGACTACCTCCTGCTCGCTCAGCGCCTGCTCGAGGTACGCCGCCGCTTCGAGATGGCGCGCCTTGCGGTCGCGCCTCGACAGCGTCTCGTAGGCGACGCGCCGCAGGAGGTCCTGGAGGAAGCCGTACTGCCCGTGCTCGGGCGAACGGGGGTCGGCCTGGACGCCGAAGAGCTCCTTCCGGGTCAGGGACAGCAGGATCGGCTCGAGGTCGGACTCGGAGAGGCCGGAGACCGCGGCGAGCGCCTGCCTGGTGAACGTCTTCCCGAGGACGGCGCCGTCCTGGACCACCCTCCGCTCGTCCGCCGTCAGCCCGTCGAGCCGCGCGGCGATCAGCGCGTGCAGCGTTTCCGGCACCTCCAGCGACTCGATCGTCCCCGTCGGCCGGTAGGCCGACTGCTCCTGCACGAGCGCGCCGCGGTCGAGCAGCATCCGCACCGTCTCGACCGCGTAGAGCGGGATGCCTTCGGCCCGCTCCAGGATCTGCCGCCGGAGCGCGTCCGGGAGCCCGGGGACGAGCCCGGCCAGCAGCTCCTCCATGGCCGCCTCGGGCAGGGGCTCGAGGTAGATCGAGGTGAAGTTCCGCGCCGCCGCACCCCAGGTCGGACGGCGGTCCTGGAGCTCCGGCCGGGCGAGCGTGACCACGAAGAGCGGCGAGCTTCGCGACCACTCGAGCAGGTACTCGATGAAGTCGAGGAGCGACGCGTCCGCCCACTGCATGTCCTCGAAGACCATCACCGTCGGGTAGACGTCCGCGAGCCGCTCGAAGAACAAGCGCCACGCCGCGAAGAGGTCGTCGCGCTCGAAGCGCATGTTCTCCTCGAGGCCGAGGAGGTGGCGGAGACGCGGCTCGACGAAACGGCGCTCCTCCTCGTCGGGCAGGTGCTCCTGCACGACGTCGGCGACCTTGGCCAGCGCCGACGGTGCGTCCTCGTCCTCCGCGATCCGCGCCCTCATGCGGACCATGTCGGCCAGCGCCCAGTAGGTCACGCCCTCGCCGTACGACAGGCAGCGGCCGCGGTTCCAGTACGTGATCTGGGGAAGCCCGTCGAAGTACTTGTAGAACTCCCACGCCAGCCGGGACTTGCCGATCCCCGCGATCCCGGTGATCGAGATCAGGTGCGGCTTGCCGTCGTCGGCCGATGCGTGGAACAGGTCCTTGACCCGGCGGAGCTCGGCGTCGCGGCCGACGAACGGCGCCTCGAGGCCGGTCGACCTGAGCGCGCCGCGTGCGCCGGAGATCACCCGCTGCGCCTGCCAAAGCGGGACGAGGCCGACCTTCCCCTTCAGCTCGTGCGAGCCGGCGTCGGCGTAGACGATCGTCTGGTCGGTGGCGCGGCGCGTGGCCTCGCCGACGAGCACCGTGCCGGGCTCCGCGAGCCCCTGGACGCGGGAGGCGGTGTTGACGAGGTCGCCGGCGACCATCCCCTCGCCCTCGAGGCCGAGCGTCACCGCCGCCTCGCCGGTCATCACCGCCGCGCGGGCGCGGAGGTCGGCCACGCCGACCTCGTCGCCCAGCGCCGTCACCGCGGCGACGAGGTCGAGCGCGGCGCGCACCGCGCGCTCCGCGTCGTCCTCGGTCGCCACCGGCGTCCCCCACACTGCCATCACCGCATCGCCGATGAACTTCTCCACCGTGCCCCCGTACAGCTCGATCAGCCGGCGGCACGTGTCGAAGTACCGGGAGAGCAGGTCGCGCGTGTCCTCGGCGTCGCGCGTCTCGGACGCGCTGGTGAAGCCGACGAGGTCGGCGAACAGGACGGAGACGAGCCTCCGCTCGGCCGCGGGCTCGTCGGCGGGAGCGCCGGCCGGGACGGAGGCGCCCGCCCGCGCCGCGTCCGCGCCCAGCGGCGACCCGCACTCGCCGCAGAACTTCACCCCGGGCGTGTTCGGGCTCCCGCACGATCCGCAGACCGCCGCGAGCGCGCCGCCGCACTCGCCGCAGAACTTCCGGCCGGCCTCGTTCTCCGTTCCGCATGCGGAGCACCGCATGCGTCAAGCGTAGAACCGTCAGTCCAGCGTTGCCAGCATCACCGACGCCCCGGCCCGCTCGCCCACCTTCGCGAATCCGTGGTGCTCGTAGAGGTGGATCGCCGGATTGTCGGGCTCGACGCTGAGGCTGATCCTCGCGAAGCCGTCCTTGCGCGCGGCGTCGAGCAGCGAGCCGAGCAGCTCCTCGCCGAGCCCCCTGCCGCGCTTGCTGGGGACGATCGCGATCGTCAGCTCCGGCGTCTCCTCGTCGACGAAGCCGTAGCCCGGCTCGTCCTGCTCGAAGAGCCGGTACCAGGCGGCGCCGACGGGCTGGAACTCGTCGATCGCGACCAGGGCGTTGTCGCCGCGGCGGCCCCAGCCGGCGACGTAGCGCTCGAGGGGGACGTCGGCCTCGGTGCCCCACCGCGCGTAGTACGCGTGACGGAGCATGTCCCGCAGGAACGGCAGATCCTGCGTCCCCGCGGGCCTGATCAGCCCATCTCCTCCGTGAGCTGGATCCGGTTCCCGTCGGGATCGAACACGTCCACGATCCGCACCTGGCCGTGCAGCTCCAGGACGACGCCGACCTCCACGCCCTGCTCGCGCAGGCGGTCGGCCTCGGCCCGAACGTCGGGAACGGTGATCGACGCCACGCCGCCCTCGTCGCCCTGGGCCTCCCAGAGCGAGATCTCCATGTCGTCCCGCCGCAGCCGCGCCCAGCGGCCGTCGTCGTCGGAGTACCGCTCCTGGAACCCGAGCACGTCGCGGTAGAAGGCCCGGGCGGCGGCCATGTCGCGGACGCGGTACCAGACGCTCATGCGGGCAGTCTGCTACAGCGCGAGGCCGGGCTCCTCCAGGAACTCCTTCACCGTCCGGAGGAAGTCGGCCGCGCCCGCACCATCGACGGTGCGGTGGTCGCAGGTGAGGGTCATGGTCATCATCGACCGGACGACAACGGCGCCGCCGCTCGCGACCGGCCGGTCCTCGATCGCGCCGACCGCCAGGATCGCCGCCTGCGGCGGGTTGAGCACCGCGACGAACTGCTCCACGCCGTACATGCCGAGGTTGGAGATCGTGAACGTGCCGCCCTCGAGGTCGGCCGCCTGCAGCTTCCCGTCCCGCGACCGGGCGACGAGGTCGGCCCGGGCGGCGGCGATCTCGGCGACGGACCTCGCCTCGCAGCCGGGGATGACGGGGACGACGAGCCCGCGGTCGGTGGCGACGGCGAGGCCGATGTTCGCCGACGGGTGCAGCTCGATCGCGTCGCCGGCGTAGAGCGCGTTGACGTCGCGGTGGCGCATCAGCGCCGCCGCGCAGATCTTGGCCAGGACGTCGGTGACGGTGGGCCGCTCGTCCGGGTGGCGCTCGACGAGACGCGCCCGGAGCTCCAGCGCGCGGGTCATGTCGGCGGACATCGAGATCTGGAAGGCGGGCGCCGCCCACGCTTCGGTCATCCGGCGTGCGACCGTCCTGCGGAGGGAGGTGAGCTCGACGCGCTCGACCGTTCCGGCCGGGACGGGACGTGCCGGGCCCCCTGCCGGCGCGCCCGACACGCCCGCACGCTCGACGTCCTCGGCGACGATCCGCCCCTCGGGGCCGGTGCCGGAGAGCGAGGCGAGGTCGACCCCACGCTCGCGCGCGATCCGGCGCGCCAGCGGCGAGGCCTTGATCCGGCCGCCGTCGGCCGACGGTGCAGGCGCCTCGGCGGGTTCCGCGCGCGGCGCCTCCTGCGGCGCGGCCGGCGGCTCGGGCTCCGCCGCCGCCTGCTCGGGCTCGGGAGCAGCCGGCGCCTCGACCTCGGGCACCTCCTCGCCCGCCTCGCCGAGGACGGCGACCGGCGTGCCGACGGGAACCTCGCCCTCGCCGACGAGGATCTTCAGCAGCACCCCGCCGACGTCCGCCTCGACCTCCTGGGTGACCTTGTCGGTGTCCAGCTCGTACAGCGGCTCGCCCTTCTCCACCTGGTCGCCCTCGGACTTCAGCCAGCGGACGATCGTCCCCGCCTCCATGCCCTGGCCGAGCCGAGGGATCTTCACCTGCTCAGCCACGGCCGACCGTCCTGCGGATCGCCTCGAGCACGTCGGCGGCGTGCGGGACGACGAAGTCCTCCATCACGGGCGCGAAGGGGATCGGCGTGAACTTCGAGCCCACGCGCTCGATCGGCGCGTCCAGCCAGTCGAACGCCTGGTACTGGATCACTGCGGCCACCTCGGCCCCGAAGCCGCCGCGCACGACCGCCTCGTGGGCGACGACGCAGCGGTTCGTCTTCTTCACCGACCCGACCAGCGCCTCCTCGTCGAGCGGCTGCAGCGTCCGCGGGTCGACGACCTCGACCGAGACGCCCTCCTTCTCGGCCTCGGTCGCCGCGGCCAGCGCCTCGTGGACGAGCCGGCCGGTGGCGATCACGGTCACGTCCTCGCCCTCGCGGTGCACGCGCGCCCGGCCGAGCGCGATCGGCTCGAGGTCGTCCGGCACCTCCTCCTTCAGCGGGTAGAGCGTGCGGTGCTCGAAGAAGATCACCGGGTTGTCGTCGTAGATCGACGACCAGAGCAGACCGCGCACGTCCGACGGCGTCGACGCGAACACGACCTTCAGGCCCGGAACGTGGACGAACCACGCTTCGACCTGCTGCGCGTGCTGCGCGCCGGGCGACCAGCCGGCGCCGCCCTGCGTCCGGATCGTCAGCGGCACCTTCAGCTGCCCGCCGGACATGTACCGGTGCTTCGCCGCCTGGTTCACGATCTGCTCCATCGCGAGCGTCGTGAAGTCCTCGTACATGATCTCGACGATCGGCCGCATCCCCTGCATCGCCGCGCCGATCCCCGCACCGACGATCGCCATCTCCGAGATCGGGGTGTTGCGCACCCGGTCGGGGCCGAACTCGGCGAGCATCCCCTGGGTCACGCCCATCGAGCCGCCCATCTCGGCGATGTCCTCGCCCATGATGAAGACGTCGTCGTCGGCGCGCATCGCCCGCGAGAGGGCGTCGCGCACCGCCTCGCGGTAGGTCAGCTCAGGCATAGACGTTCTTGAGGGCGTCCTCTGGCTTGGGATCCGTGCCCGCCTTCGCGAACTCGACGGCGCCCTCGGCGATCCCCAGCGCCTCCGAGTCCATCGCCTCGAACTCGTCGTCAGACAGCCCGAGCTTCTCGCGCAGCTTGACGATCGGGTCCTGGGTCTCGCGCAGCTCCGCCAGCTCGCCCTTCGGCCGGTACACCTGCGCGTCGCCGACGAAGTGCCCGACGAGCCGGTACGTCTCGCACACGAGGAAGACCGGCCCCTTGCCGCTCCGCGCGTAGTCGAGCGCCCGCTTCGCCGCCTTGAAGACCGCCTCGACGTCCTGGCCGTCGACCTTCGCCGAGTGCATGCCGAACGCGACCGCCCGCTTCTCGAGGTCGGCGATCGGCAGCTGCTGCTTCGCCGGGGTCGACTCGGCCCAGTGGTTGTTCTCGAGGACGTAGACGGCCGGCAGCTTCCACAGCGACGCGAGGTTGAGCGCCTCGTGGAACGTGCCGATGTTGGTGGCGCCGTCGCCGAAGAAGGCGACGGAGACGCGGGGCTCGCCGCGCAGCTTGAAGGCGAGCGCCGCGCCGGCGATCGCCGGCAGCCCGCCGCCGACGACGGCGTTGGCGCCGAGGTTGCCGCGCTCGACGTCGTACAGGTGCATCGAGCCGCCGTAGCCGTGCGAGCAGCCCTCGATC
>Ga0070741_10019400_pt1 | contig 10862 bp, 5 predicted proteins | sample Coa_R1_4_FD_66440 | JGI IMG/M metagenome (GOLD analysis project Ga0070741, IMG submission 66440) | Surface soil microbial communities from Centralia Pennsylvania, which are recovering from an underground coalmine fire - Coalmine... | ecosystem: Environmental > Terrestrial > Soil > Unclassified ...
TAGTAACGACCGAGCGTGTCGTAAGTCGACGTATCCAACACGTAGGACAGCGGGGGCCTCTTGTTGAAGACGTTGTCCGCGCCGACGCTGAAACGGGCGTGGAACGTCGGCACCGCGTAGTCCAGCTCGACGTCGTGGTACATGGTCCCGCCCATGATCGCATTGGCGCCTGTGGCTTGATCTATGTTCAGAGCGACGAGTCTGTCGATCCAACGCGTTTGCCACTGCGCGCTGAAGTTGCCCTTGGCCCAATTGAACGTCGCCTCGCCGCGCCACCGCGAGATATTGCCGAACTGCGCACTGTAGGTGCCGGCATAGTTGATGGTCGTCGCGCCGGGCTGGCCGGGCGTGGCGTCGTTGTTGTACGTCGCCGTATAGGTCGTGTTGAGTCCTACCTTGAACGCACCGGGATCCAGGCTACCCAGGTTGAAGTGCGGAAGCCGGTAATTCAGCGTGAAGTCCACGCCCGAGGTGCTGAGAGTACCCAGGTTCACCGTCGGGGTATACAGGATGAACACCGAGCCGGGCAGCTTGCTCGTATTGTTGTTGCGATGGATCAACGAGCAGTAGGGACTGGCATTGTTGGCGAAACAGGCATTGAGCATGGTCTGCGCGCCCAGCGGCGTCAGCAGGTTGTTGAGGTTGATGCGCCAAAAGTCGACGGTGCCGGACAAGCCGGGGATGCCGGACGGGCTGTATACCAGGCCCAAGTCGTACGACTGGCCCCGTTCCGGCTTTAACGCAACACCGGCTACGGCTCCGCCCGAATAGAACGCATTGACCGACGTATTCGGGTTGCCACCCCAATTCACCGGCACGAATTGGCAGGCACTCTGGTGCTGCGCCAGTTGCGCAGCCGTGAGTCCGATACAGGGGTCGGCGATGCTCGGGTCGCCGATCACGTAGCCGTCATACTGCTCGTCCAGGTCTGGCGCCCGGAACACCTGGGTCGCCGTGCCGCGCACCAGCATGTCGCTCACCGGCCGCCACTCGACGGCAACCTTCCCGTTGGTCGTCCTGCCCGTGCTGTGGTAGTCGGAAGTGCGGACGCCTAGGTCGAGGTTCAGGGAACGCGCAAACGGAACATGTGCCAACAGCGGTATCAGCGTTTCCGCAAAGGCCTCTCTGACGTCGTCGCTGCCGCGCCCCGGTGAACCGCATGCCTCCTGGGCGATCGCGCACTGGCTGGTGTTGACGTTCACGGTCGCGTCCGCGGGGACCTCGTAGTTCATGTAAGTCTTGCGGTACAGGCCGCCGACCGCGAGCTCTATGGCGCCGGCCGGCAGTTGCAACAGTTCTCCGTTGGCGCTCAGCTGGAACTGCCGCATGATCTGGGTCATGGTGTAGACCGGCGTGGTCACGCCATTCCTCAACTGGGCCGCCACCGCCGGGTTGGCCTGGTTGAAAATGTTGGCGCCAGCGTTGAGAGCCGCCTGCAGGCCCGCAATGTCGACCTCGTTGGTGTCGGACTGGACGCGCTGGGAATAGCCGTAGTCGATGCTCGCGTTCCAGGCCCAGGAGCTATCTCCGACGTTGCCCTTCAGACCGGCGTTGATCTGTGCGTTGCTGGTGGCAAATGAGTGCACGCGCGTGCCCAGGCCGGTCAGGCGCTCGGCCAGCAGATAGCCGCCGTTGGGGTCATTGGGGTTATTGGGGTCAGTGCCGAACGTGATGCCAAAAGGATTGAGCGGATTGCTGGCCAGCAGATACCAGCCGTCGTCGGTCGAGTACGTTCCCGCCGGGGCGTCCTGCCCGCTCGACTTGGTACGGTTGTAGAAAATGTCGGTAAAGAGCGATACCTTGTCGGTCAGCTGATAATTGCCGAGCAGGAAGCCGTCGTAACGCTTCTGCTGCGTCATGATGTAGGTGAATTGATTGAAGTTGTAGCTGTCCGTCTTGCTGTTGTAGCAGCTGTAGTCATCCAGGGCGTTGCCGGTGCCCTGTCGCAGGGTGACATAGGCGGTACCGCCGGTCGTGGCGCAACCGTACTGGGCCGCGACCGAGGCCGGTACCTGGATGTGTCCGGTCGGCACGCCGCTCGAACCGGACGGTATGACCACGCCGTTCACCAACTGGTGGGCAAAGGCCAGGTAAGGGCGCTCAGCGTTGGTCACGGGGTCCTGGGCGTTGTAGTTCACGCCGGCGATTATGTTCCCCTTGTCTCCGGCGGCGCCCAGCGTGAGGTCGAAACCTTTGCGCTGGCCGTCACCGTGACTGGAGATACCGTCGTTCAGGCTGAGCTCCACGCCCTTGAAATCCTTGCGCAGGATGAAGTTGACGACGCCACCAATGGCATCGGACCCGTATACCGTGGAGGCGCCTTCCGCCAGCACGTCGACGCGCTCGACCATGTTCTGCGGAATCATGTTGAGATCCGGGTTGGCCATGCGCTGGCCATCGATCAGGACCAGGGTGCGATTGATGCCCAATCCCCGCAGCGAGATGCGGGCCGCACCGTCACCGCCCTCGAGCAAGGGGCTGGCGCCGCCGCCGCCGGTGTTGTTGTTCTGCACATTGGTGTGCGTGCCCGACACGCTCGGCAACTGCTGCAGCTCATCGCCGAGCGTCAGTTTGCCGGAATTGGTGATGTTGGCGCGATCCAAGGTCACCACCGGGCTGGCGGTCTCCTTGTCGACGCGCCGGAGCAGCGTGCCCGTGACCACGACTGTGTCCAGGGACTTGATGGCTTGCGAGGGTGTGTTGGCCTCCTCGGGCGGTGTCTCGGATTTTTTTTCCGCAGGCGATGCCGATGTCTCCTGCGTCACCGAAGAAGCGCCTTGAGCCTGTCCAGAGCTCGTCTGAGCCAGGCGAAAGTTCTGGGAAGAATTCTTCCCGACCTCCTTGTTGCTCGACGGTGGAGTCGTCGCCACGGGCTCGGGATGCTGCGCAGGGGTAGCCGAAACTATAGTGACGGTGCTTGCGGTCAAGTAGCGGTACGACAGCCCAGTCCCGGTCAGCAGCTTTTTCAATGCCTCGTCCGGCGTGAACTCTCCCACCGCCCCTTCTGTCCTGCGGTCGGAGACCACTTCGGAGCGGTAGATGACTTGAAGATCGCGCTCCTTCGCCAGTTCCTCGAGCGCACTGCCCAGCGGCTGCGCCGGAATATTCGTTGGCTTTCGTATCACAGCCTTCGCCGGATCGGCAAGCGCCACACCCAATATCGACAGGCAAATAGCCGTTGCTGCGACACTCAGACGCATGAGAGCTCCCCCGCCTCGTAGAAGGCCGTGTAGTGCCGTCATCGGTGCGGTGACGGTCTCATGCTGATAAGAGCGTGGGGAGTTCAGCCAAGTACACTGAAGCTGAAAATTATTTTGGCGGAGCGCCGGAGATCTCGATCTCGGTATCGGTCTCATGAACGGTGAGATTCGGTTGCGCGCGCAGAAAGGCAACGAACGCCCTGGAATCGGTCGCAGAGAATACGCCGCTCACGAGGAAACTCGCGAGCCGGCGATCGCGAATGACGATGCGCTTCTGATGGTACCGATTGTATTCGTCGGCGACTTGGGTCAACGGTGAGGAAGCGAACACGAGCTTGCGTTGCGTCCAGGCAATGGCTGCGGCGACGTCCGTTCGGGTCGGGCGCGAGGTGGCCTGAGCGGACAGGGTGACCTGCTCACCCGCAGTGAGAAGAAGGCCACGGGCCCCGCCCGGCCCTGTCAGGGGGAAGTCCGGCGCAAAGATGGAAGGGGCCGAACTATCGACAGCGCTCGCCGATGCCGGCTGGAGGAGCGGATAAGGGAGAACGGCGACGCGGCCTTCGACTACGGTCACGACGGTTTCACCCGAACGTCGGTCGACGTCGAACTGCGTGCCGACCGCGCGGACACTGGCAGCGCCGCTATGGACGACGAAAGGCCTGGCGGTGTCGTGAGTGACGTGGAACAGAACCTGGCCTTCGAGAAGATCGATGGAGCGCTCCGCCGCCGTAAAGTGGACTCGCACTCGGGACTGCGCGTTGAGCTCGATCGTAGAACCGTCGGCGAGGGTGAGCGAGCGCTGCTCACCGATGGCGGTCTCATAGACTCCGCGCTGCTGTAACCAGAAGGTGATGCCGATGGCGACGAGGACGAGGCTCGCGGCAAGCGCTGAACGCAGCGGAGTCACGAAACGACGCGATCTTGCGCTCAAGGGCTGGCGATCCTTCCCGACCCTCACGACGTTGCCGGCGGCGCGCGTGCGCGCAATGAGCGCTTCGGCGTCCTCGGCCCCCTTCCCCAATAGGGGCGCGTCTTCCCAGAGGGCAGAGATCTGCAGGTATGCGCGAACGTGCTCGGGAGAGGCGCGCAACCAGTCGCTGAACTGCTCGCGCACCTTTTCCGTGAGGTGTCCTTCGCTCAACTCGACGAACCAGGTCGACGCTTCTTCGAGAATCTGGCTATTGGTAAGGACTTTCATACGGTTCCCTGCTGATTACTCCCTCTCGGCGAGTCGTTGCTGGCAGAAGGTGAGCGCCTGCGCGAGATAGCGCTTGACCATGTTGTACGAGACGCCAAGGCGCGGGGCGATCTCCTTGAGCTCGAGCCCGTGATAACGATGGAGGGCGAGTGTGGCGTAGGCGCGCGGCGCATGCCGCTCGAGGTCCCGGGCCAATTCCTCGAAGAGCTGCTCGGTTTCGACCTCGGCGGCGGGGTCGGAATCGAGACTGCCGCGAAGATCAGCAGCAAGAAGATTCGAGAAGCGGAGAACCTCGTCCGTCGCAGCGCTTCTTAGGGTGTGCTGACTCAAGACGTGGCTCGCGACGGTGTAGAGGTATGCCTGGGGATTTCGGATGGCTTCGTGGCGCTCCACGCGCAGTAGCCTGAGAAAGACCTCTTGGACGAGATCGGGGACGTCGGCGCCAATACGCACACGGGAGGAGATAAAACGGTGCAGCCGGCGACCATGGGTCTTCTCCAGGTCGGTGAGGAAAGTGCGCTGGGTTTCGGTGCTCAAGGTCCGCAGATTCCGAAAAGGTTCATCCCACGGCATTAGAGCGCTTCGGCAGGGCCGAGGGACACTGGCAGGTGAATTATTTTTTCTGCGACGCAGGGTACCCGGACAGGGTGCGCCCCCCGGAGCCCGTGAGGTCCAGGGCTTGTGCCTCAGAGGGCTAGCCCGCCATGCACGGGGTTCACCCTGTTCAGTGGGGTATGGCGACTTCCTCGAGTTTTGCCGGCCTCAACGCGTCATTGAGCCTTGGGATATCCGAATTCTCCAGATCCTCCCATGTGGCGAGGATCCCGTCGAGCTGGTTCGCGTACTTGGAAAAGGCCTGCATTTCATCGGCAGTGGGCGCCGCATCGGCGCTCTCCACCGACGCGTCCAGGTCGGCATAGGCCTTCCCGAGATAGCGCATGGTGGAGAAGTCCACGGCGGGCACCCCGACCGAGTTGGCCGGATTCGCCGCAGGCTCCACGCCGGCCACCGCGTCGACCTTGACGATCAGTGCGGCGACCTGCCGGGCGATGCCGCCGGCGGCCTTGCCGCGCAAGCCGTCGAGCTGTGCACGCACGCGGTGCGCCTGCGCCGCAGCCACGGCCAGTTTCACGCGTTGCCCCTCGATACGCCGCGCAAGATCGAACTGCTTCGGCAACACCTCCGATGAGATCCGTATCCGGGGATCCTGCCTCACCTCCAGCGGCTGGCTGTAAGTCTGTCCGTCCACCGCGAGTCTCACGGTGTAATGGCCGGGAGGCGCCCACAGGCCATCCTGGCCGTAGTCCTCGTCCTCGCCGCTGGTTTTTCGGGTCAGCTGCGGGGGCAGCGCATAGTGCAGGTCCCATACGAAGCGGTGCATGCCGGCCGCGGAAGAAAGCAACGTGATCGGCAGCACCCAGTCGGGAGCAATGACCAGCTTTTGGAGATCCGGCTGCAGTGTCTTCTGCGAACTCGAATACCGCCGCACCAGCTGCCCGTCCGCATCCAGGATCTCCAGCGTCACCGGCGCCGAAGCATCGGCTCTCAGGTAATAGTCGATGATCGCCCCGAATGGCGGATTCGAGGCCTGCGGCTCGTCTTTCGTGAGCTGCGCGCCGTACAAGCTCAAATTGGCGCGGCGCATCCGGTATGCCCCAGGCGGCTTGAACAGGATGGCCGGGGACTGGCTGGTATGGCCGTCCAATTGCCGCAGGACCGTGACGTCATCCAATATCCACAGTCCACGCCCGAAGGTGGCGAGCACCAGGTCGTCGCCATGCACGTCCAGGTCGCGCATCGACGTCACCGGCAGGTTCAGCTGTAGGCTCTGCCAGTCCGCGCCGCCGTCGAACGACACGTACACGTGCTTCTCAGTGCCCGCATACAGCAGCCCCCGCTTCTGTGAGTCCTCCCGCACCACGTTCACGAAGTCTCCCGCCGGAATGCCGTTGACCGTCAACGTCCACGTCTTCCCCGCATCGTGCGTCACGTAGATGTACGGCTTGTAGTCGTTCAGCCGATGGCGGTCCACTGCCGCGTACGCAGTATTGGCGTCGAAGTGCGAGGCCTCGATGATGCCCACTTTCGACCAGGCGCTCAGGCCCTTGGGCGTGACGTTCTGCCAGTGCCCGCCTTCGTCATGCGTCACCCAGATCAGGCCGTCGTCGGTACCCGCCCAGATCTGCCCTTTCTGGATCGGCGAGGGCGCGATGGTGTAGATCACGCCGCGCCGCGGCCCCTGGATCTCCACGTCCTTCGCGGTGATGCGATCCAGGTTCGACGGCACGCCCGGATTCTCGCGTGTCAGGTCCGGACTGATCACGGTCCAGCTCTGCCCGCCGTTGTCCGTGCGGAACATCATCTGGTGCGAGAAATACATGACGTGCGGATCGAGGCGCGAAAACACTACCGGCAGCGTCCACGTCCTGCGATACGTGACGCCCGGATAGGCGAGCACCGGGCTCACCCATCGATCCTGGGTGCTCAGCATGTCGTATTTGACCATCGGGCTATCAAAGGACGTTCCATAGACATACCGGGCATCCAGCGGATCAGGCGCGATATAATTGCTTTCCGCGCCGGCAATGATGGGCGTGAAATCACGCTGCGTTATTCCGCTCAGGAAACTGGTGCGACTCGGGAGCACGCCTGCGCCCGAGTCCTGCTGCGCGGCATAGACGCGATATGGGAACTGATGATCGGTCGTCACGTGATAGAACTGCCCGGTCGGCTGGTTGTACCAGGAGCTCCAGGTCCTGCCCCCATCCAGGGTGATGGTGGTGCCCTGGTCGACGCCGAGTATCATGTGCCCGCCGTCGTCAGGATCGACCCAGGCGTTTTGATAATCGTCCCCGCCGGGCGAGCCGCGGAACGGCTCGAAACTCCGCCCACCGTCGGTTGATTTGTACATGGCAGTGTTGGGGATATAGAGGATGTCCGGATTCTTCGGGTCTACCGCCACGTGTCCGAAGTACCACCAGCGCGTCCAGATGCGCGGGTCGCCGGTGACGTGTTTCCAGTTGCTGCCGCCATCGTCGGAGCGATACAGGCCGCCTTCTCCCTGTTTGGCCGATACGTTGGCGTAGACGATCTGCCGGTTGCTCGGGGCCACGGCGAGGCCGATGCGGCCCAGGCCGGCACTGGGAAAGCCGTGCCCGGTCACCGGCTTCCAGCTGGCGCCGCCGTCGGTCGATTCGTACAGGCCGCTGCCCGGGCCGTCGGATGGCGGATAGACGCTCCATGGCGGCCGCCGCGTCTGCCACAGGGCCGCGAAGATCGTCCTCGAGTCCCCTCCGAATGCCAACGCGACCGCGCCGGTGTCGGCATTCCTGTACAACACCTTCTTCCAGCTCCGGCCCCCGTCCGTGCTCTTGAACACGCCGCGCTCCGGATTCGCCGCGTAGCCGTGTCCGAGCGCCGCGACGTAGACAACGTCCGCGTTCTTCGGGTCCACCAGCACCGAGCCGATCTGGAACGTGTCTTCGAGCCCGATGTGCGTCCAGGTCCTGCCGGCGTCCGTGGACTTGTACATGCCGTTGCCCGTGCTGAAGCTGGAGCGGATGTCCGCTTCGCCCGAACCCACGTAGATCACCTTCGGATCGGAAGGCGCCACGGCGATCGCGCCGATCGAGGCTACCGGCTCCTTGTCGAAGATCGGATCCCAGGTGCGCCCCGCGTTGCGGCTTTCCCACACCCCGCCGCCTACCGACCCGAAATAGAAATGGTTCGGCTGCCCGGGCACTCCGGTCACGGCGGTCACGCGGCCGCCGCGAAACGGACCGATCAGCCGCCAGCTCAGCGAGGAATACAGCGATGGATTGAGCGGCTGTGCCTGCAGCAGGGGGACGAACACGAGTCCCAGGGCCAGCAAGGACCACGATAGCCAGGGGCGAATAGTCATGGCGTTTTCTGTTATCCGGTGGACGGCGGGTTAGGCAACCCCGGGGGAGGCGCATTCCCACTCCCAAAAATGACTTTCATCTTCGTAGTGCGCGGAATCCCCGTTGCCGAAGGCGAGCCAGCGCAGTGACGCACTTTGATCCAATTAGACGACTATCGCAAGTTGGTGATCAGCTCCGCGGCGATCTGCGGTGAGTCGCGGCGTGCGATGCACCATCCGATGCACCATCCGATGCACCATCCGACGATGCGGCGCCTCCCGAAGCCCATGACAAGGTAAAGCAACATCGGAACTAGGCCGACCCATCTGCCCAGAGGCTACTGCCCGCTCGCGACCCAATCTTGACTTTTGATCTTACACAGCCACATCCTTTTGCGTGTTGTATGAATTTACGGCTCCTGGGGAAGACCGGCCCGGGCCGTCACCCTGCCCGCAGGAATGGGAGGCAGTTCTGGTGCGTCCAGCTCCTTGAAGGGATACCGCCACGCATCGAGTTCCTCCAGTTGATGGTACCAGCGGCCGATCGAAGGATAATCATCGAGAGGAAGTCGCGCTACATCGTTGAAGGGCAGAAACGTCGCCATTCGGAAATCGGCGTATGAAACCGAGTCTCCGACCAACCATTCTCGCCCAGAAACCCCGGCCTCGAGTATGGCAGCGGCCACCCGGAACCTGTTCAGCCCCTGCTCTACCCGAGCTGGATCGATGGGACCAAGCCCGTATCGTTGCTTTGTCCCGCGCTCGAAGTGCACGATGTCGCAGGCTCGCATGAAGTTCTCCTTTCCCCAACTGAGCCAACGGATCATATCGGGCTCGACGTCGCCGCCTGTGCGCCAAAAGTCCGAACGGGCATGGTGCGAGAGCCGGCGTGCTATCGCATCAGCCTCCCAAAGCGTCCTTCCGGCCTCTAGCAGTATCGGCAATGTACAAGCGCCCGCGGTGGATCTCATCGATGACTGCATGCACGATCTGCAGACCCACCGGCGTCGATGACTGCATGCACGATCTGCAGATCCACCGACGCCGTCGACTCGCGCCGGATCTGAATCGCAACGCCCAGGGCGGCAGCATGGTTGCATGATGCGTGGACGGGCGAAGGATCACAATCGAGCCGGGGATAGAGGCGACGCGGCGCGATTCATGCACCGCGCCGGTGCGGGCACTGCCAATCGCCGCCCGTTGCGATGCAAGGGCACCGTTCCACGTGCGTTGAAATCTGAAGGATTGCCCGAATTCCAAGCGGAGTGATGGGGCATGGTTCTTGCACCGCTCGATGCATCCGAACAGCGTTGCAGTTACCCGCATGGTGCGCCTCTCCCGCTCGCCGCCGACCAGGAACCTGCGGGTCTTCTGCGTCGCCGCACGTCATCGGAGCTTCAAGCTCGCCGCTGACGAGTTGTATCTGACACCATCCGCGGTCAGCCACCAGATGAAGGAGCTGGAGGCGGCGCTCGGCGTAGAGCTCTTCGTGCGCAAGTCGCGCGCCCTGGAGCTCACCACGGCTGGCGCCACCCTCCTCGAGGAGATCCAGCCGCTGCTCGTGGCGCTCGACCGCTGCGTCGCCCAGGTCGCCCGCCGCAGCGGCCGGCGGAGCCTGCGCATACTCCTGCCGCCCTTCTTCGCCACCGAGCTGTTTATTCCGCGGCTGAAGAGCTTCTGCGCCGAGCATCGCGAGATCGACATTCAAATCGACACCCGCGATCCACGGCCCTCCGTCCATCCGCCGACCGCGGACGTCTCGATCCTGCTCGCCGACGCAGAGCCGCAGGGAGTCCATGCCACGCGCCTTTTCGCGTTATCGCTGACCGCCGTTTGCGCTCCCGAGCACGTTGGCGCGGTATCGCGCCTGGGCAGCGCGGTGCTGCGAGACATGCCTCTCATCGTTCACAAGCCGCGACCCTACGCCTGGACCAGTTGGGCGGAGCAAGTGGGTCTCCAGCCGCTCGAGCCCAGAAACGTGATCGAGCTCGACAACATGTATTCCGTGGCGCGTGCCGCCGAGCGCGGCGTCGGCATTGCACTCGTGCCATCGAGGCTATGCGAGCGCTCGTTCCGCTCCGGCTCGCTGGTGGCAATCTTCGCCACCGAGCTCGCCACCGCCGACACCTACTTCCTGGTGAGCCGCCGCAAGGACGCGGCAAGGCCCGAGATTCATGCTCTGGCGGAGTGGGCGCTGGCGCAATTCCGCGCTTCCGCGGAGTATTCGCGTATTGACCCGGTATGCGCATGAGCAGCGCTCATCCTTCGCCGCAAGTCTTTTCGTTTGTCGCGGCGCATCGTGCTTCCTATCCTGACACCATCGGATCGTATCCCAGTCAGGAGATTGAAGTCATGTCGTCACACACATATAACACTCATCGACCGGACCCCAGCCCACGCCCGCGGATCCTCGGCGTCGCTCTCGCGCTCGCGCTGGCGAGCGGCGGCGCGCTGGCTCAAGGATCACATCAATTCGTGTTTACGGCCTACATCGATGTGGCCGGCGGCGCCGAGGTCGTAGCGGGACGCTACCGTGCCGCACTCGAGGAGTTGAGTGGCGACCCTGGCAGCATGGCCCTCGATC
>Ga0070741_10019401_pt1 | contig 10862 bp, 10 predicted proteins | sample Coa_R1_4_FD_66440 | JGI IMG/M metagenome (GOLD analysis project Ga0070741, IMG submission 66440) | Surface soil microbial communities from Centralia Pennsylvania, which are recovering from an underground coalmine fire - Coalmine... | ecosystem: Environmental > Terrestrial > Soil > Unclassified ...
TAAGAAGATTACTAATGACGCAACCTTCGCTTCCGTCAATCCTGCTCAGCCGGACCAGGTCATTGGCTATTTTTCGCGCGCCAGCATTGAGCAGACCAACGAGGCCGTAGAGGTCGCGGCAGCAGCCTTCGATACGTGGAAGCGTGTGCCGGCAGCGGAACGGGCGGGCTATCTTTTCGCCGCCGCCGATCTGATGCGCCAGCGCCGCTTTCTCATCAACGCCTGGATGATCTATGAGGTAGGCAAGAGCTGGGCCGAGGCCGATGGCGATACAGCCGAAGCTATTGATTTCCTGGAATTCTACGCCCGCGAGATGATCCGCCTGGCGGATGAGCAAACGCTGGTACGGGTCGAAGGCGAGGATAATCAGCTTGTGTATATTCCTCTCGGCGTGGGCGCCGTCATTCCGCCCTGGAACTTTCCCTGCGCTATCATGGCCGGTATGACCAGCGCGTCGTTTGTCGCCGGCAATACCGTCATTCTCAAGCCGGCCAGCACCTCACCGGCTATCGCATATCAGTTTATGCGCATTCTGGAAGAAGTGGGGCTGCCCGCGGGCGTCGTCAATTTCCTCAGCGGCTCCGGCTCCGTGATTGGAGATGCGCTGGTCGAGAATCCCAAAGTGCGCTTTATCGCCTTCACCGGCTCGCGTGATGTTGGCCTGCGCATCTACGAACGCGCCTCGCGCTACCAGCAGGGGCAGCGCTGGCTCAAACGCTCGATTCTAGAGATGGGCGGCAAGGATGCTGTGGTGGTGGACGAGACCGCCGACCTGGATGCGGCGGCAGAAGGCATTGTCAGCTCGGCCTTTGGCTTCCAGGGACAAAAATGTTCGGCAGGCTCGCGCGCCATCATTGTTGGACAGGTCTACGACCAGGTGCTGCAAAAAGTGCTTGAGCGCACGAAAAAGCTGACCATGGGCGACGTCACACAGCCAGGCACCTATATGGGACCGGTCATTGACGAAAATGCGATGAAGAAGATTCTCGACTATATCGAGATTGGCAAGAAGGAGGGTCGCCTCGTGGCAGGGGGCAGCCATCAAGGCCCAGGCTACTTTATCGAACCGACCATTTTTGCCGATGTTGATCCACATGCTCGCATCGCTCAGGAAGAGATCTTCGGTCCGGTGCTGGCAGTCATCAAGGCGAAGGATTTCGACGACGCGCTGCGCATCGCCAATGATACCGAGTATGGGCTGACCGGTTCACTCTACTCACACGATCCTGAGCGGATCGAGCGAGCAAAAGAAGAGTATCATGTGGGCAATCTATACTTCAATCGCAAATGTACAGGTGCGCTGGTTGGAGTCCATCCCTTCGGCGGCTTCAACATGTCCGGCACAGATTCAAAGGCGGGGGGCAGCGATTACCTGTTATTGTTTACGCAGGCAAAAGCTATCTCTGTCAAAAAGTAATTTTAAGGAGTACTGGTGCTTTGGCTGCTTTCACTCAACTCAGCCCTGGAGCATGGCAGATCTCGCTGCCATTCCAGGGCGAGCCCGAAATTGTTGGTTCCTATATGCTCGCAGGCGGCAACGAACTGGCTATCATCGATCCCGGTCCCGGCAGCACAGTAGAGGCGCTGCTTGCGACTATCCACGAAGTGGGCTTCGAGCCGCATGAAGTCACGCATATTATCGCGACCCATATCCACCTGGATCACGCGGGCGCGGCGGGCACGCTTTTGCGTCATATGCCGGAGGCAAAGGTCTATGCCCATAGCAAAGGTGCGCCCCACTTGATTGATCCATCGAAGGTTGTTGCCAGCGCCTCCCGTATCTATGGAGACCGGATGCAGCAGCTCTGGGGCGCTATCGAGCCGGTACCGGAAGAGCGGCTCCACGCCCTGGAAGGCGGCGATATCCTCAATGTCGCGGGCCGTCGCCTGGAGGTCCATTACACACCCGGACATGCGGTACATCACGTCATCTACTTTGATGTGCATAGCGGAGAGTTATTTGCGGGCGATGCCGCGGGTGTACGCTTGCAGGGCATTGATTACGTGCGTCCGCCGACGCCGCCACCTGATCTCGACCTGGAAGCCTGGTCGGAGAGCATGCATAAGCTCTGGCAATTGCGGCCCGATGTGCTCTATATCGCTCACTTTGGGCCAACACGCAATCCAGCCCAGCATCTCGAACGTCTACGCGAAAAACTCTTCACCTGGGGAGAATTCGTCCTGAGCGCGATGCGCGACGGCAAAAATGCGCAAGAGATCACGCAGATGCTGATCGCCCAGACCGAGCCGGAGCTACAACGCGTCGCTCGCGATCCACACGACCTGAAACGATACGATATCGCGACAAATTACGAAATGACCGTGCAAGGCTATATGCGCTATTGGACAAAGAGACATCCTGAGCGGCTGGCGTCGCGTTAAATTAACGGTCTTGACCCAGAAAAAGGGCTCTTCTGCATCCTTCATGCTAAGTTGTATCATAGAGGGGAACGACTTTTGCAAAGTCCGCTCCCATCGCTGATCTCCCAGAAGAAGGTGTTCCTGGAGATTTTCCGAAGCACCAAAGATGGGGGAGAGCCATTTTCAATGAACGAACTGTGACGATTGCCCGAATGCATACGTTTTCTTATAAGAAGATGTTTGGGTATTTCCAAATGGGAAAAATTTGACATAGTATTGTCTTAAATGTAAAGTTTTATACATGGGAAATTCGCGAGATCAGTGCTGGTCTGCGGCTCAATCCTCACAAACGCAACAAAATTACTATCACCGTTTGGCTTTTCAGAGCAGAAAGGAAACAGCTATGTATGGAGTAGTCAAAAAACTGGATATTACCCTTCAAAAACAGATCCTTCAAGACTGTAGCAGCCTCCTCAGTGCAGCACCTCTCTACAGTAACTACGCACCTAGCAGAGGGATAGGCAGGCGAGATTGTAGCGGTAACTGTCAAACCTGTTTCACAGGAGGAAACGTGAAGATGGCCACGTATAAGAACACCAACTTCGGACGCTGGGGATACTATGCCCCCCCTTGCGGCTCCAGATACGTCCAGGAGCATCCCGTAACAGGCAAGCCATTTCCACCCATTCCTGCAAGCATCCTCGATATTTGCAAAGAGGTTGCAGATGAGTATGGCTTCGAGTATGAGGCGCAGTCAGCCTATCTGTCTTACTACCCCCCTGGATCGTCAATTGGACGCCACCAGGACTATGAAGAGAAGATCAATCGACCTGTCATCTCCATAAGTTTTGGGGAGGATGCGATCTTTGAGATTGGAGGGCTTGAGCGCTTCGGCTCCTACGAGGAGGTCATTCTCAGTTCTGGAGATGTCTTCATCTTTGGAGGAGAGCATAGATACAGCTATCACAGCGTCAAGAAAATCATTCCAGATACTAAACCCGCTGACCTCATCATCGACCCGGGCAGATATAGCATCACCATCAGGCAATATGAATAATTCCTAAAAGAGAGGCGTTGCGGGCTGAAAGGAAAAGCACGATGCTACAAGAACTCCACGACCGACTCATCGCATCCCGGAACTTTGAACTAGTTGCCGAGTTCTGGGGCTGGTACGTCCTCCTGCGGAAAGGTGGACTCAAAGGCAAGATTACCTGCTACTGGGATCATGATCCAGATGGCCTGGGATATGCTGCCCCGAACCGCCTGTGGGAGGTGGCAGACAACATCGATAAACTTGAGGAGCAGATGCGAGAGCGCGGATGTCCTCTCTCTGCCATCCCCTTGGAGCTATGGCAGGAAGAGACCAGACAAGATGTTGAGGTACGACGGCTGGAGAAAGTGTTGAGTCAGCACCACAAGTGAACCAAACAGAGCCCCTCCCGTTGAGCGGGAGGGGCTCGCGGAGCGATCCATGAATGTACCCTCTTTGATCGTTCGCCCTCTGGCTACCGCAGAAGAGCATAATATTTACTATCATCTCGCTGACACGGCTTTTTCTCCCGAACCATCTGAAGAAAGCGCACAAGGCTGGCAACACTTTATCACCCACCAGCCCGACTTTTATCCTGAGCAGGCGCGAGGGGCTTTCCATGACAACCAGCTCTGCGGCGGCTATATGCTGTATGAGCGCCTCTTATGTATGGGTACAGCCCGTCTGGCTACCGGCTGCATCGCTATGGTTGTAACAGCACCGGACAAGCGCCAACAGGGCGTTGCCAGCACTCTGATGCGGGATGCGCTAGAGAGAGCCAGGGAAAAGAACTTTGCCCTGCTGCTACTGGATGGCATCCCCAAATTTTATTACCGCTATGGCTATACGAATATGTTTGATGCAAGCGCAGTAGATGTTGATCGCTCCGCCATTCTGGCGCAGGCTCCGTCTCCATATTGCGTTCGTTCGGCCACTATAGACGACGCGCCCGCGCTGCTCGCGCTCTACCAGCGCCATTTGCAGCCCTACACAGGCAGCTTCGAGCGATCACTAGAGTTCCAGGCATATCACTTCAGCAATATGCAAACACCACTCCCGGTTGCAATTTCTCCTGAAGGAAAGGTCGATGGCTATCTTCTCTACAGGCCCGATGAAGAAATGTCTCATGGGCGCGAAATAGTGGCGGAGAACTGGGACGCGCTGCTCGCATTGTTGCAACATCATGCCCATCTATTCGCTGAAGATGCGGCTCCCAAAGCTCTGCGTTACTTTCTGCCGCTTGATGCGCCGATGGTGCCGTGGATGGTTGATATGCTTGAAGTGCCCGACACCTCGCAGTGGATTCATCCATCGCTGGAATGGGGGGTGCTGACTCAGAGCTATCATCATCGTTTCACGGGCTGGATGGCCTGCCTCACCAGCTTTCCCATTTTGATGCGCTCCATCCAGCCGGAACTCCAGGCGCGCTGGCGACGTGGCCTCGCTCAGTGGAGCGGCGAGATCGCGCTCACCGTTAACGGGGAAACGCAGGTGCTGAATATCAACGGCACTGATATTCAGCTAACGGAGCATAATAGTTCGACAGCTTACCGGCTGGAATTGACGCCGCAAGCCATGATCCAGTGGGTCTTCGGCTACCGCCCGTTATCCCAACTGATCAGCACCGCTCACCTGTCCAGCGATGCCTCTGCCGCGCTCGCCATCCTGTTCCCACGCGGCCATACCTGGATTCCGATGACTGATTGGTTCTAGCCATTCCCGAATTCCACCACAATAGTATTGACACCACAGTAATTACGGTGGTATACTCGTGAAAGGAGAGTTACAAACAGAAAAAGGAGAGCAAGCTATGCCATCCAGCAAAGATCGTCGCAGACTCGAAGTGCCAAGCTATCTCTATGAACAAGTGGTCCAGATCGCAAAGACCGAAGATCGTACCGTGACCAGCGTGGTGGGCGAGCTCCTTCACAAAGGTTTGTTCGCCTATCAACCACTATGGATTCCCAGCAAGCACCTGGAGCGGTTTAACGAGCGAGCCAAACATGTACTGACCCTGGCGCAGGAAGAGGCCCGCAGCTTTTTCCATAATTACATCGGGACCGAACACCTCCTGTTAGGGCTGATCCGCGAGCAAGATAGCCTGGCAGCTCGGGCGCTGAGCAGGCTGGGAGTTACGCTTGAGTACGTGCGTGCTGCCGTGGAAAAGAAAATCGGGCGCGGCGAAGATCCCAGCGAGGGCGAGATCGATTACGTGCCTCGCGTGCGCAAAGTGCTATCGCTCGCGATGGACGAAGCAGAGCGCCAGGGCAGCGGCTACGTTCGCGCGGAACATATCCTCCTGGGCATTGTGCGCGACGGCGGCGGCGTGGGCGCGGATATTCTCGACAGCCTCGGCGTGCTAGGAAAAGTGCGCGAGCAGGTGTTTGAGATGCTGGGCTAACCCATCATACCGCAACCGAAGAGCGCAAAAAGTACAGCACCGCTTCGCTAAACTCGATCCACTGCTTCAAAGACATGCCTTGCTCTTGCTCGTCGGACAGGGGCGAGGCATGGATAAAGCCGGCACGGATGGGCAATCGGTGAGTCGCGATATGATGCAGCGTGGTATACATAATGTAGTTGCAGAGAAATTCGCCCGCCGAATCGGAGGGGGCGGCCTCAATGTTGCTGCTGGTCAAGAGAGAGACGATTTCAGCTACCGGCAAGGTTGAATGATAGGTTGTGGGTCCACCCGGCACCACCGGATCGCCCTGCGGCTCATATCCGTCGTTATCGCCTCCTGCGGGAGCCTGGCAACGATTGACCGCGACGCGCTCCACGCGCACACCAACCGCCTTTCCCTGTCCCAGATTAAGCACGACATCTGGTCGCAGCTCATCAATAGCTGCTATCAGAGGAGCGGCAGCGTGGCGATAGGAGACGGGCAAGACCAGGCCGGTAATTGTCGCATCAACGATTGTCGCGCCATCCAGGTGGCGCACCGTCTCACCGCTGGGGTTGCGTTTCCAGGAACCAAAGGGCTCAAAACCGGTTACCAGCACCTTCATCGTAAAATACCTCCTGCGCAGGGAACACCTGTATCAAATAAACATCAATGATCATAAATATATTGTACGCTATTTTCCGACTGTAGGGGCAGGGCTGGCCCCTGCCCTGCTAGCGCGTGTAGCTCCCCGATTCATCGCGGGAGCGTTGGTCGGCTGGCATAGATAACAATCGATCATTGACGCGAAATATGCCCAGATTGGAGACCGAGGGGCCAATCCCCTGCAACGCCTGGACAATCAGTTGATGCGCTTCCCTCTCTCCAATCAAAGGAGAGCAAAAATACTGGCAGGTAGTAATTAACGCCGTAAAACCTTCGAGAATATCCTCACGAGATAGCTGATCAAATTTTGAGGAATTCTCTAATACCAGATAGCCGGTAGGAGCAATTCTGATGCCAATAAAAGCTGGAAAAGCTGCGGAGCAATCTTTCAAGATATCCTGTAGCACCCTGATAGCTCTCTTTGGCCCCACCAGGTGGGCGACCGCCAGTGAAACCCGCCGCGCCGCCTCGGCCAGGATACGCCACTCTGCCGGGGTGAGCAACTGTTTTGCTCTAGAGGAGGCCACTAGATCGCCCTCTATCACCCGCGGCAGAGCGGGGGAATGGACAACGCCGTTGCGCTGCAAATTCATCAAAACCTGCTCCAGGATGCGCTCGTACATCTCATTCAGTGTCACTTCGCTGGTCGTCACGCCTCGGTCAAAGCGGATAAAGCCATGGGTCCACTCTTGCAATTCAGAGAGAATAGCACGGGCGTCCCCGCGATTACCGGCGATATGCACCAGTTTGCCCGCGCGGAAATAGAGTTGCGCGATACTCAGGCGTTCGGAATTACGCAGGAGCAGGCGTCCAAACACACGTAAACGTCTAATTTGATAGATGAGGTTTGCCAGATCGTTCAGCGAACCTTGCCATGAGGAAAAACTGGCCTGGGGCATAACACATTTCAGCTTTCTTTACTATCTGCGAGAAGATATAGCCAATGAACACTCCTGCCCGCATGTTTTACACCAACCTACAAGTCTATGATGTTCTTCCCGGACATTCGTAAGACGACGAGCGCACCGACAGACATAGCCATGTACACGGGCCGGGTTGCCAAAAACGAGCGTATGCGGCGCAACGTCCTTCGTTACCACGGAACCCGCCCCGATCAGCGCGAATTCTCCAATAGTGATACCACAGACAACCACGGAGCCAGCGCCAATAGAGGCACCATATTTGACCAGGGTCGGGGTGACCTCCCAATCACTGGCATTTTTGAGCTTGCCATCAGGAGTGATAGCGCGAGGGAATAGGTCGTTGGTAAAGCAGACATGAGGGCCAATAAAAACGCCGTCCTCCAGGGTCACGCCCTCAAATACCGAAACATGATTCTGAATTTTTACCCGCGAGCCAATACGCACATGCCCTTCAATATAGACGCCCTTCCCAATGTTGCACTCTTCCCCAATCTGGGCATGCGCACGAACGTGAGCCTGCCGCCAGATACGCGTCCCTGCCCCAACAGACGCGCCGGGTTCCACCTCAGCTTCAGGATGCACAAAAAATGTTGTATCAGCCACCGGCCATCAACCTCTACCAGTTTCAAATCGAACTCCCACGATGAATCGGGGAGTAACTCTTCCATACTATTACCACGATAGCATTAGTCTGCTGCATTTGTCTAACGGATAGGAAAAATGGGGAAATAAAATTTGTTGAAACTCTTTACCCTCTTTGAGCGTCCCCCTCATCGTAATGTAGGGAGGAGACAATGCCTGTTAATACTCGCTGGAATGCATCATCGGAAGAAATACACACGCAGCCTGAATCCTCAATAGCGATCATCGCCAAATGGGCACGGCGCTGCGGTCGCCCAATTACTATTCTTGCCTGGATCGGCGTTGTGTTCGTCATATTGTGGGCCGCCGGCTATGTGATACGCATGCTGGTGATCCTGCTCATTGCCGCACTGCTGGCATTTGCTGCCGCTCCTCTGGTAAAAACTTTGCAACGGATCATGCCGCGCTTTCTGGCTATACTGATCGTCTACCTGCTTGTATTCAGCGGCCTGGGTCTGCTGCTCTATACGATTGTACGTACCGCCATTGAGCAGGGAACCGCTCTGGCCTTACAGCTCCGGCACCTCTTTTCGCCAGCGGGGCAGCAACAGCTTAAAGCCCTTGAGCGACCACTTATTGCGCTAGGGATACCTCCTGATCAGTTGGCAGCACTCCCGCAGCAGATTCTTTCACACATGGGAGGGCTGGCTAATAATGCTGTTCCTGCGCTGCTCAGCTTCTTCGACTTTATGCTGGATGCGGTCATTATCGCTGTGATCAGCATCTATCTGCTGATTGATGGGGCGCGAGTGGCCCAATGGGCGCGGACTAACCTTCCTATGGTTGAACAGCACCGCGCTAATTTCATGCTGGACACGCTTCAACGCGTTGTGGGCGGTTACATTCGTGGACAGCTTTTGCTCTCCACATTTATCGGGCTACTGGTCGGCATTGGTATGGCGCTGTTCCATGTTCCCTATGCACTGTTGCTGGGAGTGATGGCTTTTGTGCTCGAATTCATCCCGGTGCTGGGAACGATTGTTTCCGGCGTCATTTGCGCCCTGCTGGCATTGACACAGGGATGGCCGATTACGCTGGGGGTGATTGGTTACTTTAGTATTGTGCATATCATTGAGGGCGATGTAGTCGGACCACGTATCGTAGGCAAAGCGGTCGGGCTACACCCGATTGTTTCGCTGGCGGCCCTGGTTGCGGGCGCAGAACTTTTTGGGATCTGGGGAGCCCTCTTCGCCTCGCCAATTGCGGGCGTGCTACAGGCGTTCCTGATCGCTTTCTGGTCCGAATGGCGTACGCGCCATCCCGAGCAATTTCCTGGGCAGAAAGAGGCTGTTCAGCAAATTGAACAACATGTGGCCGACGCCCCGGTTGAGCCTCACGAGTGAAATTCTGGCCTTCTGCCTCTTAACACGGGATACAATCCCCAACAAACCCGCCAGTTCCGCTGCCATCACCAGCCAGTGCTGCGTTATATCGCCAGGGAGGCGTCCTAACAGATACGGATCGGTATAGGGAGTGTTGACCGCTTCTATCGTTGTTAACGCCCACGTATAGCCCGTCGCTTTCACCACTTCCAGAGCTAACGAGCCAACATGCTCCGGCTTTCCTATAGGATAAGCAAACGTGCGAACTGGCTGATTTAAACGCGCTTCCAGCACGCGATGGCACTCTTCAATTTCATACCTCAACTCCGTCACATCCGCGATGCAGGCTAATACAGGATGGTGCATGGTATGCGCGCCAAACGAGACCAGTCCGCTCTGCTCCATCTCACCTATCTCCGCCCAATCTAAAGGCAACGCGGGCTCATCCATTCTCTCTTTTGAACGCTGCGGCAGACTCATACCAAGTTCGATCTGGAATTGGGCCAATAACGTCTCACGCTCAGTTACAGATTGAGCGTAGCGTATTCGCGCATCGATAGCCCGTGCTAAAGCCTCGCGCTTCCTAGTTTGAGCAGGCTGATACGTTCGCCCGTCGATGATCACCTTCTCAAACAATGTGTGCTGCACCAGATAGCGAGCAGCCAGCCACCAGAAGTAGCGACCGCTCTCGATAAAACCTGGAATTAAAAAGATGGTGATAGGTATCCGCAATTTTTGGGCTATAGGAAATGCATGCACATAATTGTCCATGTACCCATCATCGAAGGTTATTACCAGCGGCATGCGTGGATCTTGTCGTTTGCGCGGTGGAGCATAAAGTTCGCTCAGGGCATCTTCCAGGTGCATAATACGATAGTGACGGCGCAAATAACGCAATTGCGCATACAGATTGCCGCCCGCCTGGTGATAGTTCAGGATGATCAGGCGGCGACCTTTGTGCTGCTGGAGCCAGAGCGCCAGCTTCACCAGGCCGCTATAATAGAAGCCGCCCGCGATCAGTAGACGTATCCACTCTCGCACTAACAATCTCTCCCCATCACTCAAGATGCTAACAACACAACGATAGAACGCTCATGCTACATCGGCACGGTAGAGGCAAGCAGCATGAGCAGGGCAGGGGCTAGCCCTGCCCCTACCGTGCAAAGGTCCTTCCTATGCGCTTTTTCGTGGCTTCTCCCAGCCAGCTACGCGTAAATGAGGCGGTGGCCTTGAGCGCCGGAGCCGGATCGCGCCAATCAAGATAGTCATAATCCATAGGCTGGAGGAATGATGAGCAGAATGCGAGTATTGCCTGCGTGGGAGGTGGCACTCCTGGCCTGCCGCGCTGCTGAAGTGCGGCGATGGTTGTCATCATATCGCCTTTGAGATAGCGCATCCAGTTCCCTGTATGATAGCTCGTTATGGTATCAATCTGCTCGCCGCTGGCCCATTGATAGAGCAAATAGGGAAAATCGACCCCCGAACGCACTGCGATCTCAACGGAGGCAGAGAGGCGCGGATTAATCTCCATCAAA
>Ga0070741_10019402_pt1 | contig 10861 bp, 11 predicted proteins | sample Coa_R1_4_FD_66440 | JGI IMG/M metagenome (GOLD analysis project Ga0070741, IMG submission 66440) | Surface soil microbial communities from Centralia Pennsylvania, which are recovering from an underground coalmine fire - Coalmine... | ecosystem: Environmental > Terrestrial > Soil > Unclassified ...
TAGCCAGCGAGTTGCCGCAAACGATCGATACCGGCACGGCCAGCGCCGCCAGCGTATGCGCATGCCAGGCCGACTCCGCTCCACAGGTCACCTCGCCGCGAATCGGGAAACGCTTCTATCATTACTAGGATTCGTTCTGGATCAGCCCCTCCTATAAACCACATACTGCGCCCGAGTCCCTGATCAAAAGCGCGCAACGCGTATCCCTGTAACTTAGGCGGAAGCGATTTTCCATCGATATAACGCTGCCAATGAAAATATCCTTCGTGAAAGCCGTATCCATCTATGGCCAGCCAACGCAAAAGTGGATCAAGATCGGAGAGCCTGCGTTCCAAACGAAAACGAATACGCGCCATTGACCAACCAATTCCCACTAAAACCATGTAAGTGTGTGGCTCTCCTGATCCTGCTAAAAACGTCTGCACGCGCCAACGCTTCCAGGGCGTGAGTTGATCTAAAAGATCGAGCGCCATGGCTGCGCCTTCATAGCCATAACTGCGAAATTCAAGGTCTATGTCGTTCAGCTGCGCTGCCAACATATTCAGGCTCCTATCGGCCAATGCAGCGTGATAACCATATAGAAAAGTTTCACCTACCCGCTCTAAACGCGTGCGAACCGGAGTTCGTGGAATGTTGAAGCGACGCCGGACAAAACTTACCTCTGACGATTGGATCCGAAGCACGGATTCTAGAATTGCTGACATGAAGAATTAAGAACCGAGGGTTGGGATTATTGAGTTACTTAAGAATTTCAATTCAGTACGTCTGGCCTGCCATTATGTTCTGGGAGTATTCTCCCGTTTCGGAGATCCTTCACTACTCCCACTAAATAATCCATTTAAATCCTTCTGCCGCTTTAAAGACCGGGCATATTGGCCTCTGACGGCGGTAGTGCCTTCCGAAGATGGATCCATAGTCATAGCGAGAAACACAGTAACCGTGCCCACTGAATCCTGCGCCAAGTAACAACGCCCTTCGCCGCTCTCCAATTTTTGCCTTTCCAATTTTTGGAGAGACCGCGGATCGATATATGCTCCTATCACTTGTGATTCCAGCGGCAGCAATAAACGTCTCATGGCTCGCTTCTCCAGTTTTTAGTCAGTTGTTCCGGGAAAATGCTTTCACTCTGAATTTGAAAGTGCAGGCGCGATTCCAATACTTCTGTAGTCGCCGCAGAAGTACAGCAAGGGCTTACCTTTTCGAACTTGGACTTCTTCGATCTCCGCTATAAAGATGGTATGGTCACCGGAAATTTGTGTGTCGTGCGTGCGGCACTCCAGTTGCGCCAATGCGCCTTCCAGCATCGGTGTACCGTTCTTTGTCGGAAGAAAACGTACAGCGACCCTCTGAGTCTTTTCGCGAGTATTAGCTGGAAGTGCGTAATATTCTGAAATCGCTTTTTGATCCTCCGCCAGGATATTTACACCAAAGCGATTTTTGTTTTGCAGGTATGCATAGGTTCGACTAAGCCGATTAATACAAACCAGCACAAGCGGAGGATCCAGCGAGACAGATGTGAACGCATTGGCTGTCATGCCATGCACTTCCCCGTCCTGATCTAACGTGATAACTGTTACTCCGGTCGCAAAACACCCGAGGCAGGAACGAAAATCTGCGGAAGTGATTGTCATTACCTTCTGGCCCGAAAATTCAACCAGTGGACATCATTGAATTTTTATGTGGAAATCGGCTTCTGAGTCGCTGTCGCTGTAGCATGCGCGGGAACGCCCGTTAAATAAACTGACCGGCCAAAATTTTGCATGCACAACACGACACCTCTCACGCCGGAAACAGTTGTCAGAGCAAAAAACATACCAAAGACGACGTGCACATATACCAGCAATCCGTAGCAAGCCGCTACTGCAAACCCGAACATAATCTGTCCTTGAGTTCCGAAGGGTGAGGTCGCGGGATCGGTAATCATGTAAAAGGTGAAGAGGATGAAAGCAACTCCCGTCATCGGATTCAGCGCGGCAATAATTGGGGTCCCGAATAGTAAGCTACGCACAATCGCCTGAATAAAAAATCCAATCACCCATGCCAGAATCAGCGGCATGCGCCGCGTAAAGCGCAGGTTCACCATCGTGCCGGAAGCGCAAATAATAAGAGGAAGAACCCACGACCCTGTGGCTGGCAGGTTTTCCGTAAAATGATATGGAGGAGCAATGCCCACCCACGGAAAAAGCAGCAAAGTCACAGTGATTCCAAAATTTGACGGATTAAGGATATGGCGCGTTCTTCCGGAAAGAGTTAAACGAATTGTCGCTTTAGACGCAATCGCTACAGCTGCCGCGAACATCACAGGCAATAATCTATCGCTGGAGTAAAGCAACATCGCAACTGCCAGGCCTGTTATATGTGCCGGCAACAAGCAGTCTATGAAGCGCGGTAAGCTTCCCAAAAAACGAGGCTTGCGCGCGGAGGTTATCGCGTCGATCCACTCTACGAATAGCTCGCATGCATAAGCAGTAATCAATGCTGCAAGCGGCTGCGCCCACGACTGCTCGAAACCAAAAACAGTATGACCTAAGAGATTGAAGACCGTTATAGCAACAGCAAATCGCCGTAGCCCACCCAATCGTTGTGCTTGAATCCAGGAGTCAGTGGGCTTCATTTTGAGTTCCCAGATAGATGGTGTGCCAGCCAGGCTCTAAATTCGTTTCATAGTGTCGAATCGCTCCGCTGCGATCACGCCAGTCCACGGCAATCGGCAACGCGTGCGTTCCGATTGTTCCCAAACCAAAATGCAGGTCTGGACTACTTTTTCCCGAATGCCCATTGCCTCCGTCCACCTGTTGCACCAACTTCTTGCCATCTGCAAGGGAAACCGTGACGCGCGCTCCTAACGCGGGCGAAGCAGGAATGTTGACGTGATAGCCATCCGTGACGGTTGTTTTCATATACGCAACTGGAATCAGAAGATGTAATGCCAAGAAGTTTCCAACCGCGGGGCTTGTGTTATGAAACAAGAATGAGTCGCTCCATTGATTCGCCAGCGCAAAGTCTAAGCGGCCGTCTCCGTCTACATCAGCAACGGCAACCCCTCGAGTGACTTGTGATTCTCCCAGACCAAGTTCTGCAGCGAGATCGAAATATCTTCCAGAAGGAGCTTGCACAAAAAAGTGATCATGGTTTCCACCACTTACGTCCGTGCCGGGCACAAAAGCTGGCCAATGTTCAGGATTACGAACCATTAAGTCGTTACCCATTGCTAGCTCGTGAAGTTCTGGCCAGCGGTTTACGGTTCCTTTGACGAATCCATTTGCCTGAATTACTTCTGCTACTCCATCGTTGTCGAAATCGCCAAACCTAACATCCCAGGACCATCCACTTCTCGCTAATCCAAGACTCTCCCCTTGCTCCTCGTAGGGAGCAGAACCAGATTGCATAGAGCTGGTATTTCCGGTACTGATAAACACCAGATTGCCTTCTTCGAGCGCATACGTGTCGCTGATATTGCCAACCATCAAGTCGGGTATGCCATCACCATTGAGATCGGCACAATCAATGCCCATACCTTTGAATGAATCCTGCCCTAATACTTTCGACTTCGGGGTGGTCCAGCCGCGGTGTCCTCGTAAAGCGCGAAATTTCAAATGTCCTGGCGTTGAAAGATTGTGGAGCAACTTGTCTGGCCCGAAGTCATTCGCAATGTAGATTTCAGGTAATAGATCGCCATCAATGTCACAGGCGGCCATTGCAAGTGTCCATCCTCGGCCAAATACTGAATCTTCCGTGTTTACTCGTTTGAATTGAACGCTCGGCAGTTTACCGGCGGTTGCCGATTGCCAGAGGAGAATAGGTTTGCTGCCACCGTTCCCTGCGCGCGACATTGAGCTCTGCATTTCTACCGAACCTTTACTACCCAATACCATAGATCCATCAGCAAAATAATTACCGAATACGAGATCGGTCTGTCCGTCACCATCTAAATCGGCAGCCAATCCGGCATTGGTGTACCAGCGCTCGCCACCCGCGACTAACTCCTGAGGCGCAAAATCCGCAGCTGATATGGACGTGCGTCCAGCATGTTTACGTCGCAGGAACGCAACTGGAGTACGCCCCCAGTAATAGACCACCACGTCGGTCAAGCCATCCTCATTCAGGTCAACCATCAAACACCCCATGGGAGCCATAGAAGAATCGTCATAAACGAGAGGATGAGGATTAAGCGTAAACATCTGATAACGTTGCGGTGTGCCTGGAACAGGTGTGACTAACACGCTATCGGTACGCGGGTCTACTAAACATGCGTCATTTGATAGCCCATCGCCATCAAGATCTCCAAGCGCAACGCCAGCACCCACCGAAGATACCCATGCGGCAATTCCGTGTAAGCGTGGATTGACCACACGATGAGTGCGGCTGGATTGGGAAAGTGATGGAAAGGGCAATCGCTCGAAACGAAAGTGTTGCGCTATGCGTGCCGTTTCCGCAGTGGATAATTTCGGCGTCCGTGAATACCAACCCAGGATGGCGACCAAGCTCCACACTACTATCGGTTTAATTGTCAGTTTTAGAAATTTCACTCGGTGCTCGTTGTAAAAACTCGTTAACGATGTATTGGCAACCTAGCGTGAACGGCATCTTCAGAGCTTTTATTAATTGCAATGGTTGCGAAGACAGGCTGCCGCCATTCCGGTCCCAGAATCTCTTTCCTTGGATTGAACGGCGTATTGGGAGTATCACGCGCATCCTGGAACGAAACAATCCTCCGCTGATTCAAAAACGGACTAGCACTTGAAAAAGCTGAGTGCACCGATTCCCAGTGTTTTGAGCATGTGGTTTTAATCAACGTATAACCCGGCGGATACTGACCTAATATTTTTCGTCATTTACCTTTCGCTTACGCATTTCAGCCGGTGTTTTCGAATCTAGAGATATTTCTATCCAGTACACAGGTCTAGTTATATGTCTCCGGACCTGATTCTCTTGTGAACCATTGGGAAGATTGTGGTGGTGTATCGGCTCGCGTATATAGAAGAACATCAATCTTTATTGCAGCGCATAAGACTATGCGCTTAAGAGCGAGGATCGCAATGCTGGAAAACCATGATGGCAGGTGGTTTGCTGTACAGGTTCGCCCAAATACGGAGCAGGCAGTTTTGACGTCGCTGCGAAACAAGGAGTATGAAACCTACCTACCAACTTATCGTTGCACCCGCCAGTGGTCTGACCGGATTAAGAAACTCGAGCTGCCTTTGTTCGCTGGTTATATTTTTTGCCGATTTAATTCGGCCATTAAGTCACCGATTATGACGACTGGCGGGGTTTTACGGATTCTTGGAATAGGCAACACACCTATTCCGCTGGAGGATGAAGAGATCAATTCTCTACGTACACTTGGATCGTTGACGGGTATTCGCTTCTATCCTTGGCCGCGCCTTGAGGAAGGCGGCCAGGTATGTATTCAGATAGGGCCGCTCCGAGGCTTAGTAGGTGTACTCCGCTTTATTAAGAATGAGAGCACTCTCATTCTTTCGGTTCCCTTACTGCAACGTTCGGTAGCAGTGGAAATACCGGCGGACTGGGTAACACCGGCGGGCTCGAAACATGGAGACGTGCAATTTGGCAGCGCTGGAGGGCTGGTTAAAAAGAAGGCTGGGTAGTTTTGTTCTGATTTCGTAAAAACTTTGACATAACTTTCAATCCTACCCGCGTGGGTAGTTGCACAATCTACTCATTGACATAATCTACTGACACAGATGTAAGCGAAAAAGTTTGGCTTAGTGTTCGTTTATGGACTCCCCACAAAAAACATTGATCATTTACGGATTGGATCGTCTCTTCCATGAAATGGTCGCCGCAGCACTGTCCAAGCATGGGTGGTCTGTACTGGATTTCGAAAGGAAGAACAGCCAAGCTGAAAATAGTGCGGAGATAGCATTGATCTTTTCCCCCGGTCCAGCAGACAAAATTATCTCCAACGTAAACCAGATTCGAGCCGAGACCCCTGCGGCGAAGATAGTTTTGTTGGGAACGGAGAACACCGACGCTGAGATTCTTCGCCTGGTCGAAGCCGGCGTGAGTGCATGCGTGGCTGGAAATCAATCGTTAACGGAATTTGCCAGCATGCTGCAGATGGTGCGCAACAACCAGACTCTTTCGTCTGGTCGCCTAACACAGATGGTATTTGGCGGAATCAGCCGTCTAAGCCGACAGCGGGAATCTCATCCGGAAATCCACTTAACCCATCGCGAAGCGGAGATATTGCGCTTGGTCGGCACCGGGATGAGCAATAAGGAAATTGCCGAACACCTCAGAATTGCTCCAAACACTGTAAAAAATCATGTTCATCATTTATTAGAGAAGTTAAAAGTAAAAAGCCGGCACGAAGCTTCGTGGTTGAAATTGCGCATGCCTCGAGGTTTCCCTTTAGCTGGCTGAAATAATTTTGAATGGCAGGAAGCCGTATATGGCAGTCGATCAAACCGCGAAAATTGCGGTGCTCTCTAAAGCTTTGTACCGGGCTGAGTCTTTAGTGTTTACGCTAGAGCGAACTGGTATAGAAGCAGTCGTAGCACCAAACCCTGGTTTAGAAATATTGTCTACTTTTGGAACAGTCTTGATTGATCTAGATTGGGGTATGGATAATGCATTGCAATTAACGCATGATATCACCGCTCTGAGACCCGACGTTAAAATCGTATTGCTCGGTTTGATCGAATCAGAAGAAAATGTTTTGAGACTGGCCGAATTTGGTGGCGCCGGATACACATCATCGACGTCGAGTTTGGAAGAACTGATATCTGTGGTGCAGTCTGTACAAAGAGGCGAGTTTGCGTGTGCTCCGCATATTACTTACGCATTGTTTTCTCATCTAGCGGAACTGGCTCGGAGTAACGCGGCCAGTCTAATCGAGGTTGCTGTTCTTACCACGCGCGAACGACAGATCATGCATCTCTTATCAAAAAGTCTCAGCAATAGGGAAATCGCCAAACGTTTGTGCTTGTCGGAGCATACCGTGAAAAACCATGTGCATCATATTCTGAAAAAACTGGGTATGCGCAATCGAACTTTTGCCGTGCGTTCCTATTCTTACCCGTTAGTTTTCGAAGGACCGGGGTTTACATTAGAAACCGTATAGAGGTAAACACATTTAAAAAGTAATTTGCACGGGTGCAAGAAGTGCCAGAGCTTAAGACGATCTTCAATTCAAGCCGAATGCCGGCGGCCTCCTAAACTTCCAACAGTACCGTTTGCAAGGAAATGAATAGATCCTGCATGGGCGGTCTTGGTTTTGCGCTCCCCCCTTATCTTTTTCGAAATCGCGGCAATAACAACTGAGTAACGATCGTGGACTCCGAGCTTACGAAAGATATTCGCTAAGTGAAACTTTACAGTGTTTCCACTGATGTTGAGCGCGACTGCTATCTCCTTGTTTGATAGCCGCCGTTCCAAAAATAAAACGATCAGTTGTTCCCGTTTTGTGAGTGAATGCCAATGCCGTCCAGTTTGTTCCGCGCTTGCTGCAAACCGATCCAACACCTCTTGTGGAAACCAGGGCGCTCCCCTCATCACTGATCGGATGGCTTTAACAAGCCATTTTTTAACATCCGGATAGCGCACAAAACCATGGATTCCAAGTTCGAGCATTAGCAATAGGTGAAAATGCGCAGGTTTGTCTCCCAACAGCAATACCTTGGAATCCGGATAATGCAGCATCAGTTGTTCCGCACACACATGTAGGGGAACGCTAAGTGTCCCAAGATCTATAACAAAAACGGAGATGGGTGTCTTGTTTGCAGGATCTGGCCGAAAAAATATGTCGCTGGAATGAACCCGCATACCATTACGGCGCAATAAACGTTGCAAATAGTGGGCAAAGAGATTTTGCTCGATTAAACCTACTGTGATTTGCCGCATAAAGTGTTCAAGTACTACAGCCCGTAAAGGAAGGTCAGCGATATACAGCTATGAGAATCCTTCAAAAGTGCCTGATTTTCAACAACTACAGAGCGTTTAAAAGGTACAGTATCGGTCCGCGAAACAGTACATTCATGTGCGGGAATCAGTACATGCAAATGAGTTAAAATCCTGTTTATCCCTCTAGAACAAGTAGAACAAAATACGATAGTATTATACATTACATGAAGCAAGCTCTGAAAAATATACATTACACACAGATGCAATTCGATGCCGAGTTTCCAAATGATGACGCTTGCTTAGAGCGGATCAAAGAAATGCGATTTCCAGGTGGAATTGCAAATTGCGAAAAATGCGAGCAGCACCGGAAGCATTATCGTGTTCGTGGGCGCACAGCTTATGCCTGCGATCACTGCGGCAATCACATTTATCCCTTGGCAGGAACAATATTTGAGAAAAGCACCACTTCCTTGCGAGTCTGGTTCCGTACGATGTACCTGATCGGTCCAACTGGTTCTGGCATTTCCGTGAAAGAAGTTCAACGTCAAACCAATGTCACTTATAAAACTGCGTGGAGGATGACCACGCGAATTCGTGCATTATTGCGACAAATTTAATCTAGCAAGGAACCGGAATTTCAATCAGCGTGAGCGGGATTTTATTTTTTCGGAAAGTCTTCCAGCGCATTTTGTAATGGCTTTTTCTAGCAGCTTTAAGAACTGATTTCTAGTCCATTCAGTAGGTTTATGTTTTTCGGGCATCTTAGAGCCTCGTTTATCAAATAATATCGCCCGGGAGTTTGGAAAATGCAATTTGTGTTACTCCCTATAGAAGTGACGGGAATCGAAGCGCAATCGCAGAGAAGACGTTACGCTGCTCAAGACTTACGATTGGAATTCACCTCGATGCCCTGCTGTCGCACGGGAGCCACTTCAGCGGGCTGTCCGGTTGCCAGTCCGCCGGCAACGATCAGAAAACCTCTGACGGAGCCGGCGAGTTTGGCTTACTAGCCACAATCTTTATCGCGCGCAACTTTTTGTTAGCCAGGCTTCGTTTTACGAAGGCAATTTTACGAAGGCAATTGTGTACCGTGATATTTGTTTAGCAGGCTGGGAAGATTAAGCAGAATGGGCGGATCAATTGCAACTGGCGCTCTGAGAGTGATATCGGCACATTCCAGAATGCCTTCTTTAATATGCACGAATTCTCCACCACCTCTCAGGGCAGATTCATAGCGAAAATAATCATCCACGCTGTCCGGTGTCGGTAATCCCAAGGCTAATAAGTAATAACAGCCTGTAGGCACAGGCTTGATCAGAAATGAACCGGCATGCAGGTTAATGGCACAAGCGATAGGAGCACCTTCAGGAATTGCACTGGGAAAAAGACCAACAAAAATCAAGCCAGAGAAAGACGCTGGAGTTTGGATCCGGCCTTTAATCGCCGGCATGGAATCCACCATACTATCGTGCGCTGCAGTTTCTAACCCCTCCAAGAGAGTTTTGGTAGATGATCGCCGTAAACTTCGCAATCGCATTGGGGAAACTCCCAATACTTCCGAAAAGCGCCGGATAAATGTCCCAAGGCTGCTGTAACCCACATCAAGACAAATATCGGTAACGGTGTGATCAGTATTTAGCAGCATTCGAGTGGCAGCTTCGACGCGTAACGCGCTCAGGAAACGACGTGGCGGGATACCAGTAATTTGCCGAAAGGTTCGATTAAAGTGAAATCGGCTCATGTAGGCCACCGATGCCATCTCTCCCAATGAGATGCTTTCGTCCAGACGTCCCCGGATTGCATTGATGACTCGCTCTATTGCACGAGAATGGAGTTCGACTGTATATGGACGTTTGGCTCGTGGTTCTTGCACATTAAGCATTTCTATCTCTTGCGGACAAAGGTGTGAGTAGTTCCGAGGAAATTACCCTGCTTTTCATTCTCGGAAGATCTAGAAGCTTTACCTATTGGCGGGGCTTGAGCAATCCTCACACTGATTCAAAAACGGACTATCAGAGTGTTGCAGGGATCATTTCTTTCGGATTAATCGGATTAGTGGAACGCAAGGCAGGAGAAGCCAAACTTGGAGTTGAGGCCGTAAACAGGATGCCAAGCTTCTTCTATTCTCGAGCAAGTTGTCGTGCAAAGCAGGAATGCAAGCGTTGCGGAACGCCCTAGCAAGAGATTTGGCAAAGTCAGCCTTTTGCGAGCGATGCAAGGCGAGCAAGTTTAGAGAAGCGAGAGCGGGAGAGCGAGTAGTAAACATGGGGGAGCAGGGCAATTCCAAAGCAGCAACTATCGCAGCGAACAGGTGAAGGAGAGAATGTATGTCGACGTTATTGACTGAAGACGGCAAAGTAGTATCGGGCGTGCGCATCGCGCACGAGCAGCTTCCGGACATTTTTGCGCCGCGGCACGTGGAGCCATTCACTCCGCCACCGACCGGCATTGACAACCTGGGCATCAGCTCGACCGACAAGTTCTACGTGCCCGGCAAAGGCGAGTTCACGGTAGAGTTCAAGGGCTATGTGCGCGTCGCGCGTTCCAAACCATCGGCAGGCGACTGGATCAACGCCGAGGTCTACACCAATCTGATCGAGATGCGGATGCTGGGGCAAGCCGAAGGTTTGGGCAGCATTCATGTCAGCTTGAATCCAGATTATTTGTCGACCGGACAATTGACCACGCCATGGGAAGACCGCACACAGGCGCAACCGGAGAAGGCCTGCCGCATGGCAGTGGGAGCGTTCTTTAATGTGCCCAGCATCGGAGCGACGCTGTTCAACAAAGAGCCCATCGAGTTGACGATCGACAATGTGCGGGCGATTCCACCGGCGGGCAATCCGGGCATGGGACGTATCTATCGCATGTTGCCGCTATTCAACCGCAGCAATCCGGGAGGAGCTCCGGCGGCTTACTTGACTGCATTGAGCTTCGCCATGGGCACGTACTTAACCGAGCAGGAACTGGCAGCGTGGCGCAGCTTGCCAGACAA
>Ga0070741_10019403_pt1 | contig 10858 bp, 10 predicted proteins | sample Coa_R1_4_FD_66440 | JGI IMG/M metagenome (GOLD analysis project Ga0070741, IMG submission 66440) | Surface soil microbial communities from Centralia Pennsylvania, which are recovering from an underground coalmine fire - Coalmine... | ecosystem: Environmental > Terrestrial > Soil > Unclassified ...
CTAGGGTCTGTGTGCAAAGCCCGGCCCGGGGCCGGTAGAATTTGGCATGCGACGCCATGAACTTACCGACCGACAATGGGCCGAACTCGCGCCGCTGCTGCCGCCCGAGCGGCCGCGGACCGGCCGCCCCAACCAAGACCACCGGACGATCCTCAACGGCATCGTCTGGAAGCTGGCCACCGGCGTGCCCTGGCGCGACGTGCCCGAGCGGTACGGCCCCTGGTCCACGCTGTACAGCCGCTTCCGCCGCTGGCGGCTCGCGGGCGTGTGGGACCGCGTACTCGCCGCCGTCCAGGCCCGGGCCGATGCCGCGGGGCACCTCGATTGGACCGTCCACTTCGTCGATGGGACCGTCATCCGGGCGCACCCGCAGGCGGCCGGGGCCAAGGGGGGGACCCGACGACCGAAGCGCTCGGGCGCAGCCAGGGCGGCTTCTCGACGAAGGTCCATCTCCGCGCGGAAGGCAACGGCAAGCTCCTGACCTTGGTGCTGACCCCGGGCCAGCAGCACGAAGTGACGGTTTTCGAGCGGCTGCTGGAGCAGGGGGCGATCCGGCGCCCGGGGCGCGGCCGTCCGCGGCTCCGGCCGGATCGGGTAGTGGGAGACAAAGGCTACACGGGGCGGCGGCAGCGGACCTACTGTCGGCGGCGGGGCATCCGCTACACCATCCCGCGCCAGCGGCGGGAGCGGCGCCGCGGCCCGTTCGATCGGGCCACGTACCGGCTGCGGAACCGGGTGGAGCGGCTGATCAACCGCTGCAAGCAGTTCCGCAGCCTGGCGACCCGCTACGACAAGCGCGGCGACTCCTACCGCACCCTGTGGGTCATCGCCGCCATCCTGCTCTGGCTGCCCAAGTAGCCTTTGCATACAGACCCTAGTGTTGCCTGTCTCGGCTAGGCTGGAGCTGCAGTCCACCGATCCAGAATGCAGCGCTCACTTACGATTGCGCCACGTGCACAGTGCTCGTGTGCTTACTGATCCCGTGGCAGGCTGGTGAACCAAGCGAGCCCTGTCGGCAGCCACTAGCCCAGTCAGGGAGCCAAAGCCAGGCCTGTCAGGGTGTACGACCAGTGCATCGATCAGTAGTTCGAGATCGCACAACGGTGCGAACCGGCTGAACAGCAGCGAGATGGGCATCAGCCGCAAGACAACTCATGAGTAGCGCAGGGCGCGGCCGCCCTCAGTGCAGGGGTGGCACAGGCGCCGGCACAGGGGGAGGCGTATATGGACATCCGGCGGACGCTCAGGCTGCTTGGCGTGACCGCCACTGTACTGGTCCTAGCCGCGACACTGGTCCCTACAGGAGCCAGGGCACAGGAGATCGCTCGCGGTCAAGTTGATTATGCCGAGGTTGTTGGTGGACCGACCGACGTGATCATGTTGCGGGCCAGGCTTGAGCCGGGTGCCAGCCAAGGTTGGCACACTCACCCTGGCCCGGTCTGGGTGGTAGTCACCAGCGGCGAGCTAACTGCCTACCGACAGGACGGCTGCTCCCATGTATACGCCCCGGGTGAAGCCTTTCTGGAGCAGCCCGGTCGGCCCATTGATCTGCGCAATCAGGGCCTCCAACCGGCCGAATTTGCCGTCACGCAGATTCTGCTCGCAGGGGGCCCAGGCCGCGTGAACGTTGATGCTCCAACCGCCGTGTGTGGTCGCTAGGTTCGGTAGTGCCTGCCGCTTACGGGCTGACAAAGGAGAGGTCCCATGCGATGGATGCTGGTCCTGCTGGTCTTGGCGCTGATGCCACTGTCAGTTCGTGCCCAGCAACGTACTGCCATCACGGCCCAGGAGTACCAGGTGCCCAGCGCCTCGGCCAAAGACGGTAGCCCGCTGATGCTCGCGGTGTCCGAGAAGTATCAAGAAGGCAGGGATCCAAACGTCCAGGCGGCGAGCGGCCGTATTGTGCTGCTGACCCACGGTTCGAGCTTCTCCGGCCAGGTGGGTGTTGATGTCCAGGTGCCGGGCGTGCCGCCGGAACAAAGCTTCTCGCTCATGGACCAGTTAGCGCTCCGGGGCTACGATGTCTGGACGCTCGCCTACCAGAATTATGGCCGTTCGGATCACCACGATTGCGGGCTCTGTGTGACGACTGAGGCAGCCGCACGCGACATCGAGGCGGTCGCTCAGTTCATCCGCCGGCTGCGGAATGTGGACCGGCTGCACCTGATCGCCTGGTCGTGGGGTGCCCAGGCCGGTGGGCTCGTCGCCCAGCGGCACCCGGATTGGGTGAATCAGCTCGTCCTGAACGCGCCGATTCTGGATCTGCAGGAGGGCGCCCCACCCAGCGAGCAATTCCGCACCAACAATGAGGCGGGGCTGACGCGCGTGTTCCACCCCACCACCCAGGTACCGGAGGTCGTCCAGGCGTTTCTCCAGGCAGCGCTCCAGTGGGATCTCCAGCCGCCAAATGGCGTGCTCGTGGACTGGCGGACCGACCCGATGAAGATGAACCCCAGCCAGCTTACCATGCCCGTCCTGGTCATCTATGGGGCGGACGACGTGATCACCCCCCTCTCGGGGCCGAACGTCTACCCTTTCTTCCGGGACCTGGCGGCGACCAATAAGAAGTTCGTCGTCGTGCCCAACGCGGGGCACTCGCTGTTCATGGAACAGCCCCGAGAGCGATGGTACCAGGAGGTGCTGCTGCACCTCGAAGCGGGCAACGCCCCGCTCCCAGATAGAACTCGGTAGCTGCCATGCAGCGTGCCAGACCCGTGTGGCGGGGGCGCCCTAGCATGCTGCGGGCCATGCCCTCACATCAGGGGAGCTGAACGCTTACTCTTGTTTGTGTGCCCAGGGGAAGGGGCACCTCTCCCGCCGCGTGCTGGCGAGGCTCAGGCGCTGTCCGGCGGGAACGCCAGCAGCGGGCCGCGAAGCTGCACCGCCACGCGGGCGCCGACGCCGGCGGGCTGATCGGCGGCAGGGCGGGCTCGCAAGGTAGCTCCGGAGGGGAGGCGGAGGACGACGAGCTGATCGCGTCCGTAGTACTCGCGGGAAATGATCGTGGCCGCCCCGGCCGAATCCTCCTCGATGGTCACCTGCTCCGGACGCACCAGCAGGCGCAGCGGCCCCTCCGCGGCGCAGGCCAGCGGCGTCGGGCCAAGCTCGCCGGTGGCCGTCGCGCCCTGCCCCGTCGCGTCCAGGAAGTCCGCGTCGCCCACGGCGGCCGCCACGGCCGGAGTGGCCGGCCGGCGATAGAGCACGTCGGGCGCGGCGACCTGGAGGATGCGTCCGGCTTGCATCACGGCCACCTCGTCGGCCAGGCTGAGCGCTTCCTCGCGGTCGTGGGTGACGAAGATCCCCGTCACGGCGGCCTCGCGCAGGATCGCCCGCACCTCGCCGCGCACCCGCATCCGGAGCTCGGCGTCGAGGTTGGAGAACGGCTCGTCGAGCAGCAGCACGCGGGGGCGCGGCGCCAGGGCGCGCGCCAGCGCTACGCGCTGCTGCTGGCCGCCGGACAGCTCGTGCGGCCAGCGGCGGCCCAGCCCGGCCAGCCCGACCAGCTCCAGCAACGCCTCCACCCGCTTGCCGCGTTCGCGCGAGCGCGGCAGGCCGTAGGCGACGTTGTCGGCCACGGTCAGGTGCGGGAACAGCGCGTAGTCCTGGAAGACCATCCCGACGCGGCGCGCCTCGGGCGGGACGTGCCGGCCGGAGTCCGCCACGATCTGGCCGCCGAGCGCTACCGTGCCCGCGTCGGCCTGCTCCAGGCCGGCGATCAGGCGGAGGATGGTCGTCTTGCCGCAGCCGCTCGGCCCCAACAGCGCCAGGAGGCGGCCGTCTCGCACGGCGAGGTCGACGCCATCCACCGCCCGCACGGCGCCGTAGGCCTTGCGCAGGCCCGCGACCGCCACCGCGGGAGTGATGAGTGATGAGTGATGAGTCATGAGTGGGGCGCCGGACTCATCACTCATTACTCCTCACTCGGTGCCGCGAGCGACTGATGGCCAGGCTGAGGACGATGACGGGCAGCAGCCCGACCAGCACGATGGCCAGCGCCGCGGTCGACGCCTCGGCGAGGCGCTCGTCCGAGGCCAGACGATACACGCGAACGGCCAGGGTATCAAAGTTGAAGGGCCGCACGACGAGTGTCGCCGGCAGCTCCTTCATCACCTCGACGAAGACCAGCAGGGCCGCCGTGAGCAGCCCGCCCCGCAGCAGCGGCAGGTGGATGCGCCAGAGCGTGGAGCCGAGACCGTGCCCCAGCACGCGCGAGGCCTCGTCGAGGCTCGGGGGGATCTTGGTCAGGCTGGCCTCGGTGGTGTTGAAGGCCGCGGCCAGGAAGCGCACCAGGTAGGCGAGCACCAGACCCGTGATGGTGCCGCTGAGCAGCAGCCCGGCCGACACGCCCCAGGTCGCCTGCAGCCACCCGCCGAGCAGGCGGTCGAGCGCGCCGAAGACGGCAAGCACGCCCACGGCGATGACGGCTCCCGGCACGGCGTAGCCGAGCACCGCGGCGCGCGTGGCTGCACGGCCGAGCGCGGTGGGCGCGACCCGCAGGCCGTAGCCGAGCACCACCGCCAGGACGACGGCGATCGCCGCGGTGACGGCAGCCAGGACGAACGTGTTGGCGGCGAGCTGGGTGAACACCGTGCCCGCGCGCGCGTCGCCGTAGCTCAGGGCCATCCGCAGCAGCGCGCCGCCCGGCACCAGGAAGCCGAGTCCGACCGGCACCAGGCAGGCGGCCAGCGCCGCCGCCCCCCGAACGCCGTGGAGGGGGAACGCGGGCAGGGGGCCAGCGCCGGCCCCGGCCGTGTGGAAGCGTGCGCGCCCCCGAGCCAGCCGCTCCAGCCCGAGCACGGCCAGGACGCCCAGGAGTAGCACGGCGGCAAGCTGTGCCGCGGCGACCAGCGAGCCCATGCCGAACCACGTGCGGTAGATGCCGGTGGTGAACGTGTCCACCGCGAAGTACTGCACCGTGCCGAAGTCGGCCAGGGTCTCCATCAGCGCGAGGGCGAGGCCGCCCGCGATGGCCGGCCGTGCCAATGGCAGCGACACGCTGAGGAAGGACCGCCAGGGGCCGCGCCCCAACAGCCGACTGGTCTCGAACAGGCTGCGCGACTGCTGGAGGAAGGCGGCCCGGGCCAGCAGGTAGACGTAGGGGTAGAAGACCAGCGTCATGACGAAGATGGCGCCCTCGAGGGAGCGGATCTCGGGAAAGGGGTAGTCGCCGCGCCGCCAGCCGAACCAGCTCCGCAGCCCGCTCTGGACCGGCCCGGCGAACTGGAGCAGGTCGGTATAGGCGTAGGCGACCAGGTAGGCCGGCATCGCCATCGGCAGCAGCAGCGCCCACTCGCAGAGCCCGCGGCCCGGGAAGCGACACAGCGTGACCAGTCCGGCCGTCCCCACGCCGACGACCAGGACTCCCACGCCCACGCCGACGAGCAGCGCCGCCGTGTTGGCGAGGTAATCGGCCAGGACGGTGCTGGCGAGGTGCTGCCAGATCTCCCCGGTTGGGGCGACGGCGCTGCCGACCACGGCCAGCGTGGGCGCCGCCAGCACCGCCGCGATGGCGAGCGACGCCAGCGCCCAACCGTGCCGGCCGGGTACGACCCGCCGCGCGCGCCACGCCTGGAAGGTCGCTACGCGCGCGGTGGGAATCGCCGACCGCCTACCTGCCACCATTGCCGAATCGACTAGCGCCAGCCGGCGCGGTCCATGATCTGCAGCGCCTGGGGATTGTTGGCGCCGAAGCGTGCCGCGTTCACCGAGTCCTCGCGGAAGCTGCCGAAGGCGAGCAGCACGGGGTCGAGGCTCACGCCGGCGACGACCGGGTACTCGTTGCTCGCGCGGGCGAAGATCTCCTGCGCGGCGTCGCCGGTCAGGAACTCGAGGAAGGCCACGGCGTTGTCGCGGTTGCGCGAGGTGCCGACCACGCCGCCACCGCTGACGTTCACGTGCGCGCCGCGGTCGCCCTGGTTCGGGAAGAAGGGAGCGACCACCGCGGCGACGGCCCGGTCGGCCGGGTTGTCCGACTTCGCCATCCGCGCCAGGTAGTAGGTGTTGGTGATGGCGACGTCGCCTTCACCGGCCGCGATCGCCTTGAGCTGGTCGGCATCGGCGCCCTGCGGCCGGCGCGCGAAGTTGGCCACCAGGCCGCGGGCCCAGCGCTCGGTGGCCTCCGCGCCGATCGCCTCGATCATCGAGCCGACGAGCGACTGGTTGTAGACGTGGCTGGACGAGCGGACGAGCACCTTGCCGCGCCAGCGGGGGTCGGCGAGCGCCTCGTAGGTCGACAGATCGGCGGGGTTGACGCGCTCCGTCGAGTACATGATCACGCGGGCGCGCTTCGTGATGCCGTACCAGTAGCCATCCGGATCGCGCAGGTTGGCCGGCACCCGCGCCTGGAGCGTTGCCGACGAGACCGGCTGGAGCACGCCGGCCTGCTGGGCCCGCCAGAGGCGCCCGGCGTCCACCGTGATCAGTACGTCGGCGGGGCTGTTCGCGCCCTCCGACCGAATGCGCTCGACGAGCTGGTCCTCGCCGCCTTCGATGACGTTGACCTTGATCCCGGTCTCGCCCGTGAACGCCGTGTAGATCAGGTCATCCGTGTCGTAGTGCCGCGAGGAGTAGACGTTCACCTCACGCCCCTGCGCGGCAGACTCCGGGGGCACGCCGACGAGAGCGCCGGCCACGATGGCGAGCACCAGAGCCAGGACGAGTCGCGCTACCACAGCACCCTCCGTGCGTCCAGCGGACGCTCGCTAGCTACGGCCGAGCCGCGCCAGGACGATTCTTGGCCGTCCCCGGGCCGGCGAGCAGACCTCGAAAGTCGCGGCTCACGCTAGACTAACACATTTCTTTAGTGAAAGCTATAGTAGATCGTGCGCATGCTCCAGTTGGTCATCTCTAATACCAGATCGCGCCGCCTCTGCGCGCGCTGCCCGATGGGGAGGGAGCGACTCTTGGACCGCCCGTACGTCGGCAGCTCGCCCGGGGTACGGTAACCTGGATAAGGGGACTGAGGCGATCGGTGCCCGGCCCTGAACTTGTCAGCGTGCATTGACGGGAGGACCCATGATCGAACCGGACCTAGTTGGCATAGCGGCTGCCCCGGGGGCGACGGGGGGGCAGCCGCGACCCGGGCCCATCCCCGCCGGCAGAGACGCCGGTGCCGTCGCTAGCCTCTCCACGGTGCGTCGCCGCACCAAACACCCCGACGCCGCGCTCCCGGCCGCACTAGCCAGGCCGCGCGCGGCGCTGCACCGCCAGCGATCGCCGGCCCCTGGCAAGGCCCGGACCGCTCCTGCCGCCCCTCGGCCGCTCACCTGGCGGCTGGTCTGGACGGCGCTGGGCGCCCTGGTCGGCGTGCAGTTCCCCCTCTTCTGGAGCGGGCTCCTGGGTGCCGCCATCGCAGCGACGCTCGCCGACCTCGCGGCGGGCGAGCGGCTCGACCCGCCGCGTTGGCTGCACCTCATCGTCCAGGTGGCGCTGGGTTGTCTGGTGGGCACGGCGCTCGTGCCGGCCCTGGCCTATCCCACGCTACTGCCCTCGGCCCTCTGGCCCGTGCTCGCGACGGCAGGACTCTGGGGGGCAGGCGCCGCGATCATCGCGCGTCTCGGCCAGGTGGACCTCGCGACGGCGCTCCTCACACCGGCCCCGCGCGGCGCGAGCCGGCGGCGCTGGCGCCACGTGGTTCCCGTCGTGCTGCTCGCGCGCGGCCTTGGCGTGCTGCTGATCACGGCCTGGCTGACGCAGTAGCTGTCAGCGATCAGCCGTCAGCTAACAGCTATCAGCCATCAGCGATCAGCCGTCAGCCGGCGCCCTCGCCTGCAGCCGTACGATGAGCTGGACAAGCGGCCCGGCCGCCCCATACCACTTAGCTGATAGCTGATGGCTGAAATGAGCGACTTCTGGGATGGCCTGCTTGGCGACACGGCGCTGCCGTGGGGACGCGCCGGGTCGCCGGCCGTCGACGTGCTGGCTGAGCGGCTGGCAGCCGGTGCGCGAGTGCTGGTGCCCGGCTGCGGCTACGGCCGCAACGCGCTGGCCCTGGCCCGGCGGGGTCTGCGCGTCGTCGCTTATGACTACTCGCCGGTCGCCATCGCGCGTGCGCGAGACGAGTTCGCCGCCCCGGGGGTCGAGTACGCCGTCCGCGACGTGCTAGACGTGCCGGCGGGGGCTTACGACGGGGTCTTCTGCCACTTCCTGCTGCACCTCTTCCTGGCGCCCGAGCGCCAGCGCATCGTCGCCGTGCTGGCGTCGGCGCTCGCGCCCGGCGGGCTGCTCCTGGCCACCGCGCTGTCCACGCGCTGCCCGTTCTATGGGAATGGCGACGAGATCGAGCCGGACACCTGGTCCAACCCCGGCTGGGTGCCGATCCACTTCTACACGGCGGCTGGCCTCGCCGCCGAGCTGGCCCCCTAGCCGTTCTCCAGGCCGAGGAGCGCGACGAGCCCGAGGACAAGCCGACGGGGGTGGTGTATACCCCGGCGGTGTACGCGCTCGCCCAGCGGCCGCCCCTCTGAGACGCCGAAGTGGCTGTTCTCGTTCTCCTGGGACGTGGCACGCCGTCTGCATTAGCGGATACCGAACGGCGGACAGGACCGCGAAAACAGAAAACAAAGGAGGCGGAACAATGGCACTGGATCCTGGTGGGATTATTGCCTGGCTGGTCGTGGGTCTAATCGCCGGGTGGCTGGCGGGTCTGGTCATGCGAGGCGGCGGTTACGGAATCCTCGGCGACATCATCATGGGCATCATCGGTGCCTTCGTCGGCGGGCTCATCTTCAGCGTGCTGATGCCCGGCAGCAGCGCCGGCTTCTTCGGCAGCATCGTCGTTGCCTTCATCGGCGCCGTCGTACTGATCGCGATCGTGCGGGCGCTGCCCGGGCGCAGCCCGGTCTAACGGCAGCCCTGCCGCGAGCACGACCTTCCAAGGGGCTGGTGGAGTAACCACCAGCCCCTTCGCACGCGCAGCGCGCGGCGCGCGGCGCGTGGTTGACTTCCCAGCTCGGGATGGGTTTGTTACACTCCGGCGTGGCGAATCCACGCTCGGCGAGGCCAAGCCTTGAAGCGGCTAACCAGCCTGATCCTGGCGTTCGGCGTGCTGCTCGGCTGCGCCTCTCCAGCCGGACCGGCGCAAGAGGCGAGTGCCGTCTCGGCGGGCGCGGCAAGCGCTCCGGCCGAGACGACCTTGCCGCCGGCGACCCAGGCCCCGCGCGAGCGGGTAACCATTCTCTACCCCAACCAGGGCGGCAACCAGACGGCGACCTGGCTAGCCCAGGAGGCCGGGCTCTACCAGAAGCACGGGCTCGACGCCGCGGTCGAGTTCATCGAGGGCAGCCCGACCGTCATGCAGGCGCTAACCGCGGGCAACGCGCAGCTCGCAGTCGTCGGCACGACCGCGTCGATCAGCGCCGGCTTCCGCGGCCTCGACGTGGTGCTCATCGCGACCGCCCAACCGGGGCTGCTGTACACGCTCTGGACCAACGGGATCGGGCGCGTCGAAGACCTGCGGGGCAAGCGCATCGCCAGCGGTCGCATCAACACGGACCCGGACTTCGCGCTGCGGTTGCTTCTCGACCGGGTCAGCCTGCGCTACAACGAGGACGTCGCGGTAGTTCACGTCGACGCCGGTGGCGAGCCGGCACGCATCGCCGCGGTGCAGGGCGGCAGCGCCGACGCGTTGATGCTCTCGCAGGGCAACTCTGCCCGCGTGCGCCAGCTCGGCTATCTACCGCTCGTCGACCTGGTGGCCGAGCGCATCCCCTACGAGGCGGCCACCGTCGTGACGACCCGCGCCTACGCCACGAGCAAGCCGCACGCTGTCCGCGCCTTCGTCCGGGCCTTCGTCGAGGCCATCGCGCTGGCCAAGCGCGATCGGCCGCGCGTGATGGAGGTGTACCGCCAGTACGCGCGCCTCGACGACCCGGCGGTGGCCGACGAGTGGTACGACGTCTACGTGGACAAGGTCTTCCCGCGCGCGCCCTACGTGTCGGCGGCCGGCGTGCAGACGGTCCTCGACCTGCTGGCGCAGACCGAGCCCCAGGCGGCCAGCGCCACGCCGGAGCAGTACATCGACAACCGCTACGTCCGCGAGCTAGAGGACTCGGGTTTCATCGAGCAGCTCTACGCCCGCTGAGGCCCGCGTCTCGGACCGTGGAGCAGCTACGCTGGCCTCGCGGCGCCCGAGAACTCCTTGCAGAACGCAGGATATCGAGTATGGGTCGCAGACCCACACTCGATATCGAAATACACTCTAACCCAGGCTGCGCTGAGGAGGGGGGATGAGCGGCACAGGCGCGGAGGAGAGCGCGCGCTGGGTGGGCGCGCGGGTGCGACGGGTCGAAGACCCGCGGTTTCTCACGGGGCGGGCGCGGTTCGTGGACGACCTCCAGCCGCCCGGCGTCCTGGCGGTGGCCTTCGTCCGCAGCCCCCACGCCCACGCGCTCATCCGCGGCATCCGGGCGGAGGTCGCCCGGGCCTATCCTGGCGTGACCGCGGTGCTCACGGGTAGCGAAGCAGCCACGCTCGCGCGTCCGCTCCGCGCCCGCTACCAGGTGCCGGGCTTCCGTGAGACCGATCACCCGCTCCTCGCCGTGGACCGGGTCCGCTTCGTTGGCGAGCCGGTCGCCGCGGTGATCGCCACGGACCGCTACATCGCGGAGGACGCTGCCGAGCGGGTGGCCGTCGACTACGAGCCGCTACCGGCGGTCGCGGATGTCGAGGCGGCGATCGCCGCGGACGCGCCGGTTCTCCACCCGGACGTCGGGACCAACGTCGTCTTCCGCTCGGAGCGCCAGGTCGGGGACGCTGAGGCGGCCTTCCGCGATGCCGACGTGGTGCTCCGCGAGGTATTCCGCCACGCGCGGCAGACGGGCGTCCCGCTGGAAGGGCGCGCCTGCCTCGCCAGCCACGA
>Ga0070741_10019404_pt1 | contig 10858 bp, 11 predicted proteins | sample Coa_R1_4_FD_66440 | JGI IMG/M metagenome (GOLD analysis project Ga0070741, IMG submission 66440) | Surface soil microbial communities from Centralia Pennsylvania, which are recovering from an underground coalmine fire - Coalmine... | ecosystem: Environmental > Terrestrial > Soil > Unclassified ...
TAAGCGGCCTCGCGGAAGTCCCGCAACGTGCGGGCGCGGAGTAGCCGGTGCTTCCTGACTGCCAGTGACGCGATCTCGGATAACGTGCCGGATTGTCCTATCGTGGTACTCTGACCGTCGAAAGCAGGGGTCAGAGTACCACGAAGGGCTAGAACTCCACGTTGTCTGCGACGTGAGCGGGAGGGCGGTCGGCTCGGACAGCCCCGACCAGGCTCGAGCACGACTACGTATGCGGTGTGTCCATCGGAGTCCGCCGACTGGGAACGGCTCCGCGACGACGCCGGAACCTGGGAGGCCGCCCGGCGGGAATGGGATCCAGGCCGGTGGACCCGAGGGCCCCGGGGGCAGGCTCAATTCAGGGTCAACACGGGTGCATGACCGGTTAATCGCGGTCAGCGAGGATTGGCGGGAAAGTTCTGCCGATTCCCCAGGGGGACAACACCATGCCAGTGGAAGGTATCCGTGAGGCCACGCCGGAAAACATGAAGACATTGCACGCCATGCTGACCGAGGTCGGTGTCACGATTTCCGATGACCCCAACTCGAAACGCAACCTCAAGCTGCGTGACATGATCCTGGCCCAGGCGAGATACGGCATCTCGGACGTGATCGACGCCTTCGGGAATCTCCCGGACGAGCAAGTCCGGGTCTCCGCCGCGCCGCAGCCGGCCGCCCAGGTGAGCATGCCACGGCAGGACGCCGCGGGCGTGATCATCTGGGCAGGCGGCAAGCTGTCGGACTTTTACATCGGGAAACTGCGCGCCGAGTACCTCAAGCTTGGCCAGCAGGTACAGCGTGGCGACACCGGGCAACTGGCGACGATCCTCTACCAGCGGGTCGTCATCGAGTCCGACCCCACCGGAAACGAAACACGCAAAGCCGCGCTGGGCGACCCGGACGCCATTCATCAGGCACTCGACCAGGAACTGATCCATGCTGACGCGGTGGCTCGCGCCGAGAAGATCCTCGGCGATTTCGGCAAGGTCACGGTATACCGCCCTCAGGATGCCTTCTTCATACGGCCCGACCTGCAGAACTTCCCCGGCAGCTGGAAGGTCTACAACCCCAGGCCCTCAGACAGCGCGCCGCTGCTCGGCACCGGCCTGGACACGAGCAGAAAAACGATCCTCGTCAGCATCGGGCACGGCTACAACGACGGGAGCATCGCTTTCCCATCGCTCGGCTTGGTCTCCCAGATGAAGATCGCCGACATGCTCGCGCTCGCCGACACGGAGAACGTGCTGCGCATCCCGCTCCAGTGCTACCCCTACCAGGCCGTCAGCAGCTGGCCGGGAGTCGCGGTCAGCATCGACAGCAAGGAAAAGTCCGACGACCTGGAAATGCAACACTGGATCAAGACCCAGCTCGCCGCCCAAGTGAAGCAGTGGCTGACCGGGAAGTAGTCGCCGCACGGGCCGGGGCCGTCGGGATCAGGGTCGTCGTCCAGCGGTTCCGTTATCAGACGATCGCCGTCACCTCGACTTCGAGCAGGACGCCGGGGATGAACAACCGGGACACCTCGACGGTCGTGCTGGTCGGCAGCGCCGCGTCGTTCAGGTACTTACGGCGGACCGTCCCGTACTCCGCGATCCGGTCGATGTCGGTCAGGTAGCTGCGGATGTTCACCACGTGATCGAAGCTCGCGCCGTGCGCGGCGAGGATCGTGCCGATCTGGTCGAAGATCGCGGTGGTCTGCGCCGACATGTCGTCCGGCCCGATCACCTCGCCGTCCGCCGAAACCGCCACTTGCCCGGAAAGCAGCAGCAATCTTCTTCCGCCCAGGTCAACGCGAGCCACGTGCGAGTACCGGCCGGGTGGGGGAGCGGGCACGCCCGCCGGGTTGTCGAAGATCGTCGTCATGGGCCTCAGGCTAGGCATCGCGCAGTCATGTGACAAGCGAATGCTTTGCATAGTACTCATGCTTAGGTAGCATGGTTGCTGACCATGGACACCACCGTGCTGAACGTCTTCGTCGAGGTCGCGGGCCGGGGCTCGTTCACCGCGGCGGCGACCGCGCTCGGCTACACCCAGTCGGCGATATCCCGGCAGGTCGCCGCCCTGGAGAGTGAATACGGCGCGGAGCTGTTCGACCGGCTGCCGCGCGGTGTGCGGCTGACCGAGGCCGGACGCTGCCTGCTGCCGCACGCGGAGGCGGTCGTCGGCAGGCTCGCCACCGCTGCGAGCGACATCCGCGCGCTCAGATCGCTGGCGGCCGGACGACTGCGGGTTGGCGCGTTTCCCACCGCGGACACCGCACTGGTGCCACGTGCGGTCGCCGCGTTCCGCGCCGCGCATCCGGCGGTGGAGTTGTCGTTCGGCGAGGGCTTCGTGCGCGATCTGGTGACGCGGCTCCGGGACGGCGACCTCGACGTGGCGATCGTGACGTCGACGCTGCCCGGCCTGCTTGACGGGCTCGAGCTGCGTCATGTCATGGACGATCAGATGTTCGTCGCGGTGCACCCGGAGCACTGGTGCGCCGGGCACTCCTCGGTGCGACTGCGCGAGCTCGCGGACGAAGAGTGGATCGTAGGGAACGCGCGGCTGGAACAGACGCTGTTCAGCGCGTTGCCGAGCGCGGCGGATGGATTCCAGCCACGGATCAGCTACGTGATCAGGGAGTGGGTGGCGAAACAGGGATTCGTCGCCGCCAGGCTCGGCATCACGCTGATCCCGTCCCTGGCAGCGGGGTCCGCGCGGCCGGATGTCGTGCTCGTACCGCTGCATCCCGACGACTCGCCAGTGCGGGTCATCTACGCGGCGACTCCAGCCGGGATAACCCCGCCGGCCGCGCTTGACTCGTTTCTCGGTTGCCTGGCCGCGGCCGCATCGCAGATCGCCGCGAGAGCATTACCTGCTTCACCGGGCCCACGGTGCCTGGCGCTCCACGACCCGGCGGCTCGCGTAATTCATGTCCTGCACGGTGAGGCGGAACCGGTACCAGATGCGCCGGATGCGCGACAGCTCCACGACTGGCAGGGCGTGCTGGTCAGCGAGGATGGTAGGCATTGTCGTGCCCTTTCTGCTTCGGGCCGGCCGGTGGTTCCGGCCGTCACTCAGCAGATTCGCGCACCGCACGGCCCGCCGGGCAGGGGTCGCACTACCCCTTTCCTGCCCCTTTCCGCGACGGGGCAGAACCACCCACAAGCGCCGCTCAGCGGGGACTGGCCGCCAGCGGGGCTTCGGCGGCCACGGCCACCTGGTTGGTGATCCGCCGGATGTCCCGCGGGATGAGGGCCAGCATCGACACCACCAGGATCGCGCCGGCGGCGGCGTACTGCGCGGCGGACACGCCGATGGCGGCGCCGAGCGGGCCGGCGATCAGCGCGCCGGCCGGCATCGCCATGACCGAGCCGAGCGCGTCGTAGGACGACACCCGGGCCAGCATCCCGGGCGGAATGTTCCGCGCCAGCGCGACGGTCCACTGGACCATCATCATCTCGACGAGCACGCCAAGGCCGAACGACGTCACGCAGATCACCGGCAGCGGCAGCACCATCGCCAGCGACAGCGGCGAGATCGCTATCGCCGCGCCGGTGAGCACCACGAACAGCATCGGCCGGCGCGGCGTGATGCGCAGCGAGGCGACGCCGCCGGCGATCAGGCCGAACGAGTCTGCGGCGGTGATCGCCCCCCACGCCGCCGGACCGCCGAGGTGTGACTTGGCGACCACGGGACCGAGGACGGAGAACGCGCCGTACCAGGCCATCATCACGACGCAGAACTGGGCAACGATCGCCCATAGCCAGGTATGCGACCGGAACTCCGCCCAGCCCTCGCGCAGCTCGCTGATCAGCGACGGGCTGACGTCGGACACGTTCAGCTTGTCCTTGGCGCCGCGGATGGCCAGCAGCAGCGGCACGGTGCCGATCATGCCGAGTCCGCACAGCGTCAGCGCCCAGCCGGGACCGGCGGCCGCCACCAGCAGCCCGGCCGCGGCCGCGCCGGCCATCGTCCCGGTGTTCATGCCGAGACGGCTGATCGCGCTCGCGTCCTGGAGCATCTCGCCGGGAACCAGCCGGGGAAGCAGCGCCTGCGACGCCGGGTAGAACACCGCCATTCCGGTGCCGGTGACGCACTCAAGGCCGATCATCGCCCACAGCGGCGGGTGCCCGGTGAGCGCGAGCAGGCCGAAGGTGCCCTCGCCGACGGCCATCATCAAGTTGGCCACGATGATCACGAGCTGCGGTGGGAACCGGTCCGCGGCGACGCCGCCGAGCACGGCGAACACAAGCGACGGCGCGATCTGGGCGGCAAGCACGTAGGAGAGGTCGGCGGGCGAGCCGGTCGCCTTCAGCACCGCGAAGGAGACACCCACCATCGAAAAGCCGAATGACGCCGGTGCGAGCAGCCGGTCCGCCATCAGCAGCCTGAAGTCCCGGATCCCGAATACCGGAAACCGCCCGGTCAGGCGCCCCCGTGACATCGGCTTTTCCTCTCTGCTACGGCCATTAGACGGTAACCGCAGGCCAGCGAGCCGGGCAATTGATTTACGGCCGGCTACCGGGCGTCAAGCCTGGTCCACGGGCCCGGCGGATGATCCTCTACCGGCAGCCACAGCATCGGCTGCCGCCCCTCGTATCGATCCTGGAACCCGCGATCGCCCGGATATCTTCCCCTGCGGTCCGGCCACACGACCTGAAGGAAATCGGGTCTGCCGCCCAGCGCATAGCCGTAGTAACGATCGCAGAGCGCGAACATCGTGGTCCGCCGCCAGCTTGCGTGAACCGGGCGGACAGTGAGCGTGCACGGGCAGATCCCGTCGATGTCGTCGGCGACGTCGATCGGCTCCCCGCCGGTGATCCGGTCGGCGACCGAGTTCAAGATGATCGCCATGTGGTCGTCGGGCAGCCCGGCCATGGTGAGCTCCGGCCGGTGGTGGCTCAGCCACAGGCCCACCGTGTAAGCCCAGGGCGGCGCCGCCCGGTCGCCGGGGACGTGAGCGAGAGACCAGCCGGCGGCGGCGATGTCGTCGCTCACCGCCTGCATCCGTGCCTCGGGGGTGATCCCAGCCGCGAGCGCCTCGCACTCGGCGCACCGGCAGTGGGTTCGCAGGGAGTTGGCGCGGCGTCTGCGCGGTGGGTTCATCATGCGGCCCACGTTACGACGAGGGTCTGACATTTTCGGGCGCGCTAGTCCCCTCGCATCCCGAGGTGTTCCTCAATCGCACTGAGTCGCTGTTCTATGGCCGTGACCAGCGGAAGAACCTCGTGCCAGGTCACGTGGAGCGGCCGGGGCGCGGCGGCCTGCTCGGTGACCGCCGTCGTCGTGATGCCGGGATCGTCGGCGAAGTCGCGGTTGATCAGCTCCCGGATCGTTGTGGCGGGCGCGCTCCGCTCGGCCAGGATCTCGCTGGCGAGCCCGCTGCCCTCGGTCAGCATGGCGAGCAGGATGTGCCCGGTGCCGACCTGGCTCTGCCCCAGTTGCATGGCTTCGGGAAACGACAGCTGGAGCACCTTCTTGGCCCGCGGCGTGAACGGAATATGCCCGATCGGGTCGCGTTTGCCCCGCCCGATCTTCGCCTCGATCTGGCCGCGCACCCCGTCGACCGTAACCCCCATAGAGGTAAGCACCTGGGCGGCGGGCCCCTGGCCTTCAGCGATGAGCCCGAGCAGCAGATGCTCGGTCCCGATGTAGTCGTGGCTGAGGTCTCGTGCCTGTTCGGCCGAGAGGACCACAACGCGCCGGGCCTGGTCGCTGAACCGCTCGAACATAGCACCACCTCATTTCCAGTGTGCACCCCCAGCGTTCCCCTGAATAGAAACCAGCGCCCCACTGCCCGCCCCGCCCCTATCCCAGTCCCGCGAACCCCCACGCCGCGTGTTAGAAAAGGGCTTAGTGGTAGAAAAGGGTGCAGATCTGGCGCCTTTATTGACACTAGGCACTTTTCTAACACGGGAGTTTCGGTTCTTGAGCAACTTTGGCCACACGCATCACAGGCGGCGAGCTAGTGTGCGGCGGCTTGGGCGCCACGGGCGCGGAACGCGGCGGTCTTGACCCGGTTCTGGCATGCGGTCGAGCAGTAGCGACGAGTTCCGTTGCGCGAAATGTCCACATAGACGCGGTCGCAGCGCGGCGCGGTGCACACGCCGAGCCGGTCATAGAGCTCGCTGCCCAGCACCACCGCAAGGCCGGTCGCGCAGCCGGCTGCCCAGCCGTTCACCATCGACCTGTCCGCGGCGTGAAAATGCAGGTGCCAGGGCTCGCCGTCGTGTCGCTCCAATTCGGGGCGGGCGCCGGTGCGGATCAGCATCGTGTTGACGAGCTCGGCGGCGTCGTCCACCAGTCCGGCGTCCACCGCGATGAACACATCGCGCAATTCCTCGGCGACCGCGCACAGCGCGGCCGCCTCGGTCGCGGTCGCGGCGCGCTTCCCACCGCCCCCGAGAAGCAGCGCGGTAACCGCCGCCGTCCGTTCGGCCGGGTCCGCCGGGGGCTGGTAAGCGCGGCCCAGCGAATTTCCGGGGGTGAGCAGGTTCACCAGCCCGACCGCGACCTGTACGACCGCGTCGGTGTGACTGTTAAATTCCACTTGACCAGTTACCGTCCAGCTGTCTAGTGTCGTAACTGCCATAACAGTATTAGTCAGTTACGGACTTCGCCACTCAGGACTTCGCCAGTCCAAGACCTCACCAGTCACGAAGGAGCACACGATCCATGCCCGAGACGTCAGCCCTTGCCCGCGACACCGCGCGAACCTGGATCGATCGCTGGGATCGCCAGCAGGAGAGCAGCCTGCCCGATCGCGAGGATCGCTTTACGGCACTCATCGACGCCGTGGCCGAGGGCGCGGGACGTCCGGATCCGCTGATCCTCGACCTCGGCTGCGGCCCGGGCTCGCTCGCGGTCCGGTTGCTCGACCGGATACCCGACGCCACGGTGATCGGCATAGACGCGGACCCGGTGACGCTCGCCCTGGGCAAGGCGGCCTATGAAACGGCCGGCCGCAACCTCCGGTTCACCGACCTGGACATGCGCGAGCACGGGTGGACCACGGCGCTGCGCCTGGACCGCAAGGTTGACGTCGCGGTCAGCACCACGGCCCTGCACTGGCTCATCGAGCCGGAGCTGCGTGCGCTGTACGCGGAGCTCGCCACCGTTCTGAAGCCGGGCGGCCTGCTGCTTGACGGGGATCACTTTCAGCTGGACGAGAAGGAAAACCCGGTGCTGGCCAGGCTCGACCGGGCACTGCGTGAGCGCGAGGACGCACGGCGGTTCCCGGACGGGCACAGCGAGAGCTGGCTTGGCTGGTGGGATGCGGTCGCCGCCGACCCGCTGCTGTCCGGCTACGCCGCCGAGCGGGACCGCCGCCGGGTCGACGCCGGTCACCACCGTCAGGAGTCCACGCAGCTCGCGACCCACGTCGACGCGTTGCGGGCCGCCGGGTTCGCCGAAGTCGGCACGCTATGGCAGCGGGGCGACAACCGGCTGCTCTGCGCGGTCCGCTAGCCGGTGCGCAACCGCCGCTCGATCCGTCCCAGTCGCTCGAGGATCGCGCCGAGCCTTGCGGACAGGTCATCGGCGTCGCCTATCACCGGGGCTGGCTCGTCCTCGCTCTCGTCGCTTGCCAACCGTGCCACCCGGCTCTGCACGCGCGAGTGCGTGAACCCATGCTGCACCAGCACGTTGGCGCCGACGCCGTCGCCCTCACGCAACAGGCCCAGCAGGAGGTGCTCGGTGCCGATGTGGTTGTGCCCGAGATGAAGTGCTTCGCGCAACGACATTTCCAGCACCAGCTTGGCACGCGGCGTGAACGGTATGTGCCCGCTCACGTCACGGGTGCCGTAACCGATGATCGCGTCGGTCGCCGCGCGCAGCTCACCGAGGCTGGCGCCAAGGCTGGTGAGCACGCTGGCCGCGACGCTGTCCTCGTCGCGGATCAGCGCGAGCAAGAAGTGCTCGGTGCCGATGTAGTTGTGCAGATGCTCCCTGGCCTCGTCCTGCGCGTGTGCGATACAGCCGCGGGCTTGATCGGTGAACCGCTCGAACACGCCACCATCACCCCCGGTCGCCGACGGAGGCGCGGATCTCTGCCATGGACGAAACGCTACGCTCCGGATCGAACCGGGACAATCAGCGCCGCCGCGCGTGTACCACGTTGATCACGCCGATCACGATCCAGATCAGTGCGATCAGCGGCGCCGAAGGATCGGCGTGATATCCGCCGCCCGGATGCAGCACCGCGCCCGTCGCCCCGATGCCGAGCGCCATCGAGCCAAAGGCGAGGATGACCGCCCCGGCGCCGATCCGGTTGCTGGGCGGCGCGGGCCGTGGCACCGGTGGCGGCGCCATCGGGGTCTGCGGCTGGACTGGCTGGACCGGCGGATATCCGTACAGCCGTGCGTCAATCCGCTTGTCGATTTCATCGCCGATGCGCTCGACCAGACCCTCGGCGACCGCCGTGTCGTAAGAAGGGCCGAGGTCGCGGTGCGCCCCCGCCGAGGCGCGGATTTCGTCGCTGATTCTCACGACGTCACGCTAACCGCGCGGCGGGGCATGGAGCATTGGGGCTAGCACCCGTCTTCGGGGTAGCGCTGGCACCAGCGGGCAGCCCATAGGCTGAGAGGCTGGCAAACTGAGAGGGTGTCAGAGTTGACCAGCCAGACCGAGCCGTGCGTTCTGCTCAAGCTGGGCGAGATCGTGCTAAAAGGTCGTAACAGGCAGCAGTTCGACCATATCCTCCAGGGCAACCTCCGGACCGCGATCCGCGAGACCGGCATCCCGGTGAACCTGCGGCAGCGCGATGGCGTCATCTTGCTGCGCGTCGCCGATGGCCAGCAGCGCGGCCGGGACGGGTGGACGACGGCGGCTGACGCGATCGCGGAGCGAGTGCGCGATGTCCCTGGTATTACCCGGGTCTGCCGCCCGGCCCGCGTGCCGAAGACCGCCGAGGCCGCCGTCGAGGCCGCGGTCGCGGCGACGGCCGCCACGACCGGGGCGTTCGCGGTGCGTGCGCGCCGGCGGGACAAACGCTTTCCGCTCAACTCGACACAGCTGGCGATCCTGATCGGCAAGGAAATCCAGCATGCGCATGGCCTCGCGGTCAACCTCAAGCACCCGGACACCGAGGTCTTCATCGAGGTCGACGAGGACGAGATATTCGTGTTCACTGAGGGCCTAGCTGGCCAGGGTGGCTTGCCGGTGGGCATGAGCGGGCGCGGCGTGGTGCTGATGTCCGGCGGGATCGACTCCCCGGTAGCCGCCTACCGCATGATGCGCCGCGGCATGCGCTGTTTCTTCCTTCATTTCTCCGGCATGCCGCTCACCGGCCCGGAGTCGATCTACAAGGCGTACGCGCTGGTACGCGGTCTGGACCGGTTCCAGGGCGGGTCGCGGCTGTTCGTCGTGCCGTTCGGCAAAGCGCAGCAGGCCCTGGCTGCCTCTGGCGCCGATCGGCTGCAGATCGTCGCCCAGCGGCGGCTCATGCTCAAGACGGGCGCCGCACTCGCTAAGCGGCTCGGCGGCGGCGCGCTCGTCACCGGCGACTCGCTGGGCCAGGTCAGCAGCCAGACGCTGCCCAACATCACAGCGCTAGACGACGCGGTGCAGATGCCGATCCTGCGGCCGCTGATCGGCTGGGACAAGACCGAGATCATGGCCGAGGCTCGCCGGATCCGCACGCTAGCGATCTCCGAACTGCCCGATCAGGACTGCTGCACGCTGCTGACCCCTCGCCGGGTCGAGACCAAGGCGCGCATCGCCGACCTCCGCCGCCTGGAAACCCGCCTCGACGCCGAAGACCTGGCCGAAGAACTCGCCCATACCGCCCAGGAATATCGTCAGGAGCCGTAACACTACCGGCGCGTCCCGATCCAGCGAACATCAGCAGCACCTCTGGCCGCTTTAGCGACTCTCCCATGTTAGAAAAGGGCCTCGTGTCAGAAAAGGCGCCAGATCCGGCGCCTTTTCTAACACGGAGCCTTTAATTACCACGAAAAGCCCTCCCGCAGCGTCACCAGAGTTACGGATGTGACTAAAGTGAGCTTAGGTGCGTATGGGCTGGGGCGGAGGTGAGAAGGGCCGGTTGGGGCTCGGCTGAGGGCTGGGCTGGGGCTGAGGGGAGCTGGGCCGGTTGGGGCTGGGCTGGGGCTGAGGTGGCAGGGGGCGCTGAGGCTGAGGCTGAATGCCGGGGCGCTGGGGCTGGGGGTGGGTGGTTAGCGGAGGGTGATGGCTTTTCGCAGGCGGGTGGCGGCTTCGGTCAGGTCGGGGGCGGGGAGGAAGGAGAAGGCCAGGCGGATGTACTGGTCTCCGGACGTGCCGTCGGGGTAGAAGCTCGGGCCGGGGACGAAGGAGACGCCGTGTTGTTCGGCGACGGGGAGGAGCTTGGTGGCGGTCACGCCGTCGGGCAGGCGCGGCCACACGAACCAGCCGCCGTCAGGCGGCGAGAGGTCGAACGCCGGCCGCAGCGCGGCCACCAGGGTGTCGCGGCGGGCCTGGTAGGCTGAGCGTAGCGACGTCACGTGTTCCGCGTACGCACCGGACGCGCAGAAACACGCCATGGTCAGCGCGTTCGCGTGGTTCACTCCGCCGCCGCTGTCCACGTAGCCAAGTCCGGTGAGCCGGCTGAGGATGGCCGAATGCGCGTTGATGAAGCCTAGCCGCAGGCCCGGCGCCACCGTCTTGGAGAACGAGCCGACCCGGACGACGCTGCCGTCGCCGCCCGACAGGTCCCACAACGACACGGGTGCCGCGCCCGTGTACACCAGCTCGCGGTACGTGTCGTCCTCGACGAGCGTCACACCGGTGCGCCGCGCCACGTCGACGAGATACCGGCGGCGGTCAGAAGGCACGCTGAAACCCGTCGGGTTCCCGAAAGTCGGCACCAGGTACAGCAGCGGAACCCGCTGCCCGGACGCACGCA
>Ga0070741_10019405_pt1 | contig 10857 bp, 11 predicted proteins | sample Coa_R1_4_FD_66440 | JGI IMG/M metagenome (GOLD analysis project Ga0070741, IMG submission 66440) | Surface soil microbial communities from Centralia Pennsylvania, which are recovering from an underground coalmine fire - Coalmine... | ecosystem: Environmental > Terrestrial > Soil > Unclassified ...
CCGTCGGCGGGGATGCACATCTTCAGGAAGCTCATGTTCTCGCTGCCCGAGCCCTTCGGCACGCACTTCACGTCGAGCCCGTCCCAGTCCTGGACGAACTCCCAGTGCACGATCGGCAGGCGGTAGCCGATGTTCGGGCCCGTGTTCTCGCGCGTGATCGTGTGCACCGCGTTCGAGCGGAGCGGATGCTCGACCGTCGCGCGCGCCGTGCCGTCGCGTAGCGCCTCGTAGATCCGCGCCGGATGCAGCGGGAAGTGCTCGCCGACGCGCGCGTGGTAGACGGCGATGCCCGTGTCCTGGCAGACGAGGTTGCGCTCGCTGTCGGCGACGTTGATGTTGCGGTGGATCGTCTCGAGCACGCGGCGGCCCGGCACCGACGTCTCGCGCTCGCGCGCCGCGGCGAGCGCGTCGCGGAGGTCCTGCGGAATGTCCTTCAGCGCCCACACGTAGAGGTGCGCCGCCGCATCCTCGACGGCGTGCTGCAGATCTGTCGTGACATCGATGCTCATGTCGTCGCCCCGATTCTTTCGCGCCCGAACTCCAGTGACTGCCCGTCGACCCAGCCGACGCTGCGGAAGCGTCCGCCCTCGGCGTGCACGACGATGCCCGACCATTCGCATTCGCGCGAGCAGAGGTGCAGAACCGCCGGCACGACGAGCTCCGGTGCGAGCTCGTCCGATGCGGCACGCGTCGACGTCCGCGTGCCGGTGACGACGGGTGAGACCGCGTTCGCGCGGATCCCGTGCGGCTCGCCCTCGGCTGCGACCGCGAGCATCAACCCGAACGCGCCCATGCGCGACGCGGCGTACGCGGCGAAGCCGGCGACGCTCTCCCGCGGATACATCGCGCGGCTCGACGTCGTGAACACGAGACGCCCGTCCTGCTGCTCCTTCAGCGCGGGCCACGCGGCCCGCGTGACGTGGAACGCCGCGTCGAGGCTCGTCTGCCGGACGTCGTCCCAGTGGCGGTCGGCCTCCTCGAGCGGCTCGATCGCGAGCAACCCGGCGTTGTGCACGATCGCGTCGATCCTGCCGAACAGGCCGAGGACGTGCTCGACGAGCGCCCGGCAGGCGGAGACGTCGCGCAGATCCTCGTACGAGGCGACGCCGCCGATCTCGCCCGCGACCGCGTCGGCGACGGAGCGGTCGCCCCCGGCGCCGTCGAGCGAGAGACCTGCGTCGTGGACGACGACCGAGGCGCCCCGCTCGGCCAGCGCCCGGGCGTAGGCGGCGCCGAGGCCGCGACCCGCGCCGGTGACGAGCACGACCTGGTCGTCGAAGCGCATCACGCCCGCGCCTGCTCCGCGGCTGCCCGTCCGGCGCGCCGGCCGAAGACGACGCACTCGAGCAGCGAGTTGCCCATCATGCGGTTGCGTCCATGCGTGCCGCCGGCGATCTCGCCGCAGGCGTAGACACCCTCGAGCGTCGTCTGCGCGTTCGCGTCGATCACGAGGCCGCCGTTCTGGTAGTGCAGCACTGGATACGTGAGGATCCGCTCGCCGAGCGGGTCGATTCCCGCGGCACGGTACCGGCGCAGCATGTACGGCAGGCTGAGCTCCGCGTCGTGCGCGCCGATGCGGGTGGTGTCGAGGTAGACGGCCGGGCGGCCGTCCGGCGTCTCGACGCCCTTGCCCTTCGCGACCTCGTCGACGATCGCCTGGCTGACGACGTCGCGCGGGCCGAGCGAGTCGGTGAACTCCTCGCCGTCGGCGTTCAGGAGCACGGCGCCGTACGCGCGCGTCGTCTCCGGGATCGAGTAGCCCTGCATCGTCTCCGGCCACGCGCCGCCGTTCGGGTGGTACTGGAGCGCGTCGAGGTCGCGCGCCTCCGCGCCGGCGTCGAGCGCGATGCGCGTCACCTCGCCGGTCGCGCCGGGATGGTTCGTCGTGAGCTCGCCGCGCTCGGCCGCCTCCCTGAAGCAGCGGCCTCCGGCGGCGAGGATCACGGTGGCCGCCTCGAGCTCCTGGTCGCCGCAGCGGGCGCGCCAGCCCTCGTGCAGCTCGTGCAGCGGCGCATTCGGGAAGACCGTGATCGCCGAGGCCTCGACCGCGTCGCGCAGCGCCTTCGTGATCGCGTGGCCGGTGCGGTCGCCGACCTGCAGCAGCCGCTTCGCCGACGCCCCGCCGCAGCGCGCGAGCCGGTAGCCGCCGTTCTCGCGGGTGAAGGCGACCCCGAGCTCCTCGAGCCAGTGGATCGCCGAGGGCGCCTCGCTCGTCAGGATCGTGACCAGCTCCATGTCGGCCGTCTCGTGGCTCGAGCGCCAGACGTCCTCCGCATGCTGCTCGGGCGAGTCGTCCGCGCCGAGGGCGGCCTGGATGCCGCCCTGCGCCTTGGCGGAGTTGCACGACTGGATCGAGCCCTTCGTCGCGAGCGCCACGCGGGCGCCCGCCCGGTCGGCGGAGACGGCGGCGGCGAGGCCCGAGGCCCCGCTGCCGATCACGAGCACGTCGAAGGCGCCGGCTGCCGACACGGCCGGAGTCTAGCTAATCCCAGCGATTTCGGATGCTTATACCTGTCCTGCGCGAACATCTTGCGTCGTCAGAACTGACAACGCTACCCTCGGGTTGCCGTTGTGGGGGGAAGTGCAACGGAAGGAGGCACCCGAAATGCGCATCACGATCGCGGTCGCCGCGGCGCTCGCCGCGACGGCGCTCGCAGGACCGGCGGCGGCGGCGCCGCCCGCGCAGGCGCAGCCGTCGCCCTCGACGAGCTCGCTGCTGGCCCCGCCGGTCGCGGTTCCGCGCGGGCTCGTGCCGGCGCCCGGGCAGGGCTCGCTGACGGCGGGGAGCCTCAAGCCCGCCGCCGCCGGAAGCTGCGGCGCGTGCCTGACGACGTGCTGGAGCGCGACGTCGTGGTCGGGCCCGAGCGACTGGAGCGGCTCGGTGCACATCTACCAGCACATCTCGTGGTGCGGGAACGGCGCGCAGGTCACGTACGCGACCGTCTCGCAGTCGTATTCGCAGTCGGGGTCGTACCGGCTCGACAGCGCGTACGGGCCGTGGTGGAGCGGCGGCTGTATCGGCTGCGCCACCCTGCGGGCGAGCGGCTACATCCTCTGGAGCTGGAGCCCGCCGCTCATCTCGATCCCGCAGTCGGGGACGAGCCATCTCGACACGACCGTCTACGCGTACGGGAACGCGACGACCTGAGACGAATCCTCCAGACCGCTGCGGGGATCCTCCTTGCCATCCTCGTCCTGTTCGTGCTGACGATCGTCGTGCACCAGATCCGTGCGCACTAGTACACGGAGCGGAGCAGCTGCTCGATCTCGGACGGCGTCGCCGGCCGCGGGTTCGCCTGGTTGCCCGGGCGGCCCGCGGCCGCGGCGGCGAGCTCGGGCAGGTCGGCCTCGGGGATCCCGAGGTCGCGGAGACGCGTCGGGCCGCCGAGCGCCGCGAGCGGCTCGACGTCGCCGACGACGTCGGTGAAGCGGCGCACGGCGTCGGGCGCCCACTGCGCGTTCCAGCGCAGCGCGGGCGGCAGGCAGATGCCGTTGAGCGTCCCGTGCGGAAGTCCGTAGCGGCCGCCGATCGCCTGCGCCATCGCGTGCCCGAGCGCGAGACCCGAGCCGCCGAGCGCCGCACCGGCGTGGCACGCCCCGCGCAGCAGACCGGTCCGCGCCTCGCGGTCGAGCGGCGACTCGACGACGCGCGGCAGCCACTCGGCGATGAGGCGCGCTCCCTCGAGCGCGTCGGCGTCGGCGGCCTCGTTGTGCGCGTCGACGTAGAGCGCCTCGGCGCAGTGCGCGAGCGCGTTCAGCGCCGTCCCGACGGTCGTCTCGCGCGGCAGGTCGAGCGTCAGCTCGACCTCGTAGACGATCCCGCCCGGGTGCGCGCCGCGCCCGCCGCCGCGCAGCTTCCGCTCCGGGTCGCGGATGCCGTAGTACGTCGTCCACTCCGCGCCGGCGTACGTCGTGGGGATCGAGAGGAGCGGCACGTCCGCCGCTTCGGAGACGGCTTTCCCGAGGTCGATCGCGCTGCCGCCGCCGAGCGCGACGACGCCGTCGCCCGCGAGCGCGGCCGCCTCGTCGATCCGCGCCGACGGAACCTCGTCCCAGCGCGCGGCCGCGTCGATCGGCAGCTGCCACCGCGGGCTCGCGACGAGCAGCGGACGCTCGATCCCGAGCTCGGCGCGCACGCCGTCGAGCTCGCGAAGCCCCCAGCGGACGATCACTCGAGCCTCGCGCGCGCGAACTCGACGAAGGCCTGCGCGACGCGCGTCTCCGCGCGGCCCGCCGAGCGGACGAGCGAGATCTCGCGCGCCGGCTCGAGGCCCTCGACGCGCGCGACGGCGACCGTGCCGGCGGCGAGGTCGGCGTCGATCGCGGAGCGAGAGATGAACGTGATGCCGTGTCCCGCGAGCACTGCGCTGCGCGCCGACTCCTGCAGCCCGAGCTCGAGGCGCACGTCGAGGTCGCGGAGCCGGACGCCGGCGTCGCGCAGCTCGTCCTCGATCACCTGCCGGACGCCGGCGCCCTCCTGCATCAGCACGAGCGGCTGCCGCTTCAGCTCCTCGAGCGTGACCGTCTTGCCGGCGAGGCGATGCCCGCGCGGCACGGCGAGCACGACCTCGTCGCGGAAGAACGGCTCGAAGACGACGCCGCGGTGGCGGCGCACGGCGCCGACGACGCCGAGCTCGACCTCGCGCCGCGCGACCTGCTCGATCACCCGCTGCGTGTCGGACACCGAGAGCGCGACGTGCACGCCCGGATGGAGCTCCTGGAACTCCGCCAGCGCGACGGGCAGCACCGTGCCCCCCGGTCCGGTCGACGCGCCGATCTCGAGCCTCCCGGTCAGCTCGCCCTCGACCTCCTCGCCGAGCTCGACGAGCAGCTGCTCCTCGGCGGCGAGCAGCCGCTGCGCGCTCCGGTAGAGCCGGCGCCCGGCCTCGGTCGGCTCGACGCGGCGGCCCGACCGGTCGACGAGCTGCACGCCGAGCCGCTTCTCGAGCGACCGGATCTGCAGGCTCACCGCCGGCTGCGTCACCCCGAGCTGCTCGGCCGCCTGCGAGAAGCTCCGCCGCTCGACGACGGCGCAGAAGGCCGCAAGCTGACGCGTATCCATAAGCAATCAGGGAATTATATACTTGACGAACCCATGCGTTCCCCGTAGCCTCCCTTCCGCATGGCAAGCCGACGCATGAGGAAAGCTTATAGCTCGGCACTACGGCGCTGCGTGTGCGCGGAGGAACGCGCCAACGGCTTCGGCAAGCTCAGCCTCACGGTCGCGATAGGCCTCGACCTCTGCTCGGATCGCCTCGATAGGCGACCGCTGTGCGGCGTAGATCAGCGCGCCAACGAGTTCCCACTCTTTGACGGGAAACGGCGGCCGTTGTGTCGACAGAGTGTCGACAAGTTCGCTCAGCCGAAAGTTGGCGTGCGGGCTGATTCTGGCCGTATCCGAGTCGATCCGTGACTGCGCCATCCGCCCCTCGTGGTACTGATTGTCGACAGGAAGTCGACAAACTACGCCGAAACGCGGACTGGTCGCAACCTAGACCGCGCTTCAGTGAGACTCAGAGAGGGACAACCGAGCCATGGAACTCACACGGCATGAGTGGCGCAAGTTCGACTTCCAGAGCCGGAAGTTCAAGGAGCTGATCCTCTACTTCTCGAAGCGTGGCCTGGAGGAAGGGCTTGTGATCGGCTCGACGAAGCTGAACAAGCTGTTGTTCTTCACCGATTTCCGGGCCTACGCCGAGCTAGGTAGCCCGGTGACAGGGGCGACGTATCAAAAGCTTCAGTTCGGACCCGCCGCCCGGGAGCTGCTCCCGATGCGCGACGAGCTGCTCAAGGATCAAGAGATTCGCTTCCGCGATCAGGCAAGCGACGACCTCAACGACGTCTTGGTGCCACTTAGCAAACCAAAGGTCAACGAAGTCCTGTCCGATGCTGAACGCAAGATTGCTGACGACGTTTTCGAAGAACTCCGGCCCTTCAATGCAACTGCGGTCAGCGACTACTCGCATCTCAAGTCGGCAGGTTGGAATGTCGTGGACTTCAAGGACGACATTCCCTATGAGTCGGCGTTCGTTGTCACGGACCCGCCCCCGGCCGAGGCGATCCAACTCGGCCGAGAACTCGCCGCCAAGTTCGGCTGGTAGGCCCGCATGAACGGGCCGCTCGGAGCGGCCCGGAAGTCACGGACCATCTATGAGGGCGACGAGTGGGACCCACAGCTAGGAAAGCTAGGGCTCACGCAGGAAGAGTGGGACGAGCACTTCCACTTCGCCGTTGAAGCGAATATCTCGGAGCAACCGCTCGTCAACACCTGGCCGTTCCTCGAGGACTGCTACCGGCTGATGCAGATGCAGATTGCGAACTGGATCATCTGGATCTACTTCCGCATCGAATCGGACGACGACCGCTGCACTCTCTTGTGGCTCGAAGCCCGCCCGATTCGGAAGATCAGCTAGCGCGGTCCCGCTTTGTCCGTTTTGGCTTCGCCGGCTGCTGCGGCTTCACTTCCAACGCAGCCTGGATCGCTTCCTCGAACGAAAGCTCGATGCGCAGATTGTCGGCGCGCTCGGGCAGCTTCCTTTTCGGCTCTCCATTCTCTTGAGGCACGTACTCACATAGCGTACGTGAGGCGCTTGCCCACAACCCCTGCCAGCGCCCTGCGCGTCCGCTCCGCATCATCAACGCCGAGGTTCGCCCGGTTGTTGTAGCGGAAGTCGAACTCCGCGAGATACCGGGGCAAATGGGCCTCGCTGATGTGGTGGTACGTCCCGTCGATGCCCCGCTTGAGGATCGAGAAGTAGTTCTCAGCGGTGTTGGTGTGAACCTCGCCGCGCACGTACTCGCCGTCCGAATGGCTGACGTACTCATGCGAAGCGAACTCCTCGGAGAGGCCACGGTACGACTTGAACGAGTCGGTCATGATCCGCGCTTCCTTGGCGACGTTGCGGCGGATCGCGCCCTTGAGCTCTTCACCGGTCACGTTCGCCATCCGGAACGCGCGCGCAGGGCCGCCACGCTCGACCAAGACCACAACCGGGGTCTTGTCGGTTCCGCGTCCGGTCTTCTTCTGCTTGTCCTGGCGCTTGCGGTTGCGCTCCTTACCGCCCACGTACGTCTCGTCGGCCTCTACGACGCCCTCTAAGGGCCTTGCGAAAGGGGGCTGCTCCATCGCATACCGGATGCGGTGCGCCATGAACCAGGCGCTCTTGTAGGTCACGCCGAGCATCCGGTGAAGCTGATGGGCGCTCATGCCCTTCTTCGAGCTACAGAGCAGGAAGAACGCAAGCAGCCACTTGTGCAGGCCGATGTGCGACCCCTCGAAGATCGTCCCGACCGTCACCGTGTACTGCTTCCGGCAGGCCGCGCACTTGTACAGCTTCCGCGTCTTCGACTTCAACGGGTACGGCCTGCGCTCGCTCTCGCCGCAGTGAGGACACACCGGCCCGTCCGGCCAGCGGATCGACTCCAAGTAGGTCGCGGCCTCGATGGGATCGGTGAAGCGCGCGTCGTAGACGCTAAGGGTGAGGTCCGACTTAGCGGGCACCGTACTTCCTCCGCGCTAGAACCCAACAGACGACGCACCAAATCGTCATGACCGCAGCAGGCCAGTAGCGGAAGAACACCCAGAGAAACACCACGAGGACAAGCAAGACCCACCCGCTCGTCTCCAGCCAACGCTTCTCGCGCTTGTAATCCTCGATCTCTTCTTGAAGCCAACCCACACCCACAATCTACGCCAGAGGCATGGGTTTGTCAAGTATATAATTGCGAGCAATCATTATGCAGAGATGCCCCGCGAAGGGTCTAGAGTCCCCGCAATCGAGGACACCTTCATCCGCGGCTACCGGCAGCTGGCCCTGGAGACGCCGGCGCGCCCGCGTGACGTCCTGCTCCGAACGCTCGACGTCGTCCTCTCGGCGCTCTTCCTGCTCTGCGCCCTCGTCGTGGCGGCGCCGATCGCGCTCGTCGTGCTCGTGACGAGCGGGCGCCCGATCTTCTACCGCGGCGAGCGCGTCGGCCGCGGCGGCCGCATCTTCACGATGCTCAAGTTCCGCACGCTCCGCGCGGACGCCGAGACGCGGCTCGGGCCCTACCTCGGCGAGGAGCTCGTCCGGCGCACGGCGGCCGAGTTCACGCCGATCGGCAAGTGGCTGAAGGCGACGCAGCTCGACGAGATCCCCCAGTTCTGGAACGTCCTCCGCGGCGACATGAGCCTCGTCGGGCCGCGGCCGATTCGGCCCGTCTTCTTCGAGGAGCTCGCGCACGACCTGCCCGCGTACTGGCAGCGGCTGATCGTCCGCCCCGGCCTGACCGGGCTCGCGCAGGTGCGGCGCGGCTACGAGACGTCGATGGCGGAGAAGCTCGCGCACGACCTCGAATGGATCGCCGACCGCTCGGTCCAGCTCTACCTGCGCACGGTCGTCGCGACCGCCTGGCGCGTGTTGAAGCAGTCGCTGCGGGGCCTCGTATCGCGCGGCGACTGACCGCGCTCGTGCTGCTCGCGGCGCTCGGCCTCGGCGCCTGGCTCGTGCTGCGGCCGACGCCGCACGCGCGGCTGCTCGTCGGCGTCGACGACGACACGCTGAAGTGGACCGCGGATCCGCTGGCGGTCGTGCGCTGGCAGCGGTCGATCGACGTCGACGCGGTACGCGTGTGGGTTCCGTGGGCCGGCGAGGCGCGGCCGCAGGGCGCGCGCGTCACCGAGCTCGCCCGAGCCGAGGCCGCCGCACGGCAGACGCGCGTCGTCCTCGCCGTGTTCGGCTTCGCACGCTCGACCCCGGCCACCGCGCGGGCACGCGCCCGCTTCTGCGGCTATGCACGCGCCGTGCGGAACGCGGTGCCCGACGCGCGGGCGATCGTCGTCTGGAACGAGGCGAACTCGCCGGCGTACTGGCGCGGCACGCCGGCGCAATACGAGGCGCTCCTCGCGCGCTGCTACGACGAGCTGCACCGCAAGGGCCTGACGGTGCTCGACTCGACCGCGTCGGCCCACGCTCCCGACGCGTTCCTCGAGGCGGTCGGCGCGGCGTACCGCGCGAGCGGCCGAACGCGTCCGCTCGTCGACGGCTTCGGCCACAACCCCTATCCGGCCTCACCGGGCGAGTGGCCGGACGCCGTGCACCGGGCAGGCTTCGTCGGCGAGGGCGACTACCCGCGCCTCGTCGCGCTGCTCCGGCGCGCGTTCGGCCGAACGCCGCAGATCTGGTACCTCGAGGACGGCTACCAGTCGGCCGTCCCCGCGACCCTCGAGCGGCGCTACAGCGGCCTCGAGGACGTGCCGACCGTGACGGCCGCCGAGCAGTCGCAGCTGCTCGCAGAGGCGATCGACCTCGCCGGGTGCCAGCGCGACGTCCGCGCGTTCTTCAACTTCGAGCTCGTCGACGAGACGCGGCTCGCCGGCTGGCAGTCCGGCCTCTTCTGGCGCGGCGTGCGCCGCAAGCCGGCCGTCGCGGCGTTCGAGCATGCCGTGCGCCGCGCCGGTCGGCACTGCACCTAGCATTCGCGGCCGTGTGCGGGATCTGTGGAATCGCGACTCGACACGGCGCCGTCGATCGCGACCGACTCGCGGCGATGTGCGCGACGCTCGTCCACCGCGGTCCGGACAGCGGGGGCGACTACGTGGACGGTCCCGCCGGGCTGGCCGCCCGCCGACTCTCGATCATCGACCTCGCCGGCGGCGACCAGCCGATCGGAAACGAGGACGGAACCTGCGTCGTCGTACAGAACGGTGAGATCTACAACTACCCGGAGCTGCGCCGCGAGCTCGAGCGCGACGGTCACGTCTTCCGGACGAATTGCGACACGGAGGTGCACCTGCATCTCTACGAGCGCGACGGGCCGCGCTATCCGGAGCGGCTCCGCGGCATGTTCGCCGTCGCGTTGTGGGACTCGACGCGGCGGCAGCTGCTCCTGGCACGCGACCGCTTCGGCATCAAGCCGCTCTACTACCGCGAGCGCGGCGAGGGACTCGAGTTCGCGTCGGAGCTGCGCGCGCTCCCGCGCGGGGAGATCGACCTCGACGCGCTCGAGGCGTTCCTCGCGTTCAACTCGATCCCCGCGCCGTACTCGATCTTCCGCGACGTCCGCAAGCTGCCGGCCGGGTACGTGCTGCTGTGGCAGGAGCGAGGCGAGACCACGCTGACGCGCTACGCACGGCCGGGGCCCGTGCCGGTCGACGAGCTCCGGTCGGAGGACGAGGCCGAGCTCGTCGAGGAGCTGCGCGCGCGGCTGCGCGACTCGGTCCGTGCGCACCTCCTCGCCGACGTCCCGGTCGGCGTCCTGCTCTCCGGCGGGGTCGACTCGGCGGTGCTGGCCGCACTCGCCGCGCAGGAGACACCGGAGCCGGTGCACACCTTCACCATCGGTTTCGCGGAGCGCTCCTTCGACGAGCGCGACGACGCGCGGCTCGTAGCCGAGCGCTACGGCACCGAGCACCACGAGCTGCTCGTGCAGCCGGACCCGCTGCTCCTGCTGCCGGCGCTCGCGGAAGCATTCGACGAACCCTTTGCCGACTCGTCCGCGCTGCCGACGTACCTCGTCTCGCAACTCGCCTCCGAGCACGTGAAGGTGGCGCTCTCGGGAGAGGGCGGCGACGAGCTCTTCGGCGGCTACTACACCTACGCGGCCGACCTCCTCGCCGACCGGCTGGCGCCGCTCGCGCGGGTGGCGCGCCCGCTCGTCGAGCGGCTGCCGACCTCGACGGCGAAGGCGAGCTTCGACTACAAGGCGAAGCGCTTCGTCCGAGCCGCGCACCTGCCGCCGCTCGAGCGCCACCACGGCTGGAAGGAGATCTTCTCCGGCGATGCACGTGCAGAGCTGCGCGGCGTCCGCAGCGCCTTCGACCCGGTCGACGTCTACCGCGCGCGCTACGCGGAGACCGCCGGCGCCGACCCGCTCGCG